>Ga0066603_10000012_pt1 | contig 149357 bp, 126 predicted proteins | sample Higcelweek8metaG_FD_59482 | JGI IMG/M metagenome (GOLD analysis project Ga0066603, IMG submission 59482) | Freshwater pond sediment microbial communities from the University of Edinburgh, under environmental carbon perturbations - High... | ecosystem: Environmental > Aquatic > Freshwater >...
GGCCTTCATCAGGCCGATGTTGCCTTCCTGGATGAGGTCGAGGAACTGCAGGCCGCGGTTGGTGTACTTCTTGGCGATGGAGATGACGAGGCGCAGGTTGGCTTCGACCATTTCCTTCTTGGCCTTGCGCGCCTTGGCTTCGCCATAGGCCATCGCGCGGCTGATCTCCTTGATGTCGGAGAGATTCAGGTACAGCGCCTGTTCGATGGCGATGGTGGCTTCCTGCTCGGCGATGACCTGTTCCTTCACGTCGCGCAGGCCCGAGGACCACTTCTGCTTGCGCTTCAGCATCTCGTCAACCCAGCCCACGTTGGTCTGGTTGCCTTCCCACGCGCGGATGAAATCCTTGCGCGGCATGCGCGCGATGCGGGTGGAAAGGTCGAGGATGCGGCGCTCGTGTTCCTTCACCTGGCCCAGCACTTCGCGCAGCTTGCGGACCAGCGTATCGGTCAGCGGCAGCGGCAGCTTGAGGGTCACGAACAGTTCGGCCATTTCCTCGCGCATCTTGGCGACGGCCTTGTTGGCCGGGCCCTGCTTGGCGTAGGCCTTCTGGAACTTGAGGTAGCCCGCAGCCAGCGCTTCCATGCGGCGCGCCACTTCGGCCGGATCGGGACCGGTGGGGCCGGCTTCCTCGGCGGCTTCGTCGTCGTCTTCCTCTTCGGCTTCCGCTTCGAGCGCGTCTTCGGCGATCTCGGCGACCGGAATCTCTTCGACCGGTTCCTCGACATCGTTGAAGCCGACGACGATGTCGGCGAGGCGCTTCTTGCCGCCCTTGTGCAGTTCGTATTCTTCGAGCAGCAGTTGCACCGACCACGGGAAGCTGGCCAGCGCCAGCATCATCTGGGTGAGGCCTTCCTCGATGCGCTTGGCGATGGCGATTTCGCCCTCGCGGGTCAGCAGCTCGACCGTGCCCATCTCGCGCATGTACATGCGCACGGGGTCGGTGGTGCGGCCGCCTTCGCCGTCGAGCGCGGTCAGCGTGGCCGCGGCTTCTTCGGCAGCGGTATCGTCGACTTCGCGGCCGCCGGTGGCGCCGTCGGCGAGCAGGAGGGTATCGACATCGGGCGCGACTTCATGGACCTCGATGCCCATGCCGTTGATCATGCCGATGATGTCTTCGATCTGCTCGGGATCGACAAGATCGTCGGGCAGGTGATCGTTGACCTCGGCATAGGTCAAATAGCCCTGCTCCAGGCCCTTGCTGATCAGTTGCTTGATGTCGGACTGCGGAGCCTGACGTTCGTTGGCCATGGGCGCCACCGTGGGAAAGTGAACCCGTAATTATAACAGCCCCGGGGCGGGGACTGGGCGTCGGTGTGGGCGGGGCCGGCGCGCGGGGTGATTCGGAAGCATCGGTCGGAAGACGCACGACCGCGGTCAAGGAGGTTGGATGCGGGCGATGTGGTGCGTTCCGGGCGCCGATTCAAGGCGTCGGCGCGGCTGGGACGAGGCGTATTCAGCCCCGGAACCGATCAGGCGCGAAGCAGGAAAGTGACCGGGCCATCATTGACCAGGCTGACGACCATATGGGCGCCGAAGCGGCCGGTTTCAACGGCATTCGTGTGCTGTTGCCTGCAGAAGGCGACCAGTTCGCCGAACACCTGCTCGGCGTCCGCGGGCGCGGCGGCGGTGCTGAAGCTGGGCCGCAGGCCGGAGCGGGTGTCCGCGGCGAGGGTGAACTGGCTGACCAGCAGTAGGCCGCCGCCAGTGTCGGCCAGGGAGAGATTCATCTTGCCGGCATCGTCGGAGAACACCCGGTAGCGGAGCAGGCGGTCGCCGAGTTTCGTGATCTGTTCGCGGCTGTCGCCGGGCTCCACGCCGATCAGCGCCAGCAGTCCGGGGCCGATGGCGCCCACGATGTCGCCGTCGACTTCGACCCGGGCTTCGGTGACGCGTTGGATCAGGGCGAGCATGGTGGCAGCCGGAAGAGGGCGGGAACGCGAGCATCCGGGCATCGCGGACGCGGCGCAAGCCGCTTCGACGATGACCTTTTCCATGCGTTGCCGCAGGGTCGCGCCGGTAGACTCGCACCGATGACCGATGTGTTCGCCCGCATTCTCTACTTCATCGCCAGCGCCATCGGGCGTCTGCCGTGGCCGTGGCTGCGCGCGCTGGGCGACGCCATGGCCCGGCTATGGCTGCGTCGCGGCGGCCGCGAGAGCCGGGTGGCGGGACGCAATCTCGAAATGGCCTATCCGGAGCTGCTGCCCGGGCAGCGCGAGGGATTGCAGGGCGAAATCCTGCGGACCACGGCGCGGCAGGCGCTGGAAACCCTGCGCCTGTGGACCCGCCCGCATGCCGGGAATCTGCGGATGATCCGCGAAACCCAGGGCGAGGCGCTGTTCGATGCGGCCATCGCGTCGGGCAGGGGGGTGATCGTGGCCGCGCCGCACTACGGCAACTGGGAACTGTTGAATCAATGGCTGGCGTCGCGCACGCCGCTGGCGATCCTGTACCGGCCGCCGGACTCCGCTCTGGGCGAAGCCTTCCTGCGCCGGGTCCGCGCCGATGCCGGCGACCGCGTGACCCAGGTCCGCGCCGAGGCCGCGGGGATCCGCCAGTTGTTCAAGCGCCTGCGCGACGGCGGCGTGGTCGGCATCCTGCCGGATCAGCAGCCGAAAAGCGGCGACGGCGAGTTCGCGCCGTTCTTCGGGGTGCCGGCGTACACCATGTCGCTGCTGCCGCGCCTGGCGGAACGCAGCGGCGCGATCGTCCTGTTCGCCTACTGCGAGCGGATCGGCGACCTGGCGTTCGCGCTGCGGATCGAGCCGGCGCCCGACGAGATCGCCTCGGGCGATACGATGGTGGCGACCTCGGCCTTGAACGCGGCGGTGGAGCGCATCGCGCGCCGCGATCCGGCACAGTATCAATGGACGTACAAACGCTACACCCTGCGACCGTCGCTGAATCCGTATCACAATCCCTACCGCGATCTGGAGGGCCGCGATCCGGAAGATCGTGGCCCCTCAAGCCCCGGATGACGCCCGGACCGTAGCCCCCTCCCCCGACCGATACCGACATGACCGAACCGTTTCCCGATGCGCTGGACCGCGCCGAGCCCGATCAGGCCAACGCCGCCCATGGAGCAATACCCGGCGAAACGTCGGCGCCCGCAGCGGATGCCTGGGTCGCCCCGAGCGGCTGGCAGTCGCTGCCGCCGCGCGCCTACCGGGTGTTCCTCTACGTCGCGCTGATGGTCGCCGTGGTGCCTTGCGCCTTCGCCACGCTGATGCTGCGCAGGACGCTGGCGGGGCAGGACTGGGGGTGGATGGCGATCGCGGCGCTGTGGGTGGTGGGCATCGCGTTCGCGGTGTGGGTGGCGCGCAAGCGCTATCGCTACACCTTCTGGATGCTGGACGAGGACGGCTTCGCGGTGCGCCGCGGCCGGCTGTGGCAGTGGGAAACCCGGGTGCCGACCTCGCGCGTGCAGCATCTGGACCTCAAGCGCGGGCCGCTGGAGCGCGGCCATCGGCTGGCGTCGCTGGTGCTGCATACCGCCGGCACCCGGCTCAGCGCGGTCAGCATTTCCGGTCTGGACGATGCCGACGCCGAGCGGCTGCGGGACCATTTCAGCCGTCAGATCGATCGCCAGGACGACGATGACCACGCCTGAGCTCGCCGCGGTGCCCGCGATCGACGGGCAGCCGGAACGCCGGCTGCATCCGATGTCGTGGCTGTTCGTGCTGATCCAGCAGCTCAAACAGTTCATCCTGCCGATCCTGGCGCTGTTCCTGTTCGGGCGCGGCGACCGCAACGACCTGTGGGGGCTGGTCGCGATCTGCATCCTCGGCGCGGTGTCGATCTGGCAGTACTACACCTACCGGTTCCGCATCGGCGTCGACAGCCTGGAGATCCGCAGCGGCCTGCTGGAACGCAGCCTGCGTCAGATCCCGTTCGCGCGCATCCACAACGTCGGCCTGCACCAGACCCTGCTGCACCGGATCTTCGGCGTGGCCGAGGTGCGGCTGGAATCGGCCGGCGGCATCAAGCCGGAAGCGGAAATGCGCGTGCTGAAGGTGGAAGACGCCTTGGCGCTTGAAGCGCTGGTGCGCCGCCGCGGCCGCGTCGACGCGGCTGCCGCAACGGCGACGTCCGCACCGGCGACCCCCGAGTTCGAACTGCTGCACAGCCTGTCGAACGCCGAAGTGGTGCGCGTCGGGCTGATCTCCAACCGCGGTCTGATCGTGGTCGGCGGTGCCTACCTGGCCATGAACCAGTTCGGCGCCGACATGACCTCGGACCTGATCGAATCGTGGGGGCGGACGCTGTTCGGCATGGTCGACAGCTATGGCCGCGGCCACGAAGTGGCGGCGACGCTGTTCCTGATCCTGGTGTTCCTGACGCTGCTGCGCACACTCTCGGTGCTGATCGCGCTGCTCCAGTATTCCGGCTTCCGCCTTGAGGAGCACGGTCGCCGCCTGACCCTGGAACGCGGTCTGCTCACCCGCATCCGTACCAGCACGCCGCGCCGACGCATCCAGTCGTGGACGCTGCGCGAAGGCATGCTCCATCGCCTGTTCAAGCGGCGCACGCTGGAAGTGGGCACCGCGGTGCTGGACAACGGCTCGCACAGCCAGCCGCGTTCGCTGCGCGAGATCGCGCCGGTGGCCACGCCGCAGCGCTGCGACGAACTCATCCGCCACCTCGCGCCGCAGGTGCAGTGGCCGCCGCAGACCTGGCACCGCCTGCATCGCTGGACCTTCGCGCGGCTGTTCGTGCCGCAGATGGTGTGGGCGTCGCTGCTGGGGGCGATCGCGTTGCTCGGCTTCGGCCCGCTGGGTCTGGTATTCGTCGCGCTGTGGGTGCCCTGGGTGGCCTACATCACCTGGCAGCACGCCACCCACGCCGGTTACGCGATCGACGAACGCATGGTCGCCACCCGCCGCGGCTGGTGGACGCGCGAATGGCGGTTCGCCGAAATCAGCAAGCTGCAGGCGATCCGTTTCGGTCAATCGCCGCTGGAGCGTCGGCTGGGGATGGCCACGCTGCTGCTGGACACCGCCGGCGGCAACGCCCTGGCCGAACCGCTGCGCCTGAATTTCCTGCCGGAGGCCGAGGCGCGCGCGCTGCAGGCGCGGCTGGGACGCGAGATCGCGCGCAACACCCTGCGCTGGTGATCCTGCTTTCGTAGGAGGGCCCGTAGGAGGGCCTTCAGGCCCGAGCTCTGTGCGGCGACGGGATAGCGGCAGGAAAAGCTCGGGCCTGAAGGCCCTCCTACAGAAGCTCAGCCCAGACCCCAATACCCCACCTTCGAACGGATCTGCAGCGCCCGGAAGCGGCCGGCCAGCGGTTTGCCGCGCAGCGTGCCGAGCCTGCCCGCGATCAGGTCGTCGGTCGCGGCGATCACGCGCTCCGACGCGCGACCGTCGCGATACGGGTGGATGGCATCAGCGTACTCGGTCAGCGCCGCGCGCAGCGCATCGCTGGGCGCGAACGCCCGTTCCAGCATCGCCGGCAGCTGCGACGGGTCGTCGAAATCGAGCATGTGCGGCTTCGGCGCGCGGTTGCGGAAGGTCACCACCGGTTTGTGCTGGACCACGAATTCGGACACCACCGACGTGGTGTCCGCCGCCAGCACGTCGGCCGCACGCTGCGCGGCCATCAGCTGTTCGGTTTCCACGAATGCGGCATCAGGCCCGGCGAGGCTGCGGTAGCGCTCGAACAGCGCCGGCGCGCATTTCGGATGCAGGGTCAGCAGCCAGTAGCGGTCCCCGCGCGCGATATCGGCGGCGATGGCGTCGAACAGATGCGGCGCGGCGCTGAGGCGTTCGGTGAAGGTGGACGCGAACAGCACCGTCGGCCGCCCGCCCGCAGGCGCACGCAGCGCGGCGGACGCGCCGCCGTCGTCACGGAACAGCGGATCGAGCTTCGGCCAGCCGGTCTCGACCACGGCGAAATGCGGATGTTCGGCGGCCAGCGCGCGGAACGGCGCGGTCGTCGCCGGCCCTTGCGTGCAGTACAGATCGAACAGCCCGCGCACCCGGAAGTGACCGCGGGCGGCATCGCGCTTCTCCACGTTGAAACCGTGGAACACCTGCACTTTCGGACCGCTGAGGAAGGTCGGCACCCAGTTGGCCGCCGAAAACACCGCGCGAGGCCGCAGCGCGACCGCTTCGCGCAGGCCAACGCTGCGCACCGGCGCCGGCAGGCGCGCGCCCTCGGCGCCGTCGACCAGCCAGGCGGACACCCCGTGTCCCGATGCTTGCAGCGCGTCCGCCAACGGTTGCAGGATGGGCAGCGCATAACGCTCGGTCGCGAACAACAGGTATTCCGCCATCAATACGTCTCCATCCACGGCACCGCCGGCTCACACCGGGATTTCTGGCTGCATTATCACGTTCAACGAGGCCGACCGCATCGGCGACTGCCTCGCCTCGCTGGCGTTCTGCGCGGAGATCGTGGTGGTGGACTCCGGCTCGACCGACGACACCCGCGCCATTGCCGAAGCGGCCGGCGCTCGCGTGCTGGCGCGGCCGTTCGACGGTTTCCGCAGCCAGAAACAGTTCGCGGTCGATCAGGCGCGCCACGACTGGGTGCTGTGCCTCGACGCCGACGAACGCGTGAGTCCGGAGCTGAAGGCCTCGATCCTCGCCGCACGCGACGCCGGCTTCGCCGATGCCGCCGGTTACCGGTTCGCACGATTGAGCGAGTATTTCGGCCGGTTCCTGCGCCGCGGCAATGCCTATCCCGATCGCGTGCTGCGCTTGTTCGACCGCCGACGCGGCAGCTGGCGCGGCGATCGCGAGATCCACGAGGCCGCCAGCGTCGACGGCGCGGTGCGCACGCTGCCAGGCGATCTCATCCACTACCCGTATCGTTCGCTGATGCAGCAGTTGCAGAAGACCGAACGCTACGCGCGGATGATGGCCGAATACGAATTCTCGCGCGGCAAGCGCGCGTCGCTGGGCAAGCTGATCTTTTCTCCAGCGTGGCGTTTCTGGCGCGGCTATGTGTTCCGGCTGGGGTTTCTGGAGGGCTGGCACGGCCTGGTCTACGCCTACGTGCGCGCCAATTACGTGCGCCAGAAGACGATCATGCTGTGGCTGCTGGAACGCAGGCAGCGGGTGGAGTGAAAGTCTGGACATCGCATCCGGACTGCGTCTTCCTGCGGAAGAGGGGACCGAAGCGTGCGGAGCGCTTTGTTGGCCCTCTTTGAAAAACGGCCGGAATGAGCGGCTGCAAATCAGCCGACGGGGGATTTGGCCGGCAGCGTCGTGAAAACGGTGTGCTTTCGGATGCTTCAAGCGAAGAGCAAATCCCCCCTGCCCCCCTTTTTCAAAGGGGGGAAAGCAAATGCGTCTTTTGCAGTGTGCGCCGTTGCATTTACCCCCTTTGAAAAAGGGGGTCGACGTCTGCGAAGCAGGCGGCGGGGGGATTTGGCCGGCAGCGTTGTGAAAACGGTGCGCTCTTTCGACCTTTCAGGCAAAAAAGCAAATCCCCCCGCCGATCGCCGCGAGATCGTCGGCCCCCTTCGTCGAAGGGGGCGACAGCCGACAGCGACGACTCCCAGCGAGAGCAGCGGCTCAACGACACGCGAGCGCGATGTCCGTAAACAGGGTTCAGCCACAGCAATGCCATGATGCGTGCCTTGATGGTTGCCTTCCGCCGGACATGCCCCCCCTCTTCGACACACTCCGATTCGACAACACCTTCCTCGCCGAACTGCCCGGCGACGCCGAAACCGGCGCGCGCCGCCGCGAAGTGCGCGGTGCGGTGTGGTCGCGCATGGCGCCCACGCCTGTGGTCGCGCCGCGCACGCTGGCGGTCTCGCGCGAAGTGGCCGACACCCTTGGCCTGAGCGAGGCGGAGGTCGCGTCCGAGACCTTCGCGCAGGTGTTCAGCGGCAATGCGCTGCTGCCGGGCATGGATCCGTTCGCGACCAACTACGGCGGCCACCAATTCGGCCACTGGGCCGGGCAACTCGGCGACGGCCGCGCGATCAGCCTTGGCGAAACCATGAATGCGGCCGGCGAACGCTGGGAACTGCAGTTGAAGGGCGCCGGCCCGACGCCGTATTCGCGCAGCGCCGACGGCCGCGCCGTGCTGCGTTCGTCGATCCGCGAATTCCTCTGCAGCGAAGCCATGCACCACCTCGGCGTGCCGACCACGCGCGCGCTGTCGCTGGTCGCGACCGGCGAGGACGTCGTCCGCGACATGTTCTACGACGGCCATCCGAAGCCCGAACCGGGCGCCGTGGTCTGCCGGGTCGCGCCGTCGTTCCTGCGCTTCGGCCATTTCGAACTGCCGTCGTCGCGCGGGGAGGCCGACCTGCTGCGGCAGCTGGCGGACTTCGCGATCCGTCGCGATTTCCCGCATCTCGCCGGCAGCGGCGAAGCGCTGTACGCCGACTGGTTCGCCGAGGTCTGCACGCGCACCGCGCGGCTGATGGCGGAATGGATGCGGGTCGGTTTCGTCCACGGGGTGATGAACACCGACAACCTGTCGATCCTCGGGCTGACCATCGACTACGGGCCCTACGGCTGGATCGACGCCTACGACCCGGAGTGGACGCCGAACACCACCGACGCCGGCGGCCGTCGCTACCGCTTCGGCTGGCAGCCGGCGGTGGCGCGCTGGAACCTGGTGCGGCTCGCGCAGGCGATCTCGCCGCTGTTCGCGGGCGGCGAGGCGCTGCAGGCCGGCATCGACGCCTTCGGTGCCGCGTACACCATGGCCGACCGCGACAACACCGCGCGCAAACTCGGCCTGGCCGAATGCCGCGACGACGATGTCGTGCTGATCCGCGATCTGCATGCACTGATGCATGAAGCCGAGGTCGACATGACGCTCTGGTTCCGGGCGCTGATGGACGTGGATGTGGACGCGCCGACGTTGCAGCCGCTGGAGGAGGCTTTCTACGATCCGGCGAAGCGCGAGGCGCATGGCGCGCAGTTCGACGACTGGCTGCGGCGGTATGCGGCGCGCCTGCGCGATGACGATCTGCCGGCGGCGGACCGCCGCGAGCGCATGCGTCTGGCGAACCCGAAATACGTATTGCGCAACTATCTGGCGCAGGAGGTCATCGACCGCGCCGAAGCCGGGGACACCGCCGGCATCGCCGAGCTTCTGGAGGTGATGCGCCGCCCGTACGACGACCAGCCCGGTCACGAACGCCATGCCGCCAAACGCCCCGACTGGGCGCGCGACCGCGCCGGCTGTTCCATGCTGTCCTGCAGCTCGTAAGCCGCGAACCCGAAATCAAAGCATGATCCCCGCCAAGGCGGGGATCATGGTCTGGAGCCGAGATCGCGCGGATGGGCGCTTACTTGCCCTTCTTTTCCTTCTTTTCCGCCCGCTTCTCTTTCAGGGTCTTCTCGGGTTTCTTCTTGTCCTGCTTCTTCTGATCCAGGCCTTTGGACATGGTGCGCTCCGCGGTTTCGGGGTAATCGGGCGCCAAGCGTACTGCGGGCGGGTGCGGTGGGTAAACCGGCTCGCCCGCCCGGTCCCGCATGACCCGGCTCGACGCAATCCGGACCGGGGCGCCGACCCGGACCTTTCCCCAGGCTGAATGCGGGCGCCAACGCAAGACGCCCATCCCACTTCGACCGCTGGCCCCTTGCCTCCGCGCTGTTCTTGCCGGGGGGGATCGCCGAGAATAGCCGCCGGTTCCGCCGTCTTCCCCCGTCATCCCGGCGCGCCCGTGCGGAGATCGTCCGCGGCCGCGTCCTATCGAAAGGCTTTCCCCCTGATGGCCCGTATTCTCGTGACCGGCGGCGCCGGTTTCCTGGGATCGCACCTGTGCGACCGCCTGCTCGATGACGGGCACGACCTGCTGTGTGTCGACAACTACTTCACCGGCAGCAAGCGCAACATCGCCCACCGCCTGAACCATCCGTATTTCGAGCTGATGCGCCACGACGTGACGTTCCCGCTGTACGTCGAGGTCGACCAGATCTACAACCTCGCCTGCCCGGCCTCGCCGGTGCATTACCAGCACGACCCGGTGCAGACCACCAAGACCAGCGTGCACGGCGCGATCAACATGCTCGGCCTGGCCAAGCGGCTCAAGGCGCGGATCCTGCAGGCGTCCACCAGCGAGGTCTACGGCGATCCGGAAGTGCATCCGCAGCCTGAAGGCTACTGGGGCCGGGTCAATCCCATCGGCATCCGCAGCTGCTACGACGAGGGCAAACGCTGCGCCGAAACGCTGTTCTTCGACTATCACCGCCAGCACGACCTCGATATCAAGGTCGTCCGCATCTTCAACACCTACGGCCCGCGCATGCATCCGAACGACGGCCGGGTGGTGAGCAATTTCATCGTCCAGGCGCTGCGCGGCGAGGACATCACCATCTACGGCGACGGCAGCCAGACCCGCAGTTTCTGCTACGTCGACGATCTGATCGAAGGCTTCGTGCGGATGATGGCCACCCCGCACGGCTTTACCGGCCCGATCAACATCGGCAACCCGGGCGAATTCAGCATGCTCGAACTGGCCGAGAAGGTGCTGGCGCTGGTCGGCGGCCGCTCGAAGCTGGTCTTCCGGCCGCTGCCGTCCGACGATCCGCGCCAGCGCCAGCCCGACATCGCCCTGGCCAGGTCCGAACTGGGCTGGGAGCCGAAAGTCGCGCTGGAGGACGGCCTGACGGAAACCATCGCCTATTTCCGCCGCACGCTGGACGAGGCCGCGGCATGACCGACACCACGTTCGCGGTCATCGTTACCAATTACAACTACCTCAGCTTCGTTGCCGAAGCGGTCGACAGCGCATTGGCGCAAACCCGTGCGCCGAAACAGATCGTTATCGTCGACGATGGTTCCACCGACGGCTCGCCCGAATTCCTGCGCGAGCGCTACGGCCACGATCCGCGGGTAACGCTCGTCTGCGGCGAAAACGGCGGACAACTGGTGGCGTTCCAGCGCGGCCTGGCGGTGGTCGACGCCGATGTCGCGTGCTTCCTCGACGCAGACGACCGCTGGGAACCCGACTACCTGCAGAAAGTCGCGCTCATCTTCGATGCGAGATCCGACGTCGATTTCGTGTTCTCCGACATCGTCCGTTTCGGAGGCGAGAGCCGCAGGGTCGGCGATGCGTCCCATGAGATCGATTATGGCTACACCGCCATCGCCACGTATGCGCTGGCGCACTGGTATGGCGGGCCGACCTCGGCATTGTGCGTACGCACCGCCATGGCGAAGGAATGCGTCGACCTGCCACCGATGCTGGTGAAACGCTGGCGGCTGTGCGCCGATGCCGCATTGGTCTACGGCGCGAGCGTTCTGGGAGGTCGCAAGGTGTTCGTGCCGACGGGCGCGGTCATGTACCGGGTCCACGGCAACAATGGCTGGTGGTCGAATCGCAGCCAGGTGGCGAGCTACAAGAACCGGATCAGGGCCCGCGAGCTCATCAACCACTACGCGACGCTTGCGGGGATCAGCGAACAGACGCTCGAGTCCGCGAAATTCGAATACAGAACGAAAGCAGGCACGCCGTCGCAGGAAAAGAAGCGTTACATCAACATGGCGATGATGAGTCCTGGACCTTTCTGGAAACGGGTGGAAAGAGCCGCAGGCATTTTCTTCGAGAAGAAGAAAGAGGGAAAACAGAAGGACGCCCGGATTCCGGGCGCCCAGTGAACCAACCCTTCGATCACGATGCCAATCATTCCGTCGCCTGACATGTCATCGAAAGCGCATCCGGGCGACCGGATTCAAAGCGTTTCGGGTTTCGCTTTCTCGCTGATCGAGAGCGCATGGGCAGCACGATGCGCATGAAAATCCTGCTCACCAATTTCCACGAAGGCGACGGCGGTGGGCATACCACCTATCTGCTGGCGCTGGCGCGTGGGCTTGCGGCTGCGCACGAGGTGCATCTGGCCGTGCCGGCGACCAGTCGGCTGTATCGCGAAGCCGCGACGCTGGACGGTGTGCGCGTGGTGGCGCAGCCGTTCCCGAACGCGATCGCCCAGCTCGCCGCCGCGGCGCGCGCGCGCCGGCAGTTGCGCGACTACCTGCGCACGCACGCGTTCGACATCGTCCACGTCAATGGTTCCACCGATCACCGCATGGTGCTGTCGGCCTGCGGCGGCCTGGCGCGCAAGCCGCGGATCGTGCTGACCAAACACAACTCCAAGCCGGCGCAGGGCGTGACCCATCGCTGGCGCGCGCGGCGTACCGATCTGGTGATCGCGGTCTGCGATGCCACCCGGCGCATGCTCGAAACCGGGCCGTACGCGCGCTGCCAGCTGCGCACGGTGCGCAACGGCATCGATGTCCTTCACTATCTGCCCTGGTCCGATGAGGCCGCGCGCGCCATCCGCGAGCGCTGGAGCGGCGAGGGCCGGCTGCTGCTGGGCAGCAATGCCGGCACCGCCGAGCACAAGGGCTGGATGGATCTGATCGAAGCGGTGGCCACCCTGCCCGCAGTCCAGCGCGCGCGCGTGGACATCCTGCTGTGCGGTCAACCGCCGCTGCCGGAACAGACGCAGCGCATCGAAGCGCTGGGGCTCGCGACGCAGGTGCATTTCGCCGGCCTGCTGTCGGACGTGCGCCCGGTGGTCGCCGCGATCGACGTCGGCTTCGTGCTGTCGTACGCGGTGGAAACCATCTCCTTCGCCTGCCGCGAGACGATGGCGATGGCCAAGCCGGTGCTGGTCAGCGACTACGCCGGCCTGCCCGAGAACATCGACGACGGCGTCGACGGCTGGCGGGTGCCGGTGCGCAACCGCGAGGCCATCGCGGTAGCGGTCGCCGACATGCTGGAACACCCCGACCGGCTGCGGACGATGGGCCACGCTGCGCGGCGCAAGGCCGAACGCGAATTCGGCCTCGACCGCTTCATCGCCGCCACCGAGAATGCGTACGCCGCACTGCTGCCCTCGGTCGCGACCGCGGCGGCATAGCCGTCGACTCGATGGACGTCGACTGGATACACGTCGACTCGATACACGTCGACTCGATGGGCCGGTTTCTGCGGCCTGCTAAACTGCCGCCATGCCTATCCTTACTTTGAATGGCGTCGATTTCGGCGTCGGCGGTCCCCTGTTGCTCGACGGCGTCGATCTCGCCATCGAACCCGGCGAACGCATCGCCCTGATCGGTCGCAACGGCGCCGGCAAATCCACGCTCCTGCGCCTGCTCGCGGGCGAACACAAACCCGACGACGGCGAGATCCGCATCGAAGGCGGCGTGCGCATCGCGCGGCTGGAGCAGGAAGTGCCGGCCGGCGCCGCCGGCAGCGTGTTCGACGTGGTCGCCGAAGGCCTGGGCGAGATGGGCAAGTTCCTCGCCGATTACCACCATCTGATCCACGCCGACGAGATCGACACCGACGCGCTGTCCGCGGTGCAGGCGAAGATCGAGGACGCCAACGGCTGGTCGCTGGACCAGCGCGTCACCGAGACGCTGACCAAACTCGACCTGGACGGCGACGCCGACTTCACCCGGCTCTCCGGCGGCATGAAGCGCCGCGTACTGCTGGCGCGCGCACTGGTGTCGGCGCCGGATCTGCTGCTGCTGGACGAACCCACCAACCATCTCGACATCGCCGCCATCGACTGGCTCGAAGGCTTCCTGAAAGCCTGGCAGGGCGCGCTGATCTTCGTCACCCATGACCGCCGCTTCCTGCGTGCGCTGGCGACCCGGATCATCGAGATCGATCGTGGCCAGCTGACCAGTTGGCCCGGCGACTGGGAAAACTACCTGCGCCGCAAGGAAGAACGGCTCAATGCCGAAACGCAGGAGAATGCCCGTTTCGACAAGATGCTGGCGCAGGAGGAGATCTGGATCCGCCAGGGCATCAAGGCCCGCCGCACCCGCGACGAAGGCCGCGTGCGCCGGCTCAAGGCGATGCGCGACGAGCGTGCGCAGCGGCGCGACCTGTCCGGCAACGTGCGCATGGAAACCGCGCAGGCCGGGGCGTCGGGCAAGAAGGTCATCGAGGCGAAGGACGTGTCGTTCGCGTTCGGCGAGCGCGTGTTGCTGAAGAACGTGTCCACCACGATCCTGCGCGGCGATCGCATCGGCCTGATCGGCGCGAACGGCAGCGGCAAGACCACCCTGCTGAAGCTGCTGCTGGGCGATCTGCAGCCGCAGTCCGGCGAGATCAAGGTCGGCACGCAGTTGCAGGTCGCGTATTTCGACCAGTACCGCGCCACGCTGCGCGAAGACTGGAGCGCGCTGGAGAACGTCTCCGAGGGCAAGGATTTCGTCGAGATCAACGGCAAGCAGAAGCACGCCATCGGCTATCTGCAGGATTTCCTGTTCACGCCCGAACGCGCGCGCGCGCCGATCACCCGCCTGTCCGGCGGCGAGCGCAACCGGCTGCTGCTGGCGAAACTGTTCGCGCAGCCGTCAAACCTGCTGGTGATGGACGAACCGACCAACGACCTGGACGTGGAAACGCTGGAGCTGCTGGAAGAACTGCTGGGCGAATATCCCGGCACGCTGCTGCTGGTCAGCCATGATCGCGACTTCCTCGACAGCGTGGTGACGTCGACGCTGGTGATGGAAGGCGATGGCCGCGTCGGCGATTACGTCGGCGGCTACAGCGACTGGCTGCGCCAGCGGCCGACCCGGGGCGAATCGGCGCGCGCCACCGCCGCCGCTGCGCCGAAGGCGGTCGCGCCGCCTGCCGTCGTCGCGGCAACGCCGGCGGCGCCGAAGCGCAAGCTCAGCTACAAGGACCAGCGCGAACTCGAACTGCTGCCGCAGACGATCGAGGATCTGGAAACGAAGATCGCGGCGCTGACCGCGGCGATGCACGAGCCCGCGTTCTACCAGCGCGATCACGCCGCGGTGAACGCGCACAACGCCGAGATCGCGGCGGCGCATGCGGCGCTGGAGCAGGCGTACGCGCGCTGGGAAGCCCTGGACGGCTAACTGTAGGAGGGCCTTCAGGCCCGAGCTGTAAAGATCGGGCCTGAAGGCCCTCCTACAGACGCGGTTTTTATTCGTCCTGGCCGTCGGCCTCGTTCTGGGTCTCGATGCCCTGCGGCACGCAGGTCGCATCGGCGGCCGCCGCCGGTACCAGCCACCAGCGGCGGCGATTCGACACGCCGGCGAACGTCGCTTTCGCCTTGTCCACGCACTGCGACAGCGCCGGCTCCTGGACCAGCAGGTAACGCCGCTGCGGCGCTTCGGCCTGCCAGCGCATGCCCTTCATCAGCTGATCGGGCCACTTGGTCTGGAACCCGAAGGTCGCCGCGGGCCGGTCGGCCATCAGCAGGTTCTGTTCCTTCCACGCGACCAGCCCGAGTTCGGCGTCGGGGCCGATCCGCGCGCCCACCGATTCCATCAACCCGCGCGCCGAACTCGACGGGTTCAGCAGCGGGTACGAGACCACGCCGTAGAGCACCCAGAGGCCGCCCATCGCCCACAGCAGGCCGACCACGCCGTTGCGCACGCGATGCCAGCTGGCGCAGGCCAGCGCCCACGCGCCGATCGCGATCAACAGCCCGAACAGCGCGTGGCCGCCGTCGGTGAAACCGCGGTCGGCCATCAGTTTCGTTTCCAGCTTCGGTTCGCCGAACCACATCGCCAGTCCCGCGCCAAGGAACAGCGCGCCCAGCGCCACCGCGAACCCGAAGGCGATCCGCTTCGCCCACAGCCTGCGCACGATGCCCGGCAACAGCGGCCCCAGCGCCAGGCACATCATCGGCAGCGCCGGCATGATGTAGACGTCGCGCTTGCCGCTGGGAATCGAGAAGAACACCACGATCAACAGCCACCATGCCAGCGGCAGCAGATAGCGCGCATCGCGCCGGCGCAAGCGGGTACGCCATGCGGGAAACGCCCAGATCAGCGCGAACGCGGTCGGCAGCCAGGCCGTGGCCATCACCATCAGGTGGTACCACGGCGGCTGGGCGTGATCCCAGGACTTCGCGTAACGGCCGGCGGTCTGCCGGAACAGGATATCGTTGAGATACGCCCTGTATTCCGGGTTGTCCTGGCTCAGCGCGGTAACGACCATCGGCACCAGCCACAGCGCGGCGGCGGACACGAACGCCAGCGGCCCGAGCCAGAAGCGCAGGTCGCGCGCATGCACCCGCACCCGCGGCCACTGCATGAACGACGCGATCGCCGCGGGCAGGATCATCAGCAGCGCCAGACCGCCGACGCCCTTGGTGATGGTGCCCAGCCCGGCCGCGAACCAGCCCAGCGTCCACAGCTTCCAGTTCGGCCCCAGCAGCAGGTGTCGCAGCAGGCCATAGTTGGCGAGGGTGATGAAGAACGTCACCAGCGGGTCGATCTGCGCTTTCTTCGACTGGTAGGTGAACTGGGCCGCGAACAGCAGCGCCCACGCTGCGTACAGCCCGACCTTGCGCGTCCACAGCCGGCGGCCCAGGTCGTACACGCACCACAGCGTGCCCAATGCGGCGAGCAGCGACGGCAGCAGGAACGCGATGCGCCAGTCGCGGAACACGGTGTAGAACGCCGCTTCGAGCCACATCAGCATCGGCGGCTTGTCGGAATACAGCTCGGTGCCGCGATGCGGGAACAGCCAGTCGCCGCTCTCGATCATCTGCTTGGCGACCAGCGTGAAGCGCGGTTCGTCCGAAGGCCACGGGTCGCGCAGGCCCAGTCCGGCGCCCAGCACCAGCAGGGCGACGATGGCCAGCAGCCAGAATTCTCTCGATTCGCGGGTTTTCAGCATGAAGGGGCCATACGGATCCGGGGTATTCGGGTTGCGTTGCGATCAATGACCGTCGATACGGTCGGCTTCGTTCTGCGATTGCACGCCCTGCGGCACACAATCGACATCCGCGGCGTGCGCCGGCACCAGCCACCATCGGCGACGGTTGGACAAACCGGCGAATTCGGCCCTGGTCTTGTCGATGCACTGCGACAGCGCGCGTTCCTGCACCAGCAGCCAGCGCTTGTCCGGCGCATCGGCCTGCCAGCGCATCGCCTGCGCGAGCTGCTCGGACCAGGGCGTATCCCAACCGAAGGTCGCCGCCGGACGATCCGCCATCAGCAGATTCTGCACTTTCCACGCGACCAGACCGAGTTCGGCTTCGGGCGCCAGCCGACGGCCCACCGCTTCCATCAGCCCGCGGGCCGAGCCGGATGCGTTGAGCATCGGATAGGCGATGAGGCTGTACAGCACCCATGCGCCGCCCAGGCCCCAGAGCGACCCCTTCACGCCCCGGGCGATGCGATGCCAAAGCGCGGCGGCGATCAGCCAGGCGCCCAGCGCCAGCAACAGGAAGTTGAGGCCACGGCCGCCGTCGGTGAAGCCGCGGTTTTCGACCAGCCGGGCCTCGAAGCGCGGTTCGCCGAACCACATCGCCAAACCCGCCGACAGCAGCAACAGGCCCAGACCGAACCCGAATCCGAATGCGATCCGCCGCGCCCAGAGCTTGCGCACGATCCCCGGCAACAGCGGCGCCAACGCCAGACAGACCATCGGCAGCGCCGGCATGATGTAGACATCGCGCTTGCCGTCGGGGATCGAGAAGAACACCAGGATCATCGCCCACCACGCCAAGGGCAGCAGATAGCGTGCATCCCGCCGCCGCAACCGCCGCCGCCACGCGGGAAACGCCCAGATCAACGCGAACATGGTCGGCAGCCAGAGGGTCAGCACCACGCCGAAGTGGTACCACACCGGCTGATGGTGGTCCCAGGACTTGCTGTAGCGCTCGGCGGTCTGGCGGAACAGGATGTCATCGAGATAGGCGCGGTAGGCCGGATCGGGATGGTTCAAGGCGGCAATCGCCATCGGCACCAGCCACAGGCAGACCGCGACGACGAAGGCCAGCGGCGCCAGCCAGAAGCGCGGGTCGCGTGCGTGCAGGCGCACCCGCGGCCACTGCCTCAACGAGGCGACCGCGGCCGGCACGATCATCAACAGCGCCAATACGCCGACGCCCTTGGTGATGGTGCCCAGGCCGGCCGCGAACCCGCCCAGCGCCCACAGCTTCCAGTTCGGCCCCAGCAGCAGATGCCGCAGTAGGCCGTAGTTGGCCAGGGTGATGAAGAACACCACCAGCGGATCGATCTGCGCCCGCTTCGACTGGTAGGTGAATTGCAGCGTGAACAGCAGCGCCCAGGCCGCGTACAGCCCGACCTTGCGCGTCCACAGCCGGCGACCGAGGTCGTATACGCACCAAAGCGTGCCCAGCGCGGCGAGCAGCGACGGCATCAGGAATGCGATGCGCCAGTCGCGGAACACGGTGTAGAACGCGGCTTCGAGCCACATCAGCATCGGCGGCTTGTCGGAGTACAGCTCGGTGCCGCGATGCGGGAACAACCATTCGCCGCTGTCGACCATCTGCTTGGCGACCAGGGCGAAGCGCGGTTCGTCCGTGGGCCAGGGGTCGCGCAGGCCGAGCCCGGCGCCCAGCACCAGCAGGGCGACGACGGCCAACAGCCAGAAGTCTCTCGATTCGCGGGTTTTCAGCATGGGGGAATGATAGCGGCGAAAAGCAAATCCCCCCGTCGCCGCTGCGCGCCGCCGGCCCCCTTTTTCAAAGGGGGCATCCACGCAAGCCTGGGCTATCTGGGCTGTAGAACCATTGGAAAGGACGCACAGCCGAATTGCGGCTGTGGCTTTGCCCCCTTTGAAAAAGGGGGCCGGCGGCGCGCAGCGGCGACGGGGGGATTCAAGCCGGTGCGACCTTCCGCAACCGCGCATAGAAAAACCCGTCCATGCCGTCCTCGCCGGGCAGGCGCTGACGGCCCGCACCGGCGATGTGGCCGAAGCTTTCATCCAGCGGTTCCGCGGACGCATCCGGCGTGCGCGCCAGGAAGACATCGATCTGGTCGGCATTCTCGCGCCGCAGGATCGAACAGGTCGCGTAGACCAGCACGCCGCCCGGTGCGAGCGTGGTCCACACCGCGTCCAGCAGCCGCGCCTGGGTGACGACCAGCGCATCGATATCGCCGGGCCGGCGATGCAGCAGGATGTCCGGCTGGCGGCGGACGATGCCGGTGGCCGAGCAGGGCGCATCGATCAGCGCCGCGTCGAACGGCACGCCGTCCCACCAGGCCGCGGGATCGGCTGCATCGGCGGCCTTCAACTCGACCGCCGCGTCGACGCCGACCCGCCGCAGCGTATCGGCGGTACGCCGCAGCCGCCGCGAATCGATGTCGAGCGCGAGCAGGCGCAGGCCCGGGTCGCGCTCCAGCAGATGCGCGGCCTTGCCGCCGGGGGCGACGCAGGCATCCAGGACGCGCTGTCCAGAAGCCGGGCTGCCGGAAGGCGGCGCCAGCGCGTCGGCCACCGCCTGCGCGGAACCGTCCTGCACCGAGGCCACGCCGTCCTCGAAACCCGGCAGGTCGGTCACCGCCAGCGATTCCTCGATCCGCAGCGCATCGGGCAGCGCGTCGTGGACGGTCGCGGCGATCCCGGCCGCCTGCAGCCGCTGACGATAATCGTCGCGGGTGGTGTTGAGACGATTCACCCGCAGCCACAGCGGCGCGGGCGCGGCGCTGGCGGCGAGGATCGCGTCGGCGTGCTCCGGCCAGTCGCGGCGGACTTCCGCCAGCAGCCATTCCGGCCAGACCTGCGCCGGATCGGCGGGCGGAAAGCCCTCGCGCTGCGCCCGGCGCAGCAGCGCATTGACCATGCCGGCCTGGTGCGCGCGGCCCAGCGCGCGGACGGCTTCCACTGTCGCGTCCACCGCGGCGTGCGCCGGCAGCTTCAGCGCGTCGAGCTGCGCGAAGCCGACGTACAGCAGCGCGCGCAGCGGTTCATCACCGCGGCCCAGCGGTTTCGGCACCCAGGCGGTAAGCGCGGCGGCGTAGCGCGCGCGGTTGCGCAGCGCCGCGAAGCAGATCGCCTCCACCAGCGCGCGGTCGCGCGGATCGGCGATGTTCGGCAACTCGGTGCCGAATTCGCCCTTCAGCGAACGGCCGCGATGCAGCACCGCATCGAGCACGCGCGCGGCGGCGAGGCGGGAGGCGGTGCCGTCGGAACTCGCGCTCACGACGAAGTTTCCACGGGTTCGAGCGCTTCGCGCGGGAAGGTCGCCAGCCACAGGGTGCGGCCATCGTCATCGAGGCATTCGAGCAGATAGCCGTCGGGTGCGGGCTGCGCGCGCAGCAACATCACCACGGTGGCGATATCGCCGATTTCCGGCGCGCGCCAATACCGGTCCAGCTCGCCGCACTCCATCCCGTCGAGCGACAGCACGCGTACGACGTCGTATTCGTTAAGCGTGTTCATGGCGCACCCCGGACAAGATCGCGCCGCGCATTGAGATAGTCGGCCGCGGTGATCGTCTTCCCACCCGCGCGCTGCAGCGCGCGGATGCGCAGCGCGCCGTCGCCGCAGGCGATATCGATACCCTCGCGGCCCGCGGCCAGCACCGTGCCCGGCGTGGTTCCGTGCGCGACCGCCAGCGCCACCGCGCCGTGGATGCGCACGCGCTCGCCGGCCAGTTCGGCTTCGGCTACCGGCCAGGGGTTGAAGGCGCGGACTTTGTTCGCCAGCGTCGTCGCCGACTGCGACCAGTCGAGCTTCGCTTCGTGCTTGTCGAGCTTGTGCGCGTAGGTCGCACCCTCTTCCGGCTGCGGCCGCGCCGCCGGGACGATGCCCGCACGCAGCAGGCCCAGCCCGTCGTTCAACACCTGCGCGCCGAGTTCGGACAGTTTGTCGTGCAACTGGCCGCCCGTGTCGTGTTCGCCGATAACCAGCGACTGCGACAACAGCACCGGGCCGGTGTCGAGCCCTTTCTCCATCTGCATCAGACAGACGCCGGTCTCGGTGTCGCCGGCTTCGATCGCGCGCTGGATCGGCGCCGCGCCGCGCCAGCGCGGCAGCATCGACGCATGGACGTTCCAGCAGCCGTATTTCGGAATGTCGAGAATGCTCTGCGGCAGGATCAGGCCGTAGGCGACCACGATCATCAGATCGGGTTCCAGCGCGCACAGCGCATCGCGCGACACCTGCTTCTTCAGCGTTTCCGGCTGCAGTACTTCGATGCCGCGCTGCAGCGCTTCCAGTTTCACCGGCGACGCCGTCAGCGCACGTCCGCGGCCCGCAGGGCGATCCGGCTGCGTGTAAACCGCCACGACTTCGTTGTACCGCGCGGCGGCGCGCAGGCAGGGGACAGCGAAGGCCGGGGTGCCGGCGAATACGATGCGGAGGGTCATGCGATCCTGGTAAAAGCGGCACGAAGGCCAGGGAGGGCAAATCAGGAAACGGACGAACGTTCGCCCGGTTGGAATCGGCGCGAGAAGGCGTTGCGCAACAAGCCGAAACCGAAAACCACCAAAAGCGACGATATACCGAAGGTCAGGAATCCGCCTGAATACTCCGGCAGCCGTTCGACGAAGCTGTTGTAGAGCACCCATCCCATGATCGCGAGGCCGGAACACAGCAATACCAATCCCGCGATCGCCTGCGGCAACGCGATCAGCATGCGCACTGCGCGCTCAAGCCAGCTGGCGTCCTCGATCTCAAGAAGGATGTGGCGCAGCTCCAGCATGTAAAGGAATGCGCTGGCGAGCGCCACCATGAAGACCACGCCGCATACGACCTCGACCGCTTCGTGTGCGTCGATCAGATGCGCGGCGACGATCGACAGCGGCATGATCGAGACCGCCGCGCAAAGCTTCACCGCGACGCGCGCGACCGGCGTCATGACTTACGCCGCGCTGCTGCGCCGCGCCTTCTCCAGCGTCTTGCGGACCCGGTCGCGCTTCAGCGGCGACAGGTAATCGACGAAGAGCTTGCCTTCGAGGTGATCCATCTCGTGCTGGATGCAGATCGCCAGCAGGCCGTCGGCCTGCAGCTCGAACGGCTGGCCGTCGCGGCCCCAGGCCTTCACCGTGATGCGGTTGGCGCGGGTGACGTCGGCGAAGATGTTGGGCACCGACAGGCAGCCTTCCTGATAGACCTGATGGCCGTCGGCCACCACGATCTCCGGGTTGATGAAGACCATCGGCTGGTTCTTCTCTTCGCTGATGTCGATGACCATGAACCGGCGGTGGTCGTCCACCTGACTGGCGGCCAGGCCGATGCCCGGCGCCTCGTACATGGTGTGGAACATGTCGTCGAGCCGGGTCTGGAACTCGGGATCGGCGATCCGGGCGGCGTCGACCGGCTGCGCTTTGGTCCGCAGACGGGGGTCGGGGAATTCAAGAATTGAGAGGAGCGTCATGTTTGTGGATATGGGGGCGGACATTGGTCGCGGACAAGGCCATTGTAACGCCTCCAGACTTGCCAAGAGCCGGGTTTTGTGGGCTATAGTGCGGTCGTTGTGTTGGGGAAAATCCCAAGGGGAGCAAGTAGATGGCCAGCATCCTTAAGCGCGTTTCTCACCGAGCCATGGTGATCGGCGCAGCCGCCCTGTTGACTTTGGGCACCTACGCGGTCGCCCAGGAGTTCCGTGGCGACCACCCCGACACCTATACGGTCAAGCGGGGCGATACCCTCTGGGACATCTCCGCACGCTTCCTCAAGCGTCCGTGGCTGTGGCCCGAAATCTGGCAGGCGAACCCGCAGATCGCGAATCCGCATCTGATCTATCCGGGCGACGTGATCAGCCTCGCCTATCTCGACCGCGTCGGCGTCGGCGGCATTCAGGCCGGTCCGCGCAACGAGGCGCCGGTCAACGCGATCTCGCTCGCCGACATCGAGGCCTATCTTCGCGACCTGCGCGTGGTCGACAGCTTCAAGGAGCTGCCGTACATCGTCGGCCAGGAAGAAGACATCGCCCGCGCCGCCCGCGGTCACCTGGTGTATGCCCGCGGCCTCGAAGGCGCGCAGGTCGGCCAGCGTTATGCCGTGGTCCGCCCGACCACGCGCTTCGTGCGGATCGGCAAGCGCGAATGCTGCGACATGCTGAGCCGCAACCACTACGACTTCCGCGGCGGCCTGGTGCCGGGCTTCGGCACCGCGTGGAGCGACACCGCCGGCAACGAGCTGGACGGCGAGGAATTGGGCCACGAGCTGTACCGGGTCAACGCCGGCACCGTCACCAAGCTGATGGAGGGCGATGTCGAAGTCACCACCCTCAAGCTGGACGACGAGAACGTGGAAACCCGTGTCGGCGACCGCCTGATCGCGGTCGACGCCCAGCCCTACGATCTGCAGTTCTTCCCGCATGTGCCCAAGCAGGGCCTGGACGAGAACAAGGCGCGGGTGCTGGCGGTGGCCAACTCGCTGACCAGCGGCGGCCCGCGCGACGTGGTCGCGCTGTCGGTCGGCGCCCAGGACGGCATCGACAACGGCACCGTGCTGTCGATCTGGCGCCAGGGCAGCAACAACATGGATCGCGTCCAGGCCGATTACTGGCGCAGCGAGGAAACCGTGCCGAAGGGCTCGCGCGTGCAGTTGCCGGACGAATACGCCGGTCACGTGATGATCTTCCGCACATTCGACAAGGTCAGCTACGGCCTGGTGATGAGCAGCGTGAAACCCAGCCGCGTCGGCTACCGTCTGAAGCATCCCGACGCGAAGTAGGACTTTTCCCACAGTGGAATGCGACGGCGCCTGACGGCGCCGTCGTCGTTTGCGGGGCAGCATGTCGGCATGGACACGCTCGATGCCGATACCGAAGCCCTGCTCGCACTGGTTCTTGCCGGAGGCGCCAGCGCGCCGCGCCGCACGCTGCTCGACCGCCACGGCGGCCCGGCGGCGGTCCGCGCCCTGCCGCGCGGACGCTGGCGCGAGGCCGGCCTAGACTCCGCCCAGATCCGCGCCCTCGACGGCAATCCCGCCGCGCTGGATGCGGACCTGCTGCGGCGCTGCCGCGACTGGCTGCGCCAGCCCGGGCATCAGCTCATCGGCTGGCACGACCCCGACTACCCGCCGCTGATGCGCAAGGCCGGCAGCCCGCCGCTGGCGCTGTTCGTGGCCGGCGATCCGACCCTGCTGTGGTATCCGGCGGTGGCGGTGGTCGGCAGCCGCGGCCCCACCGCCGGCGGCCGCGACAACGCCCGCGGCTTCTCCCGGGCGCTGGTGGCGGCCGGCTATGCGGTGACCAGCGGCCTCGCCGCGGGCGTCGACCGCGCCGCGCACGAGGCCGCGCTGGACGCCGGCGGGCTGACGGTGGCGGTGCTCGGTACCGGCCCGGACGTACCGTATCCCCGGAATCACGCCGCACTGATGGCGAGGATCGCCGCCCACGGCGCGGTGGTCAGCGAACACCCGCCGGGCACCGAGGCACGGCGCGAGCACTTCCCCAGCCGCAACCGGATCCTGGCGGGGCTGACCCTCGGCACCCTGGTGATCGAAGCCGCCAGCCGCTCCGGCGCCCTGATCACCGCCCGGCAGGCCGCCGACGCAGGCCGCGAGGTGTTCGCGGTGCCCGGTTCGATCCACAACCCGATGGCGCGCGGCTGCCACCGGCTGATCCGCGACGGCGCCGCGCTGGTCGAATCCGCCGACGAGGTGACCGCCGCCCTTGGCGCCTGGGCGGGGGCGCTGCGCGGCGAGCTGCAGCGGCGTCTGGGCGCGACCGTCGGGCAGGCCCCGGAACCCGTGGATGTGGTTGCGACCGACGACCCCGCCCACCACCGGTTGTGGCGCGCGCTCGGTCACGACCCCAGCACTATGGATCAGCTCACCGAACGCACCGGATTGACGGCCGCAGCCCTGTCCTCCATGCTGCTGGTCATGGAGTTGCAGGGGCGGGTCGCGGTCGAGCACGGCCGCTACAGCCGCCGCTCCGCACCCATCCTTTCCAATGCGCCGCCCGGCGCAAGTCAGGGGACATGAAAGAAAGCATCCTCGATGTGCTGCTCTACCTCTTCGAGCACTACATCGCCAACGACGCGGACCTCGCCCGCGACCGCGACTCGCTGCAGAACAATCTGCTGCAGGCCGGCTTCAGTCCGGCCGAAATCCACAAGGCATTCGACTGGCTGGAGGGCTTGGCGGAACGCCGGCCCGGCCCGGCCGTGCTGCGCGCCGACGGTCCCGTCCGCGTGTTCTTCGGCCCCGAGCTGGACAAGCTCGACGTGGAATGCCGCGGCTTCCTGATGTTCCTCGAACAACAGGGCATCCTCGACGCCAACCAGCGCGAGCTGGTGCTGGACCGCGCGATGGCGCTGGACCAGGACGAAATCGATCTCGACGACATCAAATGGGTCGTGCTGATGGTGCTGTTCAACCAGCCCGGTTCCGAAGCCGCCTACGCCTGGATGGAAACGCAGATGTTCGACGACGGCGACGATCTGGTGCACTGACGAACGGACGCGTCGGACCGTAAAAAACATCAGGACGGCGGCTCCGGGGGGAGGCGCCGTCTCCGGCCGACCGGAAACGGGCGCCGGAACGCAAACGATTGGGGAATGCATGACCGACTGGTACTACCACCAACCTGGCCAGGGCCGGGTCGGCCCGCTCGACGCGGACGCGATGCGCAAGGCGTATCGCGAGCGCCGCATCAGCCGCGAAACGCTCGCGTGGCACGAAGGGCTGCGCGAGTGGCAGCCGCTCGAAAGGCTGATCGAAGAGCTAGGCCTGACCGGCGTGCAGCCCGATGCCTCGCTGCCGCCGCCGGTGCCGCCGCGCCCGGCCGCGGCCACCGCTTCGCACGCCGGCCCGATGCGCGGCACCGCGCCGCCGCCGTCCAACCGCACCGGCTGTATCATCGCGGTGGTCGTGATCGGCGTGGTGGGTCTGGTGCTGATCGCGATCCTGGCGGCCATCGCGCTGCCGGCCTATCAGGACTACGTCGAGCGCTCGAAAGCGGCGCAGGCCGGCCAGAAGGCGCAGCAACAGGTCCAGCCCTACGATGCGGAACGCATGGCGCAGACCGATGCGCTGGCGCGCGAGCTGGTGACGGCGGCGATGCGCGAGTTCTATGTCGCCAACGGCAACACCTGCCCCGATACCTTCGAATTCGAAACCCTGCAGGTGCGCTATCCGCGCTACCAAGGCAACGAGGACGACGGCTGGTTCCTCATCGATCCGGCGCGCGCGCAGAGCGGCGCATGCGCCTATGACATCGGCTTCCGCGGACTCGGGGCCGAGGTGGAGGGCAAGCATGTGCAGTACGACGTGAACATGGCCGGCGAGGAAGTCGTGATCTATTGCCGCAACCGCGATATCCCCGCCGGGTACGCGCCGTCGCGCTGCGGCGCCTGATCGGAATCTCCATGTCCATGCCGCCCCCGCTTCCTCCCGGCCAATCGCGCAGCGATCGGATGGCCGACGCCTTCGCCCATCGCGGGGCGCCGCCGTCCGCGCCGCCGCAGAAACCGGGCATGTCCGGCTGCGCCATCGTCGCGATCATCGGCGCGGTGGCGCTGGTGTTCGGCGTGTTCATCGCCGGGATTCTCGCCGCCATCGCGATCCCGGCCTACAACGACTACCTCCTGCGCTCGAAGGTCGCGGCGGCCGAACTCCACGTGAGCGACCTGCAGGCTTCGATCGAACTTCACCGCCTCGACGCGGGCGAGTGCCCGGACAACGCGGCGATCGGCTTGGAAGATCCCGACGTGTTCGAGCTGGGCCGGAACGGCGCCGATCTCAGCGGGCAGGGCGTCGTGCGGGTCGGCGGCAACGCCGACGGCCAATGCACGATCGAGCTGACCTTCGCCAACGCCGATCCGCAGCTCGACGGGAAAACCGCGCTCTTCGAATCCGGCGACAGCGGATGGGATTGCAGCGGCGGCACGGTGCCGGCCAAGTACCGATCGCCGCGATGCCGCGCCGGCAACGCCTCCTACGACACTTCTGACAACACAGTCTCTCCCTGACGGAATCGATCCCATGACCGAGTGGTACTACAGCGACGCCCAGCGCACACAGCACGGCCCGGTGGGCGCCGGCGACCTGGCCGCCATGCACACCAAGGGCCTGCTGCCGCCCGAAACCCTGGTCTGGCGCGAAGGCATGTCCGAATGGAAGCCCTGGCGCGAGATGATCCGCGAAGTGATCGCCGGCGACGCGCCGGACGACCCGCGCGCCGAAGCCCTGGTCAAGGCGGCCGAAGCCGCGCCCGACGACGGCGCCTACCGCCCCTACGCCATCGCCGAAGCGTCGCCGTACGCGCCGCCGCAGGCCCGGGTGGACGAAGGCAGCGCGGTCGTCGCCGGCGGCCGGGTGGTCTATGCCGGGCTGTGGAAGCGCTTCGCGGCGAGTTTCATCGACTCCTTCGTCACCACCGCCGCCTCGTACGCACTGCTGATTCCGTTCGGCCTGATCTTCGGGCTGGGCGCGTCCGGGATGATGAACAGTTCGTCCGATCCCTTCGCCGGCGGCGCCAGCATCGCGTTCATCGGACTGATGTACCTGATCATGCTCATGCTGCCGGCGGTCTATTTCGGCTGGATGCACGCGTCCTCGCACCAGGCCAGCCTCGGCAAGATGGCGGTCGGCATCAAGGTCGTGCGCGGCGATGGCCAGGCGATCGGCTTCTGGCGCGGCTTCCTGCGCTACATGGCCTATTTCCTGTTCACCCTGTTGACCTGCGGTCTGGGCGTGATCATTTCCGGGTTGATGACCGCGCTGACCGTGCGCAAGCAGGCGCTGCACGACATGATCTGCGACACGCTGGTGGTGGACAAATACGCGTTTACCGACCACCCCGAGTGGCAGCGCGAAGAGCTGGGAACGGTCACCATCGTCATTCTGGTGCTGGCCGGCCTGGTGATCCTGGGCATCATCGCCCTGTACGCCGTCATGGGCGCGGTGATGATGGGCAGCATGAACTGAGCCCTGCCGGGCGGACTGGCGTCTGGGGGCCGTCGTCCGCCGTATGGCTGCCCGCAGGCCCGATGCTGCGGGGGATCCGCCGGCTGCCGATCCCGGTCTACAGGCCGGCCGTAGGGCCGCTCCTGTCGATTCCGCTTGACACGGGCGGTCCGGACATGACACCACTAATAAAGAGAACGCAGCGACGCCCGGGCCTCCCCCGGGCGTCGCCATCTGGCCGGGCGTCCCTGAAACGCCCTGTCGACGGCGCCGGCCCGACCGGCCCGTCTCGGCATACCCCTTCCGGAACCCCCTCCCCGCAATGGCAAAGAACCTCCTCATCGTCGAATCGCCGGCCAAGGCCAAGACGATCAACAAGTACCTCGGCAAGGACTTCCACGTCCTCGCCTCCTATGGCCACGTCCGTGACCTGGTGCCCAAGGAGGGCGCCGTGGATCCGACGCAGAACTTCGCCATGCGCTATGAACTCATCGAGAAGAACGAGAAACACGTCGAGGCCATCGCCAAGGCCGCCAAGGCCGCCGACCACCTCTACCTCGCGACCGACCCGGACCGCGAAGGCGAGGCGATCAGCTGGCACATCGCCGAGATCCTGAAGGAACGCGGCCTGCTCAAGGACCGCACCCTCGAACGGGTGGTGTTCACCGAAATCACCCCGCGGGCGATCAAGGAGGCGATGGCCAGGCCGCGCGCCATCGCCAGCGATCTGGTCGACGCCCAGCAAGCTCGTAGAGCACTCGATTATCTGGTCGGCTTCAATCTGTCGCCGGTGCTGTGGCGCAAGGTGCAACGCGGCCTGTCCGCCGGCCGCGTGCAGTCGCCGGCGCTGCGCATGATCGTGGAGCGCGAGGAGGAGATCGAAGCCTTCATCGCCCGCGAGTACTGGAGCATCGAGGCCGAGTGCGCGCATCCGACCCAGTCGTTCACCGCCAAGCTCAACAAGCTCGACGGCAAGAAGTTCGAGCAGTTCACGGTCACCGACGGCGACACCGCCGAAGCCGCGCGCAAGCGGATCGTGACTGCCGCGCAGGGCGTGCTGCAGGTCACCGACGTGGTCAGCAAGGAGCGCAAGCGCCGGCCCTCGCCGCCGTTCACCACCTCCACGCTGCAGCAGGAAGCCTCGCGCAAGCTCGGCTTCACCACCAAGCGCACGATGCAGGTCGCGCAGAAACTCTACGAAGGCGTGACCATCGGCGAGGAAGGCACCGTCGGCCTGATCAGCTACATGCGTACCGACTCGGTCAGCCTGTCGGCCGAAGCGCTGAGCGAACTGCGCGACGTGATCGCCCGCGATTTCGGTACGAAGGCGCTGCCCGACAAGCCGAACCTCTACCAGACCAAATCCAAGAACGCGCAGGAAGCGCATGAAGCGGTGCGTCCCACCTCCGCGCTGCGCACGCCGGCCCAGGTCTCGCGTTTCCTCAGCGACGACGAGCGGCGCCTGTACGAACTGATCTGGAAGCGCGCGGTCGCCTCGCAGATGGTGCCGGCCACGCTGAACACCGTGTCGGTCGATCTGGCGGCGGGCGGCGACCACAGCTTCCGCGCCAGCGGCACGACGGTGGTCGATCCGGGTTTCCTTGCGGTCTACGAGGAAGGCAAGGACCAGAAGAACGAGGACGACGACGAAGGCCGCAAACTGCCGGCGATGAAGACCGGCGACCGCATCCCGCTGGACCGCATCCACACCGACCAGCACTTCACCCAGCCGCCGCCGCGCTTCACCGAAGCGGCGCTGGTGAAGACCCTGGAGGAATACGGCATCGGCCGGCCGTCGACGTATTCGTCGATCATCCAGACCCTGCTGTTCCGCAAATACGTGGAGATGGAAGGCCGCAGTTTCCGCCCGAGCGACGTGGGCCGCGCGGTCAGCAATTTCCTCAGCGGGCATTTCACCCGCTACGTCGACTACGACTTCACCGCCAAGCTCGAGGACGAGCTGGACGAAGTGAGCCGCGGCGAAAAGGACTGGATCCCGCTGATGGAGCGGTTCTGGGGCCCGTTCAAGGAACTGGTGGACGCCAAGACCGAATCTGTCGACCGCAGCGAAGCCACCGGCGCGCGCGAACTCGGCGTCGATCCGAAATCCAGCAAGCCGGTCAGCGTGCGTCTGGGCCGTTACGGGCCGTACGCGCAGATCGGCACCGCCGACGACGAGGACAAGCCGACCTTCGCCAGCCTGCGTCCCGGCCAGAGCATGCACACGATCACGCTGGAGAACGCGCTGGAGCTGTTCCGCCTGCCGCGCAAGCTCGGCGAGGACAAGGACGAGGAAGTCAGCGTCGGCATCGGCCGTTTCGGGCCGTTCGCCAAGCGCGGCAGCGTGTACGCGTCGCTGAAGAAGGAAGACGACCCGTACACCATCGATCTGGCGCGCGCGGTCTTCCTGATCGAGGAAAAGGAAGAGATCGCCCGCAACCGGATCATCAAGGATTTCGCCGGCAGCGATATCCAGGTGCTCAACGGTCGTTTCGGCCCGTATCTCAGCGACGGCAAGCTCAACGGCAAGATTCCCAAGGACCGCGAGCCCGCGTCGCTGACGCTGGAGGAAGCGGTCGAACTGATGGAAACCACCGGCAAGCCGATGCGCAAGGGCTTCGGCAAGAAGGCCGCAGCGAAGAAAGCGCCGGCCAGGAAAGCCGCCGCGCCGAAGGCCGAAAAGCCGGCCGTCGCGAAAAAGGCGCCGGCCAAGAAGGCCGCGAAGAAGACCGCCAAAAAAGCCGCCAGCAAAACGACGGCGAAGAAGCCGGCCGCGAAGGATCCGACGAAGCGCGTCCCGCTGTACGACCATCCCGAAGCGGCGAAATCGCTGCTGACCACCAACAGCACCAATGTCGGCGTGAAGCGGGTGATCAAGAAGCAGAAGGACGACGCGCCGTTCTGACGGCGCTGCGCTCCCCCTTGTGGTAGCGCAGGGGTGTGCGAAGCGACGATCCGCTCCCCCCTTGCGCGCAGCGCAGGGGGAGGTTGGGAGGAGGTTACCGTTTACGGGTGAGGGTACATTCCCCGCCGGCCCATCACGGGGAGAGCGAAAACCCTCCGCACACCGCAGGCGCCGTGCCCGGGTTTCGCGAAACTTCAGCTTCAGGGGCGCCGTGGTCTTCCCTGCGCGGGTGGCTGCGCGCAAGATGCGCCCATGCGCCCGTTCCCGATACAGCTCCCGACACGGTTCCCGATCCGCCCGCTGGTGCTGATCGCGCTGGCCGCGGTCTTTGCGATGCCGGCGGCGCAGGCCGACGATGCGCTCACCATCTATCGCTGCACCGATGCCAAGGGCCGGCTGGCCCTGCGCGACTCGCCCTGCCTCAAGGGCGAACGCCAGGAAACCCGCAGCATGGTGCGGCCGAAGGACGCGCCGGCGCGGCCGCCGCAGCCGGTACCGGTACCGGCGCCGCCGCCGAGCGTCGCGGTCGCCCCGCCGCAGGTCATCGTGGTCAACGCGCCGCGGCCGCTGTACGAATGCATCGCCCCCGACAACACCCGCTATCTCAGCGACACGCCCGAAGGCCGCGCGCACTGGGTGCCGATATGGTCGAACGGCTATCCGATTCCGCCCCCCTATCCCGGCCAGGAGCCGGGCCAGCTGAACATCCGCGTCGACAATGGCCAGATCAGCGGCGGCTACAACAGCGGCCGCCCCCGGGTGCTGGTGCCGACCTACACCGAGTTCGGCGGCGGCACCTGGGTACGCGATCCGTGCCATGCGCTGCCGCAGGTCGAGGTCTGCGCGCGCCTGCGCGACCAGCGCAGCGATCTGCGCCGCCGTTTCACCATCGCCCAGCCTTCCGAGCGCGCCCTGCTGGGCAGCGAGGAGCGCAGTATCAACGCCCGCCTGGACCAGGATTGCCGCTGAACATGTTTTTGATCGAATCCCGCGCGCTCGCCATCGCGCTCCTCGCCGCGGCGCTGTGCCTGCCCGCCCACGCCCAGACCGACATGACCATCTATCGCTGCGTCGACCCCAGCGGGGCGGTCACCCTGCAGAACGACGTGCCTTGCCCGAAAGGCAGCCAGCAGAGCCTGCGCAAGGTCGGCGTGCTGCCGACGATGCCGGCCCCGGTGGCCGTGCCTGCCGCACCGGCCGCCAGACCCGCGCCTGTCGTCGCCGCGCCCCCGCCGCCTGCAGCGCCGTCCGCGCCTGCGCCTCTCGCACGCACTGCGCCGCCGCCGCTGTTCCAGTGCCGCACCTGGGATGACCGCGACTACCTCGGCGACACCGCCGAGCCGCCCGCCACCTGCGTGCCGGTGCAGGCCATGGGCATCGACGGCACCAGCGCCAGCGCCGCCGGCGCGTCCTGCGAAATGCGTCGGGATGCCTGTACCGCGGTGCCGGCCGACAAGCTCTGCGCCGTCTGGAAAAAACGCGTGGACGAAGCGGAATTCCGCTGGAAATTCGGCGGCGGCCGCGACGACGACCGCAAGGTCGAGTTCGACCGTCTCGCCAGGACTTATCGCGGGAGCACCTGCGTCGACGGCTGAATCGGCGGCGTGGTCGCCCCGCTGCTGTCGCCCGCCAGCCGCTGGATCAACGGCCAGCGCGTCGAAGCCTCGAGCGGGATGTGTCCCTGATCCTGCCGCTCCGGTTCGTCCGCACGGCCGCCGGAGGGCGTCGAAACGCATTCCGGCGACCGTGATTGAGGAGCACCGCGTCATGCGGATCGATCGCGGTCAGGCCTGACAGAACGGATAGTCGGTTGCGCTGGTCGAACCGACGCTGTTGGTCACCGTGACCGTCACGCTGATCGAGAAGCCCGACAGAGGGCCGCAGACGTTCATATATGTCGTCCTGTTGGTCGCGCTGGCGCTCGAGTACCCGCCAGACCACGCGATCGTTACCGGGGTGTCCGACGTGTAGACCACGCCGCAGAAACCGCCGCCGGTACCCGAGCACACCAGCTCGGCGATGACCGGCGGCTGCGGCGCAGCGGCCGTCACCGCGGCATCGGCATTCACGATGCCGGCGCCGATCGGTCCACCGCGACCGGAAACGCGCGCGCCCGGGCCTTGAGCAACGATTCCAGCTGTGCAGGCGCATACAGAGGCACGCCCAGCGCGATCCGCCGGCTCTGCACCAACGCCGCCACGCCCGCCACATGCGGCGACGCCATCGAGGTTCCGCTGTTGAAGCCATAGGTCTGGCCGCCCTGGACAAAGCTGCCGCTGTTGAAGGTCGACAGCACGTCGACGCCCGGTGCGGACAGATCGACGGCGGCGCCGTGGTTCGAGAACGTAGCCCGGCCCCCGTTGGTGTTGTTGATCGCGCCGACCGTCACGACGTTGGCGCAACCCGCGGGCTGGAAACTGGCGGCATTGCTGCCGTTGTTGCCCGCGGCCACCACCACCGTGCTGCCGCGCCCCACCGCAGCATTGATCGCGTTCTGATACGTGGTCGAACAGGCGCCGTTGCCGCTCAGGCTCATATTGATGATCCGCGCCGGGTTGGCGTTCGCCGGAACGCCCGAGACGGTGCCACCGGAAGCCCAGGTGATGCCGTCGACGATGTCCGAGAGGGTTCCGCCGCAGCGTCCCAGCACGCGGACGTGCTGGATGCGCGCCCCGAAGGCTACGCCGGCCACGCCGCCGCCGTTGTTGGTGAGCGCGCCGATCGTGCCGGCCACATGCGTGCCGTGCCAACTGCTGTTGCGGATCGGCGATCCGTAGTAGCACTCGTTGGCCGCCGGGTTCCAGTCGCCCTCGTCGTTGGGGTTGGCGTCGCGGCCGTTGCCGTCCCGCGACATGAAGAGGTTGGTGATGAAGTCGTAGCCGGCGACGGTGTTCGCATTCAGATCGCCATGCGGTGTGCTGCCGGTGTCGACGACTGCGACGACGATGCCGGAGCCGGTGCTGTTGTCCCAGGCATTGGGCAGATTGATGCCGGTGCTGACGTCGAAATAATGCGTTTGCTGGGCGTAGAACGGATCGTTCGGGATCAGCGCCGGATACAGCCGCGCATCGACTTCCACGTACTCGACGCCGGGATCGCTGGCGATCTCGCGCATCAGGGTTTCGGCATCGACGCGGTCCAGCTTGCGATCGCTGCGGATCACATCGGCGCCCTGCGACATGCGCCGGAAATGCCGAACGCCCAATCCGCGCCCCGCATCGGGGACGGCGCGGGCAGCGCGCGCCAGGCCATGATTCATGAGGGCGCTGTCGTTGCGTTCCCGGGCGCCTTCGCGGTACTTCACGATGAACTGATCGAAGCGCGCGTCGTTGTCGAGACCGCCGTAGTGCACACGACCCGCGGATGCGGGCGCACCGATGAGCGAGAGGCAAAGGCAGGAGCGAATGATGGGTCGAGCGCCCGATGTCATGCCGTCGGTACAGGCTTCCTGCTGTTCCGCGTTGAGCCGCGCCGGGACCGGGATGGTTCGCTCGCGTTTCGGGCCGATACGCGACGGCAACGACCACGACAGGCGCCTGTACATGCGTGCAGCGACCGCCCCTGGACCGCAACGACCTGTGGGGGCGGGCAACCCGGGCTGTTGCGTCCGGCCTTTTCCGGATCAGTGGTGACCGTTGCCTACGCCGCCGCCCTGCCCATCGGGCAACAGCACGCGCACGTTCTGCATCATGCCCTGGTCCTCGTGATCGAGGATGTGGCAGTGCAGGACGTATTCGCCGATGTAGCGCTGGTAGCGCGTGCGCACGTACAGCGTGTAGCCGCCTTTCACGAACAGCGTGTCCTTCCAGATGCCTTTCGTGCCGGCATATTCGCTGTCACCGCTGCCGGGCACGCTCACGTCCACGCCCTGCGGATCGAGGATCCGCGACACCTGGAACGGATTGACGTGGATGTGGAACGGATGGCTGCCCGCCAGTGAGGTGAGTTTCCATTCCTCGACGTTGCCGAGGATCAGGTCGCGCGAATTCGCGGGGTTGTAGGCTTCGCCGTTGACCATGAACTTGCCGCCGGCGATATCGAAAATCACTTCCTGCCCGCACTTAGGCGCGCACTTCGATTTGCGTTCGGCTTCGGCCAGTTCCTCATCGCTGATCGTGGCGTGCGGCAGGAACGCCTCCAGCCGCAGGTCGCGCGCCAGATCCTCCGTCACTTTCTGCTTCACGTCGGCGGGCATCCACTGCCGCGCGGCCAGCGTCAGCACTTTCGTCAGATAGGCCGTGGGATCGCTGTCCACCGGCAGGCCGGGCGACACCGACACCGTACCCAGCAGGCGCCGGCTTTCGGCATCGCCGCTCACCGAATCGATGGCCGGCAGATTGCCGTCGATCACGCAGTACTCGCCCGCGTTCGGGAACACCATCAACAGGTCGCTGCGATAGCCGGGCTGCAGGATGGTCTGGCTTTTGCGGATCGCCTGGCCGTGGGTCAGGCCGTCGCTGGCGATCTCGAACTGGGTCAGCGGCGCGCCCACGCAGTTCTGCGAAATCCACTCCGCATGCTGGCTGAGGTTGCGCAGCGATTCTGGCTTCGCCGACTTGCGCATCGGAACGAACTGCAGATTGATCGAATCGCGGATGCCGGCGTGGATATTGCGCCAGCGCTCCACGCGGCCGGCGATGGCATCGGTGAAGCGCGGCAGGATCTGGCCGTTGATGCTGGTATAGCGGCCCGACGGGCCCCAGACCTTGTTGCCCAGCTGATCGTAATTATCGATCGTGCCGACATCGTTGGGACCGCAGAACCAAGTGCCGTTGGCGTTGGTCTTGATCGGTGATTTCGGATCGTCCGGATTTTCGCGGCAGGCATACGCCATCTGCTGGAACAGCACCACGCGCTCGCGGAACGCGGTGCCTGTTTCGTCGCGCAGCAGGGTGTCGATATCGCCGCTGCGGGTCGGCGTCGGCGCGCGTTCGCCGTGGATGATCAGCGCGCCGGCCATGCCGCTGGACACCTGCAGCGCGGTGGAACCGTGCTGGTGCGGGTGATACCAGAACGTGCCAGCCGGATGCGTCGCCGGAATGTTGTATTCGTACTCGAACGACACCTGCGGACGGATGGTGATCAACACGTTGTCGCTGTTGCCGCTGGGGCTGACCCACAGTCCGTGCGAATGCAGGTTGGTCGAGTTGAAGCAGTGCGGCGTGTTGATGTTCGGCTGCTTGCAGTCCGGCTCCGGCGCCAATTCGTTGTCGAGCGCGATGCGGATGGTTTCGCCCGGCCGCGTGCGCAGCGTCGGCGCGACGAACGGCGTGAACGGGTTCGGCGCCGCGCCTTCGGCGACGTAACTGCGCAGGCGCACGCGATCGAAACGCTGGCTCGCCGGGTTGTAGATCCAGCCGTCGGTCAGACGGATGTTGAGCAACGGATCCTTGTCGGTCGGCGGCGGCGGTGCGGCCGACAGGCCGGCGCTCTTCAGCATGCGCGTGCCTTCTGTCGCAGGCGTGCTGCGCAACATCGGCGCCAGCACCGGATCGGCGACCACGCGGTCGGCGGGCGGTTGCGGCGGCGGAGCGCCGTCAGCAGCGAACGCGGGCGCCGCGATCGACAGCGCGAGCGCCAACGCGCCGAGTGCGCCCGGAATGGACGGTGCGGATTCGAACGGACGATGCGGCATGACGGATTTCCTTGTCTGAGCGTATGGAACGGCGCGGACGCGCGAACGGGCACTCGTGGCGCCGTACTTCCCTTGAATCGTTGCGATGCCCCCTGTGACGCCGCGGATGACGGGGCTCCCCGCCCCGTGGCGACACGATACGCGCTTTGATGCGTCGCGGCTTGGGCAAACGGGTCGGGCATGGCACGTGCGCTGCGCCGGCTCACTGCATCCTGCCGACGATGCTGGGTCGATGGCCCGGCTTACGCGACTAGGCAGGTTGCCCGTCGCCTTCGAGTTGAGAAGAAAACAGTAGGAAACCGGCTGCGCCTCTGGTCGATTCAATGCCCCATGGCTCTGCAGTATCGACTCTCGCGACAGCGCGACCACTCGCGTCCTTCCATTCTTCCCGTATTTCGCAATCAATTCTGCCACTGCAGGGATAATGGCTGGTTGCGGACAGATGCTCCGTGCTTACCACCGGCACCTTTTCGATGAAAACATGCGTTTCGCCAAGCGCATCGACAAACGTGCATTCAGCGAGTCCGGGAAAAGAGTCATCGACGAAGCGTGTGATCTGGACAGAAATGGCAGACATGAATTCCTTGTGCATCAAGTCGACGAGCGACGCGATTTGGCTGGATGAGATCTGTTGGCGCGGGCTTCGAGTTCAAGTCCTTGGATACCGATACATTCCGTATGCGATGGAGACGGCGGCGGTCAGGCTCGCCGGAAACAACAGCGCGGAATAGCCGAACGCCTGGAAGGCGAACGCGCCAGCGATGCCGCCGCAGAGAAAGCCGGAGATCACGATCAGACAAAGCCGCAAGCGCCGGGAATCGACCGGCAACCCACGCAGGCTGTGGCCCAGGAAAATGCCGAGATCCGTGAACATGCCGGACACGTGCGTGGTGCGCACCACCGCGCCGCTGTACGTACTGACCATCGCATTCTGCAGACCCATCGCGCAGGCCGCCGCATACATGCCGTACGCGCTGTCGTGCCGGAGCAGCGGGACCGCGGCGAACAGCAGCAACGACACCACCAGCAGGGCGACGCCATACCTGCGTCCGAGCTGCAGCGCGCTGTCCTGGACCAGGATGCCGCTGATCACGGCGCCCGCAACGAAAGCGCCGATCAGCGCCACGAAGTGCAGCATCGCCGCGAAATCCCGTGTGGCCAACGCCTCGGCCAGCAAGGAGGTATTGCCGGTCAGGTGGGTGATGGCCTGGTGCTCGAAGCCCATCAGCCCGACGATATTGACGATGCCCGCGATGAAGGCGAGCACCCACGTGCCGGTCCAGACCCAGGGCGGGAGTTTCGAGATCATCGGGATGACGCGATGGTCATGGCTGGCCAAGCCCGATGGCAAGCTGCAAGGCGAATCGTACGGGATGCGGATTCGACGGCAGGCGTCGCATTGTCGGATTCGTGGTGCTGGTCGGGCAGTCTTCTCATCGACTCATGGTATCCCGACGCGGGCCAGCAGCATTGTCACCAGTTCTTCCGGGGATGCCGATACATCGAAAAGCTCGCCCAGAGCGTCGCTTCCGGTCTCGAACAGGATGTCGCGCTCTTCCAGCACAGTGCGTTTTTCGAACTCGCTTTCGTCGAGCGCGCGCGCACTCTGGCGACGCGAAATCCGCCGCAGATTCTCATCCAGCGGCAGAACAAGAAGGAAGCAGCGGATATCGATCCCGGGATCGACCACAAGAAGCCGACGGCGCAGATCGGCGAGTTCCGCTGGCGTTCGCCAGAGGTGATCGATGACGAAATGACGATAGCCGAAACGCCGGTGATGGGAAAACAGCAGCGCAAGGGTGGCATGCAGATAGTCGGCTGCGTCCGGAGGCGGTGGATTCGCGGCGACGACATGGTCGCCATCCAGCATCACGCAGCCATCTACGCTTTCCATCAGCGCTACCGCCAATGTCGATTTGCCTATGCCGAGTGGACCATTGAGGATGATGACCATGGCGTCTTCGCTGTTTTCCGGTTCGTAAAGCGGACTACCGGACAGCTCGATGGATGGGATGAAGATGTCGCCATGCGCCAGGGTCGAGGCGTGGCGGCATGGCCCATCCGCGTTCCGGCGAGAGTAGCGCAAGGCGATGGGGCCAGCATACCTCCTCTAACGAAAACGGGCGCCGCCTCGCGGCGACGCCCGTTCCCAAACCCGTTGCTCAGAGCCGCGTGATGCGAATCCAGTTGATGTTCCAGCCGCCCTGCGCCGCGTACAGGCCGACGTTGTGGGTACCTGCGGCCACGCTGACCGTGTGCGATACCGTGGTCCAGTTCTGCCAGCCGCCTGTGGCCGGCACCTGCACCTGGCCCAGCAGGATGCCGCCGGCGTTGAGGTCGAGGGACAGCGTGCCGCCGCCGGGGCTGGCGACGCGGTATTCCACGCGGTAGTTGCCGCTGGAGGGGAAGACGATGCCGTTGTAGGCCGCCCAGTCGCCGGTGTCGATCCAGCCGAGGTTGGAGCCGCCTTCCGAACACGCTTCGACCTGCACGCCGTTCTGGGCGCTGAAGTTCTCGGCCTGCAGCGTGAGCGACCACGCCTGATTGACGCGCGAGACCACCAGCGATGTGGCGCGATCGTTGAAGCCGTCGCCGACCAGGCACGCGGTGTCGGCGGTCCTGGTGACGCTGGGGCCGGCGAAGTTGTCGTCCTGGTACAGCGTGACCTGGTAGCCGGCGTTCACGCGCAGCGAGGACAGGTCGTCGTTGCGCACGCCACGCGCCTGCAACTGCGCCAGCGTGTAACTGCCTTCGGGCAGGGCGACTGCGTAACCGCCGTAGTTGCAGTCCTGATAGGCGGTGGCGACGCCGGTGCCGCCAGCGCCCGCTCTGTACACGCGCACGTAGTCGACCAGCATCTTCGACGGCAAACGCGATTCGTCGACGGTGAAGCCCGGCCAGTTGCCGCCGATGGCGAAGTTCAGCAGCAGGAAGAAGTCGTTGTGGAATTCCTGGGTGCCGTTGATGCCGTTCTGGATGTTCACTTCATGAAACTTGTTGCCGTCGACGTACCAGCGGATCGCGTTCGCATCCCATTCGATGGCGTACACGTGCCAGTCGGCGACGGTGATCGGCGTATTGCCGCCGTACTGCGCGTAATTGCCGTTATTGTCGCTCCAGTGGATGGTGCCGTAGGTGCGGTCCTCGTTGTTGACGTGCTCCATCACGTCGATCTCGCCGGCTGCGGGCCAGCCGGCCTGCGGCAGATTCGCGCCCAGCATCCAGAACGCCGGCCATGCGCCCATGAACGACGGCAGCTTCATCCGCGCTTCGATCCTGCCGTACTTGAAGGTGCGCACGCCCTGCGTTTTCATCCGCGCGGAGGTGTAGCGGTAACCGCCGAAATCCTCGCGCTTCGCGTTGATCACCAGCGCATTGTTCTCGATGCCGGCGTTCTCGCGCCGGTAGTACTGCAGCTCGTTATTGCCCCAGCCGCCCGCGCCGTTGCCGGTCTCGAACACCCAATCCGGCCCGATCGTTCCGTTGAACTCGTCGCTCCATGCCAACTGCCAGTTCTGCGCCGAGGCAGCGCTGGCGAACATGCACGCGACGAGGACGATCATTCCTTTCATCAGCTTCTTCATGATGCTTTTCCTTGTGGGGGAAACGTGTCCATCGCATCGGCGGGCCGTGCGACAGCGTTCGTGTTGCCGCGCTCCGGCGACAGCGTCGATACCCGAGCGGCCGCGGAGTGGTCCGATGCTATGCGAGCGCATGCCGCAGCGCGAAGCGCTTTGCGGCCTGCTGCGATCTTTCGTTCGGATGCGTGACGAATGCACGTCCGACGCATGCAGGCGACATTTCCCATGGCATTTTTCGCATGTCTGCACGGTCGCGACAAGGATTCGCGGCGTCGCGCCGAAGACGATGACGACCGGCGAAGAACCTCGATCGGACAGACAGGATGTCTTCCGATGTCCGCTTGTGCGCCGCGCAGGACATGGCTTTGCTGCGGCGCCAGTCCGCAAGGCCCGGAGGACGCCATCCATCGGCGACCGCAGCTGAAATTTACGCAGAAATTACGGCTGAGCGCCGCTCTGCGCATAGTCCCTTTACCGCGCCCGGGACGACACTGCACCGCTGGAATCCGCACCTCAGCGGACAGGGTGATGCCATGAATCGATCTTCAAGGGCGGGCGCACGCGTACCGGCCCATGCCTTCGCCCTGACGCCGGAAACCCGGCGCTGCACCGTTCCATTCCGAGGATAGTCCGATGCCGAACTGGCTGATCGTGGTGTGCGCGTTGTCCGTCTGCATGGCAGCCGCCTATCTGTTGTACGTGATTCTGAAACCCGAAGATTTCTGAGACTGCCGACATGACCGAATTCGTTCTGACGATGCTGCTGGCCATCGCGCTGGGCTGGCCGCTGGGCCGCTACATGGCGCGGGTGATGCGCGGCGATCCCGTGCCCGGCGACCGCCTATTCGCGCCCGTGGAACGCACGCTTTATCGCCTGCTGGGCGCGGGTGCCCAGGGCGGCATGAGCTGGCGCGGCTACGCGGGAAATTTCCTGCTCGCGAATCTCGTGCTGGGCGCGATCGTCTGGGCGTTGTTCATGGCCCAGGGCGCGCTGCCGCTGAATCCCGATCAGGTTCCGGGGATGAAATGGGATCTTGCGCTGCACACCATGGTGTCGTTCCTCACCAACACCAATCAGCAGCATTATTCCGGGCAGGCGCAGCTGTCGTATCTGTCGCAGATGGTCGGCATCGTCGGACTGCAGGTGATCACGCCGATGTTCGGTCTTGCGGTGCTGGTCGCGACATTGCGCGGGCTGTTCGGCGGACGCGAGGCGATGCAGTCGACAGGCGAAGTACGGGAAGGCGCGGCCCTTGAAGGACAAGAGCGCGACGTCGGCAACTTCTGGGTCGACATCACCCGCGCCGCGCTGCGCATCCTGCTGCCGCTGTGCCTGCTGTGGTCGCTGCTGCTGGCGTCGCAGGGCGTGCCGTCCACGTTCGCGCGCGGCGCCGATGTCGCGCCGATCGATGCCAGCGCCGGCATGGCGACGCAGCACATTCCGGTCGGCCCGGTCGCGCCCATGGTCGCCGTGAAACAACTGGGCACCAACGGCGGCGGCTGGTACGGGCCGAACAGTTCGGTGGCGCTGGAAAACCCGACGCCGCTGTCGAATCTGCTGCAGACGCTCGCGATCATCCTGATCCCGGTCGCCATCGCCTTCATGGTCGGGCCGTTCACCGGCCGGCGAAAATTCGGCACGTTCGTGTTCGCGACGATGCTGGGCATGTCGCTGCTGTCGACCGGCGCGGCGATGTTCGCCGAAACCGCCAACGGCGCGAATGTCGCGACGATGGAAGGCAAGGAAGTGCGCAATGGCGTCGCGGCCTCGGCGCTGTGGGGCGCGTTGACGACGCAGACGTCGAACGGCTCGGTCAACGCCATGCACGACTCGATGGCGCCGCTGACCGGCGGCGTCGAGATCTCCAACATGCTGGTGAACGCGATCTGGGGCGGCATCGGCTGCGGCGCGCTGCAGTTCATCGTCTATCTGCTGCTGGCAGTATTCCTCGCCGGCTTGATGACCGGGCGCACGCCGGAACTGTTCGGCCGCAAGATCGAAGCGCCGGAAGTGCGGCTGCTCGCGCTGCTGATCCTGTTGCAGCCGCTGGCGCTGCTGGGCTTCACCGCGGCGACGCTGGCGATGCCCGCCCTGACCGGCAACTCCAACCCGGGCTTCCACGGGATTTCGCAGGTGTTCTACGAATACGCGTCGGCGTTCGCGAACAACGGTTCCGGCTTCGAAGGGCTGGGCGACAACACCGTGTGGTGGAACACCACCGCCGCGATCGTGCTGGCGCTCGGGCGCTTCCCGGCGCTGCTGGTGCCGCTGATGGTCGCCGGCCTGCTGGCGAAGAAGCGCGTGGCGCCGGAAAGCGCCGGCACGCTGCACGTCGAAACGCCGACGTTCGCGATCACGCTGGTCTCGATCATCGCGATCCTGACCGTCCTGCAATTCCTGCCTGCGCTGGTGCTCGGCCCGATCGCCGATCACCTGCAGCTTTCGTCGCTCTGAGGCCACCATGAATTCCTCCCTCCGTCTCGGCACGCAGCGCCGTGCCGCCATCGCCGGTCTCGACGCCGCCGGTGTCCGCTTCGCCTGCCGCGAGGCCGTGCGCAAGCTCGCGCCGCGGCATGCGATCAAAAGCCCGGTCATGGCGATCGTGCTGCTAGGCACATTGATCTCGGCATTGATCACCGCGACCGGCCATGCGCCGCTCGGTTACGGCCTTGCGGTGACCGCCATCCTGTTGATCACCGTGCTGTTCGGCAACTTCGCGGAAGCCGTCGCCGAAGCGCGCGGCCGCGGCCAGGCGGCGGCCTTGCGCGCCGCGCGCAAGGATCTGGTTGCGCGCAAGCTCGACGAGAACGATCACGAAACCCGCATTCCCGCTTCCGGGCTGCGCCGGGGCGACCGCGTGATCGTGTCGGCAGGCGAACTGGTGCCGGCCGACGGCGAAATCATCAAGGGCCTGGCGACGGTCAACGAAGCCGCGGTCACCGGCGAATCCGCGCCGGTGCTGCGCGAGGCCGGCACCGACCGCAGCAGCGTGATCGGCGGCACCAAGGTGCTGTCCGACGAGATCGTGATCGAGATCAGCGCCGAGCCCGGCGGCAGTTTCCTCGACCGCATGATCGCGCTGGTGGAAGGCGCCAACCGCCAGAAGACGCCGAACGAGATCGCGCTGACGATGCTGCTCGCGGCGATGACGCTGACCTTCCTGATCGTCGTCGCCACGCTGCCCTTCATCGCCGGTTTCGTCGGCGCGAAAATCGATCCGCTGCTGCTGATCGCGCTGCTGGTGTGTCTGATCCCGACCACCATCGGCGGCCTGCTGCCGGCGATCGGCATCGCCGGCATGAACCGCGCGCTGTCGGCGAACGTGCTGGCGAAATCAGGCAAGGCGGTGGAGATCGCCGGCGACGTCGACGTGCTGCTGCTGGACAAGACCGGCACCATCACCCACGGCGATCGTCAGGCGACACGTTTCTATGCGGTCGCCGGAATCTCGGCGGAACAATTGCGCGACGCGGCGATGTTGGCGTCGCTGGCGGACCCCACGCCGGAAGGCAAGTCGGTGGTGAAGCTGGCGGTGGCGCAGGGCGCGACCCTGGTCGATCCCGAGCGCGCGCACTTCGTCCAGTTCAGTGCGCAGACGCGGATGTCCGGCGTCGATCTGCCGGCCGGCGAAGGCACGCTGGCGCGCAGCATCCGCAAAGGCGCCGGCGACGCCATCGCGCGTCACGTGCAGTCGCTCGGCGGAAGCGTGCCGGTGGAGCTGAATGCGCGCGTCGAACAGATCGCGCGCGGCGGCGCCACGCCGCTGGTCGTGGCGGAAGGTCCGTTCGTGCTGGGCGTGATCGAGCTGTCGGACGTGGTCAAGCACGGCGTGAAGGAACGCTTCGCGCGGCTGCGCGAGATGGGCATCCGCACGGTGATGATCACCGGCGACAACCCGCTCACCGCCGCCGCCATCGCCGCCGAGGCCGGGGTCGACGATTACATCGCCGAAGCGCGGCCGGAGGACAAGCTGGCGCGCATCCGCGAGGAGCAGGCGCAGGGCCGGATGGTGGCGATGGTCGGCGACGGTACCAACGACGCCCCGGCGCTGGCGCAGGCCGATGTGGGCCTGGCGATGAATTCCGGCACGCAGGCGGCGAAGGAAGCCGGCAACATGGTCGATCTGGACAACGATCCGGCCAAACTGCTGGCGGTGGTGGAAGTCGGCAAGCAGCAACTGATCACCCGCGGCGCGCTGACCACGTTCTCGCTGGCGAACGATGTGTCGAAGTATTTCGCGATCCTGCCGGCGATGTTCGCCGCCGCCATTCCTTCGATGGCGGCGCTGAACGTGATGCAGCTGTCCAGCCCGCGCAACGCGGTGCTGGCGGCGCTGATCTTCAACGCGCTGATCATTCCGGCGCTGATTCCGCTGGCGCTGAAGGGCGTGCGCTTCCGCCCGGCCACCGCGGTGTCGCTGCTGCGCCGGAACATGCTGCTGTACGGCGTGGGCGGCATGCTGCTGCCGTTCGTCGCGATCAAGCTGATCGATCTGCTTCTCTCTGCATTCGGAGGCTGACATGAACACCTCTTCCCAAACGTTGATCAGCCGCGGTGCATGGCGCCCGGCGCTGACGATGGCCGCCGTCGCCCTGCTCGGCTTCGGGTTCCTGTATTCGGCGAGCGTCGCATCGCTGGGCGGACTGCTGTTCCCGCAACAGTCCACCGGCAGCATCCTCGTCCGCGACGGCAAGCCGGCCGCGTCGCGCTGGGTCGCCCAGCCGTTCGCCGACGCGCGCTATTTCCATTCGCGTCCCTCGGCGGCGGGCTACGACCCGATGGCCGCGGCCGGCAGCAACCAGGCGCTGACCAATCCCGATCTGATCAAGACCGTGGATGAGCAGATCGCCGCGGTCGCCGCGCGCGAGGGCATCGCGCCGGCGCAGGTCCCGGCCGATCTCGCGACCCGCTCCGGCAGCGGCCTCGATCCGCACATCTCGCCGGCCGCCGCGCAGGTGCAGATCGCGCGCGTCGCCAGGGCACGCGGCGTGTCCGAACGCGCGGTCTCGGTGCTGGTCCAGCGCGCGAGCGAAGCGCCGCAGTTCGGCGTGCTAGGCCAGCCGCGGGTGAACGTGGTCGAGCTGAATCTGGCGCTGGATGCGCTGCCCTGACCGCCGCGCGACAATGACCCCATGAACGATGTCCGCAGCGCCGCGCAGCGACAACAGCAGGCCGACGCCCTGATCGGCGAACTCAAGCGTCAGCGCGGCGGGCGGCTGACGGTGTTCCTCGGCGCGGCGCCGGGCGTGGGGAAAACCTACGCGATGCTGGGCCGCGCGCGCGAGTTGAAACGCCGCGGCATCGATATCGCGGTTGGGCTGGTGGAAACCCACGGCCGCAGCGAGACGGCGGCGATGCTCGAAGGCCTGGAAGTGCTGCCGCGTCGGCGCGTGGCGTACCGCGACCGCATGCTGGAGGAAATGGATCTCGACGCAATCCTGACACGTCGCCCTCAGGTCGCGCTGGTCGACGAACTGGCGCATCGCAACGCGCCCGGCAGCCGCCACGAGCGGCGCTGGCAGGACGTGATGGAACTGCTGGACGCCGGCATTGATGTCCACACCACCATCAACATCCAGCATCTCGAAAGCCTCAACGATGTCGTGCATCGCATCACCGGCGTGCGCGTCGGCGAAACGGTGCCGGATTCGGTGTTCGACCGGCTGCGCGATATCGTGCTGGTGGATCTGCCCCCGGACGAACTGATCGAACGCCTCAACCAGGGCAAGGTCTATCTGCCCGAACACGCGGCGCAGGCGCTGCAGTCGTTCTTCGTGCCCGCGAACCTCGCCGCGCTGCGCGAACTGGCGATGCAGACCGCCGCCGATCGTGTCGACAGCGATCTGCGCGAGGCCCGCACCGCGCACGGCGAACCGGCGCTCAACCTGCGTCGTCAGGTGCTGGTGGCGATCGATGGCCGCGGACAGTCCGAATACCTGGTGCGGATCGCGCGCCGCATCGCCGAGCGCCGCGACGCGCCGTGGACGGTGGTCAGCGTGCAGATCGGCGAATCCGGAGCGGACGCGCAGCAGGAGATCGAGCGCGCGTTTGCGCTGGCGCGGCGGCTGGGCGGCAGCGCGGAACTGCTGCACGGTTCCAACGTCGTGGATGCGCTGCTCGATCATGCCTCGCGCAGCGGCGCGTCCGCGATCATCGTCGGGCGTACACGGGAGCGCCCGTTCGCGCGCATGCTCAACCGCACCATCACCCAGCAGTTGCTGCAGCGCGGCGCGCATTACGAACTGACCATCGTCAGCTCGCCCGAAGCGCGCGCGCAGGCGCGGCGTTCGTTCGGCGATACCCGCGACACATTGCGCGCAGGAGACATGGGCTTCGCGGTGCTGTGTTCGGCGCTGGCGGTGGTGGTGGCGGGCATCGCCGAACGCTGGCTCGGGCTGACCGACCTGTCGATGGTGTTCATCGTCGCGGTGCTGATCGTCGCCACCCGCACGCGCATGGCCGCGGCGGTGCTGGCGGCGGTGCTGTGTTTCTTCGCCTACAACTTCTTCTTCATCGAACCGCGATTCACGTTCTACATCAGCGCCCACCGCGGCGTGACCACGGTGCTGCTGTTCCTCGGCGCGGCGCTGCTGGCCGGGCGGCTGGCCGCGAAACTGCGCTCGCAGGTGATCGCACTGCGCGCCGCCAACGCGCATGCGACCGCGCTGCAGTCGCTGGGCCGCGATCTGGCCAGCGCCGCGGATCCGCAGCAGGTCGCGCAGGCCGCGCGAGTCGCGCTGCGCCGCGCGCTGGATGCGGATGTCGTCGTGCACTTGGGCAGCGATCCGCTGCCGGTCGGCGACGCGTCCGGCGTCGACGCGAAAGCCGCATCGGCGGCGGACTGGACGCTGAAACACGGACAGCCCGCCGGCCGCTACACCGACACGCTGTCGGGCGTGGACTGGTGGTTCCTGCCGCTGCTGGGCAACGCGCGCACGCTCGGCGCGGTCGGCCTGCGCTTCGTGGCCGGGGCGACCCGGCTGACGTCCGAACAGCGCCGCCTGGCCGAAGCGATGATCGACGATATCGCCCAAGCGGTGCTGCGCACGCGGCTGGTATCGGATCTGGAGAATGCGCGCGTGGCCGGAGAAACCGAACGCCTGCGCTCGGCGCTGCTGTCGTCGGTGTCGCACGATCTGCGCTCGCCGCTGGCATCGATCATCGGTTCGGCGTCCAGCCTGGAGCACTATGGCGCGCAGATGGACGCGAAGGATCGCGCCGATCTGCTCGACACCATCCGCATCGAAGGCGAACGCCTGGACCGCTACATCCAGAATCTGCTCGACATGACCCGGTTGGGGCACGACGGCCTGTCGCTGAACCGCGATTGGATCGGCGTGGACGAATTGATCGGCTCGGCCGTCGGCCGCTTGAAACGCTATCAGCCCGATGCGCACTGCGAGCTGCGGATCGCCGAAGGTCTGGCACCGCTGTGGGTGCATCCGGCGCTGGTGGAACAGGCGCTGTTCAACGTGATCGAGAACGCGGCGAAGTTCTCGCCGCAGGGCGCGCCGATCGCCATCGAGGCGATGGACGACGGCAGCGGCGCGCTGCGCATCGACGTGACCGACAGCGGCCCGGGCATTCCCGAAGACGAACGCCAACGCATCTTCGACATGTTCTACAGCGTGGAGCGGGGCGACCGCGGGCGCGAAGGCACCGGCCTGGGGCTGACCATCTGCCAGGGCATGATCGGCGCCCACGGGGGCAGCGTCGAAGCGCTCCCGGGCGGACGTGGGCGCGGCACTACGATACGGGGCACCACAATTCGAATTACCCTGCCGAGACTGCTTCCCGCACCGGCATGACCGCCACCCCATGACGCCGCTTCCGTTCCGCATCCTGGTCATCGACGACGAACCCCAGATCCGGAAATTCCTGGAGATCAGCCTGCGTGCGCAGGGTTATGTGGTGCATCAGGCCGAGAACGGCGAGGCCGGACTGGCCGCGCTGGCGACGCAGGGCGCCGATCTGGTGATCCTGGATCTGGGTCTGCCCGATCGCGACGGCCATTCGGTGCTGCGCGAACTGCGGCAGTGGTCGGCCGTGCCGGTGATCATGCTCACGGTGCGTTCCGGCGAGGCCGAAAAAGTCGCCGCGCTGGATGCCGGCGCCAACGACTACGTCACCAAACCATTCGGCGTGCAGGAACTCATGGCGCGCATCCGCGCGCTGCTGCGCGCCTCAGCGACCGGCCCGGAGCAGGATTCGCCGGTCTACACGCTGGATGCGCTGCGGATCGATCTGGCACGGCGCGAAGTGTTCGTGGATGGACAATTGGTCGCGCTCACCCGCAAGGAATTCGCGATGCTGGCGATGCTGGCGCGCAACGCCGGCCGGGTCGTGACCCAGCCGCAGCTGCTGCGCGAACTGTGGGGGCCGACCCACGTGGAAGACACCCACTACCTCCGCATTCTTGTCGCGAAGTTGCGACAAAAACTCGGCGACGATGCGGCCGCGCCGCGCTGGATCGTGACGGAGCCGGGTGTCGGCCTCAAGCTGCGCGATAACAGCGTGTGATGCGGTGATACGCAGGATCGATGGCCGATGCCGCATCGATCCTGCAGCAACGCGATCGATGACTCACGACGCGACCGTCACCCGCCACACATCGCTGCGCTGCTCCACCCATTCGATCTCCACCGGCAGGAACTTCTCGATCAACCGCGCGTTGCTGCGCAGATGCTCGCTGATCGTATGCGTGGTGAACGCACCGCCGCCGGCCAGTGCCATCGGCAACAACAGCTGATCGGACAGATGCTCGGCCACGCAGGCGCCGCTCTTCAGATACGTCCGCGCCTCGCCCGCCAGTCGCGTCGCGACCTTTTCGGCGGAGAGCGCGCGCTCACCGTGACCGGTGAAAGTCTCGGCGTGATGCTCGTGGCGGACCTTCAGCAGCAGCGTATTGCCCGGGCCGAGCGACGGACGCACTTCGCGCAGATGCAGGGCATCGGACTTCAGCTGCAGGCGCTTTGCCAGCGTCTCCAGCTCGCGCTGACCGATGCTCATGGCCAGGCCCGACAGCATCGCCACCGCATCGATCGACTGCAGTTCGCCGCGTTCGATGAATTCCGCGTGGCGCAATGTCGGCGCGGGCGACACCGTCGCATGCAGGATGCCGCCGCCGGCGGGCGCGAACCCCGGACGCTCCAGTTCGACCGACGCCTCGATGCCGATGCGCGCCAGCGCCGGCAGATAGCTGTCGGCGATGAAGTCGGCGCTCGGCGCCAGTGGATTATGGGTGCCACCTTCCAGGCGCAGGCGCGACGGCGCGTCGCAGCGCCACAGCGGCGGCAACACGGTCTGCAGCACCAGCGTCGCCGAGCCGGCGCTGCCGGTGGCGAACGCGTAATCGCCCGGCACCACCACGCCCGGCTCGAAGCGCAGCGTGGTCGCGCCGAGTTCGGCACCGTGCGTGCAGGCATTGCCGATCCGCGCCGCGGCGTTCACCGCGGTCAGATGCTGACGCATCAGTCCAGGACGCGAACGCTTCGCGCGGATCTGTTGCATGGTGAAGCCGATGCCGGTGCACAGGCTCAGGCTCAGCGCGGTGCGCAGCAGCTGCCCGCCGCCGGCCGCGCCGTCGATTTCGATCATGTCCATCATTATTCGCTCGTGAAAACCGGGCGGAAATCGCTTCCCGCCCGGTCTGTTCCCCATTTTGTCATATCGTCTCCCGCGGGAGACTCAGCCCTTCACGCACACCACCTGTCGAAGCGTATGCACGATCTCGACCAGATCCTTCTGCGCTTCCATCACCGCATCGATCGACTTGTACGCCGCCGGCGACTCGTCCACCACGTCCGCGTCCTTGCGGCATTCCACGTGCGCGGTGGCCTTGAGGTGATCGTCCAGGCTGATCAGCTTCTTCGCCTGGGTGCGGCTCATCACCCGGCCGGCGCCGTGGCTGCAGCTGTGGAAGCTGTCGGCATTACCGAGGCCGCGCACGATGAAACTCTTCGCGCCCATGCTGCCCGGAATGATGCCAAGCTCGCCCTTGCGCGCGCTCACTGCACCCTTGCGGGTCACCAGCACGTCCTTGCCGAAGTGATGCTCGCGATTGACGTAGTTGTGGTGGCAGTTCACCGCTTCGGCCTGCGCCTCGAACGGCTTGGGGATGACCTTGCGCACCGCGTCCACCACATGCCGCATCATGATCTCGCGATTGATGCGCGCGTAACGCTGCGCCCAGTCCACCGCGAACACGTAGTCGGCGTAGTGCTGGCTGCCTTCCGGCAGATACGCCAGGTCCTGGTCCGGCAGATTGATCATCCAGCGGCGCATCTCCTCCTTCGCCAGGGTGATGAAGTGCGTGCCGATGGCGTTGCCGACGCCGCGCGAGCCGGAGTGCAACATGAACCAGACGCGCTGCGCCTCGTCGAGACAGATCTCGATGAAGTGATTGCCCGTGCCGAGCGTACCGAGGTGCTTGAGGTTGTTGGTCTTCTTCAATCGCGGATGACGCTCGCAGATCTTCTCGAAATCGGCGACCAGCTGCGACCAGCCTTCGACGGCAAGCTCGGGCGCGTTCTCCCACGCGCCCTTGTCGCGCGCATGTCGCTGGTCGGTGCGGCCATGCGGGACCGCGTGCTCGATCGCGCTGCGGATCTCTGCGAGATTGTCCGGCAGATCGCTCGCGACCAGCGTGGTACGCGCCGCGATCATGCCGCAGCCGATATCCACGCCCACCGCCGCCGGCACGATCGCGCCGATGGTCGGTACCACCGAACCCACGGTCGCACCCTTGCCCAGGTGCACGTCGGGCATCACCGAAATCCAGCGATGGATGAAGGGCAGCTTGGCGATATTCTGCAACTGCTTGCGCGCCTCGTCTTCCAGCGGCACGCCGCGGGTCCACAGCTTGATCGGCACGGCGCCCTGATCGTGGATGACATCGTAGTGTTCGGCGGTCATGGTGCATTCTCGCATTGATGAAAGGTGCGGCGACAAGGGTGATGGAACGCTCTGCGCGCGCCGGCTTTCGCTGGCTTGCGCAGTGGGACTTGAACCCAACCCGTGAGGGGAACCATGTAGTTCCATCGGCATTCGCCGCGAAAAAAATTGATTGTGTATTTACTTTCTTTACCACCAGAACCAGAGCGGAAGGCTACCCCGATCCGTGTCACCGATCGAGTAGTCGCCCATGCCTCGACGGATGTCCTTGACGCCGTCCGCCAGGAGGGACAACCAGTCCGCGCCGACACACAACTCCGCGTATTCCGAGGTCTCCGGAAATCGCCATTCCGATACATCGGAACCGACACTGATCTGCCAAGCAGTCGGAACGATGATCGCCCATTCCGGAGATCTTGGCACCGAACGCATCGCCCTTGTCGGTCGCTTGATGCTGATCGAACGCGAAGCGCCCGATCCGTCGGCCGTCATTGCTTCGATCAGTGCGGCCAGCGACTCGCATCCAGTCGCATCAGCTGTAAGGTGCCAACCCTCGTAATTGCGATTCCGCTCTTTGTAACGCCAGAGCGCGATGTGCCCCGACTGTTCCCAGCGATGACATCGCAGACGCCTGAAGTTCTTTCCTGTCTTCATATCGATCCGGATGGGGTGATCGTCGTACACGACAAGTGTGATGGAACATTTTCTTGCTCTACCAGACTAAGCTACCGTCTTAAGACGGGCGGGATTCGAACCGGCCCACGCAGAAAATCAATCCACGGCGCGAACGATGCCGCGCCTGCGGCTGATGAAAATGAATTGTGATGAAAAGTTCGCCGCCCACGACAAGAGTGATGGAACATTTTCTTGCTCTACCAGACTGAGCTACCGCCTTGCGACGGGCGGGATTTGAACCCGCGACCAGGAATTCGTGTAGTTCCATCGGCATTCGTGGCCGACGAAGATGAAACCGTGGATGACTTTGAAACCCTGTCATTCCGAGCGCAGCGATGGATCTGCTGTGCCTGCAGCAAAAACCATAAGCAGATCCCTCGCTGCGCTCGGGATGACAACAATACAAAACTGGCGAAAACCGCGACAAAATCGAGAAAACATCCTGCTCTATCCGACTGAGCTACCGCCGCACAGCTTCGCGGCGGACGGGACTCGAACCGGCCCACGCAGAACCATGTCTGCGGCGAGAACGATGCCGCGCCTGCGGCTGGTGGAAATGAATCTTTACTTTGACAAAAGCCGTCGATGATCACGACAAAAGTGAGGGAACTTCCTGCTCTAACCGACTGAGCTACCGTCTTGCGACGAGCGGGACTCGAACCCGCGACCCGGAGATTAATAGTCTGTAGTTCCCAACGCATTCACGATCATCGACAGCACAACAACCCGATCCATCCCCCTCACCCGGCCGGCCCCATTGCCGGCCGGGCTTTGAACTTCACAGCTCGATGCTGGCGATCTTGTCGACCCAACGCTGCGCACTCGCGCCTTCCGCCGCGAAATTCGCGATCAGGTCGAACACCGCATCGCTGAAACCGCCGACGTGCAGCACGTCGTTGCGCTCGACGGTCTGGCTGGTCGCGACCGGCTGCAGATCGATGCACACCAGCTTCGCCTGCGGACAGCGCGCCTTGATGCTTTCCCACTGGCACATGGTCTCGGTGGCGCCGCCGCTGCGGGTATCGCGCCAACTCTCGTTGTCCGATACCAATACCAGCAGATCGACGTTCGCCCGCTCGCGATTCAACCTCGCCAGCGGCGCGCTCACGTTGGTGCCGCCACCGCACAGCTTCGCCAACTGCCGCGCCTGTGTCATCACGCTGTCGCGCGGGTTCAGTCGCAGCTCGCGCACGTCGGTATCGAACGGCATGACCCGCGCGCCCGGATGCGTGCGCTGGATGCAGGCCGCGACCAGCGCCGCTGCGTCCACGCAGCGGGTCGCGGTGGTCGACCCCTTGCGATAACCGGTGACCGGCGACGCCATCGAACCCGACACATCCACCGCCACCACCACGTCGCCCTGCAGCGCCGGCACGTTACGGGTCGCGACTTCCATCGCGTCCTGCAGCGCCGCACCGATCGCGCCCGGCAGCTTCGAAGTCGCCTGGAACGCGGTCAACAGCTGATAAGGAAACACGCGGGCGCGGCGAACCTCGTTGGCATCGCCCAGCTTCGCCGCCACCTTGCGCAGTACGTACGCATCTTCGAACACGCCGTGACGCGCGAAATGGTTGAGGTTCTGGCGCAGCGACTGCCAAGAGGCATTCGTCGCCAGCGTCTTCCAGTGCGACTGCGTCAACGGCAGCGACGTGTAGTACTGGAACGGCAGATCCGGCAGCGGAGATTCCGGGTCGCACTTGAACGCCTCGTAGGCACGTACCAGCTCCGGCAGCTTCGACGCATCGCAGTGCTTTCCGATCACCCAGGCGTACAGCGCTTCGCGTTCGGCATCTGCGGGCTTGGGATGGACCATCTTGATCACGTCCGCCAGCGACGGCGCATTGCCGATCGCAGCGCTCATGATCTGCGCCACCGACGCGCGCTCCAGCCACTCGCGCACCAGACGCTTCGGCTGCGAACCCAGCGACTTGCGGCCGACGCGACCGCTGCGCAGGATCTGCACGACATTGCGCAGCATGCGGCCGTTGTCGACCACGCGCGGGAACGTTGCGGCGAACGCATCGCGATCGCGCACCGACAGGCTGGCGAGCAACAGCGCCGGCATGTCCTTCATGTGCGCCGTCTGGCGAGCGTAGATCGCGGTGCGGGCGACGAAGCCCGGATCGACCTGCGCGCACAGCGTCAACACCCTATCCAACTGCGTCTCGGCGCTGGCGTAGAACGTGCCGTTGAAGCAGCCCGTCGCCGCGTACAGCGCCAAGGCCGCCTGCGGCCTGCGGGCGTAGGCGAGGCCGCCGGCCTCGTTGTGGGTGGTCGCGGCCGGCAACATCGGGCCGCGAGTGGAAGCGAAAAGCGTGGTGTTGGCCATGGTCGGCTCCTTGCGGGAATGCCCGTCGGGTTCGAGCTGTGTATTGCAATCGCCGTGCCAACAGGTCCGCATTCATAATATCCAATTGATTTACATGGATATTATTGAGTTTCAGCCTCCGAATGCTGGTCATCTTTACGCTGGAAACGTATATTTCATTCTCGCTTCTTATCTGGAAAGATCGTGCGCAAGCAGCAAGTCATCTTCGGCATGCTCGGCACCCAGCTCGACGCCGGCAGCGGCCCGGGCCGCTGGGAAAAATGGCGGCCCACGGTGTCGCTGGGCATGCACGAGGACTTCGTGGTCGACCGCTTCGAGCTTCTGGTCGACGAGCGCCGCTATGCCCGCCTTGCGCAGACAGTGGCGGACGATTTCGCGCAGATCTCGCCCGAATCCACGCTGCGCCGGCACGACACCTTTCTGGCCGACCCCTGGGATTTCGAGGGCGTCTATTCGACGCTGCACGACTTCCTGCGCGGTTACGCGTTCAAACCGGACGATGAGGATTACTACATCCACATCACCACCGGTTCGCATGTGGCGCAGATCTGCTGGTTCCTGCTCGCCGAGAGCCGGCATTTCCCCGGCCGGCTGCTGCAGACATCGCCGCCGCGCAAACAGGCGTCCGGCCAGATCGGCAGCTTCGCGATCATCGATCTGGATCTGTCGCGCTACGACCTGATCGCGCAGCGCTTCCAGCAACAGCGGCTGGAAGATCGCGACCTGCTGAAGAGCGGCATCGCCACGCGCAATCCCGCATTCAACCGCATGATCGAGCAGATCGAGACCGTGGCCACGCGCTCGAAGGCGCCGATGCTGTTGATGGGGCCGACCGGCGCCGGCAAGAGCCAGCTCGCCAAGCGCGTGTTCGAGCTGAAGAAACTCAAGCATCAACTGCTCGGACGGTTCGTCGAAGTGAACTGCGCCACGCTGCGCGGCGACGGCGCGATGAGCGCGCTGTTCGGGCACATCAAGGGCGCCTACACCGGCGCAGGCAGCGACCGCGCCGGGTTCCTGCGTTCGGCGCATCAGGGCCTGCTGTTCCTCGACGAGATCGGCGAACTCGGACTGGACGAACAGGCGCTGCTGCTGCGCGCGCTGGAGGAAAAACGCTTCCCGCCGGTGGGCAGCGACAAGGAGGTCGAAAGCGATTTCCAGCTGATCGCCGGCACCAACCGCGACCTGCAGGATGCGGTGATGCAGGGCCGGTTCCGCGACGACCTGCTGGCGCGGCTCAATCTGTGGACCTACCGGCTGCCGGGCCTGGCGGAGCGCACCGAGGACATCGAGCCCAATCTGGATTTCGAACTCGAACGCTGGAGCCGCGACCAGCATCAGCGCGTCGCGTTCAACCGCGAAGCGCGGACACGTTTTCTCGCGTTCGCGACCAGCCCCGAAGCGCGCTGGGCCGGCAATTTCCGCGACCTCGGCGCGGCGGTGATGCGCATGGCCACGCTGGCGAACGCCGGCCGCATCCAGATCGAACTGGTCGAAGAGGAAATCGCGCGACTGCGCGGGCTATGGCGCGAAGGCGGCGCGCCGTCGCCGCTGGATGCGCTGCTGGGCGATGGCGTCGCCGGACTCGATCGCTTCGACCGCTCGCAACTGGAGGACGTGGTACGCGTCTGCATGCAGGCGAAGTCGCTGTCGGACGCGGGTCGCACGCTGTTCGCGGTGTCGCGCGCGCAGCGCAGCAGCACCAACGACGCCGACCGTCTGCGCAAGTACCTCGCTCGCTTCGATCTGGACTGGGAGCGCGTGCGAAGCGCCGCGCGCGGTTGAACACCGCTTCCCGACCGGCCTGCCGCCAACCGCGACGCTTTCGCGAACGCGGCCGTTCCGACATCATTCCCGCATCGTCACCAGGAACCTTCGCATCATGAGCATGAACATGTTTTTCCAGGCCTTCTCGCCGAAGGATCTCGACGCGATGCGCGAAGACCACGATCTGATCGACAAGTGGGTCGAGGGCGAAGAACGCTGCACGGCATCGATCGATGTGGACACCGCTTGGGATGTCTTGCGGCATATCCTCGACGAAGTCGGTTTCCGCAGTGACGGCGTCGCCGACGGCGTGTTGAGCAACGGCTGCGATTTCGTTTCGCCCGAACTGGTGAAGGAACAGGCGAAGGAATTGGCGACCTGGAGCCGCGCCCGCGTGCGCGAAGCGCTGCGCGCGATCGATGAGGATGCGGGCCTGTATCACCAGGCGGTGTATCAGCATGAGGAAGGCGATCTGATCGACCAGTACGACGAGCTGTCCGCATTCTTCCAGGAAGCGGCCGAACGCGGCGATGGCGCGCTGTTCTACGGGGCGTAACGCCGGCTCCCTCGCATTGCGGCGGATAACCGTATCCGCTCAATCACTTGCAGACCACACAGGCGTCGTGGAGTCGCGCTTCGACCCGATGACGTTCTAACGGGGCGCTCCCGAAGTAACAAAACGGCATAAGCCCGATTCTGTGAGCGGAGCCGCAGACTCGAACACCACCTGTTGACAACGTTGTCACCGGAATCCAGCCTGCATCCGGACGGCTGGCGTCGTACTGCCTGCCCGTCGCGCGCGTATCGCTCTGAAGCGATGCGCGCGCAACACCAGCGCGGCACCGTGCAGGCCGCTGTCGCAGGTCGTCAGGCAGGCAATCCAGATCTGCCGTCGACGTCGAACATTGATGTAGTTGCATGCGATGCGCCGTTCCCGCTTCAGCCGGGCCGGCATCCGAAACCGCATCGCGTGGATCAGGGAATGCAGGGGAATCGCGACCGGACCCGATGCGGGCCGGTCTTCGTGTTCAACCCACCGCAATGGAGAAGCGCAATGCTGTACTCAACAAGATCCGGCAAGCGATGGCTGCTGTCGTTCGCGATCGCGGCCGCGTGGAGTTTCAACGCAATGGCGCAGACCGTGAGCTGCGCGGGCATCCCGGCATGGAATGCCAGCACGGTCTACAACCCGGGCGACAAGATGGTCTATCAGGGCAGGCTGTACGAGGCGAACATTCCGATCTGGAATGCGGCGCCCACCTACTGCACGTCCTGCGGCTGGTACAAGGATCTCGGCAGCTGCGGTACCGGCGGCAACCAGTCGCCGACGATCGCGCTGACCGCGCCGGCCAACGGCGCCACGTTCAGCACCGGCGCGAACATCGCCGTGAGCGCCAACGCCAGCGACCCCGACGGCAGCATCGCGCGGGTGGAATTCTTCCGCGGCACGACATCGCTCGGCGTGGACACCGCCGCGCCCTACAGCGTGACCTGGAGCGGCGCCACCGCCGGCACCCACGGCTTCCGCGCAGTCGCCACCGACAACCAGGGCGCCACAGCGACCTCGGCCACAGCGACCGTCACCGTGAACGGCACGCCGCCGACCGATACCACCGCACCCGGCGTGCCTTCGGGCCTGACGTCGCCTTCGCAGACCAGCAGCAGCATCTCCATCCAGTGGAATGCGGCCACCGACAACGCCGGCGGCAGCGGCGTGGCCGGCTACGACGTGTACCGCAACGGCAGCCTGGTGGCCTCGCCCACCACGACCAGCCACACCAGCAGCGGCCTCAACGCCAACACCCAGTACACGTTCCGGGTGCGCGCCCGCGACAACGCCGGCAATGCGTCCGCGCAGAGCGGCGAAATCACCGCCCGCACCACCACCACGCCGCCACCGGGCAGCAAGCGCGTGATCGGTTATTTCGTGCAGTGGGGCATCTACGGCCGCAATTACCGGGTGCGCAACATCGACACCAGCGGTTCGGCCGCCAAGCTCACCCACATCAACTACGCGTTCGGCAACGTGCGCAACAACCGCTGCGAAGTCGGCCTGACCATTCCGTCCGACCCGAACACCGGCGCCGGCGGCGATGCCTTCGCCGATTACACCAAGGCGTTCGCAGCGGGCGAAAGCGTCAGCGGCACCGCCGACACCTGGGATCAGCCATTGCGCGGCAACTGGAACCAGCTCAAGCAGCTCAAGGCCAAGCACCCGAACCTGAAAGTGCTGATCTCGCTCGGCGGCTGGACCTGGTCGCGCGGCTTCGCGAGCGCGGCGCGTCCGGAGAACCGCCAGGCCTTCGTCGCGTCGTGCGTGGATGCCTACATCCGCGGCAACCTGCCCGTCACCGACGGCGCCGGCGGCCCGGGCGCGGCGGCCGGCGTGTTCGACGGCATCGATATCGACTGGGAATACCCCAATGCCTGCGGCCTCAGCTGCGGTTCGTCGGAAGACCGGGCCAACTTCAATGCGCTGCTCGCGGAATTCCGCACCCAGCTCAATGCGGTGCGCCCCGGCCTGCTGCTGACCATCGCCGCGGGTGCGGGCGTCGACAAGATCCGCGCCACCGATCCGGGCACGTATCACCAGTCGCTCGATTTCATCAACGTGATGACCTACGACTTCCACGGCGCGTTCGACCCGACCACCAACCATCATTCGGCGCTGTTCGCATCGCCGCGCGATCCGGCGCCGGGCGACCAGAAGTTCTACAACAGCAACGACGCCATCGAAGCCTTCCTCGCCCGCGGCGTGCCGGCCTCGAAGTTGACGCTGGGCATCGGTTTCTACGGCCGCGGCTGGACCAACGTGCCCAACGGCGGCACCAACGGCCTGTACCAGAGCGGCAGCGCCGCGCCGGGCACCTACGAGGCCGGGATCGAGGATTACAAGGTGCTGAAGAACCTCAACTGGCCCGTCTACACCGACAACGATGCGATGGCCACGTGGATGTACAACGGCAGCACCTTCTGGAGCTTCGACACGCCGACGCTGATCCGCACCAAGATGAATTACGTGAAGGCCCAGAACCTGGGCGGCGCGTTCTTCTGGGAATTCAGCGGCGATGATGCCCAGGGCAGCCTGGCCGAAGCGATCAGCTCCGGCCTGAAATAAACGCTGCACGGTCGCGGCCCTCTCGGCCGAGATCCACGAGATCAAGCCTGGAACCACATCGCCCGGCAACCCCGGGCGATGTGCGTTGGGGCCGGTGGTCGCCGATCCGGCCGGTGCGTCGTGCCCGCGGGCGCCCGCCCAAGCGCGCGGACCGGCCTGCATTTCCGCGATAGGCTCGAATCCGGGGCGCCACAGCCTTTATACTTCGCGGATTGTGCGGCCGCAGCCCGGCCGCCCCGCCAATCATGTCGTTTTTTTCCGGGTGAGTCGTGCGCAATTACGATCTGGACTTTCTGAAGCATTTTTCGATGGTGATCGCCTTCCTCATGGCGGTGACCCTCGGCCTGATCCTGTTCTCGGTCTATCTCCACGGCGAGCTGCCGCGAGAGGTGAGCCCGGTCGAAGCGAAACGCACCGAGAACCGGATCGCGCCCGCCGGCGCGGTGTTCGCGGGCGCCAGCGGCGAAGCCGCCAAGGCCGCCGCGGATGCTGCCGCCAAGGCCGCTGCGGCCTCGCAGGTCGCCTACGGCGGCACCCTGGACGGCGCGGTGATCTACGACAGCCTCTGTGCGGCCTGCCACAAGGCAGGCGTCGGCGGCGCGCCGATGCTCACCGCTGCGGGCCTGGGCGCCCGTGCCGGCCAGGGCAAGGAAACGCTGCATAAACACGCGATCGAAGGCTACACCGGCAGCGCCGGCGTGATGCCGGCCAAGGGCGGCAACCCGGCCCTGACCGACGACCAGGTCAAGGCTACCGTCGACTGGATGCTGGACCAGGTCTGAGCCCGGCGCCCGCTTCAACGTACCGCTACCGCAACGCCGCCTCCGGGCGGCGTTGTCCGTTCCGCCCCTCGCTTCCAGACAAGAGATCGATCTTTTGGACATCCGCCGCATGCGCCGCTCACTTCCGTCTTTACTGTCGCTGCTCTGCTTCGGCGGTCTGCTCGTCGCGACCGCCGCATCCGCGCAGAACGCCCCGATCACCATCGGCAAGGTCCAGGGCACGGGCGAGCGCAGTCCGCTGGTGGGCACGGAAGTCGTGGTCGAGGGCGTGGTCACGGCCGCTTTCGACGACGGCTTGGGCGGCTGGTTCCTGCAGGACGCAGGCGACGGGGATGCAGCGACCTCCGATGCGGTGTTCGTGGCCGCCGGGGACACACCGATGGCCGGCCAGCGCGTGCGGGTCCGCGGCACGGTGGTCGAACTGAATTCCGGCAACGGCACCCGCACTGCCCTGCAGCCGACGGCAGTGACCCCGCTCGGCAAGGCCAAGATCCGAAGCGTCTCCATCGTCACCCCGCCCGCCGACTGGGAGCGCTACGAAAACATGCGCGTGCGGATCGCTGCACCACTGACCGTAGCCGGCACCCATCGCGCGGACAAATTCGGCGAACTGATGGTCAACTTCGGCGAACGCTTGCGCACGCCCTCGGACGCGGTGGCGCCCGGCGACGCGGCGCGCGCGCTGGCGGCCGACAATGCGCGGCGCATGCTGCGGTTGGACGACGGCAGCGACGCGGAGCAGCCCGCTTCGGTCTGGTATCTGCCGAAAACAGGTCTGCCGCGTACCGGCACGCGGCTGTCCAGGGTTGAAGGCATCGTCGACCAGCGCGGCGGCGGCTACCGGCTGCAGCTCATCGCAAAGCCCGCGTTCAAGCGCATGACGCCGCCGGCAGCCCCGAAGGTTCGCGGCGACGTGCGTATCGCCAGCTTCAACCTCGAGAATTTCTTCAACGGCGACGGCCAGGGCGGCGGTTTTCCCACGCCGCGCGGCGCCCGCAATCCGGCTGAACTCGAAGGCCAGCGCGCCCGGCTGGTCGCGACCATTCAAGCGCTGGACCCGGATATCGCCGCGCTGATGGAAGTGGAGAACGACGGTTTCGGCCCGGAGTCGTCGATCGCGACGCTGGTCGACGCCTTGAACGGTGGCGTCGATGCGAATACTTCGGTCGGATCGGTGATCGAAATGCTGAACGCCGGCGGCGGCGACTGGCGCGCCATCGTAACCGACGCCGACCAGGGCGGCGACCAGATCCGGGTGGGCCTGATCTACCGCGCCTCGCGGGTGTCGCCGATGGGTAGGGCGGCAACGCTGACCGACGACCTGTTCGGCACCCGAAACCGGCCGCCGCTGGCCCAGACCTTCCGCGCCGGCAGCGGCCCGGCTTTCACGGTCGTGGCCAACCACTTCAAGTCCAAGGGCTGCGGCCGCGCCAGCGGCGCCGATGCCGACCAGCAGGACGGCCAGAGCTGCTGGAACGCGACCCGCACCGAATCCGCGCGCCGGCTGGACGCCTGGCTGCGCACCGACCCGACCCGCTCCGGCAGCGATCTGGCGATGATCGTCGGCGATCTGAACGCCTACAGCATGGAAGATCCGATCACCACGCTGACCGCCGCCGGCTGGCGCGACGCCTTCGCCGGACAGCGCGGGCCCGTGCCGTACAGCTATGTGTACGACGGTCTGACCGGTCGCCTCGACCACGCCCTGCTCAGCCCCGCACTGGCCGCGCGACTGGTCGGCGCGGCGGAATGGCACAGCAACGCCGACGAACCCGACAGCCGCGGCTACCAGAACCGGCCCGGCGACCGCGCGCCCTGGCGCAGCTCCGACCACGATCCGCTGGTGGTCGGGTTCAGACTGCGGAAGCCCTGAACGCCCGGCCGGCTATCATCGGCACATGACCATTCCCGCTTTCCCCACCGACGCTGCCGCCCTGACCCTGCCGGGCCCGGCCGGCGCGCTCGAAGTCGCCGTCGATCCGCCCGAGACCGAAGTGGCCGGGCAGCCGGTCGCCGCCCTGCCGATCGTCGCGGTGCTCTGCCATCCGCTGCCCACCGAGGGCGGCACGATGCACAACAAAGTGGTGACGATGGCCGCGCGCAGCTTGCGCGAGCTGGGCGTCACGACCGTGCGTTTCAATTTCCGCGGCACCGGCGCCTCCGAAGGCGAATTCGACCACGGTGAGGGCGAACTGGACGACCTCCGGGCCGTCGTCGCCTGGGTGCGCGCAACGCGCCCGGACGCGGCGCTGTGGCTGGGCGGCTTCAGCTTCGGCGCCTACGTCAGCCTGCGCGGCGCGGCGGAACTGCAGCCGTCGGTGCTCATCTCGATCGCGCCGCCGGCCGGGCGCTGGGATTTCGACAGCATCGTGCTGCCCACGATGCCGTGGCTGGTGATCCAGGGCGAGGAAGACGAGATCGTCGATCCGCAGGCGGTCTACGACTGGTTCGCGAAGATTGCGCCGCCGGAAGCCGGGGCCGAGTTGATCCGGATGCCGGAGACCAGCCATTTCTTCCATCGCAAACTGATGGATCTGCGCGGCGCCATCAAACACGGCGTGCAGCGTCATCTCCAGGCGCGGGACACACTGCCGGAGCCCGACGCCGGATCATGAGCGGCATCCCGATGAGCGGCGGCGCGGCGGCGCCGTCCGTGCGCTATGCCGAGGGCGTGGCCCGCGGCGACTGGAGCGACGACCCCGCGCAGCATGCGGCGCTGCGCGAACTCGATCGCCTGCACGCGGCGCTATGCGCACCGCCGCAACGCAAGGGCCTGCTCGACATTCTGTTCGGCAAGCCGGTCACGCCATCGCCGAACGGCCTGTATCTGTGGGGCGGCGTCGGCCGCGGCAAGACCTTCCTGATCGATCTGTTCCACGCCGGGCTGCCGATCCGCGAAAAACGGCGCACGCATTTCCACCGCTTCATGCGCGAGGTCCACGAACGCCTGCGCGCGCACGCGGGCGAACGCGATCCGCTGGCGGCGATCGCCCGCGAATGGCGCGCGCAACTGCGCGTGCTGGTGCTGGACGAATTCTTCGTCAGCGACATCGGCGACGCGATGCTGCTGGGTCGCCTGATGGAACGGCTGTTCGAAGAAGGCACGATCCTGGTCACCAGCTCCAACGCCGCGCCTGCGGAGCTGTACAAGGACGGCCTGCAGCGGTCGCGCTTCATGCCCGCGATCGCACTGCTCGAACGCCACTGCAATGTCGTGCATCTCGACAGCCCGAACGACTACCGTCTGCGCGCGCTTACCCGCTCGCCGGTGTATCGCGCGCCGCTGGACGTCGACAGCGACGCGTGGCTGGAATCGCGCTGGCACGAACTCGGCGGCGACGGCGTGCTGGGCGAAACCCGTTATCGCGATGCCGGCATCGTCATCGACGGCCGCCGGATCCCGGTGCGCGCGCGCACCAAGGGCATGGCGTGGTTCGATTTCGCGGCGGTGTGCGAAGGCCCGCGGGGCAGCGCCGACTACATCGAGATCGCGACCGAATTCCACACCGTGCTGCTCGGCGGCATCCCCGTGTTCGATGCGCTGCGCGACGATGCCGCGCGCCGCTTCGTGACCATGATCGACGAGTTGTACGACCGCCACGTCAACCTGATCTGCAGCGCCGATGCCGCGCCGTCGCAGCTGTATCGCGGCGAGCGCCTTCGCGCCGCGTTCGAACGCACGGCATCGCGATTGATCGAGATGCAATCCGCCGACTATCTGGCGTCGGAGCATCGCGGCTGAGGCCGCCATCGACGCTGTCCCGTAGGAGGGCCTTCAGGCCCGAGCTTTTTTGACGGTGATCGGTGCGCAGAGCTCGGGGCTGAAGCCCCTCTACCGGTATCGCCAGCGCATTCGAGCCCCTTGCATCCAAGCGCGAGCGCGCCGAAGCGGCGGTTATTTCGCAGCGAGCAATCGCATGCCGCGCAATTCCGGTACACCGTTCACCACATCCGTCCACACCACGTGCGTGGCGGCGCCGTTGAGGACGAGTTTCGGGAAGCCGGTGGCGCGGCCCTTGCCCTGCAGATCGGCGAGTTTGGTGCGCTGCAGTTGTTTCGACAAGTCGGGCGTGTAGCGCGCGAGCCACAGCGACTGCGCGCCGGCCTCTTCGCGCATCCACAGCAGCCACACCTGTTGCGCATCGACCGCGACCGTCACCCGGCCCTGCGTCGCCGCGCCCGTGTCCACCGCAACGGGTGTCGCGAAGGTGGCGCCGCCGTCGACGGAACGCGCGAGTTTCACCGTCGGCGTGTCGCCGGCCGCGGTGTACCACGCGACCACCACGTCCTTGTCGCGCGCCGCGACCGACGGACCGTTGACCGGACAGGCCGGCATCTTCCAGTCGTCGGCATGCACGCGCGACGGTTTCGACCAGACCTTGCCGTCGAAACGCGTGGCGTAGATGTCGCGGATCTCGTCCTCGCTGCGAGCGCGATAGACCAGCACCGCGCCATCGCCGGTGGCGGCGGCATCGGTCTGACAGCAGTCGCAGGTCATCGCGTCGATCCCGGCCACGGCGCTGGCCCGAAGGTTCGCATCGAACACCGCCGCGCGCAGCGTCATCGCGCCACCGCCGTGGCCGTCGCCATGATCATCTTCGTGGCCGCCGTGTGCTTTCTGCGCGCCGGCATCGACGGTGTTGCGGCCATCGAGCCAGGCCACGCCGATACTGCCGTCGCTCTGCGGCCACATCGACACGAACCCATGCTCGGTCTGCGTGTCGTCGTCATGGACTTTGCGCGGCGCGCTCCAGTTCATGCCGTGGTCGAGCGAACGCACCAGCATCACGTCATAGGCATAGGGCGCGCCGGAGGATTTCTGCAGCCAGTGCGCCCACAGCGCGCGGTCGGCGGTGGCGGCGATATGCGGGGTATCGGCCCAGTTGGTGAACATCGAATTGCCCACCGCCACCGTGCGCGGGCCTTCCCAATGCCCATCCGGATAGAACTCGGCGAACTGGAACGCCGGCCGACGCCCGCTGGCGCTGTTGATCCAGCTCAGCAGCACGCGGCCGTCGGGCGCGAGCGCCAGATCCGGCTGCGCCGAACCGGGCATCGCCGGCAGCGGCCAGGCTTCGATGGCCAGATCGCCGGTGACGACCGGCTTCGGAGCGACAGGTTCCTCGCCACAGCCGGAGAGCAGGACGAGGGCGAAGAGAGCGAACGGGCGGAGAGGTGTGCGCATGGCCCTAGGGTACGTCATCCGGTCCGCGCGAGCGGCGCGCGGAACTAGGCCGCGGCGCCGCGGCGCTGACGGGTCAGATGCACCAGCAGCAGCGAGATCGCCGCCGGGGTCATGCCCGGAATCCGCTGCGCCTGGCCGACGGTTTCGGGGCGCACGCGTTCGAGTTTCTGCTGCACCTCGAACGACAGGCCGCGCACCGCCGCGTAGTCGAAGCCTTCGGGAATGCCGGTGTGCTCGTGACGCTGCTGGCGCGCGATCTCTTCGCGCTGCCGCGCCAGATAACCGGAATACTTCGCTTCGATCTCGACCTGCTCGGCCACCGCAACATCCTCCACCGCCGGGCCGAGCATCGGTACGCTCAACAGCTTCGCGTAGTCGAGCTCGGGCCGACGCAGCAGATCCAGCGCGTGGGTTTCGCGGCTGAGTTCGATGCCCAGCGTCGCCACCGCCTCGCGGCCCAGCGCGTTGTTCGGCGACGCCCACAGCGCACCGAGACGCCCGGTTTCGGCGACGACCGCATCGCGCTTGCGCGCGAAACGCTCCCAGCGCGCATCGTCCACGAGACCCAGATTGCGGCCGGCCTCCGTGAGGCGCAGATCGGCATTGTCTTCGCGCAGCTGCAGCCGGTATTCGGCGCGGCTGGTGAACATGCGATACGGCTCCTTGGTCCCGTGGGTGATCAGATCGTCGATCAGCACGCCGATATAAGCCTCGTCGCGACGCGGCGACCACGCGTCGAGCCCGCGCACGTGACGCGCGGCGTTGAGCCCGGCGACCAGACCCTGCGCCGCCGCTTCCTCGTAACCGGTGGTGCCGTTGATCTGGCCGGCGAAGAACAGGCCGGACACGAGCTTGGTCTCCAGCGAATTCTTCAACCCGCGCGGGTCGAAGTAGTCGTATTCGATCGCGTAGCCGGCGCGGGTGATATGCGCGCGCTCGAAGCCGCGGATGCTGCGCACCAGGTCGAGTTGCACGTCGAACGGCAGCGAGGTGGAAATCCCGTTGGGATAGATCTCGGTCACGTCGAGGCCTTCGGGCTCGACGAAGATCTGGTGCGACGCCTTTTCGGCGAAACGCACCACCTTGTCCTCGATCGACGGGCAGTAGCGCGGGCCGATGCCTTCGATCTGGCCGCTGTACATCGGCGAGCGGTGCAGCGCGCCGCGGATGATCTCGTGGGTGCGCTCGGACGTATGCGTGATCCAGCACGAAATCTGCGGCGGATGGTCGGCGGTGCTGCCCATGAACGAGAACACCGGGCGCGGATCGTCGCCGGGCTGCTCTTCCATCAACGAATAGTCCAGGCTGCGGCCGTCGATGCGCGGCGGCGTGCCGGTCTTGAGCCGGTCGACCTGGAACGGGCGCTCGCGCAGTCGCGCGGCGAGGGTGGTCGCGGGCGGGTCGCCGGCGCGGCCGGCGGCAAACTGGGTCTCGCCGATATGGACCTTGCCGGCGAGGAAGGTGCCGGCGGTCAGCACCACCGCGGGCGCTTCGAAGCGCAGGCCGGTCTGGGTGATCGCGCCACGCACGCTGTCGCCTTCGATGATCAGATCATCAACCGCCGACTGGAACACCGTCAGGTTCGGCTGCGATTCCACCGCCCGCCGGACGAAGCTGCGGTAAAGCGCGCGGTCGGCTTGGCAGCGGGTGGCGCGCACCGCCGGGCCCTTCGACGCGTTCAGGCGGCGCCACTGGATGCCGGCGGCGTCCGCGGCGCGGGCCATGATCCCGCCCAGCGCATCGATCTCTTTGACCAGATGTCCCTTGCCGATGCCACCGATGGCCGGATTGCAGCTCATCGCGCCCACGGTCTCGATGTTGTGCGTGAGCAGCAGGGTGCGCGCACCGGCGCGTGCGGACGCCAGCGCGGCTTCGGTGCCGGCATGGCCGCCGCCGATGACGATGACGTCGAAACGGTAGAAGTCGTTCATCTGGTACCTGTCGTCGCGGTCGTGGTCGCGATCTGGATGATCGCCGCATGCGGCATCGCGCCACCTTGGTCTGCGGCGCATTCTAACGAATGGCGTTCCAGCCGAACCGTGCCGCCGGAAGCACGGCGACAAAGTTGGCACGCTATCTGCTTATCCCAAGTGGCACTCAGCGCGGCATGCGCGAAAGCGCAGGCCGGGGTGGAACAGGGCTGGCCACGTGCGCGCTGAGGGAGCCAGGGGCCGAATGTCGGGGGACATTCGGCCCCTTTTTTTGTCTATCGATTCCGAAGGGCGCGATCTCGATCAAGATCCCTCCATCGATCACGCACACGATCGAACCGGGACAGGTTCGACGTGCGATTCATAGGGGTTTCTGCGACATCCCGGTCGATACACGGGCCGTCGCTGCTGGTCTTGATCGACCTTTATAAGGTGCCGACGCCCGACGGGGAGCGGAACAGGGGGGATCCGGAATTCCCCGCCGGGGGTCGGCGATTCTTACCGTGATACGTCGGATTCCGACGCAGCCGGTCAGACTGGTTTAGCTTGCGACCAATTCGGGCGCTTGGCAAGCGCTTTCAGGGCGTCGTATCGCGACGGAATTCTCGTTCCCGCGGTTCGATCCGCCGTTCGGGCGGCGAGGGTCGGGGAGATTCAACCCGCGGCCGCGGCGACTCCATCCGCGGTCGCGGTTGGGCCGCCGGCTGCGGCATCGATACCGGCGCGCGACGCACCTGCGGCACCGCACCTGGCTGTCGGTCGCCGCCGCTCAGGCCCGGCTGCGTGACCATGATCCGGCGCTGCGGACGATCGTCCCGCACCACTCTGGCAGGCGGGCTGCCGGGCATCGGGATCGCATCGACAGGACGACGACGACGGTCGAGATGACGCCACGGGCCGCCATCGCGGTCGCGATCGCCGATCTGCGGGCCGCCGTTGCCGGGCGGCGGATCGATCACGCCGGGCGGCGGCGTTCCCGGAGGAATGACGGGCGGACGCGGATGGTGCGGCCTGCGGTTCGGATAGGGGTAGTACGAATACGGGAAGCCGTAGCGGAAATGGTCGTAGCGGTAGGGGAAACCGAAACGCGAGTAGGGCGTGCGACCGTAGCCGAATCCGTAGCCGAAACTCCCGTACCAGCCACCGGGATAGCCATAACCTATCGAGCTGTACGGCGCACCATAGACGTCGTGATACTGCACCGACGGCTCGGAATAGTAATAGTCGCCGCCCTGATCGTCGCGATATGCGTAGGTACTGACGCAGCCGGTCAGAATCAGTGCGGAGAGTGTCGCAAGCAGACCAAGACGGAACATGACGTTACCCCTGTGTGATCGTTGCCGACGGGATCGGCCCGTTCGAGTATCGAGCATCTACCCATTGCATTGAACCCGTCCTTAAGAAATCCGTGCGCCCTGTCAACAGACCGCGGCATCGGCGACCGAACAGCTCGGTGATCGTTCATGTTCGGCAGGTGATCGCCGCCGTTCCCGACCTGCCCGCACGCGAACAACCGCCGCTCAACGCGCGTGATCCGGGCAACGCCTGCGGAGCGCGCTGGTACCAACGGCACCGGGCCGACGAGATAGCGCCTGTTACGATGTCCGGATGACTGCCGCCGTACCGACCTTGCCCGACTTCGCCGCCGTGCTCTCGGCCGCGGCGCGGATCGCCCCGCACGCCCAGCGCACCCCGGTGCTGCGTTCGCGGTCGCTCGACGACATCGCCGGCTGCGAACTCCATTTCAAATGCGAGAACCTGCAGCGGGTCGGCGCCTTCAAGTTCCGCGGCGCCTGCAACGCGATCTTCTCCCTGGACGACAGCATCGCCGCGCGCGGCATCGTGACCCAGAGTTCCGGCAACCACGGCGCCGCGGTGGCCCTGGCCAGCCGGCTCCGCGGCGTGCCCGCGACCGTCGTGGTGCCCGAGGGCGCGCCGGCGGTGAAACTGAAGGCGATCGCCGGCTACGGCGCGACCATCGTCCGCTGCGCGCCGACCATGGCCGCCCGCAATGCCGCCGCGGATGCGCTGGTCGCCGAAAGCGGCGGGCATCTGGTGCACCCCTTCGACGACAGCGACGTGATCGCCGGGCAGGGCACGGTGGCGCTGGAACTGTTGCGCAGCGAACCGGATCTCGATGCGCTGCTGGCCCCGGTCGGCGGCGGCGGCCTGCTTTCGGGCTGCGCGCTCACCGCGCGTACCTTGCGGCCCGATCTGGAGATCCTGGGCGCGGAGCCCGCGGGCGCGGCCGACGCCCACGCCTCGCTGCGCGAAGGTCGCTGCATCACCGACATGACCGCGAACACCATCTGCGACGGCCTGCGCGGACATCTCGCGCCGCGCACCCTGGCGCTGCTGCAGCGTCACATCGATGGCATCCTGGTCATCGACGACGACGCGGTGATCGAAGCGATGCGGCTGCTGTGGGAGCGGCTCAAACTGGTGGTCGAACCCTCCGGCGCGATCGCGTTCGCTGCGGTGCTGCGCCATCGCGAACGCTTCGCCGGGCGTCGCGTCGGCATCGTGATTTCCGGCGGCAACGTCGATCTCGACACCCTGCCCTGGCAAACGCAGGCATGAGCCGCAACACGCTGCCGCCATTGATCCAGCGCGCGTCGGGAAAGCGCCGCAAGCGCGGCGGCCTGTTCCGCTGGCTGCGACGCCTGCTGTTGTTGCTGATCCTGTGGCTGTGCGGCGTGGCGCTGTACATCATGCATATCGGCGGTCGCGACGACGCCGCCGGCGACCAGGTCAGCGCCGATACCATCATCGTACTCGGCGCCGCCGCCTACGACGCGCGGCCGTCGCCGGTGTTCGAGGAGCGTATCCGCCACGGCATCGATCTCTACAAGCGCGGACTGGCGCCGACGCTGATCTTCACCGGCGGCTTCGGCGGCAACGGCGCACGGTTCTCCGAATCCCAGGTAGCACGTCGCTATGCGCTGCGCCGCGACGTGCCCGCCAGCGCGATCATGATCGAAACCGTTTCGCGCAACACCCGCGAGAACCTGAGCGAAGCGGCGGCGCTGATGCGCAAGCGAAAACTCGGCCGCGCGATCGTGGTCAGCGACCCGCTGCACATGTCGCGCGCGCTGCGGATCTGCGGCGAAGTCGGCATCGCCTGCCTCGGCTCGCCCACGCCGACCAGCCGCTACCGCAGCTTCGACACGCGCTGGCGCTTCCTGCTCAGCGAGGTGTACTTCTTCCACCGCGATCTGCTCGTGTCGCCACGCTGAACCGCTTCCAGGAGCAACACCCCATGATCATCGACGGCACCCGCGCGCACGACCGCGCCACCACGCTCATCCTTGCCTATTACGCCGCCTTCAACCGCGGCGACTGGACCGCGATGCTCGCGCTGCTCACCGACGACGTGGCCCACGACCTCAACCAAGGCGCCCGCGAAACCGGCCGCGACGCTTTCGCCGCCTTTCTCGCGCGCATGGACCGCAGCTACCGCGAACAACTGCGCGACATCGTGGTGATGGCCTCGCCCGACGGCGCCCGCGCCGCCGCCGAATACGTCGTGCATGGCGACTATCTGATTGCCGATGACGGTCTACCGCCCGCGAACGGCCAGAAGTACGTGCTGCCCGGCGGCGCGTTCTTCGATATCGTGTTTCCCGACGGCGGTTCAGGCAGGATCGCGCGGGTCACGAACTACTACAACCTGCAGGACTGGATCGCGCAGGTGAGTTGAAACCGCAGCCGCAATCCCGAGTCCGTAGCATCGTAGGGCGTGCTCAAGCACGCCGAATGCGCGCAAGGAAAACGTTTGATCGCGCAATGGCGTAGCCCGATCAAGCACAACGCGCATCCGGGACGGGTCACGCACAACCTGTCCAAAGGTCGATTGCGGCCTCAAATCCAATGCGGCGATTCGTGAGGTCGAATCAAGCGTATCCATCAAGCGTCGGGAAGGTAATAGAAAATGAAGCCCTGTACCCTCAGTAGCTGAAATCGAGCGACTTCGACCTCCCCGAAAAGCGCAGCCAATGCGTCGAGATCGGCAACGTGCGCGTCGAGCACATGCTTGCCAAGCTCGAGAGCACCGACATTGAACGCGGAGGCGAGGGAATGGCTTCCATCTGAAGATGTCGCAATGAATACGTTGGTAACCACCGTCGCTCCGGACGGGACGCTTGCATACAAGTCCGGCTCATACTCGAGCGCAGGCAGGACCGCTTGCGAGAAATGACCAACTGCAATGACCTGCGCATCCAATCCCATCGAATTCTCCTCGCCCCCCCGGGTAAGCGCAACACGCACCCCCGGGATGGGGTCGTGTTCAACATCTCCGAAGATCCCGGGCGCGACCTTCGGCCTTGCCAAGGCTACTTACTAGAGAACAAAAGCGACGATACCCGCAAAGAATACGATAACGAAATATGTCATGAGCTTGGTCATAAAAACCGTCCAACGAAAAACACGCTTTTGCGTTTCATGGTCTTCTTTGGTCGATGCGGACAGGGCAAGGACGAGTGCGATCGAGCCCCCGATTACCCACGTATCGATCGCCGCAGGTCCGTTGCCCATATCCGAAGCCGATGCGGTGAACGCGTAGCACAGCAAGCAGGAAAAGCCATGAAACACTCTCATCGTTGTGCCCAGCCTTTAATTGCTGCCATCCAACAGGCGGGACTCGATATCGACCCGACAGCCTCGGAAGGATCAATGAACACATCGCATGACCACGATCGGACCGCGCTCATTCGCGCAGCAATTCCAGTCGTTGGATGAACAGGAATTCTTCGTCATCGGAAGGCCCTGCGATACGCCCTGCGTTGGCCTCGCGCTTGACGACGACACGCACTTTGCGACCGACCATCGATTTCCTGAGATGGGATACCGCGTCATCGTCTTCAACGAACCAGTCTCCACACTGTCGGTTGCAGTAAGCGGAAATCGACTTGGATGGAGACATCCGGACGATGATCTGCATGTCATCGATGCCCCCGCCATCCACGAGCTTGCCCTCGTATGTCTGCGCAAACGCGAGACCGGGCAACGCCAGTAATGCCATAAGCGCCAGACGCGGGAAAATGTTTGGATGATTCAACTTGCGGTGTCCTTCACGATCTGCATTTTTTGTTTCGGTTCCGGACAGTCGCAATACGCGCGCACGGGATGGAGTTACGTTCAACTTTTCCGAAGACTCCAAGAGCGACCATCGACCTTACCCGGTCTGCTTCGCCGCAAGCATGGCGCCCATGCGCTCGTGGATCAGGCCAATCGCCTTGAGGGGGCGGATCATGACCTTGAACTCGACCACCTTGCCAGCCTCGTTCCACGTGATGATGTCGACCCCATTGACCAATACCCCATCGACCTCCGTCTCGAATTCCAGCATCGCATCGGACGGGCCGATGATCTCGCGCACGTAGCGGAAGCTCGGGTTGGAAAACACCTGCAACGCAGCAGTGAGATAGCCCTTTGTGAGCGCCTTGCCGCGTTGTGGCGTATGGACGATCGGCGAGAAGAACACGGCATCATCGGCCAGGAGCTCATCCAGGCCGGAAGGATCGACGGATTCGACAAGCCGGTGCCATGTCTCGATCGGATGCGGATTCATTGCGCTGATTCACCTTCGATGGGGTTCATGGCGCCTCGCGCCGATTCGGCCCTATCCACAGGGCGATGCCGGATATTGATCCGTGATCTTCAAGAGTGTCAATGAAGGCTCGTCAACGGCAACCGCGTCGTTCGTAGCCCGGGTAAGCGCAACGCGCGCACCCGGGATGGAGTTCAAGTTCAACCTCTCCGAAGATTCCCGGGTGTGGCCTTCGGCCTTACCCGGGCTACTCGCTGACGACCTCCAGACGGATTGAACTGGGGCGTGTTGCGGTTAACAGAACACCGGCCAGCACAACGCTGATGCCTGCCCATGCGGTAATGGCAAGGACGCGTGCCGAGGCCACGTCCAGAATTTTCAGCGTCACCCATACGGCAATGATCAGAAGACCGAATCTGAATATGTGGCCTCCGAGACGCAGGCGAGGCAGAAGCGATGCGTGATACTGCAGCAACAGGCCACAGCCCCTGCAAGGAACAGACCGAAGCCCCCAAAAGCCGTTCATTCGACGCTGTTCCCGTTGGAGAACAGGGGCCGAGCATGACGGGCAACTCAGCTCAAGCTTGGGCATGCGACAATCTCATCCGATGTCCAACCGCAGAATGAAGTGGCGTCGCGGAGCGAGGTCGGCAATAATATTTTTCAGGCTGCACCAAACTCCACCTTGAGCCAACCGGCTTCAGCACAGGCTTGGGCTACTGCCTCGTACTTCTTTGATACCCACATTTCTCTGGGATGGTCGTGAAAACCAAGAATTGGAGTTGAGCCATCCCGGACCTCAAAGTCGCGGCAAGCCCCAATCCCCTTCTGCGTTACAGGTCCTCTCTCCGAGAAATCAAAGACTACCTTTTTGTTCATCAGAACAACCGGCGACTGAGCGGCCCCAATCGCGCGTAGTGCGATTGCGCGATAGTTCTTCGGCAGAACAGCGATCATCGTTGGTGCCACCCAAGGCCCGACGCACGCCGACACTGAGACAGAAGGCGGATGCATTCGTGGGTAGAAAAGCACGCCGCCGCAGAGGTTGCGAAATGAATTCGGCCCGGATGAATAGTTAGACATCGCCAGCATTGCCGGGTAACACGTGCCGACAATACCGCCAATCCTCGACCGTCTGGTCGTCCAGATATACGTCGGGCTTCGGCAGGAAAGCTAAAAAACAGTCTGCAATATCCAGTTCTATTGCAGAGGATCGAGCGTAATCGGCGCCGCCGGAGCTCCACAAATAAAGCGCGTCTCCCTGCCGATGCAGCTCACGGACTCTATTGACGACGGCAGGCATGGGTATGCGCTTTGTCCCGGCAGAGCGGACCAGAGTATCGTCTACATCAATGAATACGACGCGTTGTTTCATATGACACCTGACGCCTGAGTTTAGCCGCCAGTAGCGGCGGTAGCGGCGGTAGCGGAGCGTGCCAGCGTAGCGCAGGCACGTAACCGGCAGCACGATGTGGTCGTCTTGAAAGAATTTTTTCAGCATAGCCCGGGTAAGCGCAACACGCGCATCCGGGATAGAGTCAAGTTCAACCTCTCCGAAGATTCCCGGGTGCGGCCTTCGACCTTACCCGGGCTACTCGCTGTCAGACCACTAGCGAAGCTTGTAACTAGTAAGGTCTTTGCCGGTGCAGTGACGGTAAAGGGTCTGAATCGATGGCAGTGCGGATTCCAGTGTGTCAATTCCGTAATCTACCGCGCCCGAGAGAAACGCGCCTTCGTCTTCGGAGAGTTCGTTCACAAGCACCGTGCGAACGTGGGCAATCTCCGCGACTTCGTCATACGCGATCCGCGCCAGCTGATAAAGAGAGTCGTCGATCTCCGCAATCTCAACGACATTGGTTGTGAATGCCTCTCGATATACTTCTGGAAGGGGTTTTATGCTGCTGAACTCACCTTCGGATGTGTTCGAGCGCAACACCATTGCGCCACTCGCGTTGCGTCTAACCTCATACGTGTAGTCAGCGTTCTCCTTGAGATCCCCCTGGATATTCGCCAAGCCCCGTTTGAGCGAATGCCATGCCCAATAGTTGCGCTCCAGCTCCTCAGCGAGAATTGCCTTAAATGCCCCCAGCTTTCGTTGCTTAGCTTTTCGCTTCCGCGATATCTCGACTAGTTCCTTAACGAGAAACAGGACAATCGCCATAAGGACGGTCGTCGGTAGCAGATTGCCGGGATATTCCATAGTGATCTAACGCCTATTTGACCCCATCCGAGGGGCGGTGCCGGATACTGATCCGAGATCCTTGAAGGTGTCAACGAAGACTCGTCAAGCCAACTACGATAACCGCACTCTGCCTCGTTCTACTCAACCCTACGCCTCACCGGAATCCCACTCGCCGGAAACCTCGCTACATCCTCCCCACTTTCCCGGATCGGCACGCCATGCTCCGGCGCCCACGCCAGCGCGGAGATGATTTCCCAGGTCGCGGGCAGACGATCATTGTCGCGAAACGTTTCGTAGGCATTCGCCGCAGCGGCGAAGCGCGCCTTGCCGGTCAGCGTGTGCCGGCGCGCGTGCAGTGCGTTGGTGGCGCCGATGGCGCGGAGTTCGCGCATCAGTGCGGGCAGATCGGTGTAGCGGGTGGTGAGTTCGTCGCGGTCGAGCACCGGGTTGCGGAAGCCGCTGGCGATGAGCGCGTCGCCGAACTGCGCGATCGACGCGAACGGGCTGACGTGCGGCACGGCGTCGGCTTGGGCGAAGGCGCCGCGCAGTTCGTATAGCGTGTCCGGGCCGAAGGTCGACACCACCAACATGCCGCCGGGTTTGAGCACGCGGCGGAAGCCGGCGAACACCGCGGGCAGATCCTCGACCCACTGCAGGCAGAGATTCGAGAACAGCACGTCGACGCTGTGATCGGCCAGCGGCAGCGCGCGCGCGTCGGCGCAGATGCGGGCGGGCCTGCGGGCGGGCATACCCGCGAGCAGGCGCGAGAGCGCGCCGGGCAGCGCGCGCGCGAACGCCGAGGTTTCGGCGTCGTGCTGGCGCAGCATCGGCAATGCGAGATCCAGCGCGAGCACCTGCGCTTTCGGCCAGCGCTGCTGCAGTGCGCGCGATGCGTGGCCGGGGCCGCAGCCCAGATCGACGACGAGCGACGGCGTCTGCGCATCGCCTTCGCGGCCTTCGGCGTAGTAATCGAGCGATTCGAGCAGCCACGATTCGACTTCGCGCTGCAGTTTTGCGGCATCGGCGTAACCTGCGGATGCGCGCGAGAACGCGCGGCGGACCTGGCGCGGGTCGAACAGTGCGGTCATCGCGATGCGCTGCTTGTCGGAACGTCGGACAGGAATGCGGAGACATGCGCGACGACGTCATCGACATGCGTCAGGAACGGCGCATGCCCGGCATGTTCGATCTGCGCGAAGGTCGCGGGCGCGTGGCCGGCCTGTTCGATGATCGACACCGCCTCGCGCATCGCGCGCGGGTCGACCAGGCGGTCGCGACGGCCGGCGATCCACAGACTCGGCACGCGTAGTCGCGGGAGCAGCGGACGCTGATCGGCGGTTTCGAGAATGCGCAGGCCGTCGACCAGCACGCGCGCCGCGGGTTCGCCGCGCGCGAACAGTTCGGCGCGCAGCTCGCGCATTTCTTCTTTCGCGTGATCGGAGCCGAAGGCCTCCAGCGCGACGAAGCGGTCGAGCGTGGCGCGATAGTCGTCGCTCAGGCCCTTGGCGAAATCGCGGAAGATCTCCGCCGACACGCCGTAACGCCAGTCCGGGCCGCGCACGAAACACGGGCTGCCGCACAGCGCGATCAACGCCGGCACGCGCGTGGGATCGCGCACCGCCGCATGCAGCGCGAACATGCCGCCCAGCGACCAGCCCAGCCACGGCGCCGACGGGGTCTGCGCGTGGATAGCGTCGCAGACCGCGTCGAATTCGAGCGGGGTTTCGTGATCGCCACTCAGGCCATGGCCGGGCAGATCGATCACATGCAGGGTGTACCGGTCGCGCAGGCGATCGACCAGCGCGGCGAACACGCCGCCGTGCATGGCCCAGCCGTGCAGCAGCACCAGCGGCGGGCCGTCGCCGCTGACGGTCATGTGCAGACGTTGGCTCATGGTTGCGGCGCGGGCGACGGCAGTGCAGCGCTTCGCGCGGCGCGGATCATCGGTTCGAGCGTGCGCCACTGCGCGCCGATGTCGCGCGCGAACCAGTGGGTGATGCGGCGGCGCCAGCGCGGCTGGCGGCGGACCGTTGCGATGCGTTCGACCAGCCAGGCTTCGTCGAAGCCCGCCCATTCGCCGGCCACGCTCATCAGGTTCGGGTACAGGGCCGGATGCACGTCGTACATCAGCATTTCGTGCAGTTCATCCAGCGAATACGGCGATGCCGCCAGCGTGCGCACGATGTAGTCATGCGACAGGGTGACATCGGTATCGAGATAAAGGTCCGACAGCGCGTTCCAGACCGGGATGCGTGCGTCGTCGTCAGTCGCGACTTCCGTCGCTCCCACAGGGGCCGCGGCCGGCCTCATGCCACCGCGGTACCCGCGCTGTAGCCCATCTCCACCGCGTCGCGCGCCCAGCTCAGGGCGTCGACCAGCGAATCGACTTCGGCCTGGGTGTGCAGCGAGGACAGGGTGATGCGTAGCCGCGAGCGCCCGTCGGGCACGGTGGGCGGGCGGATCGCCGGCACCCAGAAGCCCTGCGCTTCGAGCGCGGTAGTGATGGCCATGGCGCGCTTTTCGTCGCCGCACATCAGCGGTTGGATCGGGGTGCTGGACGGCAGCAGCGGCAGGTCGCGGAACAGCGCGGTGCTGCGGAAATGCGCGATCAGGCTCTGCAGTTTCTCGCGGCGCCAGTGGTCTCGGCGCGCCAGCTTCACCGCGGCCAGGCTGGACGCGGCCTGTCCCGGCGGCAGTGCGGTGTTGTAGATGTACGGACGCGCGGTTTCGGCGAGATGGCCGATGATGTCGTCGCTGCCCAGCACCACCGCGCCGTAGCCGCCGAGCGCCTTGCCCAGCGTGGCCAGCTGGAGCACGCCGGACGCATCCAGCCCGGCATCGGCGACGCAGCCGCGGCCCTCGGGGCCGACCACGCCGACACCATGGGCGTCGTCGACGAAGATCAGTGCCTGCTGCACGCGCGCGACCAGCGACAGCTCGCGCAGCGGGGCGACATCGCCGTCCATGCTGAACACGCCGTCGGTGGCGAGCATCGCCGCGCCTTCGGGCACGGTACGCAGCTGGCGCAGCGCGCCTTCGGGATCGAGGTGCGGATACCGGCGCAGCTTGCAGCCGGCGAGGCGCGCGGCGTCGATCAGGCTGGCGTGGTTGAGTCGGTCCTGCACGCAGACGTCCTCTTCGGTGAGCAGCGCCTGCATCACCGCGAGATTGGCCAGATAGCCGCTGCCGAACAGCAGCGCGCGCGGCGCGCCCAGCCAGTCGGCGAGTTCGCGCTCCAGCGCGTCGTGGCTGGCGAAATGGCCGCAGACCAGATGCGATGCACAGGCGCCGGCGCCGTCGCGGGCGGCGGTGTTCTGCAGTGCATCCACCACCGCGAAGTGCTGCGACAGGCCGAGATAGTCGTTGCCGCAGAAATTGGTGAGCCAGCGGCCGTCGACTTCGTAGCGCACGCCGTCGCGCCGGGTGATGGTGCGTCGCTGGCGAACGCGGCCCTGCATCGCACGTTGCACGCGGGCGGCGAGGATACGTTCGGTCAGGCGCGGACGGGTCATGGCGGACAGCTCGGTCGGGCGGCGCGGTCAGGCTGCTTGGAAGCAGGGAGGTGTGGTCTCGCCAGCATCGGCGGCAATGGTATCGAGAGGATTCGTGTCAAGAATGTCGGCGTGTACGGTGCCGGCGGTTTCCACCACCGCCATCGGCTTCAGGCCCAGACGTTCGAACAGCGCGAGGTCGCGTTCGGTGTCCGGGTTGCCGGTGGTCAGCAGCTTCTCGCCGTAGAAGATCGAGTTGGCGCCGGCGAGGAAGCATAGCGCCTGCAGCTCGTCGCTCATCGTTTCGCGGCCGGCCGACAGCCGCACCATCGATTTGGGCATCATGATCCGCGCAGTCGCTATCGTGCGGACGAATTCGAACGGGTCCAGCTCGGTCGTGCCGTGCAGCGGCGTGCCTTCCACCTGCACCAGGCGATTGATCGGCACCGAATCCGGATGCGCCGGCAGGTTCGCCAGGGTCTGCAGCAGGCCGGCGCGCTGGCGGCGGCTCTCGCCCATGCCGACGATGCCGCCGCAGCAGGTCTTCATGCCGGCGTCGCGAACGTGGCCGAGGGTGTCCAGGCGGTCCTGCAGTTCGCGGGTCTGGATGATGTCGCCGTAGAACTCGGGCGCAGTGTCCAGATTGTGGTTGTAGTAATCCAGACCGGCGGCCTTCAGCGCGGTGGCCTGTTCGCCGCTGAGCATGCCGAGGGTGGCGCAGGTCTCCAGCCCCAGCGCCTTCACTTCGCTGATCATGGCGGCGACCTTCGGGATGTCTCGGTCCTTCGGCGAGCGCCACGCGGCGCCCATGCAGAAGCGCGAGGCGCCAGCGGCCTTGGCCTGCCGGGCCTTCTCGACCACCGCTTCGGTCTCCATCAGCTTGGTGGCTTCGACGCCGGTGTTGTAGCGCTGGGCCTGCGGGCAGTAGGCGCAGTCCTCGGGACAGCCGCCGGTCTTCACCGACAGCAGCGTGCTGACCTGGACCTCGCTGGGATCGAAGTGGTCCCGATGCACCTCGCCCGCGCGCTGCAGCAGCACCGGAAACGGCAGCGCCAACAGCGCTTCGACCTCGGTGCGGCTCCAATCGTGGCGCGGGGGTGCGGGAAGACTGACAGCTGGCATCGGGGTTTCCTGACGGACACGGCGCAGTGGGACAGGCAGTCTGGAAAGCATGAACAGCGCTGTCAACCTTATCTATCGCCAACGCCTCCGCCTGGGTCTGGCCGGACTGCTGGATCGGCTGTGGCCGGCGCACTGTCTGGTCTGCGGCGATGCCGGCGGACCCGATCGGCGGGCCCTGTGCCCAGCCTGCGCCCGCGGCCTGCCATGGAACCGCAGCGCCTGCCTGCGCTGCGGCCTGCCCCTGCCCCTGCCGGCCGATGCCTGCGGCCACTGCCAACGCCGGCCGCCGCCGCTGACCGAAACCCGGGCGGTGTTCCGCTACGAAACCCCACTGGACCGGCTGCTGCCGCGGCTGAAGTTCCACAACGACCTCGCCGCCGGCCGCCTGTGCGGCGAACTCATGGCCAGCGCCCTGACCGACGCCGGGCGCCCCGATGCCCTGATCCCGCTGCCGCTGCACGCCAGCCGCCTGCGCGACCGCGGTTTCGATCAGGCGCTGGAATTGGCCAGACCGCTGGCCGGCGCCCTGCGCCTGCCGCTGCGGGACGATGCGCTGCTGCGGGTGCGCGGGACCGCGCCGCAATCGCGGCTGGATGCCGTGGCCCGGCGCCGCAACCTGCGACGCGCGTTCGCGGTGCGGCCGGGGATCACATTGCCGACGCACGTCGTGCTGGTCGACGACGTGATGACCACCGGCGCGACCCTGCACGCCGCCGCCGATGCGCTGCTGCGCGCGGGTGTGGAACGGGTGGATGCGTGGGTGTGCGCGCGGGTGGCGTGAGGCGCGCTATGTGGCCAGCATCCGTTCGCGCAACGCCGGCGCAACCGTATCGATGAACGCGCGCAGCTTCACCGGCAGACGTCCCTGACGCGCATAAACGAGTTGCACCGGCCATGCGGCGGGCTCGTACGCCTGCAGCACGGTCTGAAGCGCACCGCTGCGCCGCTCATCCGCGATCTGATAGGACAGGACACGGGTCACGCCCAAACCATCGACCGCGGCATCGATCGCGGCGTTTGCGGTGTTGACGGTCAACCGCGAGCGGATCGGAATCGCCACCTCGGTGCGATCGATCCGGAAGACCCAGGGCAGCGGCGATCGCAAGCCATCGAACGTGATGCCGTCGTGGCCGACAAGATCGCCGGGCCGCTCCGGGACGCCGCGCCCGGCCAGATAGCCGGGGCTGGCGCAGACCACGCGCCGCACCTCGCCGACCCGCACGGCGACCAGACTGCTGTCCGGCAATTCGCCGATGCGCACCGCCAGATCGACATGTTCGTCGAGCAGATTCAGCGACCGGTCGCCCAGCACCAGGCGCACGTCGACGTCGGGGTATTGGCGAAGGAACCCGGCGATCAGCGGCAGTACGTGCATGCGCCCGAAGACCATGGGCGCAGTGATCACCAGTTCGCCTCGCGGCGCGGCGTATTCGCCAGCCGCCGCGCGCTCGGCCTCGCCGACTTCCTCCAGGATGCGTCGGCACGCGCCGAGATAGGCCTGCCCGGCATCGGTGAGCGCGAGCTGACGCGTGCTGCGCACGAGCAGCCGGGTACCGATGTGGGTCTCGAGTTCCGACAGGCGGCGGCTGACCGTGGCCAGCGGCAGACCGAGTCTGCGCCCCGCTGCAGAAAGACTGCCCTGATCCACGGCCTCGACGAACACCGCCATCGCCGCCAGACGATCCATGATTATTCCAATATCCGGAAGAGTGATTGCAGATTATCGCGGCTAGTGCCGGTATTCGAGAGGTCCTAGGCTGTTTCCACGCCGGCAGCCCGCCCGGCCCTTCCCAAGGAAACCGCCATGTCCCGCTTCCCGATCCCCGCTTCGATCGACGCCGCGCCTGCCGCCTCGCAGCCATTGCTTCAAGGCGTGCAGAAGATGCTCGGCAGCGTGCCGAACCTGTTCCGTCTCATCTCCAACAGCCCGGCCGCGCTCGAAGGTCACCTCGGTATGTTCGGCGCACTCGCCAAGGGCGCATTGCCGGCGCCGACCCGCGAACGCATCGCCCTGGCGGTGGCCGAGATCAACGGCTGCGACTATTGCCTGTCCGCGCACACGTATCTGGGCACCCATCTGGCCAAGCTCGACGATGACGAAATCGCCGCCAACCGCGACGGTCGCTCGAACGACGCCAAAGCCGACGCGGCGGTCCGCTTCGCCGCCGCTGTCGCCCACCAGCGCGGCAGGGTTTCTTCCGCCGAACTGCAGGCGGTGCGCGATGCCGGCTACAGCGACCCGCAGATCATCGAGATCGTGCAGCACGTCGCGCTGAACGTCTGGACGAACTATCTCAACAACGTCGCCCAGACCGAGATCGATTTCCCGGTGGCGACCGCGCGCAAGGCGGCGTGATCCACCCCCCCGCAAGGCACCGGTCATGCCAGGCATCGCCGGTGCCATGCGTTGATCTCATCCCGATCGAACGGAGTCGTCATGTCCCGCCCACCCCTGCCACCCTTCGATCACGGCTCCGCCATGCAAAAGGTCCGCATGGCCGAGGACGCCTGGAACACCCGCAACCCGGCTGCGATCGCGCAGGCCTACACCGTCGACAGCCGCTGGCGGAACCGCGGCGAGTTCCTGCAGGGCCGCGATGCGATCGAAGCGTTCCTGCGCCGCAAGTGGCAGCGCGAACTCGACTATCGATTGATCAAGTCGCTGTGGGCATTCGACCGCGACCGCATCGCCGTGCGCTTCGCCTACGAATGGCACGACGACCGCGATCAGTGGTTCCGCAGCTACGGCAACGAGAACTGGGCGTTCGACGAACATGGACTGATGCGCCGGCGGATCGCCAGCATCAACGACATCGCGATCGCCGAAGACGCGCGCCTGTTCCGCTGGCCGCTGGGCCGTCGTCCGGACGAGCACCCTTCGCTCGACGACCTGGATCTGTAGGCATCGCCATGACCGACGTTCATCCCAGCGATATCGCCTTCACCGACACCGTGAAAGCGCTGCAGTCCCGCAAGGGCTCGCGGCGCGCCTACGCGAACATGGAAAACGGGCGCGGCTGGCAGACGACGATCACCCCCGAGCTGAAAACCTTCATCGAAGCGCAGATCAGCGTCTTCTTGGCGACCGCGAACGCCGCCGGCCAGCCTTACATCCAGCATCGCGGCGGTCCGCCGGGATTCCTGCGCGTGCTGGACGAAAGCACGCTCGGCTTCGTCGACTACAGCGGCAACCGTCAATACATCAGCAGCGGCAACCTGCTGGAAAACCCGAAGGCGCATCTGTTCCTGATCGACTACGCGCATCGGCGCAGGGTCAAGATCTGGGGCAACGCCCGCTTCGTCGAAAATGATGCCGCGTTGATCGAGCGTTTGATGCCCGACGGCTACGCGGCGCGCCCGGAGCAGGTCCTGCTGTTCGACGTGCGGGCCTGGGATGCCAATTGCCCGCAGCATATTCCGCAGCGGTTCGAGGTCGCGGATGTCGCCCGACTGCTCGCCGATCGCGATGCGCGGATCGCATCGCTGGAGGCGGAAGTGCATGCGCTCGGAGGCAACGGGGGCTGATCGCAGCCCCTGATGTCACCACGGAACGATCTCACCACTCGAACAGCTTGAAATACACCGGCGACACATCCTTGTCCTCGTCGAGGCGGCCGTCGCCGTTGCGGTCGTAGAGATAGAACGCCGGGCCGCGCCTGGGCTGGACCTTCACGACGCGGAGTTGGCCGGCGACCCGGTATTCGGTGATCTCGTCGCCGTTGGGCTGGACCTTGGTCGCGGCGACCGCGTCGGCGGGGATTTCGGTATTGGCGCCGGCGTCGGCGCTGCCGCCGGTGGTGGCGCAACCGCCGAGGGCGAGCATCAGGGGCAGCACGAGCAGGGTCGAACGTCGCATGGCGGTCTCCAGCGGACGGGAGGCCCGATTATGCGCCGCGCGGCGTGAACCCTCCGTGCCGCCGGCGGCGGTTCGGCGGCCGGGAGGCGCGGAGTAGAATCCGCCCATGACACGACTCGTACTGATCGACGGCTCCTCCTACCTGTTCCGCGCCTTCCACGCGCTGCCGCCGCTGAGCAATGCCCAGGGCGAGCCCACCGGCGCGCTGTTCGGCATCGTCAACATGCTGCGCGCCCATCTCAAGGAGAAGCCCGAATACATCGCCTTCGTGGTCGATGCCTCAGGCCCGACCTTCCGCGACGATCTCGACCCGCAGTACAAGGCCAACCGCCCACCGATGCCGGACGATCTGCGCGCCCAGGTGCAGCCGATGTGCGACATCGTCGAAGCGCTGGGCATCACCATCCTGCGGGTGCCGGGCGTGGAAGCCGACGACGTGATCGGCACGCTGGCGGTGCAGGGCGCCGCCGACGGCCTCACCGTCACCATTTCCACCGGCGACAAGGATTTCGCGCAGCTGGTGCGCCCGGGCCTTGCCCTGGTCAATACGATGAGCGGCAGCCGGCTCGACAGCGACGAGGCGGTGATGGCGAAGTTCGGCGTGCGCGCCGACCAGATCGTCGATCTGCTGTCGCTGATGGGCGACAGCGTCGACAACATCCCCGGCGTCGACAAATGCGGGCCGAAGACCGCGGCGAAATGGCTGGCCGAATACGGCACGCTGGAGAACGTCATCGCCAACGCCGATGCGATCAAGGGCAAGATCGGCGAGAACTTGCGCGCGGCGCTGCCGCGGCTGCCGCTGAACCGGCAGCTGGCGACGATCAAACTCGATGTCCCGCTCGATGGCGGCCCGACCACGCTGGCGCTGCGCGAACCGCACGTCGACGACCTGCGCGTGCTGTACGCGCGCTACGGCTTCAACCAGGCGCTGAAGGAACTCGGCGGCGGCGACGCGGCCGCCACCGCATCCGCCGAACTGGCCGGGATGCGCAACACCGCCGCAGGCTACGCGCGCACCGCCGCTGCCCATGACGAAGCGCTGGATCCGGCGCTGGCCGAGAAAGGCACGTACGAAACCGTGCAGACCCGCGAACAGCTCGACGCGTGGATCGCCCGGCTCGATAGTGCCGGGGAATTCGCGTTCGACACCGAAACCGATGCCCTCGACGCGATGCGCGCCAACCTGGTCGGCCTGAGCTTTTCCGCCGAACCCGGCAGCGGCTGCTACATCCCGGTCGGCCACACCTATCCGGGTGCGCCGGCGCAGCTCGACCTGGGCGAGACGCTCGACGCGCTGCGTCCGCTGCTGGAAAGCCCGCAGCACCGCAAGCTCGGCCAGCACGGCAAATACGACATCCACGTGCTGCGCCGCCACGGCGTGGCCATCGACGGCTACGCCGACGACACCATGCTGGAAAGTTTCATCTGGAATTCCAGCGCGACCCGCCACGACATGGATTCGCTGGCCAAGCGCTATCTCGGCTACGACACCATCAAGTTCGAGGCCGTGGCCGGCAAAGGCGCGAAGCAGATCCCCTTCTCGGAAGTGGCGATCGACGACGCCACCACTTACGCCGCCGAGGATGCCGATATCACCCTGCGCCTGCATCGCGTGCTGTCGGCGAAACTGGCGGAGATTCCCTCGCTGCAGACGGTCTATCGTGAGATCGAGATCCCGCTGGTCCAGGTGCTGGCGCGGATGGAGGCCAACGGCATCCTGATCGACGCCGACGAGCTGCGGCGGCAAAGTGCGGATCTGGCACGGCGGATGCTCGCCGCGCAGCAGAAGGCGACCGAGCTGGCAGGGCGCACCTTCAATCTCGATTCGCCCAAGCAGGTGTGCGCCCTGCTGTACGACGAACTGAAGCTGCCGGCGCTGGTGAAGACGCCCAGCGGACAGCCGTCGGCGAACGAGGAAGCGCTGGAAGCGATCGCCGACCAGCACGAGCTGCCGCGGATCATCCTCGAATACCGCGGCCTGGCGAAACTGCGCAGCACCTACACCGACAAGCTCTCGGAAATGGTGAACCCGGACACCGGCCGTGTGCACACCAGTTATCACCAGGCCGGCGCGGCCACCGGCCGCCTTTCGTCCAACGACCCGAACCTGCAGAACATCCCGATCCGCACCGAGGACGGCCGCCGCATCCGCAAGGCCTTCATCGCGCCGCCGGGCCGCAAACTGATCGCCTGCGATTACTCGCAGATCGAACTGCGGATCATGGCCCACCTGTCCGAGGATCCGGCCCTGGTCCGCGCGTTCGCGTCCGGCGCCGACATCCACCGCGCCACCGCGGCGGAAGTGTTCGGCAAGCCGCTGGACGAGGTGAGCGGCAACGAGCGCCGCGCCGCCAAGGCGATCAACTTCGGCCTGATGTACGGGATGAGCGCCTTCGGCCTGGCGAAACAGCTCGACATCGGTCGCGGCGAGGCCCAGGACTACATCGCGCTGTACTTCAACCGTTATCCCGGCGTGCGCGAGTTCATGGAGCGCACCCGCAAGGAGGCGCACGAGCGCGGCTATGTCGAAACCGTATTCGGCCGCCGCCTGTACCTGGACAACATCAATGCCCGGAACCAGGGCCTGCGCGCCGGCGCCGAGCGCGCCGCGATCAACGCGCCCATGCAGGGCACCGCCGCCGACATCATCAAGCGTGCGATGATCGATATCGACCGCTGGATCGCCGGGCACGCCGACAAGGCGAAGATGCTGCTGCAGGTGCACGACGAACTGGTGTTCGAAAGCGACGCGGACTTCGTCGACACCCTGGTGCGCGAGGCGACCGCGCGGATGGCGGCAGCGGCCGAGCTGCGGGTGCCGCTGGTGATCGATTCGGGCGTGGGCGACAACTGGGACGAAGCGCATTAAGCGGCGGTGCTTGGAGCTCGCGGCGCGTGGCGATGCGTTTGTGGGCCGTATACGGATCCGGCGAACCGGGAAAACCGCGCATCCGGTGCCGCCGCGCGTGGCGACGCGTTCCTCGTCGCGGTGGTTTGATATGCACTTCGCGCAGTATGATCCTGCCAGTTCAGACAGGTTTTTCAGCTGTATTTGCCGATAAATGAACGAACGATGCATCAGCGGTGAATCGACCCTGAATCCGACATGCCGAAAAGCGGAATTTTTACGAACTAGCCCCGCTGTCCATGGTCAACTTACTCGCGACGGATGCAACGTCCGTCGCAGACCACCTCCTCCCCTGGGGTGGTCGCCGGAACGTAAGACTCTCCCCAAGTCCCGTTCCCAGCCCCGCCGGTTCCCCCACCTGCGGGGCTTTTTATTGCCTGCGATTTGTCGAAGACGCCGAGTGGTCCCGCCGGTATCGCGGGATGCGCATGGACGGGCCGTTCCGGACATCGCCAGAAGGGCAGGCTTCACCCCTCCCCGGAACGTCCGGATGCGCCTGCGACCGGCGCGCGAGGACTGCCGCCGAGTGCCTTCGCCAGCGCGATCTCGTTCCGGCGCTGCGCCAGTTCGGCCTGCGACAGCGCGTCCTCGGCGCCCAGCCGCGACTGCTGCGCGTCCAGCCACTGCCGCAGCGTCGCGCTGCCGGCGCGGTAGCGCAGCGCATACAGGCGCTCGGCCTGTTCTGCGGCCTTCGCCGTGTCGCGCGCCGCCGAGATCTGCGCCTGCAGCGATTCGCGCGCCGCGGCGGCGGTCTCGACTTCGCCGACGGCTTCGACCAAGCGCTGCACGAAAGCTTCGGCGGCGATGTCGTAGTCCTTGCGCGCCACCGCGATCCGCAGGCGGGTGCCGTTGACGTCGAGAAACGGCAGCAGCAGGCTGCGGGTCAGCGTCCGCACCGGCTGGTCGAAAAGATCGCCGAGGCTGTTGCCGCTGGCATTGGCGCCAAGATCGAAGCTCAACTGCGGATAGGCGCTGAGGCGGACGCGATCGGCCTCGGCCAGCGTCTGCCGCAGGCGCCACTCCGCGGCGCGCAGATCGGGGCGGCGGCCGAGCAGGTCGAGCGGCAGACCCGTGTCGATCGGCAGCGGCGATGCAGCGACGCTGCGCGGTTCGTCGGCCTCCGGCCAATACGGCCCGCCGCGCAGCACGGCGATCGCGCTGCGCAGTTCGCTGCGCTGCTGCTGCAATCGCGCCCGATCGCCGATCCGCTGCTGCAAGGCCTGCGACGCTTCGGCGGTTTCCAGCCGGGAGACGGCGCCGGCGTCGAATTGCAGATCGATCAGCGCTTCCAGACGCCGCGCGTTGGCGATCGCGTCGTCGCCGCGCGCGATGCGGGCGTTGGCGTCGGCCAATCGCCAGTAGAGGTCGCAGGCGTTCGCGATCAGTAGCAGCGCGGCGCTGTCGAGATCCTCGACGCTGGCCTGCGCAGCCCAATCGGCGACGGTCTGCGCGGCGTCCAGCCGCCGCCACAGATCGACTTCGTAGCGCAGCGACAGTTGCGCGTCGACGCTCTCCTGACCCGCGCCGCCGTTGCGCATGGACTCGCGATCGGTGTCCGACAGCGAACCGCTGGGCACCGGCAGCCGTTCGTTGCGCGCCTGGCCGAGCGCCAGCCGCGCGCGCTGCACGCGCAGCGCGGCTGTTTTCAGATCGCGATTGCGCTCGATCACATCCTCCACCAGCCGGTCGAGCCCGGGATCGCCGAAGCCGCGCCACCACGGATCGCCGGTCGCATCGCGACGCGGATAGGCGGCCGCGGTATCGATGATCTGCATTTGCGCTGCACGATCGCTGCCGGCGCCGTACTGCGAAGCGACGGCGAATTCCGGTGCGCGGTAGGTCGTGGCGCAGCCGGCGCAGAGCGATATTGCTGCGAACAACGCAAGCCGGCTTCGCATGGCGGGATTCTTCGGCATATTCATCAGCGCATGGATCGGCATCTTCATTCGCGGGCCAGCGCCTCGACGGGATTCATCCGCGCGGCATTGCGCGCGGGCAGGAAACCGAACACCACGCCCACCAGCGTCGAACAGGCGAAAGCGCCGGCCAGCGACAGCATCGAGATGTTCATCTTGAAACTCTCCGACACGCTGTTGAACGCGGCCGACGCCAGCAGCGCCAGCGATGCGCCGATCGCGCCGCCGACCAGGCAGATCATCACCGCCTCGATCAGGAACTGCTGCAGGATGTCGCTCTGGCGCGCGCCGACGGCCATGCGCACGCCGATCTCGCGGGTGCGTTCGGTCACCGACACCAGCATGATGTTCATCACGCCGATGCCGCCGACCAGCAGCGAGATCAGCGCGATCGACGAGATCAGCATCGTCATCACCTGCGTCGTCGCTTCGATGGTGCTGCGGATGTCGTCGCTGTTGCTGGTGAAAAAATCCTTGCTGCCGTGGCGCAGGGTGAGCGTCCGGGTCAGCACGTCCTCGGCTGCGTCCATCGGCGCGTCGTCGCGTATGCGCACGGTGATGCCGGACAGATGGCTGCGCCCCAGCATGCGTCCCATCGCCGTGGTGTAGGGCACCCAGACGTTGAGGGTATTGCCGCCGCCCATCGGGCCGCTGCTGGGTTCGGTCACGCCGATCACCCGGCACGGCACTTTGCCGAGCAGCAGGAGGCGTCCGATCGGATCCTCGCTGGTGGAAAAAAACCGTTTTCGCGTATTGGCGTCGATCACGACCAGTTGTTCCATGCCGCGCACGGCCGCGTCGTCGAACAGCCGGCCCTCGGCGATGCCGGTGCCCTTGACCCGGAAGTACTGCGCGCCGACGCCGTTGATCTGCGCGGTCGCTTCCTGATTGCCGTAGCGCAGGGTGGCGTTCGTGGCGACCGTGGGCGTGGCGCTGTCGACGTAGGGCAGCGCGGCCAGGCTCCGGGCATCCGCGGGCAGCAGCGTGCGCACGCGACCGGAGCGGCTGTCGCCGAAATCCTTGCCGGGATAGACATCGATGGTGTTGGTGCCGAGCGCGCTGATGTCGTCGAGGATGCTGCCCTTGGCGCCGCTGGCCAGCGCCACCACGCTGGTCACCGAAGCGATGCCGATGATGATGCCGAGCATGGTGAGGAAGGTCCGCAGCTTGTGCGCAACCATCGCCAGCAGCGCCATCTTGAAGGCCTGCGAAAAGCGGTCGACGAGCGATCTGCGGGCCGAGCCCGGATCAACGTTGCCCGGCTTGTTGACTGTCTGTGTCCGGGCCTCCGCGGTGCGGCGATCCGAGACGATCCGCCCGTCGCGGATCTCGACGATGCGTCGCGCATGCGCCGCCACCTCGGGATCGTGGGTGATGACGATGATGGTGTGGCCCTGCGCGTTGAGCTCTTCGAGCAGCGCCATCACTTCCTCGCCGGAGCGCGTGTCCAGTGCGCCGGTGGGCTCGTCGGCGAGGATGATCTCGCCGCCGTTCATCAGCGCGCGCGCGATGCTGGTGCGCTGCTGCTGACCGCCCGACAGTTCGTTGGGACGATGGTGGCTGCGACCCTCCAGCCCCAGCCGCACCAGCAGCGCCTGCGCGCGTTCGCGGCGTTCGCGCGCGGCGGTGCCGGCATACACCGCCGGCACTTCGGTATTGGCCTGCGCGTCCAGATCCGGCAACAGTTGGTAACGCTGGAAGATGAAGCCGAAGCGCTCGCGACGCAGCGCCGCCAGCGCGTCCGCGTCCATCTCTGCGGTATCGCGCCCGTCGATGCGATATCGGCCGGCGGTGGGGCGGTCGAGACAGCCCAGCAGATTCATCAGCGTGGACTTGCCGGAGCCGGAGGGCCCGATGATCGCGACCATGTCCCCGGCGTCGATGTCCAGATCCACCGCATCCAGCACGGTCAGCACGCTGTCGCCGGCGCGATAGGCGCGACCGATGCCGCGCAGTTCGAGCAGCGCCGTCATCGCTCAGCCGCCCGGGACGCTGGACGGCCGCGGCGGAAAGACCGAGGCCGAGGCCGGGTCCGCGGCGGCCTCGCCGACCACGATCCGTTCGCCTTCGCGCAGCCCCGACAGCACCTGCACGTCGACGCGGTTGTCGATCCCGACCCGGATGGTCCGCGCGACCGGACGGCCCTCGGCGTCGAGGACGCGCACGGTGTAGCTGCCATCCTTCGCGCGTTCGCCCAGCGCCGCGAACGGCGCGACCAGCACGTTCCTGGCCCACGAAAGTTCGATCTCGACCTGTGCGGTCATGCCGATCCGCAGCACGCCGTCGCGATTGGGCACATCGAACAGACCGTTGTAGTACACCGCCTCGTCGCTGGCCTGGGTGCTGGTGCGGGCGTCGTCCACCGACACCGATTCCGGTGCGGGCTCGACATCGCGCACCTTGCCGGGGAACCGCCGGTCGGGATCGCCCAGAATGGTGAAGAACGCCGGCAATCCGGGACGCACGTGGATGACATCGGCTTCCGAGATCTCCGCTTCCACGGTCATCACCTCTAGCGACGCCAGCTTGACGATGGTCGGGCTGGACTGCACCGCATTCACGGTCTGGCCCTCGGACGCGACGATGGCGACGACGCTGCCGTCGATGGGCGCCACGATGCGGGTATAGCCCAGATTCGCGCGCGCCGTGTCCAGCGATGTGGCGCTCTGCGCGATCTGCGCGTCCAGCGCTTCCAACTGCGCCCGGGCGACATCGCGATTGGCGCGGGCGGCGTCGAAATCCGCCCGCGACGTCGCCTCGCCCGCCACCATCGTCTGCTGGCGCCTGAAGGCGGCTTCGGCCTGCACCACCGAAGCCTGCTGCGCGGCGCGCTGGGCGCGGATGTTGGCCAACGCGGCATCGGCGTTGCGCAGCGCATTGCGCTGCGTGGTCGAATCGATTTCCGCGATCAGATCGCCCGCGCGGACTTTCTGCCCGAGTTTCACCTTCAGCGAACGAATCTGTCCCGACGCCTGCGCGCCCACGCTGACCAGATCCGTGGCTTCGACCGTGCCGGTCGCCAGCACCGCGCGGACGATGTCGCCGCGCGCGACCACCGTGGTCAACAGTGTCGGCGGCGGCGGCGGGCGCAGGACGATGCCCGCGACCACGACGACCACGACCGCGATCGCGGCGATCCACAGCGCGCGTCGACGGGTGAGAAAGCGCTTGCCCGGTACCTTGTCCGCTGTCATCGCTCTTCCATCCCTCAAAACTGATTGCCGAAGCTGAACTGCAGGCGCTCGATGTCGTCGTCGTCCCCTTTGCGCAGCGGCAGGCCGTAGCTGATCGAGATCGGGCCCATGGGCGAACGCCACAGCACCGACAATCCGGTGGATGCGCGCAATTCGGCGCTGTCGAAACCGTCGATGCCGTCGAAGACATTGCCTGCGTCGAGAAACCATGCGACGCGCGTACCGCGCCCACTCCCGCCGAACAGGGCCGGCATCGTCAGTTCCAGGCTGCCGAACGTCTTCAGCGAGCCGCCGGTCGGCCTGCATTCGTCGTAGGCGCTGACGTATTCGCAGGGCCCCAGCGAGTTGTCGCGAAAACCGCGCACCGAGCGGCCGCCGCCCAGATAGAAATTCTCGTAGAACGGCAGGCCATCGGCGATCAACGCGCGGTCCAGGGTCGAACCGGTCCCGCAGTCGAAGTCGGTATAGGTTCTGGCCGCGTCCTTGCGCGGCCGCAGCAATGACGGGCTGCCTTCGCTCAGGCATTCCAGCATCACCGGCGCACTGCCGTAGTTGTCCCCGTAGCCCAGTTCGGCGCGCGCGAACAGATTGAGCGGCCCCAGGCCGATATAGCGGCCGTAGCGATAATCCATCTTGAAATAACGGGCGCTGGATCCCGGCAATGCGAGTTCGACGCCGAAGTTCCGGTAACTGCCGGCGGTCGGGGTCAGGAAATCGTTGCGGGTATCCGCATTCCAGTTGGCGCTGAGCTTGAAGGTATCGATACGATCGCTGCCCAGCGCCGCCAGGAAATCGAGCGACGACTGCGGGTAATAGCCCTCGGTCAGATACAGGGTCTGGGTCTGCCAGCCGCCGACCATCTCGATCGCGTTGTTTTCCGAGATCGGAAAGCCCGCGGTGATGTCGACCCGCGACTGGTCGGAATCGTAGCTGTTCTCGTCGTCGCTGCTCTGGCGGGTTTTCGCGGTATAGACCGAATAGCCCAGTCCGATGCCCAGATCGTCGAAATACGGCTCGGTCACCGAAAATCCGGCCTGTCGCGTGGTGTCGTTGCGCGAGACGTTGAAGCCGAAGCCGCGCCCGGTGCCCAGAAAATTGCGCTGCTCCACTTTCAGCGACACGGTCAGGCCGCTGTCCTGCTGGTAACCCACGCCGGCCTGGAATTGGCCCAACGAGGTCTCGGTCACCTTGACCGCCAGATCGACCACATCGCTGCTGCCGGGCACCGCGACGCTTTCGATCTCGACCGAGCCGGTTTCGAAATAGCCCAGGCGCTGCAGCCGCACCTTGGAACGATCGATCGCCGCCTGCGAATACCACGCGCCCTCGAACTGGCGCATCTCGCGTCGCAACACCTCGTCTTCGGTGCGGGTATTGCCCTTGAACGCGATGCGGCGCACGGTCACGCGCGGTCCGGGCGTGACCTGGAAACGGATGGCCACGGTGCGTTTCTCGCGGTCCACTTCGGGCAGCGGCTCGACCTGCGCGGACGCGTAGCCGATGTTGCCCAGCGCGGCGACGATCGAATCCGCGCTGAGTTCCAGCAGCGTCCGCGAGAACGTCTGTTCCGGCTTGACCAGCACGTAACGCTCGATCTGATCCTTCGACAGCACGGTGTCGCCGACGATCTCGATCCCCGCGTAGGTGTAGATCTCGCCTTCGCTGATGCTGGCGGTGACGTACATGTCCTTCCTGTCCTGACTGATCGCCACCTGGGTGCTGTCGACGCTGACATCGACATGGCCGCGATCCAGATAGAACTCGGTGGTGCGTTCGAGATCGCCGGACAGTTTCTCGCGCGAGTACTGGTCGTCGCGCTTGTACCAGCTGAGCCAGCCGGTCTCGTTGGATTCCCAGCGCTTGCGCAACGCATCCTCGTCGTAGGTCTCGTTGCCGATGAGGTTGATGTGGCGGATGCGCGCCGCCTTGCCTTCCTCGACCTTGATCTCGATGTCGACCCGGTTGCGGTCGAGGCGCTTGATCGTGGGATCGATGCTGACGTTGTACTTGCCGCGGTTGTTGTAGGCGCGATTGAGCTCCAATGTCACCCGGTCCAGGGCCAGACGATCGAAGGTCTCGCCTTCGACGATGCCGATGTCCTTCAGGTTCTTCAGCAGGTCCTCGGTCTTGATGTCCTTGTTGCCGCTGAGGGTCAGGGTGTTGATCGACGGCCGCTCGGCGACGCGGATGACCAGGATCGCGCTCTCCGCTTCCGCGCCTGCAGTGCCTGCGTTTTCGCGGTCGATACGGATGTCCTCGAAAAACCCGGTCTTGTAGAGCGCGCGCATGGCTTCGCCGATCTGCGCGGCGTCGATGGTGTCGCCGCGTTCGATCGGGAGATAGGTGAAGACCGTACCGGCGCCGATCCGCTGCAGGCCGTCGATGCGGATGTCGGCCACGGTCATCCTCGATCCGGTCCTGTCCGTCGCCGCGGCCGCAGGCGAGGGCGCTTGCGCGATCGACGCCGCGGACGCGGGCGTGCACATGGCCGCGAGCAGCGCCAACAGCAGCGGCTGAGGTTGCATGGAACGCGCGCTCATGCTTGGATTCCGTGGTCGGGCGACCGCCGATCGGACAAGCCCGGATCCGCAAGCACCGGCCAACCGCAGCCCGCCGCGTGGAAGGCGTCGACCAGCGCCAGATAGGTGCGGCCGCGGGTTTCGATCTCGCGATCGCGGAACGCGTGCACGACGCGCGCACTTGCGGACACGCTGCGCGGCTCCGCGCGACGGGGCAGACGCCGGTACTGCGCTTCCGCCGACGCCGCCGACGCGCGCACCGGCACCAGTTCGGCCTGCGCGGCGGTCAGGATCGCCAGCGCCAGTTCCACTTCCTTCAGGGCGAGATCCTCGCGCTGTTCGCATGCCAGCGATGCGAGCCTTGCGGTATGGAGATTCGCGGCCGCTACAGTCGCGCGCGCCTGATGCGCGAGCACATCCGGGCGCCGCATCAGCACGCGGTCGGGTCCGCCCAGCGCAGGCGTCTCCGCACAGGCGCCCGGCAACAGCCGGCCGCAAAGCCGCTCGATCACCGCCGCCAGCGGCTGCGCGCTCTGGTGCGCAAGCGCGATCGCGGCCGCGTCCCACTGCGCGCGCAGCATGATGCGATGCGCGTGGAGATCGGCGAGCACGACCGGATGGTCGTCGCCGGCATGCGCCGTCGCCGCGTCGCTGCCGCTGTGGGTCTGGGCGGCGCGCATCGTCCTGGCGATGTCGGCGATCGCCGAATCGGTGCAGACGATGCGCTCCTGCAGCGTCGATGCGAGGAAGTAGTGACGCGCGGTGATGGCGATCTGACGCAGCCGCACGCTGTAGTAGTCGTACAGCGCGACCTCGTCGACAGCGTCCGATCGCGCGTGGCCTGCGGCATCCACCGCGCCGTCCTCGCACTGCTGCCGCAGCCGCAACGTCGCGGCGCAGACCTCGTAACCCTGGCCCACGGTCGCATCGATCAGGCGGTCGAGTTCCGGATCGTGGAAACGCCGCCACCAGGTCGCCAATGCGGCTTCATCCGGTGCAGCGCCCTCCGCCACGGCGGTCGCTGGCGCATGGAAGAACCGCGCGCCGGCCGCGATGGGCGAGGACGCCGCGACGCCGCTGTCGGCCGGCGTCGCGGCCGCCCGCTGCGACGGAACGGTCGCGCTCACGGCGCCGCCGCCGGCGTGGCGTCGACGCGGTTGTAGAGCCGCTCGAACGGGATGCCGCCGGGCATCGGCGCCTTGCTGCTGACCACCTGCGTCTTCACGCGCATGCGCTTGCCCTGCGCTTCGATCGCATAGGTATGCGTCACCTGGGTGCCGTCGTCGGTGTTGATCTCGATCACCAGTCGACCGTTCTCGCGCGAGGCGAAAGCGCGCACGCCGTCGTCGCCCAGGTCGCGCGCACCGCCTCGGAACATCAGGGTGACCGGCACGGCATCGACCGCGCCGATTGCGACGCCGGCATCGGGATCCATCGCGATCCGCAGATCGCCCTGCAGCGGCGCGGCGAAATCCATCTCCGGCCGCAGCATGCCGACCGCCGACATCATCGCCAGCGGATCGGCATCCATGCCGGGCATCCCGTCGGGCGCTCCCCCGGGCGGTGGGCCCATGCCTCCCATGCCGCCTGGGGGCCCGCCGGGTCCGCCGCCAGGCCCACCGCCCGGTCCACCGCCACCACCGGGCTTGCCGCCGCCCGGCGGACGCAGCTTGGCCATGCGTTGCCGCATCTGCTTCTGCATGGCCTGGGTCAGCTTCCGGTTCGCCGCATGGTCGGGTGTCCACGTCCCGGTGTAGGCGGCAGGATCGACCGGCGCGAGCGCGTCCGTGGCGTCGGCGGCCTGCGGCCGCGAGGCGCAGCCGATCAGGGCCAGCATCAGTACGAACGGGGAAAATTTCGACAGGAACAATTTCGATGGGAATGGTTTCGACATGGCCGGTCTGAACGTCTCGGGCGCTCCGGGGGGGAGTGCCAGCCACTGTGCCGATGGCGATGTCATCGGCCGTCGGCGCGACGTCCGGAAATGTCAGGCCGTGTAAATTCCGGTAAACGCCGGGCGCGGACGCGCTGTTCGCGGCGGTGCGGTGTCAGAATCGGTCCATGCCTATCCTGCTCATCGACGACGACGTGGAACTGTGCGAGCTGCTGCTCGCGTTCCTGCAGCGCGAAGGCTTCGCCGTCGAAACGATGCATCGCTTCGAGCCGGAGACATGGGACGCGATCCGCGAACGGATCGAGCTGGTAGTGCTGGATGTCGGCCTGCCGGGTCTGAACGGTTTCGAGGTGCTGCGCCTGCTCCGCGACGACAGCCGCGTGCCGGTGCTGATGCTGACCGCACGCGGCGACGATATCGACCGCATCGTCGGCCTGGAGCTGGGCGCCGACGACTATCTGCCCAAACCCTGCAACCCCCGCGAGTTGTCGGCGCGCATCCGCGCCATTCTGCGGCGTGTCGACGGCGGCGCCAGTCAGCGCGGCGCGACGCTCGCCATCAGTGGGGTGGTGCTGGATCCCGCCACCCGCAGCGTCGATCGCGGCGACGAACGCCTGGAGCTGACCAGCACCGAATTCAATGTGTTGGAGCGGCTGATGCGCGACGCCGGCCAGATCGTGACCAAGGACGCGCTGATGCGCGACGCGCTCGGCCGCCGCCTGCGGCCTTTCGACCGCGCCATCGACATGCACATCAGCAGCATCCGCCGCAAACTCGGCGACGACCTGGTGCGCACGGTGCGCGGTCTCGGCTATCAGTTCGTGCGCCGATGAGGAAGATTCGTCTGCGCTCGCTGTTCTGGCGGATCTTCCTGTCGCTGTGGCTGGGCAGCACGGTGCTGATGATCGGCACGTCGCTGCTGATCGCGGTGATCGCCGAGCGTGAGGTGCCGGATCAGATCCGCGCCCATATCGGCAAACTGTTCCGCGGCACTGCCAACGTGTTGCTGCAGCTGCACGGTCGGGTCGACGATCGCACCTTCGCCGCCGCGGTCGCCTCCACGCGCGACGACTACGGGCTGGACCTGTATTTCTTCGACGATACCGGCCGCGAAGTGCTGGATCGTCCGCTGCCGGCGCCGCTGCGCGACCTCGCCCTTGAGCTGGGGGAGAAAAGCGACACGCGCGCGGGCGGGATGCCGCCGCTCCGCGGCCCCCCGAGCTTCAGCGAGCGGATGCGCGGGCCGGACGGCCGCCTATACCGCGTGCTCGGCAGCGCCACCGAGCTCCCGCTTCCGAGCGGCAATCTGATCCTGGGCACGATGCTGGCGCCGCTGCTGTTCTCGGTGCTGCTCGCCGGTTTCTTCAGCGCGCTGTCGGCGCGCTACCTGGTCGCGCCGATCGACGACCTGCGTCGCGCCACCCGTCAATTGGCCGCAGGCGATCTCGATTCGCGGGTCGGCGCCGCGCTGCGCGAACGCACCGACGAGTTCGGCGCGCTCGCGGCGGACTTCGACCGGATGGCCGGCCGCATCGGCGGACTGATCGGCACCCAGCGCCAGCTGATGCTGGACCTCTCCCACGAACTGCGTTCGCCGCTGGCGCGGCTGCGCGTGGCGCTGGAACTGATGCGCGACGAACCGCAGGCTGCGCTGCTCGACCGGATCGAACGCGACACCGACCGGATGGACATCCTCATCGGCGAACTGCTGCTGCTGGCGCGACTGGAATCGCCGGAGTCGGAACTCGCCTCCGCACGGATCGACCTGGGCGAACTGCTGGCGGAGATCGTCGACGACGCGCGGCTGGAAATCGCCGGCCAGCCGCGCGCACTGCATTTCGACGACGCGGAGGAGGAGGCCGCGCCGACGGTCGTCGAAGGCGACCGGGAACTGCTGCGGCGCGCATTCGAGAACGTGATCCGCAACGCATTGCAGCACACGCCCGCGAACGCCGACGCGGCGGTCGTCCTGGTGCGCGATGGCGACGAGGCGCTGATCCGCGTGATCGACAGCGGCGAAGGGTTTTCGGACGCGGCGCAGTCGCGCCTGTTCGCGCCGTTCGCGCGCGGGGAAAGCGCGCGACAGCAGCAGGGCAATGGTCTGGGTCTCGCCATCGCCCGCGCCGCGGTGCAGCGCCATGGCGGCGACATCCGGATCGGTGCGCGCGCCGACGGAAACGCGGGCGCTGCGGTCGACATCCACTTGCCGCTGTGGCAATGAATCGGCGGCTCTCGTAGGCAGGCCTTTGTAGGAGGGCCTTTGTAGGAGGGCCTTCAGGCCCGAGCTTTTCGTGCAGGCTCTCTTCGAACATCGTTCTGAAGACGCTCACGCAAGAGCTCGGGCCTGAAGGCCCTCCTACAAAGGCGGGCCCTCCTACGTAGGCTCGCCCAGCCAGTCGCGCGGCTTGAGGTAGGCCTGCAGCCGCGCCTCGTCGCTGCCGGCGTCGGGCTGGTAGCCGTATTCCCAGCGCACCAGCGGCGGCAGGCTCATCAGGATCGATTCGGTGCGCCCGCCGGACTGCAGGCCGAACAGGGTGCCGCGGTCGAACACCAGATTGAATTCGACGTAGCGGCCGCGCCGGTACAACTGGAACTGGCGTTCGCGCTCGCCGTAAGGCGTGTCCTTGCGGCGTTCGATCAACGGCAGATACGCATCGAGGAAGCCGTCGCCGACCGCGCGCTGATACGCGAAGTCGCGCTCGAAATCGCCGTGCAGATCGTCGAAGAACAGTCCGCCGACGCCGCGGGTCTCATCGCGATGCTTGAGGAAGAAATACTCGTCGCACCAGCGCTTGTGCGCCGCGTAGCGTGCGTCGCCGCCGAAGGGTTCGCACAGATCGCGCGCGACCTGATGCCAGTGGCGCACATCGTCGTCGAAAGGATAGAACGGGGTCAGGTCGAAGCCGCCGCCGAACCACCAGGCCACGGTCTCGCCGTCCCGCTCCGCGCGGAAATGGCGGACGTTGGCATGGGTGGTCGGCAGGTAGGGATTGCGCGGGTGGAACACCAGCGACACGCCCACCGCACGCCACGATGCGCCGGCCAGCTCCGGCCGCGCCGCTGTCGCCGAGGGCGGCAGTTTCGTACCTGAGACATCCGAGAACCCGACCCCCGCCTGCTCGAACACCGCACCGTCGCGCAGGATCCGCGTGCGACCGCCGCCGCCTTCGGCGCGCTCCCAGAGATCTTCCTTGAAGGTCGCGGCGCCATCGGCACCCTCGATCGCGCCGCAGATGCGGTCCTGCAGGCCGGTGAGGTAGTCGCGGACGCGGAGGAAATCGGGGTCGGTCATGGTTGCGGGCTCGTAGCGAAGCGGTGTCGTAGGGCGGGCCCTGGCCCGCCGTTGCGGTGCATCCGTTCGCACGACACGTTCGGCGAAACGGTTCTGATCATTGTCGAAATCATCGGAGAAATCGCGATGGCGGGCCTGGGCCCGCCCTACAACACCCCGTTAAGCCGGCTGCAGATTGGCGTAGGCCATCACCAGCCACTTGCTGCCTTCGTCCTCGAAATTGACCTGCACGCGCGCGTGCGCGCCGGTGCCTTCGATATCGGTGACGATGCCGCTGCCGAATTTCGCGTGGGTCACGTTCTGGCCGATACGCACGCCGGTATTTTCCTGCAGCGATGCGTGACCGCGGCCCTGTTGCCACGCGTCGCGTCGCGCGTTCGCGTTGTACATCGGCCGCGCGACCTGGATCTTCGGCCGCACTTCATGGATCAGCGTCGTGGGAATCTCGCGCAGGAAGCGCGACGGCAGACCGTACATGTCCTGACCGTGCAGACGGCGCGCTTCGGCGTAGGTGATCACCAGCTTCTGCCGCGCACGGGTGATACCGACGTAGGCGAGGCGGCGCTCTTCTTCCAGGCGGCCGGCTTCATCGATCGACTTGTTGTTCGGGAACAAGCCTTCTTCCATGCCCACCAGGAACACCAGCGGAAATTCCAGGCCCTTGGCGCTGTGCAGCGTCATCAACTGCACGCCGTCCTCGCCGGCTTCGGTCTGGCCTTCGCCGGCTTCCAGCGCGGCGTAGGCGAGGAATGCGACCAGCTCCGGCAGCGCCGCGGATTCCTCGTCGTCGCCCTTCACGAAACGCGAGGCCACCGACACCAGTTCGTCGAGATTGTCGGTGCGCGAATCCAGCGAGCCTTTCGACAATGCGGCGTAATGGTCGCGCAGCGCGGAGCGCGCGAGCACGTGATCGATCTTGTCCTTCAGCGGCAGATCGGCCGACTCGTCGGCGACGGTATCGATCAGGCCTTCGAACAGCGCCAACGCATTCCGCGCGCGACCCGGCAGCAGATCGCTGCGCGACACCAGCGCGGCCGCTTTCCACAGCGAAATGCTGTGGGCCCGCGCGTACCGACGCACTTCGTCGAGCGTGCGCTCGCCGATGCCGCGCGTCGGCGTGTTGACCGCGCGCTCGAACGCCGCGTCGTCGTCGCGGTTGGCGATCAGGCGCATGTACGCCAGGGTGTCCTTGATTTCGGCGCGCTCGAAGAAGCGCATGCCGCCGTAGACGCGGAACGGGATCTGTTCGCCCAGCAGGGTTTCTTCGAACGCGCGCGACTGCGCGTTGCTGCGGTAGAGGATCGCGGTTTCGCCGTGGCTGCCGCCGTCGCGCACCCAGGCGCGGATGCGTTCGATCACGAACCGCGCTTCGTCGATTTCGTTGTACGCGGCGTACAGGTCGATCGGCTCGCCTTCGCCGCTGTCGGTCCACAGCTGTTTGCCGAGCCGGGATGGATTGTGCGCGATGACCGCGTTCGCGGCGTTGAGGATGTTCGCGCTGGAGCGATAGTTCTGTTCGAGGCGGATGGTCTTCGCGCCGGGGAAATCGCGCAGAAAACGCTGCACGTTCTCCACTTTTGCGCCGCGCCAGCCGTAGATCGCCTGGTCGTCGTCGCCGACGGTGAACACCTGTCCGGTGTCGCCGGCCAGCAAGCGGATGAACGCGTACTGCAGGCTGTTGGTGTCCTGGAACTCGTCGATCAGCAGCTGCTGGAAACGGTGGCGATAGTGCTGCAGCAGGGCAGGATGATCGCGCAGCAGTTCGTGCGCGCGCAGCAGGATCTCGGCGAAATCGACCAGCCCCGACTGCTCGCAGCGCTCCTGGTACAGCGTGTAGGCGCGCAGCATCACGCTGGCCCATTCATCTTTTTCGGGCTGGATATGCTGCGGGCGGCGGCCTTCGTCCTTCTGCGCGTTGATCCACCACGCGATCTGCCGCGGCGGGAAGCGCGCCTCGTCCAGTTCCAGCGCCTGCACCACGCGCTTCACCAGCCGCAGCTGATCGTCGCTGTCGAGGATCTGGAACGCTTCGGGCAGCTTCGCGTCCTGCCAGTGCAGGCGCAGCAGGCGATGGGCCAGGCCGTGGAAGGTGCCGATCCACATGCCGCGGCTGCCGCCGGGCAGCAGCGATTCGGCGCGATGGCGCATCTCGCCCGCGGCCTTGTTGGTGAAGGTCACCGCGAAAATGCCGTGCATCGGCACGCCATAGACTTCGTGCAGCCAGGCGATGCGATGGGTGAGGACGCGGGTCTTGCCGGAACCGGCGCCGGCGAGCACGAGCAGGTGGCCGCTTTCGGCGCTGATCGCTTCGCGTTGCGCGGCGTTCAGGCCGTCGAGCAGGTGGGAGACATCCATGCCCGCATTCTACGCGATGGGCCATACGCAGCCCACGATCTCAAGTATGTCTTTCCGTAGAGCGGCCTTCAGGCCGCTGCTTTTTATATCGCCAGCACATTTCGAACTGCCGATTCATTGTCACCAGCCGCAGGCGCGGCTTCGATAGCGTCTCGCTTCTGGTTCGTCCTGGGCCGGCCTGAAGGCCGCTCTACACAGAGGGTGTCAATGATCGCGTTTGGTCGAACTGCCCATCATGATCCGGTCGGTCCAGGCGATGCCGATCGCCGAGACGATGAACAGCGCGTGGATGATCGCCTGCCACATCACGCCGGTCGACGTGATCGTGGTGCAGGGCTTGAGTTTCTGCCCGGCGTCGATCAACGGCTGCATGACCTTCATCGCCTCGACGCCGGCCATCGTGCTGCAAAGCGGCAAGCCATCGACCATGCCCACTTCGATGAAACTCTTGAGCAGATGGATCGATGAGATGCCGATGATCGCCATCGCCAGCTTGACCTTGAGCACGCTGGCGTTGACGTGGCTCAACCATTCCGGCTGGTCGGGATGACCCGCCAGATTCATCCGCGAAACGAAGGTCTCGTAGCCGCCCACGATCACCATCATCAGCAGGTTGGAGATCATCACCACGTCGATCAGGCCCAGCACGATCAGCATGATGTCCTGTTCGCTGAGCGTCGGCGTGTCGTGGATGAGGTGCCACAGCTCCTTGCCGAACAGGAACACGTACACGCCCTGGGCCACGATCAGCCCCAGATACAGCGGCAGCTGCAGCCAGCGCGAAGCGAAGATCATGCGGGACAGGGGGCTGAGCGTCGGGTTGAGCGGCTTTTGCGAAGCGTTGGACATGAAAGGGCACTGCTGGAGGCGAAATCCGCCATAGCGTAGCCGCCGGGCATGACAACGCCAAGCCGCGCCCACGGCTTACACTTGCCCGCATCCTCCCGAACGGCCCGCACACCATGATCGAACTTCATTACTGGCCCACGCCGAACGGCCACAAGATCACCCTGCTGCTGGAAGAACTGGCCGAAGCCGGCGCGCCGCTGGCCTACGAGATCAAGCCGGTGAACATCGGCGCCGGCGAACAGTTCCAGCCCGGTTTCCTGGCGATCGCGCCGAACAACCGCATGCCCGCCATCGTCGACACCGCGCCCGCGGACGGCGGCGCGCCGCTGAGCGTGTTCGAATCCGGCGCGATCCTGGTCTATCTGGCCGAGAAGACGGGCCGTTTCCTGCCCGCCGACCTGCGCGGCCGCACCGCGGCGCTGGAGTGGGTGTTCTGGCAGATGGCGGGCCTCGGCCCGATGACCGGGCAGTACGGGCACTTCAACGTCTACGCGCCGGAGAAGATTCCCTACGCCATCGATCGCTACACACGCGAGGCGCAGCGTCTGCTGGGCGTGCTGGACAAGCGCTTGCTCGATCAGCGTTCAGCCGGCCGCGCGTTCCTGGCCGGCGACGACTACAGCATCGCCGACATGAGCTGCTATCCGTGGATCAGCCCGTACAAGACCGCGCCGATCGATCTCGAGCCGTATCCCGAAGTGCGTCGCTGGCAGGCGGCCATCGCCGCGCGACCGGCCACCCAGCGCGCGTACGCGTGGACGAAGCAGGTCAGCCCCACCGCCGGCCAGCCGCTCAGCGAAGAACAGCGCAAGGTGCTGTTCGGCCAGAGCGCCCCGCAGGGCGCCCAGCCATGATCCGCGCCGCCGCCCTCCTTTCCTGCCTGCTGATCATGCCCGCCGCAACCATGCCCGCCGCCTACGCCTCTACACCGCCTCCGGGCAGACTCACCCTCGAAGCCATCACCGGCGACGCGCCGCTGTCCGGCCCGACCCTGCTGAAACCGCAGATCGCGCCCGACGGCTCGCGGGTGACCTTCCTGCGCGGCAAGGACAGCGACCGCAACCGCCTGGATCTGTGGGCATTCGACTTGGCGACCGGCGCCTCCGCGCTGCTGGTCGATTCCAGCGACGTGCTGCCCGGCGAGGAAGTGCTGAGCGACGAAGAAAAAGCGCGTCGCGAACGCCAGCGCACCGCGTCGCTGTCGGGCATCGTCGATTACCAGTGGTCGCCGGACGGCAAAACCCTGTTGTTCCCGCTCGGCGGCGAACTGTATCTGTACGACCTGGGCAAGTCGGGCAAGGCCGCGGTGCGCAAACTGACCACCGGCGAAGGCTTCGCCACCGATCCCAAGGTTTCGCCGAAGGGCGGCTTCGTCAGCTTCGTGCGCGCGCGCAACCTGTGGACGATCGATCTGGCCACCGGCGCGGAACTGCAGCTGACCACCGACGGCAGCGACACCATCGGCAACGGCGTCGCCGAGTTCGTCGCCGACGAGGAAATGGACCGCCACACCGGCTACTGGTGGGCACCGGACGATTCCGCCATCGCCTTCGCGCGCATCGACGAAAGCAAGGTGCCGGTGCAGAAGCGTTACGAGGTGTATCCGGACCGCACCGAAGTGGTCGAACAGCGGTATCCGGCGGCGGGCGAAACCAACGTCGCGATCCAGCTCGCGACCATCGCGCCGAAGCCCGGCGCAGCGCCGCAATGGGTCGATCTCGGCAAGAATGCCGACATCTACCTCACCCGCGCCGACTGGCGCGGCCCGACGCACCTGACCTTCCAGCGCCAGTCGCGCGACCAGCGCACGCTCGAGCTGATCGAAGTCGAACTCGCCTCCGGCCAGCAGCGCACGCTCGTCACCGAAACCGCGAAGACCTGGGTGCCGCTGCACAGCAATCTGCATTTCCTCAAGGACGGCCGTTTCGTCTGGAGCAGCGAGCGCAGCGGTTTCGAGCATCTCTACCTCGCAAGCAAGGACGGCAAGACGCTGACGCAGCTCACCCGCGGCGACTGGCCCGTGGACAAGGTGCTGGCGGTCGATGAAGCCAAAGGTCTGGTGTATTTCAGCGCCGGCCGCGATGCCGCGGGCCGCGCGGCCGCGCGCGAAGCGCAGATCCACGTGGTGCCGCTCGCCGGCGGCAGCATCCGCACGCTGTCGACCGAACCGGGCATGCACGGCGCCAGCTTCGCGAAGAACGCCAGCGTCTACGTCGACAGCTGGTCGAACGCGCGCACGCCGCCGCAGATCGCGCTGCATCGCGCCGACGGCAGCCTGGTCGCGAACCTGATCGACAACGACCCGGCGAAACCCGCGCATCCTTACGCGCAATATCTGGCCGCGCACCGGCCGGTCGAGTTCGGCACGCTCACCGCCGCCGACGGCAAAACGCCGCTGCACTACGGCCTGATCAAGCCGGCGGATTTCGACCCCGCGAAACAATATCCGGTGATGGTCTACGTCTACGGCGGCCCCGCTGCGCAGACCGCCACCGACAGCTGGCCCGGCCGCGGCGATCATTTCTTCAACCAGTACATGGCCCAGCAGGGCTATGTGGTGTTCACCGTCGACAACCGCGGCACGCCGCGGCGCGGCGCGGCCTTCGGCGGCGCGCTGTACGGCAAACAGGGCACGGTGGAAGTGGACGACCAGCGCAAGAGTGTGGAATGGCTGCGCGCGCAGCCGTGGGTGGATGGCGCGCGCATCGGCGTCTACGGCTGGTCGAACGGCGGCTACATGAGCCTGATGCTGCTGGGCAAGGCCGCCGACGACTACGCCTGCGGCGTGGCCGGTGCGCCGGTGACCGACTGGGCGCTGTACGACACCCACTACACCGAGCGCTACATGGATCTGCCCGCTGCGAACGTCGACGGTTATCGCGAAGCCAGCGTGTTCACCCACGTCGCCGGGATCAAACCCAACGCACTGCTGCTGATCCACGGCATGGCCGACGACAACGTGCTGTTCAGCAATTCGACCAAGCTGATGAGCACCCTGCAGAAACGGGCGACGCCGTTCGAGCTGATGACCTATCCCGGCGCCAAGCACGGCCTGCGCGGCGCGGACCTGCTGCACCGCTACCGGCTGACCGAAGCGTTCTTCGCGCGGTGTCTGAAGCCGTGAATGCGATGCCGCCGCCGTTGCCCGCCGCACCCCGGCGCGGCTGGTGGCAGCGCCACTGGCGCTGGGCGGTGCCACTGCTCGGCCTGTTCTGCGCAGTCGCGTTTGCAGGCTTCATCGCACTGCTCATGTTCGCGGTGTTCGAGAGCATCCGCGCTTCAGATGCCTACACCACCGGGATGCAACGGGTGCGCGAACACCCGCACGTGACGCAAGCCCTGGGCACGCCGATCGAACCGGGCTGGTATCTCATGGGCGAGGTGACCGTTTCCGGCCCTTCGGGCGAAGCGAGCCTGCAGATTCCGATCTCCGGCCCGAAGGGCGAGGCGGATCTTTACGTCGAAGCCGAAAAAGCCGCGGGACAATGGACGTATTCGACGCTGCTGGTCGATGTGGATGGGCAGGATGCGCCGATCGATCTGCTGGCACCCGCCGACGCAGAACCCGCAGCGCCATGAGAATGCGCTCCGCGGTCTTCGTACTCTTTGCGTGGACGGTGCTGTGTGCAGCCGATGTCGCGGCACAGACCGCGACGCCCGCCGAAACGAAACCCCGGCCGACCGCCGAGCAGGCCCGCGCGTTCGTCCAGAGCCTGCTGGTGAAATCGCCGTACCGGATGTCGGCCCAGGCGCGGGCCGGCGAGATCCGCTATCGCCTGCGCTTCGAATCGTCGCGCGAGTGGGCCTGGCCCGAGACCGGCGAACAGCGCGCCACCATCGACGCGAACGGCGCCGAGCTGCGGATCTGCAGCGACTGCGGCCGCGAACAGGCGCCCACCGATGCGGAGCTGCGCCGCTATCTCGCGCCCAACGCCTGGGTGCAAAGTGATCACCGCCGCATCCGCAACTTCGCGCGCCAGCACACTCGCAGCGGCTCGACCAACACCCGCATGCAGGCGTTGGTGGCCGCGATCCAGAAGCACATGACCGGCGCCATCGACTATCGCGATTACCACGACGCGCTGACCGCGCTGGAGACCCGCAGCGGCGACTGCACCGAATACGCGGTGTTGCTGGCGGCGTCGGCGCGCGCGCTGGGCATTCCGGCGCGCCTCGCGCACGGCATCGCCTATTCCAGCCGCTTCACCGGACAAGCGCACGTCTTCAGTCCCCACGTCTGGGTACAGGTGTGGGACGGCACGCGTTGGACGAGCTACGACGCCGGGCTCGGTCGCTTCGATGCGGGCCATCTCGCGCTTTATATCGGCGATGGCAGTCCCGACGGTCTGAGCGGCCTGGGGCGCGTCATCCGCGACCTGCAGATCGAAGAGGCCGCGGGGATACTGCATGCACCGGCCGCAACGGCAGCAGCAGCCGCGATCGGAAACTAACGCGAGCCGTCGCTTTCTGCGGGCAACTCATCCTGCGCTGCGATCATCGGCAGCGCAGGCAGCAGCGATTCCTCGTCGACCCACTCGGCGTCCGCAGGGACATGGATGCCGCCGCCCACCACCACGATCACGTCGAGATCTTCTTCCTGATCGGCGTCCTGACCACCGCCGGGAACAAGCGCCAGTAGATGCATGGGCAACGCCGGCACGCTCATGTCCAGCGCCGCCGATGCATCCTGCGGATCGTTCACGCCGCCGACGAACACGATCTCGTCGAGAAACACGTCTTCTTCAAACACGTCTTCTTCCTGCACATCCTGCAGCGCCGCCTCAACCGTTGGCTGCGCTACCGGCTGCGACGCTGGATCGCCGGCATACGCAGTCGTGGTGATCAGGGTCGCGGCGATGGCAGCGCCGATGCGGCCCACGCGGCGCGGCATGGTTTTGCGATACGACACACAGATCGGGCCGGAGGCATTGGCCAGCAGCGCGCGGCGCTCCGCCTCGTTCATGTCGTTCAGTGCGTGGACGTGCTTGTCGCAACTCTCGCAGTGACCGTCGATGGCGCGCTGCTCCTCGGCGCTCAGCGGGCAGGGGCTGTCGATCCTGGGGAAACTGGGCATGGGCCGCTCCGGAGTCGCGTTTCGTCGCTTTCTGGATAGCACACCGGGGTCGCCACACACAATCTCAGGCCCTGCGCCGGCCCCGGCGGATCATCGCCCGCATGACCTTCGACGCTGGCCCCGCCCATGGCCGGGGCGTAGTGTCGTCCCACTCCTCCGACCGGATCCGCCGATGAAACCCCTCGCACTCGCCGTCGCGCTCTGCGGCGCGCTCGCCATCCCGCTGCACGGTCACGCGGCATCGCCCGCACCCGCTGCCGCCGCCAAACCCGCTGCCGCCAGGCCCGCACCCGCCTGGGTCACCGCCAGCAACGCCAACGCCCAGATCCTGCTGGACGCGCAACTGCAGTTCCAGCCGGAAGGCGGCTCGTTCTTCGGCATTCCCGGCTACGACGACAAGGTCTCCGACCTCGGCCCGGACAACGGCGCGCGCCTGCGCAAGGCCACCGCCGACGCCAAGGCGAAGCTGCAGGAGAAACTGCAGCTGGAGCGCGACCCCAACGTGCGCCAGGATCTGGAAATCATGATCCAGGCCGCCGACGACACCATCGAATCGTCGCTGGTCAACGAGCGTCTGGTGGTGCCGTACACCGACGCCCCGCAGCTGGTGTTCCAGGGCCTGAAGGGCCTGCTGTCCGATCAGACCCCGGCCGACCGCCGCGCTAAGGCGCTGGATCGTCTCAAGGCCTATACCGGCATCGCGCCGGGCACCACCGCCACCACGGTACTGGCGCGCCAGCGCTACGAGGAACGCGCCGCCAACGCCGAACTGCTGCGGCCGACGAAGCTTGAAGTGGAGCAGGCCCTGGGCAACGCCGACACCTACATCGCCGGCATCCGCAAACTGTTCGCGCAGTACAAGATCGAAGGCGGCGCGGCCGCATTGGACGCACTGGAAAAGCAGTTCGCCGATTACGTGGCGTGGACGCGCAAGGACGTGCTGCCGCAGGCGCGCAGCGATACCCGCTTGCCGCCCGAACTGTATGCGCTGCAGCTGAAGCAGGTCGGCATCGACATTCCGCCTGCATTGCTGATCCAGCGCGCGCGTCTGGGGTTCATGGAAACCCGCGCCGCGATGGACCGGCTGGCGCCGCTGGTGGCGAAGGAAAAAGGCATCGCCGCCACCGACTACCGCGGCGTGATCCGCGCGCTGAAACGCGACACCATTCCCAACGACCAGCTGGAAGCGCGCTACCGCACGGTCATCGATACCATCGACCCGATCATCCAGCGCGAGCGCATCGTCGACGTGCCGAACCGGCCGATGGTGATGCGCCTGGGCACCGAAGCCGAAAGCGCCGCGCAGCCCGCGCCGCACTTCCTGCCCGCGCCGCTGGTCGGCAACACCGGCCAGCAGGGCCATTTCGTGCTGCCGCTGAGCAACCCCGCGCTGGCCGACAAATCCGAAGCCTACGACGACTTCAACTTCCCGGCGGTGGCGTGGACGCTCTCCGCGCATGAAGGCCGCCCCGGCCACGAACTGCAGTTCACCGCGATGGTCGAGCGCGGCGTCTCGCTGGCGCGCACGCTGTTCGCGTTCAACTCGGTGAACGTGGAAGGCTGGGCGCTGTACGCCGAAGCCGAAATGATTCCCTACGAACCGCTGGACGGCCAGCTGATGGCGCTGCAGTTCCGGCTGCTGCGCGCGGCCCGCGCGATGCTCGACCCGATGCTCAACCTCGGCATGATCGACCGCGCGCGCGCCGAGAAAGTGCTGATCGACGACGTCGGCCTGTCCAAAGCGATGGCGCGCCAGGAACTGGACCGCTACACCTTCAACGCCCCCGGCCAGGCCGGCAGCTACTTCTACGGCTACGCCCGCATCCTCGAACTGCGCGCCGAAACCGAACTCGCGCTTGGCGACAAGTTCGACCGCCTCGCCTTCAACAACTTCCTCCTCGACCAAGGCATGCTGCCGCCGGATCTGCTGGCGAAAGCGGTGCGCGAGCAGTTCGTGCCGGGGCAGTTGGCGAAACGCTGACGCGCCTTCACTGATGTCCGCGGCTGATTTCCGCGGCAATCACGCGATCATCGCGATCACGAAGCGCCGGGAAACCGGCGCTTTTTTCGTGGGCGATCCATCGGTAATGCCGCATGACCGCAAACGCCATGCGCCTTCTTCCTGACGCGACGGCCGGAACACCGATCGAGCGCCATCTTCAATGGCCATCGACCGCCGGGCCGGGACGCAGCACAGCGCGGCACGTCGGCGGCGAGACATCGAGATCCAGACGCAACTGCACGACGTCTTCCGTGCAGACGGGGGCGGCGGTCCGGTGATGCAGCGTGATGCGTCCTCCGAAACCGGAATCGTCCAACGCCGCCTCGGCCAGCAGATGCAGCACATGCACCAGATAGCGCGGCCAGTCGAGTCCGGTCACGTCCACTTCCAGGTCCCAATGTCCTTCGCCCTCGTCCCAGACCACGTCTACCCGGGTGCCGGGGACAGGACCACCGCGGGTACGCAGCGGAACCAGCAGGTCGGCCAGCCGCGGATAGCGCGCCTCGGCATCGATCAGGGCAAATCCCAGGGCGTCCGACTCGATGCAGGTCAGCAGCGATGCCACGGTGGGGCGCGCAGGATGGCCCGCGAACAGGCGCACTTTGGTGAAGTTGGCCAACCAGGCCGAGCGGTCGCCGGCAGGCAGTTCCGACAACAGACGCGCGAGCCCGCGCGCCAGGGCGTGCATATCGGGTTCGCGCACCACCACGAACAGCGTGCGGCGCGCCGTTGATTCCTCACCGGCGCGGGCCACTGCCGCCAGACGCCGGGCCATCAAGGTTTCATGCAGGGACTGCATCACAGCAGGCATTGCAGCACCGCATGCCGGAGGCCGGGCGCGGCCTTCTTCTGGTCGAGCACCGCAAGCGCGCCGTAGACATTCGCACTGCCGTCGCGCTTCATGAGCCTGCCGAGCGCGGCCCGGTCCGCGGCCGTCAGCGGGGCGGGTTCGTGGACGGCGAGCAGTCGCCGCGCCCGCTCCAGGCACTCGCCGAGACCTTCATCGGAGTAACTGGCCGGCTGGCGCAGGCCCAACGCATGCAGGAAGTAGAGGCGGAATCCCAGCCGGATTTCGGCGCAGCTGGCGCCGCCGGCCACCCGTTCGAGCAACAGGGCAGCGGTGTACCGCTCCCAGCCGCCCTGTTTGGCGCTCAGCACCTGCCCATCGACCGGCACGCGCGTGAACCCGATACGACGGCAGCGTACGCCCAGCCGTTCCAACACCCGCGCCAATGCCTCGTAGTCGCGCTGAATGCCGGAATCGTGATACAGGCAGACGATATCGTGTCGCGGCGCGCACGCCAGCAGATCGCGCAGGATGGCCAGCAGATAATTGGACAGCCCCTCCTCGGACACCAGCAGGCGCAGGGGACGCCCTTCGTCGGTCAGGTCGAGATAAACGCCGCCGCCGAAACCGCGCTGATCGAGCACCATGTCCTGCGCATGCAACCGTGCCAGCACGGCCTCCTGATCGATGCCGAAAGGCGCCGAATGAAACAGCGCTTCCCGCGCCAGGCCCAGGGTGGCGAAGACTTCGCCCCACAGTTCAAGGATCCGGTGCGAAGCCGCGTGCACATAGCCTTCCGCCTCGATACGGCTGGTGTAGGCGGCGACCCGGTCGGCGGCAGGCAGCGCGCCGGCGCGGTGGCAGTCGATGTACAGGGCGCCGATATCGCCCTCGCTCATGGTGCTGAAATCGACGCCACCATGCTCGCGATCGAGATAGTCCCAGAATCGGATGGTCTGCAGCGAAATATCCCAGGGGCGGCGGTTGTGCCAGACCGTCCCGGGCGCGAACAACCCCTCGAAACGTCGCATGAAATCCAGCAGCAGCACGCCTTTGAGATGGGATGGAGTCAGTGGCTTGGTGGGCGTGATGCCGACCGGGGCGTAGAGCGTGCTCATGCCGCGCTGCGATCATGGGCGAAGTCTTCGCACAACCACTCACGCAATCGCGCCAGGACGTCCTCCGGCGCCTCGCTGTTGTCGACGATGCGGTGCGCCAGGCGCCGTCCCAGCTGCAGCTCGTCGTCGAAACCGGCGAGACGCGAGCCGATATCGCCGTCGCGCTCGGCACGCGCGCGCAAGTGGGCTTCGACGCGCGCGCGCGGCGCTTCGACCTGATAGACGATATGCGCGGGGAAATCACCGGGCAGGCGCTGCAGCAGCATCGCCCGCAGCATCAGGACCCGGATGCTGTGGCCATCGTTCTCCGAGGCTTCCCGCGGCAGGCCGTAACGCGCTTCGAGTCCGAACAGCTGCACGGTGTCCAGGAAAAACCCCGCCCGTTCGCGCGCCGCGAATTCATCTTCGTCGACGAAGACATGGTCGGCGTTGGCCGACTCTTCGTAGTGCCGGGACTTGCGCGTGGTCCATGTCGGCACCAGCCGCACCAGGCCTTCCTGGCGCAGCGGCGCGAACAGCGTGCTCTTGCCCACGCCGGAAGGACCGATCACCACCAGGATTCTGGGCATCATGGATTCACACCGGCAGCAATGGTTGCAGCGAGATCGCCGCAACGAGGGGCACGAAGAAATTGTCCACGCCTTTGTGCGAGAAGGCCTCGACCAGCGTCAGGGCGACGCCCACCGCGAACCCGGTCAGCAACGCCGGCCCCGGTGGCAGGCCTGCGACCAGCGCCACCGATACGAGGATGGCCGCTGCGGACAGGAAGAACGCCATGCTGCCGACATAGGATTTCGTATGGCCGAACGTCGTGTAGCGACGGCGCCCATGCGCGCGCCCGATCAGGCTGGCCAAGGTGTCGGAGATGCCCAGAACGAGATAGGCGGCGATGACAGCGGGATACGGGAAGCCCGCCGCTGCGACCACCACCACCGACAGCGGCAGCATGAGATCGCCATAGGATTTGCGCTCCACCGACATGATGGCGCGCATCAGCACCGTGCCGCGCAGCAATGCGAGCGCGACGAAACTGCCCGCCGCGATGATCAGGAGCCCGCGATGGCCGATGTCGAACAGCGGAAAGGCAGCGATGACCAGGCACGTGCCGACATGCACTGATTTGCGCGATACCTCCGCAGGGGCGCCGCAGCGATGTACGAGGTCGCCGAGCAGGAAGCAGGCGAGGATGGCGAGCGTGAAGACGATCATCGCGCCGGACTCACGATGCGGTCCTTGACCTGTGGAGGACGCAGGCCCGCAGCGACGCGATCGCACCACTCCTGCGCGAAATGGGTCGGCGCCACCTGGCGTATCCCGCCCAGCGGTGCGCCGGCCAACGCCGCGTCCGCGGCATAGGCCCGGCGTAGCGTCGCCTCGTGGATTCCGGCATCTTCCGCGGCGTCGCAGGCCAACAGCAGATCGAGCACGCCTCCCGCCGCGGGCACGAAAGTGAAATTGCGCACGCGCAGGTCGTGCTCGGCGCCGTAGCGACGCATGAAGCGCAGCAGCGCCGACTCGGGCACGGCCGCTGCCGACGTGATGCGGCCGGCGTAGGCCACCGTGGGCACTTCGCCGGCGTGACCCGTGACCTCGAGCAGGTCGCCGAGTACGTAGCGGCAGAAACCTCCGGCCTGGGTCACCACCACGGCATAAGAGGCACCCTCGCGCAACGCGTCGAGCCGCAGTGGCGCTTGCGTCTCGCCGGCCTGCACATCGAGGAATTCATAGAATGCGGAGTTGTAGGCCATCACCCCCCGTAGGCCATGGGGCAGAAGATGCAGGGCCAACGGCGCCTCCGAAGCGGCCAATGGCGCCGGCACCACCACCACATCGCTGCCGTAGTCGGCGACGAGTTGCTGCAGATAGATTCCGGCAATGCCTTCGTCCCAGCAGATCAGGCGCTCGACCCGCGGCCACACATCGGCCGGCAACAGACGCCCGCGCGCAGCGCGACGCGCGGCGAGCTGCAGGGCCAGCGCGGGATCGGCCGCCGCCACCGGGCGGCCCGCGAACGTACCGGCCGCGATATCGGCGAACAAGCGTTCGGCATTGGCCTCCAGCAGATGCGGTATCGCGGCGAGAATGGCCGGATTGATGCCGATGAACTGACGGATGTCATGACCTGCCGCCATGCGCAGGCGGAAGTAAAGACGGTCCAGGTCGGCTGCGATGTCCGCCGGTACCGTGGCCCACGGGCCTTGCGTGCCCGGCTCGAGCAGCGCCTCGCTGCCGAACTCGTTCGCCAGGTTCACCTGGCTCAGACCGACGTGCGGCACGCCGCTGCTGAGGACCGACGTGTCGCGCAGCGGGTCCCACTTGAAGTTGATGGTGCTGTCGCGACTGGCCGCCAGTCCAGGATGGGCGCGCGTCGTGCCCTCGAGGAATGCCAGATAGAAAGGATTGAAAGCTTCCGCGAAGTAAGCGCGCGGCAGCGGCAGTACCTTGGCCCGGCCAGCGGTGCTGCCACTGCTGGAGATGAAGCGGAAGACATCGCCGGGAAACAGCACGTCGCGTTCCCCAGCGACGATGCGGTCGACATAGGGGCGCAGGTCCTCGTATCGACGCAAGGGTACCCGGCGCTGGAAGTCGGCCGGACTGTCGATGCGCTCGAAGCCGTGTTCGCGACCGAAAGCGGTGCCGCGACCGCGCTCGATGAGGCGGGCCAACACCTCGTCCTGCGTGCGCGCCGCAGTGCCGAGGCCACCGACGAAGCGCTCATAGTGTGACTGACCGTGCGCAATACCCATGACGGAAGCTTCCTGCTCCGGTGATTGAATCGCCCCGTCTTCCTTGGGCACCCGGTGCGCTGGCCGCACCATATCGAACGCATTATATAGGCGGGATGCCTCTGTCCGAACAGCGCCGGCGTTCGGGTTTCCGCTGCGGGTCACGCGCGCGGTCGATGCGCGCTCACCGCTGCGCTAGCGGATCTCGGTCACCAGCGTCGGCAATTCCCACGCGCCGCCCGCGAAGCCTTTGCACATGCCGGTGGAGGATGCGGACGTCTGCACGAAGGCGGTGCCGTTCCAGGTCCACTGTTCGGAACCCCAGCAGTCGCCGATGCCGCGGGCCTTGTGGGTGGCGCCCAGGGTGCCGTTGTCGAAGTCGGTGGCGTCGGCGGTGACCAGTTCGGGGCGATAGGGCGCGGTGTCGTCGATGATCCAGTAGCCGCTGCCGGCGTTGTAGGCGGCCATCCAGCATCCGGTGGAGACCAGCATTTTCGTCTTGGTCAGCCGCACCGCTTGCAGCGGCTGCGCGGCTTCGCCCGTTTCATGCAGATCGCCGCAGCTGTCCTCATCGGTGGCGCTGCGCAGCGCCTTGCGCACGGCATCGCCGTGCTGCGCAATGAAGCGAGTGTCGCCGGGTCTGGCCGGCGCCAGCGGTGCGGCTTTCACGACGGGCGCGGGCAGCGGCGGCAACACCTTCGCTTCGGGCTGCTTGCCCTTGCGGAACGCGGCGCCGACGGTGCCGATACGGCCCTGGAATTCGTCCATCTTCAGCAGCACCGCGGCGGCGCCGCTGTCGGACAGCGCCCAGACCACCTTGCCGGCGCGGAATTCGATGCGGCTGTCGCGCGCCAAGGCCTTCAGCAGTGCGGCGACCTGCGCCGCGGTGAGGTCGGCGGCAAGCGCGGTCTTCGTCATGCTGTGTTCGCCGTGGTTCTTTCCGTCGATCCACAGCGCGACCCGGAACTGCGCCGGCAGCGCGTCGAGCATGCTCTCCTGCCAGCCGTCGCCCAGCGTCACCCGGCCGTCGATCGCCGTGCCCGCACCGGCCCGACGGGTCAGCAGCACGCTGACCGGCATGTCGGCATCGTCGCGCTGGTAACCGGCCACGCGACAGGTGCGGGTGTTATCGCAAACCATCTGCCAGTCGATGTGTTCGAAGGCGGCATCGGTGGCGCGCGCCGGAAACGCCATCGGTGCGGCCAGTGCCAGCAACAGGGCGGCGTGGAGAAAGCGACTGCGTTGCTTGAGGCGGGTCATGCGCGGTTCCGGCGTGGATGTGCGCGTGAGCATAGCGAATCCGCCGATGGCGGATCGGCATGCGTGTGCGGTGGCAGCGACAACGACGCGAAAGACGGCGTGCTCGAGCACGCCCTACGTCGTCATTCCGGTGCGCATGTATTCGAGCCGATTCAACCACGCGGCCGAAGCAGCGGTCGCGCACCTTCGACCGGCATCGGGTTGAACATCGCCGGGTTCAGCAGTTTCAGCGCGTCGCGACAGTCGAGATACGGATAACTGCGGCCGGTGGCGCCGTCCTGGAGGCGCGTCGGCGACAGCGTCATCGCCTCCATCCGCTGCGCGACCGTGCTGGCGGGTACGGCCTGTTTCAAGGCGACCGCGCAGGCGGCGACCATCGGCGCGGCCTGCGAGGTGCCGCCGAAATTCGAGGTGGCGCCGTTGAAGCCGGGCGCGCGCACGAACGCGCCGGCGGCGAACAGATCGGTGGTGGCGGTGCGGTTGGAGAAACAGGTCGGCTGCAGCGGCGCGGTTGCGGCCTCGGTGCAGCCCAGGAAGGTGATCGCGGGGCCGGTGAAATCCCAGGTGGCTGCCGTCGACACCACGTTGCGGACGCACGACGGCGCGCCCATGCCGCCGAGGTTGCCCTGGTTGCCCGACGACGCAGTGACCACCGCGCCCAGGGCGTTGAGATTGGCCACCGCCACCGCGAGCGCCTGCGCCCACGCCGTCGAGGTGTCGCAGTCTCCCGGGAACAGCGCATCGGTGCCGAGGCTGAGATTGACCGCATCGATATCGGGATGTTGCGTGGCCAGCCAGTCCAGCGCAGCGACCACGTCCGAGGTCGAATTGAAGCGGTTGTTGCGATCGATCACCTTCACCGCGACCAGACTCGCCGCCGGCAGCGCGCCGCGCGGCGCGACCGTGCCGTCGCCGCCGATGATGCCGGCCACGTTGGTGCCGTGGCCTTGGTCGTCCTCGGCGGAACCCGTACCGGTCTGGCTGCTGGTTCCGTTCGGACAACAGCCGCTGCCGACGCTGCAGAAGCAGGCCTGACCGACGATCCGGCCGAGGAAATCGGCGTGATCGGTATCGATGCCGCTGTCGACCACGCCGACCTTCATCCCGGCGCCGCCGACGCCCAGGGCGACGAGCTGGTGCACATGGTTCTGCACCGACGCCGCGTCCGGTTCGACCGCGTGGCCGGCGCCGCCGACATCCGGATCGACGCGGACCACGCGGCGGTCGCGCGCCAGGGCGGCCAGGGTGTTCGCATCGGCCGAGATCACGAACGCCGGTACACGCTCGAAACGCCGCAGCACTTTGGCGCGCGCCCGCGCGGGCAGCGCCGACAGCACGGCATCGACATCGCTGCGCACGCGCGGGTGCAGTTTCGGCGCGGCAGCGCGCGTGGGTCGCCGGACGTTCGCGGCGGCGATGTTCTTCGTCGAACGGTCGCGCAGCATCACCACCACGCGCACCTCGCCGTCGCGCTGCGCCTGTCGCTGCGCGTCCGCGGATACCCGCTGCGCGTGCGCCGGCAGCGCCATCGAAGACAGCGCGATGCAGATCGCAGTCAATACCTGGATCGTTTTCATGGTGGCCTCGTTTGTTGTTCGCTGCGCATGCATTCAGTCGGCTTTCCTTTCGGGCGGCGATGCGGCAGCCGTCTCGATGACGACCCGCGCCGCCGCCGTCCGCGCGCGGGTCGACGCGCCGTACATCAGTTCCGCCACCGCGGGCGCGGCAAGATAATCGCCGGTGTTGCCGACGCGCGCGAAATAATGCACCTCATGCCGGCCCGCGGGCAGGAATTCGGCATAGAACTTCGGCGCGCGCGGATCCAGCCGACGGGTGCGGAACCAGTCGCTGCCTTCATCGGAGACTTTCTGCAGATCGAGCCCGGCCACGCCGCTCAACGAGAGATCGGTCGGCCGCAGCCCGCCCGGCACCGCATCGGTGATCGCCACGAAATGGCGATCCGCGCCGGTGTCGAGCGTCAGCGTGACGCGCAGCCAGTCGCCGTCGCGGAGCGTCTGTTGTTCGGCCGCCACCCAGCCGCGCTCGCGCAGCACCTCGTAACGTCGCGCCAACGCGAAACCCACGGTGGTCGAGCCGGCTTCGCGCGCATCTTCGCGATAGCGGATCTCGGCGACATAGCTCGCCGGCGCATCGCCTTCGACACGCGGCGTCAGCTGCAGCGGCGCTTTCGCGGTGCTGGTCGTCAATGCGCGCTGCCAATGCTGCGCGGGCGCGCCGGGTTCGAGACGCAGCGCGCCGCGCTCTTCGCCGTGGGCGATGTCGAGCGCTACCGCATCGTCCGGCTTGCGCTTGCCCAGCGCGCGCAGTGCGATCAGGCAGCTGGCGCCGGTCTGGGTATCCACCGCCGCGAAGCCACCGGCATACAGATCGCCGAGGCCTGCGATGAGCGAACGGCGCAATGCGGTGTCGCCGGCCTCCGGGAAATCGAACAGCAGACCGATGAATTCGCATTGTTCGCGCAGGTCGGAACTCATCCAGCGGTCGTAGCGGACATCGCTGCGCAGGCTGCTGGCCTCGCCGCGACGCGTGGTGGTATCGCGCAGCTTCGCGACCGCTTCGGCCGCCGCCGGATGCTCGCCGGCCAGCATCGCGCGCGTGGTCGCGACGCGTGCCGGCAAACCGAGTTTCGCCCATTGCCGCCACAGGACATCCAGCACATCGCGAGCGGGTCGCGTCTGCGCGGCGGCGACAAAGGCGGTCTGGTCGGCCTGGGCGGCGCCGTCGCCGGCCGGACGGCTGCGCCGCTGCAGGAAGCCTTCGCCGCGACCCACCGCTTCGCCGGGCACCGCATGGCCCATCTCGCCCAGCAGCCGCAGCGCACGCACGCTGTAGGCGGTCAGCGCGTGCTGCGCCTGCGCTTCGTCGTAACGTCCCGCATCTTCGCCATCGGCGAAATAGCGGAAGGCGCCGTTCTCGCCCTGGAACACCGCGACATTCTCGATGACTTCCTGCAGCGCGGCCTTGGCGTCCGGGAAGCGTGCGTCGTCACCGCGTTCGATCGCGATCGCCGCCGCGACGCCGCGGCTGAGGATCTGTTCCCAGCAGCGATGCGGATAAGCGTGCAGATCGCCGATCCACTGATGCACCAGCGCATCGGCGCCGGGCAGCAGCGACACCCGCAGCGAAACGTCGCTGGCGCTGCGCGGCAGCGTCGGCGCATCGAGGCGCAGCGGCGTGGCGCCGAGCCACCCGGCCTGGACCTTGCGCGCTTCGATGGTCGGCGAGGCGAGCTCGATCGATGCCGACACCGCGTCGCTGTCGTCGCCGCTGCGCGCGGCGGCCACCGCCGTCAGCGTTCGCGATCCGCCATCGGCCTGCTCGCGAAGATCGGCGTCGAGCGGTGCGATCCGCAGCGGCAGCGTCGTCTGTCCGCGCGGCGCCAGCGCGAGCGTGCGGGTCGCATCGACGGCGAGCGCACCGATCTGCAGCGTCGCGTCGACATCGACGGCGCGGTCGCCGCTCTGGCGCACGTTGGCGACCAGATCCGCGCGGTCGCCCGGATACACGCGCACCGGCGTCTGCAGGCGCACTTCCAGCGGCAGTCCGACCTCGAACGTGGCCTCGGTCATTTCGAAGCCGTCGTCGGCGTCGCTGCTCCATGCCACCGCGCGCCAGCGGGTGAGGTTGTCGGGCACGGTGAACTCGATCACCCGGGTTTCGCCGGGCGCCAGGCGGATGTCGGGCTGCCACAGCGCGGTATCGGCGAAGGCGCGGCGCAGGCGCGCGCCGAACAGTGCTTTCGCATCGGCCGTGCGCTGTGCGTTGCGGTCGCGCGGCGGCAGGTCCGGACGCCCACGGCCATCGGACACCCTGTCCTTGCCAAGTCCCGGCAACACATCGCCGACCGATCCCAGACCTTCCGCCTCGATCTTCGCGCGATCGAGCAACAGCACCGGCGATGCCCCTTCCCCCGGAGACAGTTCCTCGACGCGCACGAGGCGCGAACCGGTGACGACGACCCTGTCCAGGCCATCGCCCGATTCCCCGCTGGCGTTCGCCTGAAGAGCCGGCGGTGGCGGCGGTGGCGGCGGCGCAGCTGCCGCTTGCGGCCCGCCCACCGGGCTGGCTTCATCGAACACCACCGGCGGCGGCTCTCCGGCGGCCGCAGCGTCCGCCACATCGGGCTCCACAGTTTCTTCCGCTGGCTGACGCATGTTGGGCCAGCGCAAACGACGCTGCCACGGCGTCCTGTTCCAGTCGCGGAAGCCGGCGAGGAACGGCCGGTTGCTCCAGTCGTCTGCGCGCATGCCCAGCCAGCGTTCGCCCTGCGGGTCGAAATCCGCCCACCACTGGGCGCCGAGCGCCCGCACCGCGTCGTCGAGGACCGCCAGCGTCGCGGTGCGCGGCGCGCTGCCGGCGTTGTGCAGGCGGATGCGCAGCACCTGTGCGGGCGCGGTGCGTTCCTTGTCGAGCGTCAGCACCATCTGCGCCGCGCGGTCGCGGCGCGGCACTTCGACCGTAATCGAGGTCGCATCGCTCTTCGCCGGCAGGCGCAGACCGTTCGCATCGATGCCGGCATCGGCGCGTTCGCGCACCAGCGCATGCACATTGACCCGACGACGTCCGTCGGCACGGAGCGGCAACAACAGCTCATGCGCGGCGCCGTCGATCGCGATCGCCCGGCTGTCGAGCAGCGTGCCTTCGGATTCGATCACGATCAGCGCCTGCGCGCGTGCGTACGGCGATTTCAGCAGCAGGCGCGCAGGCGCGTCGGGCGTGGCCGGCGCTTCTACGATCTCGATCGCGAGCCGCTGCGCCGCAGCATCGCCGCTGCCGCCTGCCCATACATACCGTTCGATCTCGACCGGTGCCGCATCGCCGCTGCGCGCGGTGAGCAGATAGCGGCCGCTGCGCTTGCGCGGGAACTCACAGATCGATGTCGTACCGGCCACCAGCGCGCAGCGGGCGATGGCTTCGCGCTTCGCGTCCTTGTCGGCATCGCCACCGAAACCGGGCAGATATTCAACGACGACTTCGATGGCGGCGCCCGCCTGGGCACGGCCGTCGGCATCGATCACCACGCCATCGAGGCGCAGCGGCGTGGTGGCGTCGAACCAGCGCGGGGCGATGCGCAGGCCGACGTAGCGCGCGTATCGCGCATAGCGCGCCTGCGCCGCATTGCTCATCGTGCCTTCGCGCGCTTCCAGCATCACTTCCGCTGTCAGCTGCAGGCGACCGAATGCGGGCAGATCGGCTTCGCTGTCGTCGCCATCGAATTTGAATGCCAGTGGCAGTTCGATCCTTTTCTTCCCGTCCTGGTCGAGCTTGCCCCAGTCGCGCGACTCGCCCTGCAGCGATACGCCCTCGCGACCGGCACCGCGGTTCACGTCGATGAAATCGTAATCGGCATAGTCCGGATACGCGGTGGACAGCGGCAGGCCGGTGAGCATCGTGGTCACCCGACCCAGCGCGACCTCGGCCGCGCTGCCGCCGGAGTAATAGCCGGCGGTGATGTCGGCGGCGAACGTCTCGCCGTCGCGCAGCACGCGGTCCTCGGCGCTGGCTTCCGCCCACAGATCCTGCGAACGGTAGGTGCCGACGAAGAAACACACGCCGTTCTTCTCGCTCCAGGCCGCCTTCGTGCGGATGCAATAGTTGCCGTCGACCAGATGCTGCGGCAGGCGTTCCTCGCCGACGATGCCGCCCAGGTCGTCGGGCGTCGCGGTCCAGGTGCGCAGCGTCTTGTCCTCGTCGCTGAAATACAGGCTCAGCTCGACCGGCGCGGTCTCCGGCATGCGCAGCAGACGGCCTTCGCTGCGCGCGCGCTGCCACAGGCTGTAGCGGACCGTGTCGCCGGCGCGGTACAGCGGCCGGTCGGCGACGCCCCACAGCCGCGCATCGATACGATGCGCGCCGAGATTCAGGCCGTAGCCCTGCGTCGCCTGCAGCGGCAGCACCGCGCGACGCACGCCTGTCTGCGCGCGCAGCAGCCACTGCGGCTGCGGCACGCCGCGTTTCTGCGCGGGCATGCGGAAGTCGTCCGGCAGACGCAGGCGCAGCAGGCCGTCGCGGTCGCTGCGGCCGGCAGCGACGCGTGTCGGCGACTCACCATCGATATGCAGCAGCAGTTCGATGTCGGCACCGGCGACGGCCGCGCCGCCCCGCCATTCCGTCGCCCATGCCACCAGTTCGCGACGCGTGGCGTAGGCGCCGAGTTCGAACTGCGGCGCGGCGACGTGCATCGTGTCGCCACCATGGCGCCACTGCGCCCAGCCGCCCGCGGCCAGCGCGCGGGCGCCGGCATCGGCATTCACGCCGGCCGCGCTGCCGCGCGAGTCGGGGGTGTTCACGGTTTCGGTAGCGAATCCGCCCGCAAGCGCGGCCAGCTGCAGTTCGACCGGTTCGGCATTGACGCTGCGGATCGGGTCGCGGGCCGCGTCGCCGAGCAGCAGCGCGCGCGCCGCGGCCTGCAGCTGCGGACGCGCTTCGCTGGTGGCGATGCGCAGCCGCACCGGCGACAGCGCGCGGCCCTGATCGTCGCGGACCGTCGCGCCGAGGTCGAAGGTTTCGCTCGCCAACGGCGTATCGAAGCGCAGTTGGATGCCCGCGCCCGGTCGGCGCTGCAGGTTGTCGTTACCGCGCGCGCCCGGCCACCACGGCGTGTCGTTCTGGTCTTCGATGGTCAACGCCTTCGGCAGCATCGCCGCCAACGCGGTCCGGCCGGCCGCGTCCAACGGCGAAGACAGCGTCAGCCAGATCGGTTCGCCGGGCACGCAGAAGGTGTTGAGCAGCCCTTTGCGCACGCTGCGCTGCACCTGCCGCGACGGGCCGGCGCAAGACACCATCCGCACCTGGAACGGCTCGCGGCCGATGAAGCGCAGCAGCTGCGCGTTGTCCTTGCCCGGCAGCGGGCCTTCCGTGGTGCGGAGCCCGGGTACGATCCGCAGTTCGACCTCGGCGCCCGCGTCGATGTCGTCGGGCAGGGTCAGCGCGAAACGCGACTTCAGCCAGCGGTGGTCCGCGAGCGGCAGCGGCTGCAGCGAAAGATTCGACCATTCGCGGCCGTTGCTGCGCAGACGCAGCACGCTCGCCACCGCGTCGATCGCCAGCGCGCGTTCGCTCTCGATGACGATCCGCGGCCGTGCGCCCTCCCACTCGCTGATGCCGGCGCGCAGGCTCGGCCGGGCGGTTTCGGTCCTGATCGTGCGCGTGGGCAGCCGCTTGCCTGCGGCGGTCTGCAGTCCTTCCGCCAGCACGAGGGTCACCGGCGTCGCCGGCGGCAGCGGGTCGCCTTCGATCCTGCAGTTCAGCTCGATATCGTCCTGCCAGACGCAGACATGGCGTCGGGCGGGGATCGAAGTCACGAGATCGCGCAGCTCGACGTTGTCCAGTACCCGCATCGGCTCGGAGAATTCAATCCTCAGCGCGTCCTCATCGAGATCGATTTCGATCCCGGGCTTTTCGGCGCGGGCGACCGGCGCGACCAGTGCGCACCACAGTGCGAACAGACAGAAGACGATGCGTGACGACATACAGGTTCCCCGACAGACTGCATGCGGCCATCGTGACCGCTCCGGCCCGGATCGCCAACAGCGGCGATGCGGACTTACCGGCAACGTGCGTCGGAGGAAAACGGGGTTCGGGGCCGGCGCATTCGGTGCGCGCCCGGCAGAAGATCCTGCGCAACAACCGGGCGGCCGCAGGCGTGTTCGACAACGCCGACGTGCGGCGGGACGGCCAGGAAACGCCGCGGGGCGCGCGCTGTCGCCGCGCCCCGCGTGATCGAAACGGTGACGCCGCTTATTCGATCGCCGACAGCTGCATGTTGGTGCCCATGTCCTTGGCGATGTTGCTGATCCAGCCCAGGTAGTTCGGGTGGATGAAGCGCTTGCCCTTGCGCTCCTTGTAGTCGAGGTCGACGCTGTCGACATAGGCGATGCGGACCGATTGCGCGTCCCAGGTCACGCGGATCTTCGCGGTGTGGGTCCGGAGATTGAGGGTCGAATCGATTTCGCCCGGACGCTCTGCGGTGATGGTCCAGCCGCGGCCGATCAGGGCGCGCTTGATGTCCTTGACCGCTTTTTCCTGGGACAGGCCGGCGGGGATCGCAACCGGGTCGGGATCGACCAGCGGCGCCTGGCGGGCCTGGACGGCGCCGCTGAAGGCGAGCAGCGAAAGAATGGACAGCACGATGGCGGAAAAGCGCACGGAAACCCCCTTGGAATACGACGGATGGATGGAAGACTGAACAGGACCGCGAGCCCCCGCCCTGCGGCGACAGGATAGCGCCGGGGTTCGTGCGAATCACCCGGCGATCCGCCCGGGAACCCGCTTGGAATGGCGGCCGCGGCTATAATCCGGCTCTTTTCGAAATCAGGCGATCTGGTGTCTTTCGCAGCGATGTCCTTCCCGCCGATGACGCCACTGGCGATCCGCGCATATACCGCCACCACCGCGCTGGGCCACGGCCGCGAGGCCCAGGCCGAGGCGCTGCGCACGCGCCGCAGCGGCCTGCGCCGCAACGATTTCGGCGAAGGCGCCACCGCCGACGCCCGCCTGGAGACCTGGATCGGCCGGGTCGAGGGCATCGAAACCCTGACCCTGCCGCCCGAACTGGCCGCCTACGACTGCCGCAACAACCGCCTCGCCTGGCTGGCGCTGCAGCAGGACGGCCTGCCCGAGGCCATCGCCGCGCTGCGCGAGCGCCACGGCGCCGAGCGCGTCGCGGTGGTCATCGGCACGTCCACGTCCAGCATCGGCGCCAGCGAAGAGGCCTATACGCGGCTCGACGACGGTGCCTTCCCCGACGATCTGCGCCGCCCGCTGCTGCACACCCCGCATTCGCCGGGTTACTTCGTGCAGCTCGCGACCGGCCTGCGCGGCCCCTGCGTGACCGTGGCCACTGCCTGTTCGTCCAGCGCGAAAGTGTTCGCGCAGGCGGCGCGGCTGATCCATGCGGGCGTGGTCGATGCCGCTCTGGTCGGCGGCATCGATACGCTGTGCGGCAGCGTGCTGTTCGGCTTCAACGCGCTGGGTCTGGTCTCGACGCGGCGCTGTCTGCCGTTCGACGCCCGCCGCGACGGCCTGAATCTGGGCGAAGCCGGCGGCTACGCGCTGCTGGAACGCCACGACTCCGCGCGGCCGGGCCTGACCCTGCGCGGCTACGGCGAAAGCAGCGACGCCCACCACATGTCCGCGCCGCATCCCGAAGGCCTGGGCGCGCGGCTGGCGATGCAGGGCGCGCTGGCCCGCGCGGGCCTGGCGCCCGCCGAGATCGGCTATCTGAACCTGCACGGCACCGCCACGCCGGCCAACGACACCAGCGAAGCGATCGCGGTGCGCGGGCTGTTCGGCGAGGGCGCGTTCGGTGACCGCCTGCTCGACGACGGCATGCCCGACCACAGCCTGCACGCCAGCTCCACCAAAGGCTGGACCGGGCACACGCTGGGCGCCGCCGGCATCGTCGAATCGGTGTTCGCGCTGCTCGCGCTGGAGCGCGGCCTGCTGCCGGGCATGCTCGGCAGCGATGAGGCCGGCGACACGCAGCCCGACCCCGCCTGCGGCCCGCAGATCCGTTTCGACAATGCGGAACGCACGATCCGCTACGCCATGAACAATTCCTTCGGCTTCGGCGGCAACAACGCCTCGCTGGTCTTCGGGCGCGAATGATGACGACCACCGTACCGACCAACATGCTCACCGCGCATATCGAAAGCATCGGCTTCTGGGCCAACGGGCTGCCGTCGTGGCAGGCCGCGCGCGACTTCGTCGCTACCGGCGCGCTGGCCGACGGCGCACCCGCCAAACCCTCGCCGCAGCTGCTGGCGCCGAACGAACGCCGGCGCTCGCCGGAGTCGGTTGCGGTGGCGCTGGACGTCGCGCTGGCCGCCTGCGCCGACGCCGAGCGCGCGCCCGCGGACCTGCCGTCGGTGTTCACCTCGACCCACGGCGACCTGTCGATCACCGACTACATGTGCGCGACCCTGGCCACCGCGCCGCGCGATATCTCGCCCACCAAATTCCACAACTCGGTGCACAACGCCGCCGCCGGCTACTGGACCATCGGCGCCGGCTGCATGCGCGAAGCGACCGCGATCAGCGCCTACGACGCCAGCTTCGCCCAGGGCCTGATCGAGGCCATGGCCCAGCTCGCCGAAGGCAGCGACGCGGTGCTGCTGGTCGGCTACGACACCGGTTCGGTCGGCCCGCTGCTGTCGGTGCACGACTGCGCCGGTCTGCTCGGCGGCGCGCTGGTGCTGTCGCGCCACGGCAAAGGTCCGCGACTGGTCGCGACGCTGGCCGATGGCGAAGCCTCGGCGCCGGGCGCGCTCGGCCGCCACGCCGCCGCCAACCCGATGGCGCCGATGCTGCCGCTGTTCGACGCCCTGGCCGCGGGCGCACCGCACGCCGCGCTGAAGGCCGGGCCGAACCGCGTGCTGACGCTGGAGATCGGCTATGACTGATGCCGCCGCCGCCGCCGTGACGCTGGACCGCCACAACGTCGCCGTGGTCATCCCGGCGCTCAACGAGGCGCTGCGCATCCGCGAAGTGGTGGAAGGCGCGCTGGGCGCCTGCGACCACGTGATCGTGATCGACGACGGTTCCGACGACGACACCGCCGCGAAGATCGCCGACCTGCCCATCACCCTGCTGCGCCACCCGCAGCGCATGGGCAAGGGCGCGAGCCTGCGCGACGGCTTCCGCGAAGCCGAACGCCTGGGCATGGCCGCGGTCACCACCATGGACGGCGACGGCCAGCATTCGGCCAGCGACATCCCGCGGCTGATCGCCGCCGCCAACCGCCATCCCGGCAGCGTGATCATCGGCGCACGCCTGCGCAAACGCGCGTCGCAGCCGACCTACCGTCGCATCGGCAACGATTTCGGCGATTGGGGCATCGCCTGGGGCTGCGGTTTCCGGGTGCGCGACACCCAGAGCGGCCAGCGCCTGTATCCGGCATCGGTGTTCACCCTGCGCGACGTGGCTGGCGAGGGCTTCGTGTTCGAAGCCCAGCTGCTGATCTCCGCCGCGCGCCGCGCCGGTGCGCGCGTGGTCGGGGTGCCGATCGAGACCCGCTATCAGTGCGCGGACGCGCCGCAGACCTTCCGCAAGAGCCATTTCCGCCTGTTCCGCGATCTGTACGCCATCACTTCGCATGTGGTGGTACAAGTGGTGAAGCAGGGCCACGTGATCCGCGAATACCGCCGCGCGCGCGCCAACCCGCCGGTGATCGACGATACCAGCGGCGAATTCACATCCAGGACGCAACGATGACCCAGACCACGACGACTTCGACCAACGCCTCGCCCCGCCCGCAGCACGATGTCGTGGTGCTCGGTGGCGGCCTCGCCGGCCTGACCCTCGCGATGCAGCTCAAGCAGCGCGATCCGGCCATCGACGTGGCGGTGCTCGAACGGCGCGCGCATCCGGTCCGCGAGGCGGCATTCAAGGTCGGCGAATCCACGGTCGAGATCGGCGCGACGTATTTCGCCAACGTGCTCGGCCTGCGCGAGCATCTGGAGACCGAGCAGATTCGCAAGTTCGGCTTCCGCTTCTTCTTCAGCGAAGGCCGCACCGAGATCGACCGCTGCACCGAACTGGGCGTCAGCAAACTGCTGCCGGCGCCGTCGTGGCAGATCGATCGCGGCCGCTTCGAGAATTTCCTCGGCGAGGAAGCGCGCCGGCTCGGCGTGCATTTCCACGACGACGCGACCGTACGCGGCGTGGACTTCGGCGCCGGCGAGGACGCGCATGCGGTGACGTTCGAATCCGCCGGCGAGAGCAGCACGCTCTCCACCCGCTGGGTGGTGGACGCCAGCGGCCGCGCGGGGTTGATCAAGCGCAAGCTCGACCTGGCGCAGGGCAACGATCACGACGTGAATGCGGTGTGGTGGCGGGTGGACGGTTTCGTCGACCCCAAGCTGTGGTCCGACGACGCAGAGTGGCAAGCGCGCTGCACGCCGCCGGACCGCTGGCGCTCGACCAACCACATGTGCGGGCCGGGCTACTGGTTCTGGCTGATTCCGCTGTCGTCGGGCGCGCACTCGCTGGGCATCGTCTGCGACGCGAAGATGCACCCGCTGGAGACGATGAACACCCACGAAAAAGCCACCGCCTGGCTGCGCGAGCACCAGCCGCGGATGGCCGAAGCGCTGGACAAGCCCGAACACGGCCTGCAGGACTTCATGTTCCTGCGCCACTTCTCGCACGGCTGCAAACAGGTGTTCAGCGGTGACCGCTGGGCGCTGACCGGCGAGGCCGGCGTGTTCCTGGATCCGTTCTATTCGCCGGGCAGCGATTTCATCGCGATGTCGAACACGCTGATCTGCGACCTCATCGACAAGGACCGCGCCGGACAATCGTTCGCGCCCTACGCCGACATCTATCAGCAGCTGTACTTCTCGTTCTACGAGAACACGCTGACGATCTACCAGGACCAGTACCCGCTGTTCGGCGACGCGCAGGTGATGCCGGTGAAGGTGATCTGGGACTACACCTACTACTGGGCGCTGCTCGCGCCGCTGTTCTGCGGCGGCAAACTCACCGACATCCAGCTGCTGGGCCGGCTGCGTCCGCAGTTCGAGCGCGGCCGCGACCTCAATCTGGCGATGCAGGCCTTCCTGCGCGGCTGGGGCGAACGCAATCTCGCCGCCGGCATCGAAGGTTCGCCGCTGGACGGCCGCTTCCTCAACCAGCACGACATCGAATGGTTCCACGAGATGAACCGCGCGCTGCACGACGCGCTGGACAACCCGGCGTTCGAGCAGCGCATCCGCGACAACGTCGCACGGATGGAATGGCTGGCGGCCGAAGGCCTGCAGCGCGCGCGCGATACGCATGCGGATATCGACGACTGCGGGCTGGAGGCGCTGTTGCAGGCATCGACGACAGAACGCTCGCTCGCCGCGATCTGGTACGCCGCCGCGGCCTGAGCACCGCGATTCACGTAGAGCGGCCTTCAGGCCGCTGCTTTTCCCCGAACGAGCCAGCGGCCTGAAGGCCGCTCTACAGACATCTCACTGGAGATCCTGTGGGAGCGACGCAAGTCGCGACGCTTTCCGGAGACATGTCCGCAGTTCGTCGCGACTTGCGTCGCTCCCACAGATTTGCGCGCCGATCGTTTCAGCTCATCCCGCCATCGACGCCGATCACCTGGCCGTTGATGTAGGCCGCGCCGTCGCTACAGAGGAAACCGACCAGCGCGGCCACTTCTTCCGGCGTGCCGGCGCGGCCGGCCGGCACGATCTGCTTGATGTGCTCGGGCGGAAACACGTCCTTGGTCATGTTGCCGGCGATCATGCCCGGCGCGACGACGTTCACCGCGATGCCGCGACTGGCCATCTCCCGCGCCAGCGATTTGGATGCGCCGTGCAGCGCGGCCTTTGCCGCTGCGTAGTTGGTCTGGCCGCGATTGCCGAGCACGCCGGACACCGAAGAAATGCTGATCACGCGGCCCCAGCGCGTGCGCGCCATCGGCAGCAGCAGCGGCTGGGTGACGTGGAAGAAGCCGTGCAGCGAAACATCGATCACCCGCTTCCACTGGTCTTCGCGCATGCCCGCCATCGGCGCATCGTCGTGGATGCCGGCGTTGTTGACCACGATCTGGATGGTGCCGGCTTCCAGCAGCGCGATCAGCGCCGCGCGCGTGGCGTCGCCGTCGGCGACATCGAAAGCCACCGCTTCGGCCGAGCCGCCCGCGACCACGATGTCGTCGCGCACCTGTTCCGCACGGGCGAGATTGCCGTTGGCGTGGACGATCACATGCGCGCCATCGGCTGCGAGCTTGCGGCAGATCGCGCCGCCGAGATCGCCGCTGCCGCCGGTGACGAGGGCGCGGCGCTGGTTGTTGTTCGACATGGGGAATCCTCTTTCAAAACACGATGTTCAAGTCACGATTTCTTTCGTTCCGGACCCCGGCCTCATCGGGGCAGGGGATTGTCGATTGCTGGCGCAGGGATGGATCAAGAGCAAATCCCCCGTCGCCTGCTTCGCAGACGCCCGCCCCCTTTTTCAAAGGGGGCTGACATCCTGCAGCATTGTTCCCGTCCGCGGGGCGAAAATTCCGCAGCGTCATTTCCGCCAGTGGCCCGACATCTTGCACCGTCATTTTCATCAGTCGCTCGACATACCGCACAGTCGTTAGTACACCCCCTTTGTAAAAGGGGGTCGACATCGCGCAGCGATGGCGGGGGGATTTGCTCCTAGCCGTCCCCGCACAGGGAATCATCCCTGCAACATCACCGCAGCGCGCCCCTCGGCAACGACGTCGCCCGCATGCACGATGCGAAACGAATACTGCTGGCTGGCCGCGCTTTCGGCCAACAATTCGGCCTCGCACTCAAGCGCATCGGCCAGATCGTCGATACGCGCGACATGCAGTTGCACATCGCGCAGCGCGACCAGGAAACCGACCTTCGGCTCGCCGCCGGCCGCGGCGCCACGCAAGCCGCCGTGCACCGCCATCGCCTGCGCGCCGTACTCGCACAGATGCACCGCGCGCAGGCGATCGTCGCTGCGCAGCGGATGCGCGGTATCGCGATGGCCCTTGCTACGCAGACGGATGCGCTGCGCATCCCAGCCGACTACTTCGTCCCACAGGCACATCGCGCCCTTGTGCGGAATCATCGCTTCGATGTCGTGGCGGGAAATCATGCAACCGATCCTGTAGGAGGCCCTTCAGGGCCGAGCTCTTCCGGAATCGCGCCCAAAGGTCTTCCTACGGTAGAGCTCGGCCCTGAAGGGCCTCCTACGGCAGAGCTCGGGCCTGAAGGCCCTCCTACGGCAGGATCCAGCGTATGCCTGGCGATCAACAGCGCCAGCACGAAATTGCCGACGACGCCCAGGGTCACCGTCACCCCGATCGCGCGCAGTACCGGGATGCTGGACAGCGCCAGCAGGAAGAACACCAGCAGCGTCATCAGGCTGCAGACGATCAGCGCGTGCAGCGTGCGCAGCTGGTCTTCGTAATCGTCGCCGGCATGCTCGAAGAACAGCGCGTAATCCAGGCCCAGGCCCGCGGCGAGGATCAGCGCGACCAGATGGAACAGCGTCAGCTCGATACCGCAGCCGCGCAGCACCGCGAGGATCAGCAGCGTGGTCAACGCCATCGGCAGCAGCACCCGCAGCGCGCGGCGCGGCGTGCGCAGCGCAAGCCACACGGTCGCGGCGAGCAGCAGCGCGGCGATGGCGAGCGCCAGCAGCACGCGCTCGCGATAGGCTTCCACCAGCGATTCGGACGCGGTCTTGAGATCGAGCAGTTCGATACCGGGCGCGTTCACGGCGCGCGCGACCGCCTCGGGATCGGTCAGGCCGGTCATCGACACCAACGCGGTGGCATGGTCTTCGTTTTCGAGCAGCAGCCCGCCGACGCGCGTCGCCAGCGGCGTGCCATCGAGATCGCGCAGGCCCAGCGGCGCAGAGGTGCGCGCGCGTTCGACATCGGCGACGAACTCCTCGAACGCGTCGCTGCGGAACGGCGTGGCCGCGACTGCGGTATCCAGCGCTGCGCGCAGCGCATCCGGCGCAGGCAGATTCGCCTGGCGCGCGCGCTGGGTCGCGGCGCTGGGCAAGGTCCGCGCCACGCTGTCGTAACCGGCGATGGCCTTGCGTCCGATCAGCGCATCCAGTTTCGGATGCAGGGTTTCGACCCGCTGCAGCGCTTCTTCGGCATTGGCGCCGCGCACCGCCAGCAGATAGCGCACGTCGGGCGCGCCGAGTTCCTCGCGCAGATGCGCATCGCGCGCGAGCGCATCCGCCGGCACCGGCGTGAGTTTGGACAGATCGTTCTGCCAGAACGCGCCGGGCGCGAACGCGACGATGCCGATGCAGAGCGCTACCAGCGCCGCGAGCTGCCATGCGCGCGGGCGCGGCACGCGCGCGACCGCTGTCCACAGCCTTGCGAGCCGCGGCGACGCGGCGATGTCGCCACGATCGAAGCCCTGCTGCGTCGGGTCGATCAGCGCCGGCAGCAGGAAGCGCGTGGTCAGGGCGGCGACGCCGAGCCCGGCGATGGTGAACACCGCGAGCTGCTGCAGGCCATCGACGCCGGAGAACAGAAAGGTGACATAGGCGATGCAGGTCGAGGCCACGCCGGTGGCGAGCGTCGGCCAGATCGCGCGCGCGTTCGCCCACGGCGAAATGCCGGCGCGCTGATGGCTGAAGAGATGGATCGGATAATCCTGGACCACGCCGATCAGCGTGAAACCGAAGGCGACGGTGATGCCGTGCACGCCCTCGAACAGCAGTGCGACCGCGCCCAGTCCCGCAAGACCGGCGCTGGCGAGCGGCAGCACGCCGAACAGCGGCGTGCGCCAGCTGCGATACGCGATCAGCAGCAACAGGATCAGGCCGACGGTATCGACCATGCCGATCAGGCTCGCTTCGCGCTGGGTGCGGCCGCCGATCTCGACCGAGAACGCGCCGGGGCCGGTGAGCGTCATCGTCGCCTTGCTGTTGCCGCGCGCTTCCGCGAATGCGGCTTCGATCGCGCTCACCGCATGCTGTTGTCCGGTGGGATCGAAGCCCGCGGCGTTCGTTTCGATCGCGAGCAGCGCTTCGCGGCCGGCTCTGTCGAACCACACGCCGTGCAGACGCTGCGGCGCGTTCGCCGGCTGCATGGCTTCGGCGATGCGCAGGGTTTCGAGCGTGGGATCGGAGGGCAGCAGCGGTTCGATCAGCGCCGCCGCGGGCGAGCCGAGATCCTGCACGCGCGCGTCGAGTTCTTCGCGCAGATAGGTTTCGTCGAGCCGCTGTGCGTCGAGCGCGGGCGACAGCAGATAGCGATACGGACGCAGGCGTTCCGGAATCGCATCCAGGCCATCCTCGCCGCCGTTGGCGACGAGGCTGAAGCGCTCGTCGGCCGCCAAGGTCTGCGCGATCTGTTGCGACTGCGCGGCGAGGGTTTCGGCATCGGCGCCGGCCAGCGACATCAGCAGCAGCCGCGACCCCGGGCCTTCGCCCAGTTCGTCCAGCAACAGTTTCTGCGCCGGGGTTTCGGCGGAGGGCATGAATTTGCGGAGGTCGCCGCTGACCTGCAGGCGCCCGCTGATGAACACGCCGGCACCGATCAGCACGATCAGCCAGACGAGCGCGAGCGCGGTGCGGCGGGCGGCGGTCATGCGGAACGCCTTGCATTCGCCAAAAATACTGTCATCCCGAAGCGTTGCGCAGCAGCGCGAGGGATCTGCTTTTCCTCTGGATCCAAAGCAAAAGCAGATCCCTCACCTTCGGTTCGGGATGACATGTCGATGGTTCGATCTGACATCACTTCACGCCGTTCCGGCACAACGCCTGCATCGCATTCGCATCGCTGTCGGCCTTCACCGCCAAAGCGGCGCTGGCCAGCAGCGTGCGCTGCAATTCGCCCTTCACCGGCCGGGTTTCGATGCAGCGCAGTTCGGCACCTTGGCCGTACAGCACGATATCGCGGACGCGCGCGGCCAGGGCCTTGTCCTTCGGTGCGAGCGTCAACGTCCAGCGCGCGCGGTCGCCCTGCGCCGTCACCCGGTAGACGCGCTCGATGCCGACGCGGTCGCCGGCCAGCAGCGCGCCGAAACTGTTCTGCAGGCTGGCGAGTTCCGGCGCGCGCGACAGCGAGAACGTGCGCGGCGCCTTGCCGTCGCGGGCGATGGTGGCTTCGCCGGCGCGCAGCGTGGTGGTTTCGCGATACGGCGAGCGCACTTCGCGTACCAGCGTGTCCTCGCGCGGGCGGCGGTATTCGCCGGAGAGGCGCAACGGCGTCTTCAGCAATGGCGAATCGCGCACTTCGACGAAATCGGTGCGCATCGGCGCCGGTCGTGCCAGCGCGCGCAGGATCCAATCGGCGTCGGCGCCCTGCGCCTGCACGGTCGTCGCAGCCATGGCTGACACCAGAATGCCGGACACCGTCATCGCCGACGTCATCGCATACGCTGCGAGACGCGATGCGCGGCGCGGAAACCCGGAAGCGCGGTCATGCATCATCGTCGTGATTCCAGAAGTCGTAGAAGTTGAACCAGTTGTACGGGGCGGTACGCGCCACATCCTCCAGCCGCGCGGCGTAACGGCGGATCAACGCCTCGATGGCGGTCCGGCGCTCGGCGCGCGGGATGACCACGTCGTCGCTGAAGTTCTCGAAGATCAGGTCGTAGCGGTTGCCGCCGCGATACAGGCCGAAACCGAGGGTGACCGGCGCCTTCAGCGCGGCGGCGATCAGCCACGGCGCGGTGGGGAACGGCGCCTCGCGGCCGAAGAACGGCGCCATGTCGGTCTGCCCGCCCGGATGCGCGCGGTCGATCAGCAGCGCGACCAGCGCGCCTTCCTGCACCGCCGCCTGGATCGCCAGCATCAACCCGGGGCCGTCCTGGCCGGCGTCGATCACGGTCGCGGCGATTTCTGGATTCAAGGCGTCCAGCAGCTCGGTCACTGCTTGGTTGTGGGCTTTGTCCAGGACCACGCGGATGGTGTATTCCGGCCGCTGCCGCGCCAGCACGCGCAGCACTTCGAAACTGCCCAGGTGCGAACCGAACAGCAGCATGCCGCGGCCCTGGTCGAGATGCGCATGCAGTTCGTCGAGGCCGCGCACCGCCACATCGAAGCGGCGCGCCAGCCGCTCGGGGCTTTCGCCCAGCAGGAAGATGCGGTCGAGGATGGTCGCGGCGAAGGTGTGGACGTGTTTCGCCGCGTCCCACAGCGTGGCCGGGCGGCCCAGCGCGCGACCGAGCCACGCCCGCGAAGCGTTACGCTCGGGGCCGCGGCGGACCAGGAAATACAGGGTGATCGGATACAGCAACAGGCGCGACACGGCTCGCCCGCCGTAGCGGCCGATGCTGCGGATCAGCCACAGCGCGAAGCGGCCGCCGCCTTCGGGCCGCTGTTTCCATTCGGTGCTCATGTCGCGGTCTTCACGATGCGGTCTTTTCTTCGATGTGATGCGGATCGCCGTCGTCGGCCGCGCGCACTTCGCCGCTGGCCAACAGCGCATCGTCGCGCAGCACGCGGAACCGCCAGCGCGGCGGCGCGATATCCGGCAACGCCTCCAGCTCGATGCGCGCCTCCTCGCCGGGCAGCAGCGGCTGCGCGAACTTCACCTGCGGCATCCGCAGCGCACCGAGCGCGCCGCCGTGCCCGGCTTCGATCGCGGCCAGCACGCGGTCGAGCACGACCACGCCCGGCACGATCGGCCGTCCGGGGAAATGGCCGGGCAGGCACGGATGGTCGTGAGGGATGGTGAAGCGGGTGATCGCGAACCCGTTGATCGGGAATGTCGTCGTCGCGGGGTTGGTCATGCGGAAGGCGCCCGCTCCAGCATCGCGACGACGGCCGCCCGGGCTTCGGCAGCCAGGGCCTGACGGTCCTTGCCGGCGGTGGGCAGCGGCGTGCCGATGCGCACGACGATGCGGCCGGGACGCACGCGGAACAGGCCTTCGGTCGGCAGCACCGCGCCGGCGCCGGAGATCGCGATCGGCAGCACGTCGACACCGGCATTGTCCGCCGCCTGGAATGCGCCGACCTTGAACGCGCCGACCCGGCCGTCGCGGCTGCGGGTGCCTTCCGGGAAGATGCAGACCGTGGCGCCGGTGCGCAGCAGCGCCGCAGCGTCGCGCAGCATTTTCGACGCGGCGCGGCCGCTGTCTCGGTCGATGAACAGCATCCCGGTGAACTTCGCGTAGCGGCCGACCAGCGGCACCCGGGTCATTTCCTGCTTCAGCACGAAGCGCAGCGGCACCGGCACCGCGCGGAACAGCGCGCAGATATCGATCACGGATTGGTGATTGGCGACGATCATGTACGGCCTGGACCAGTCGACGGCATCCGCACCCTCGACCGAAAAGCGCACGCCCGCGCCGTGCAGCAGCCCCGGCGCCCAGACCCGCGACGCCGTGCGCAGCAGGAGTCGCGGCGAGCGCGTCAACGCGCCGAACGCCAGCACGATCACGATGCCCATGCCGGTCCACAGCAGGGTGAAGGCTAGCTGCAGCATGTTCCAGAGCGACCACAGCGCGCGCACCGGGGCCGATTCGTGGCGTCGGGTATCGATGCCCAGCCGCGGCAGGTCAATCGACGACATGGCGTGCGGCCTCGCGAAGGATGTTGTGGGGCATACGGCGGAACGCATCGGCAAGGGACATGCGCATGGCCTCACACGGATCGTGCCGAAGCCTCCCGTAGCGACTCATCGCGGCGCTTCCGCGTTGTCGGAACCGCGGCGGTCCGGGCCGATGCCCGCATTGCCCGCGTTTTCGGCATCGAAGAAGCTCTGCCAGAACGCGGGCCCGAGCGCGGCCATCTGCCGGCCGAAGTCGACGATGTTGCGGTAGGGCCGCACCGGGAACACGAATTTCCGCGCGTGGTATTCGATCAGCGCGAACCCGCCGAGCACTCCGTAGTTGGCGATGTTGGCGACCAGCGACCACTGCGCGTTTGTCACCGTGACCGGCGCGTGCAGGCCCAGTTGCATCAGCACCCCGTCCGGCACCGCGATCAGCGCAAGGGTCAGGTTCACCACGGTCAGCAAGCCCAGCAACACCGCCCAGGCCAGCGTGAGACCGCGGGTATAGCGGCGATGCCGTTCCGACAGCGGCATGCCGGCCCGCGCGTACAGCGCGCCCACGACCTTGGCGATGATCGGCTCGCGTCCCGGACGCAGGCTGCGCGCGAACCACCAGCCGATCAAGGCGGTGAACAGCGGCGGCACCAGCAGCAGCGGCATCAGCGCATGACGCGACTGCGCCAGCGCGAACAGCGCGACCGCGGACGCCCCGAGCGCCAGCCAAGCGGCGGGGCGCCGGCGCAGCAGGCCATCGATCAGCACCATCAGCGCCAGATCGCCCAGCGCCAGCACCGCCAGCAGCGGCGAGTGCAGGGTCCCGGCGAAATGCGCCAGCGGCGCGTACATCACCAGCAACAACAGCCGCAGTACGGCGATCACTCCGCCTTGTGCTGCTGGACGTGGGCCGACAGCGCGCGCAGCGAACCGAAGATGAGGCGGTTGTCGTCGTTGTCCGACCGCAGCTGGAAGCCGTACTTCTTGCTGATCGCCAGCGACAGCTCCAGCGCGTCGATCGAATCCAGGCCCAGACCGGCGCCGAACAGCGGCGCGTCCGGGTCGATTTCGGCGGCGGCGACGCTTTCGAGGTTCAGGCTCTCGACCAGCAGTTCCGCCAGTTCGAGTTCGGCGGGAGTCAGTGCAGACATGGCAAACGATCCAGGATTCGAAGGAAACAGCGCCGCGGAGCGGGCACCTGATGAGGGCCGCCGCACGGCGTCGTAGGACGCGCCGACCGGCAGCGCAGGTCGGCCTGAGATGGGGGAAGGCATGCCGGAGCCTGTGTCGCCGCCCATGAGACCGGACGGCGGTGACACGCCACGCGGTATGATGCCAGTCTCAGACTGCAACAAGAAGAGTATGACGGCCCAATCAGGCGATGGACGCACGATGCCGGCGGAAAAGGAGATACCGCCACCCGCGACGCCCCTATCCGTCGACCGCGATACCGTGGGCCTGGAAGCCGTGAACTGCGACGTGCTGGTGATCGGCGGTGGCCCCGCCGGCAGCACCGCCGCCATCACCCTGGCCCGCCGCGGCTGGCGGGTGCTGCAGCTGGAAAAAGCGCACCACCCCCGCTTCCACATCGGCGAATCCCTGCTGCCGATGAACCTGCCGATCCTCCAGCGCCTGGGCGTGCTGGACCGGGTCGCCGCGATCGGCGTCCACAAACCCGGGGCCGACTTCCCGCTGACCCTGGCGGACGGTACCAGCCGGGTCCAGATGTTCCGTTTCGATCGCGCCCTGAACCCGCAGTTCGGCTACGCCTACCAGGTCAAGCGCGACGAATACGACCGGCTGCTGTTCGAGGCCGCCGCGGAAGCCGGCGCCGACAGTCGCGAGGGCGTGACCGTGCTGTCGGTGGAGGACGACGCCGACGGCCGGCCGACGCGGGCCCGGGCGCGCAACGCCGACGGCAGCGAATTCGAGGTGCGGATGCGCTATCTCATCGACGCCAGCGGCCGCGACACCTTCCTGGGCGCGCGTCGCAGGCTCAAGCGCAAGAATCCGAAACACCAGTCCGCGGCGCTGTTCAGCCATTTCCGCGGCGTGGTCCGGCGCGACTGCGAGGAGGCCGGCAACATCACCGTCGAGCGTTTCGCCCACGGCTGGATCTGGCTGATCCCGCTGCGCGACGACGTGATGAGCATCGGCGCGGTGTGTTCGCCCGACTACCTCAAACAGCGCGACGGCGACACCGAGACCTTCCTGCTGCGCACCCTGCGCACGGTGCCGACGGTGGAAGCGCGGATGCGCCACGCCGAGCGCGTGGCGCCGGTCCACGCCACCGGCAACTATTCCTATCTCTGCTCGCGGATGGCCGGCCCGGGCTGGACGATGGTCGGCGACGCCTATGCGTTCATCGATCCGATCTTCTCCTCCGGCGTGTATCTGGGCATGCACAGCGCCGAACGCGCCGCGATCATGGTGGACGGCGCGCTGCGCGAACCGGCCAGCGAGGCGGCGCTGCAGCGCGAGATGACGCAGCGGCTCGACCGCGGCCTGAAAGAATTCTCGTGGTTCATCTATCGCTTCAACACCCCGGTGATGCAACGTCTGTTCGCTCGCCCCAGCAACAAGTTCCAGATCGAACAGGCGGTGATCTCGCTGCTCGCCGGCGACGTGTTCGACAACCCGGCCGTGGTCCGCCGGCTGCGGCTGTTCCGGCTGATCTACGCCCTGAACGCCATCAGCATGGCGCCGCGCGCGCTTCGCACATGGTGGCGCATCCGTCGCGGCCGCTGGGCCGGTTTCAGCGGCGACACCCTGCAGGCGGAGCGCCCATGAGCCAGCCGATGTACCTCTCCGGGCAGGGCTCGGCGCTGACCGTCGACTACGTGCAGGCACGCGCGCCCGAAGCGCTGCTGACCGCCGACACCCTGGCGGTGTTCGGCTTCGGCACCGACGCCCCGCAATGCGACGACCCCCGCTATCTGCGCATTCCGCTGCAGCCGTACGGCACCGCGCCGTTCGAACGCTGGCGCTGCGCGGCGCCGGTCGAATTCGGGCGCCACGGCGACCCCATCGGCGGCCAGATCCGCTGGTCCACCGACGGTCACCTCACCTTCGGCGTGATCGAGATCGACGAACCGCCGGGCGACCACCCCCACCACAGCGACATCTGCGAAGCCGCCGAGCGCGCCTACTCGCAGCTGGTCGATTTCGTTTCCGGCAGCCGCACGCCGCATCTGCTGCGGGTGTGGAACTACCTCGACGCGATCACCCAGGGCGACGGCGACACCGAACGCTACCGCCAATTCTGCGTCGGCCGCGCCCGCGGGCTGGGCCGTTTCGACACCGTCGAACTGCCCGCGGCCACCGCGATCGGCCGCTGCGACGGCCAGCGCACGCTGCAGGTCTACTGGCTGTCGGCCGACCAGCGCGGCACCCCGGTGGAAAACCCGCGCCAGGTCAGCGCCTACCGCTACCCGCGGCAATACGGGCCGCAGTCGCCGAGTTTCGCCCGCGCGATGCTGCCGCCGCCCGGCAGCGCCATGCCGCTGCTGCTGTCCGGCACCGCCAGCGTGGTCGGCCATGCGTCGCTGCATGCCGGCGAACTGCTGAGCCAGATCGGCGAGACCTTCGCCAACTTCGACGCACTGCTGGCCGAAGCCCGCCGCCACCAGCCCTCGCTGCCGGCCGGATTCGGCAGCGGCACCCGGCTGAAGGTCTACGTCCGCGACGCCGACGACCTGCCGCTGGTCGCCTCGGCGCTGGACGAACGTTTCGGCACCAGCGTGCCGCGGATGCTGCTGCACGCGGCGATCTGCCGCCGCGAGCTGGCGGTGGAAATCGACGGCGTGCACGCTTGAATTCCCGCGCATCGCAACCATTTCCGACATCGCCGGTCCGCGCGTCCGCGGCCATCATGAGTGCATCGCCATGGGTCTGATCAGTCTGCTCTGGGGCATCGTCGCGATGCTGCTGATGTTCCTCGGCCTGATCCCGCTGCTGGGCTGGCTGAACTGGATGGTGATTCCGTTCGCCGGCGTGGGCGCGATCATCGCCGCGATCGGCATCATGGTCCGCGGCGAGAAGAGCCGGCGCGGCAAGGCCGGGCTGCTGCTCAACGGCATCGTGATCGTGATCGCCGCGATCCGGCTCAGCATCGGCGGCGGGATCATCTGAAGCGATGGGCGGCCTTCGTTGCCGCCAGCGCCCTTCATGACATCACGGTTGCGGCGGTTCGGTGACGACCGTCCGCAGAATGGAGGCCGGGTATCCGACTCCAATGATGACCGTGCGCGCAGCAGCGAACATGCGTTGATCGACCGATTCCCGAAGAGGTCTGTGATGGACTGCTCCGGAGGATTTCCAGCGTCATAACCTCAGCGCATGAAGCCGCTTTCGAGCACCGACCGACAGCGTCGCCGGCATGAGTTCATGGCGATCCGGCATGTAGCGCCAGCCGCGTTCGGATGCAGCTGATTTTCAGCTGAAACCGCTGAAATAAAGAGAAATTCAAGATATCTCGCATGCGCTTGGACGTGACTTTCGGGCCACGAATTCGGTTCTGCGAATGCTCACTGTTCGCGCATTCTCGGAGCCGCGGATCAGTCCGTCGCTCAGCGGTAGCAGGACCAACCGTGACCCTTGAGAACGCATCCGCGTTCGATTCGGCGAGAACAGGTCCGGATATTCATGCGGGCCTTCGATGGTCGCCCGCCTCGCCTCCGTAATGCCGCGGATGCAGCGATCGATCGTCGTCCCAGGAGCTTCTCTAACCGGTATCCGTCGATGCCCCCCGGCACGACACGGCAGAGACATGCCGGATACCCCCTGTCTGTCATGGAGAACGCATCATGAATCACAGCAAGATCACCCTGTCCGTCGCGGCAGGATTCTGCTTCGCCCTGAGCGCGCAAGCGCAACAGCCCCCGTCGTCCGACGCGCCGGAGCCGCAGGCTCCCGCCATCAAGGTCGCGATCGATCCCGCCACCGGCCGCATCCGCAATCTGACTCCCGAAGAAAGCGCGGCGCTGTCCTCGATTCCTGCCCGGAAACGCTCCGCAGCCGATGCCGCACGTTACGGGAGCGCCCCCGCAGACAACGCCGCAGCCGCGCTGACCGTGCGCAAGGCGGCCAATGGTTCGGTCTCGGTCCGGGTCCCGCAATCCGCCATGACGCAACTCAATGCGCGGGTCGGCGCCGACGGCAGGATCGTCCTCTCCGAAAGCGGCCATGCGGACGAAGCCGCACCCGGGGAGGCGATGAAATGAAACGCCGAACCTTGAGTCTCGCGCTGGGCAGCGTTCTGCTGCTGTCCACCGTCGCGGCGAATGCCGCCACCATCATCCCGCTCAATCGCGATCCCGCCGGCAGCGGCTTGAACGACCCGACCGCCGCTGCGCCGGTCGGCGGCAATCCGGGCAAGACCGTCGGCGATCAACGCAGGATCGTCTATCAATTCGCAGCCGATCTCTGGGGCGCCGTACTCCGCAGCGATGTCGAGGTGCGGGTCGCCGCAAGTTTCCAGTCGCTGCCATGCACCGCCACGGCTGGCGTTCTGGGCGCGGCCGGCCCCTGGTATGTGAACCGGGACTTCCCCAATGCCCCCGTCGCCGGCACCTGGTACTCGGCGGCGCTGGCGAACTCACTGGCCGGCACCAATCTCAATGCAGGCGCCGACTATGTCTTCCCGAACGACATCGACATCAGCAGCGCTTTCAATGCCGATCTGGGTTCGCCCGGATGCATCGAAGGCAGCGGCTGGTACTACGGTCTCGATGGCCGCACACCCGAAGGGCAGCTCAATTTCCTGAATGTCGTGGCGCACGAAATCGGCCACGGACTGGGCTTCCTGGGCTTCGTGGATCAGGGCAGCGGGCAGCTGGCCAATTTCGACGGCACACCGCGCTCGGACGCCTATACGCGGATCGCGTTCGACAATGTGACCGGGCTGCGTTTCGGCGACGCCGGCATGACCGATGAAACCCGCGCAGCAGCCATCCGCACGCCGGGACGGACAGTCTGGGACGGCACTCGCGTCAAGCAGGAAGCGAAGCTCGTCCTCGACGAAAAACTGTTGCTGAAAATCCGCGGCACGGTCTCCGCCAACAACGATTACGGCACCGCCAGTTTCGGCCCGGCTGCGACAGCGGCGAATTTCAGCGGCACCATCGCGCTCGCCAACGATGGCGCGGGCGCCGATACGGCCGATGCCTGCGAAGCCTTGCCTGCCGGCAGCCTGTCCGGCAGGATCGCTTTCATCAACCGCGGCACCTGCAGTTTCGAAGTCAAGGTCGTGAATGCGCAGAACGCCGGTGCGGTGGCGGCGATCATCGGCAATCTCGCGACGTCTCCGCCGGGCCTGATCGCGATGAGCGACGATCCGACCGTGGTCGCGAACATTCCCGCGCTGCAGATCGTTGCGGCGGATGCGGATGCGATCAAGGCGGGGTTGCCGGGGCTCACCGCCTCGGTCGGTACCGTCCCCGGACGCTTCGTCGGGGCCGATGCCACCGGACGCGTGCAATTGTTCACGCCCAGCGTCGTCCAGCCCGGATCGACGTTCTCGCACTTCGACGCCGCACTGTCGCCGAATGCGCTGATGGAACCCGGCCTGACGCCCACGCTCAACGCGCAGTTCAATCTCGATCTGACGCCGGCGCTATTCAAGGACACCGGCTGGGGCGTTTCCCGCGGCGGCGCCAAAATCGGCCGCTGGCCGACGATCGTGCCGGCCTCGCAAGCTGGCGGGCTGGTGATCGGCGCCAACGTCAGTGCGCAGCGCAATGTCTGCCTGTTCGGCAACGCCGATCAGCCGCTGAAGTACCTGAAATGCATGTTGAGCTATTCGCAGACGCTGCGGACGCAGAAGGTGCTGACGACGCGGGAGTCGCTGTCGGTCAACTCGGCCGCGCTTTCCGACACGATCGACCTGATCTATCAGCAGTACAACCTGCCTCGACCGAAGAATCGTTGACGGGTGCGGCGCGCGGGGAAGCGTCATTGCCCCTCGCGCGGCGCGCACGAAGCCCGGATTCGATCCGGGCTTCGTGCGTTCCGACGGTCGCCGGTCGCAGCGGCGACGCCGATCCCGAACCGGGCCGCCACCAGCGCCCGCGTATGCGCATGCCGCGGATTGCGCAACACCTCGGCCGCATCGCCGATCTCCACGATCCGTCCCGCTTCCAGCACCGCGATGCGTTCGGCCACCGCTGCGGCCGCGGCAAGATCGTGGGTCACGAACAACAGCGCCAGCCCGCGCTCGCGTTTCAACGTCGCCAGAAGCATGAGGATCTCGCGACGATGATGCGCATCCAGCGCCGACACCGCTTCGTCGCAGACCAGCAACTCCGGATCGCAGGCCAGCGCGCGGGCGATGGCGATGCGTTGGCGCTGGCCGCCGGAGAACTGGTGCGGGTATCGCGCGGCCATGTCGGGATCCAGGCCGACCGCCGTCAACAGTTCGCCGGCTTTCGCCAGCCGCGATGCGGCATCGCCGATGCCGTGGATCCGCAGCGGCTCGCTCACGATCTCGGCCACGCGCATGCGCGGGTCCAGCGACGCGTACGGATCCTGGAACACCACGCCGATGCGTTTGCGCATCGCGCGCAGCGCGGCGCCTTTCAACGCGGTCAGCTCGACATCGTCCAGCCACACCCGTCCCTGCGCGCCGCGCAGCAGCCGCAGCACCGCGCGGCCGAGCGTGCTCTTGCCGCTGCCGCTTTCGCCCAGCAGCGCCAAGCCTTCGCCCCGGTGCAGGGTGAGCGAGACATCGTCCAACGCGGGCGTCGGCGCGCGCGGATACTGCATGCGCATGGCTTCGGCGCGCAGCAGCGGCGCTCTCGTAGGAGGGCCTTCAGGCCGGCCCGGGTCGAGCCCAACGTGCGACGCAGATGATGCCGTGCCCACGGCTGGTGGAAATGATGCTGATCGTTTTCCGGTGCTCGGGCCTGAAGGCCCTCCTACGAACGGCAACGCATCCGCTTCGATCAACTCGCGCGTGTACGCATGCTGCGGATCCGCGAACACGTCGCGGGTCGCGCCACGTTCGACCAGATCGCCGCGGCGCAGCACCAGCACATGTTCGGCATACGCGCCGACCAGCGGCAGATCGTGGCTGATCAGCATCAGCCCGAGCCCGTCCTCGCGGCGCAGCGCATCGAGCAGATCCAGCACCTCGCGGGCGATGCGCGCATCCAGCGCCGAGGTCGGCTCGTCGGCGATGAGATAGCGCGGCCGGCTGCACAGCGCCAGCGCAATGGCGATGCGCTGCCGCTGACCACCGGAAAACTGGTGCGGGAATCGTTTCAGGGCTGCCGCGGGATCGGGCAACCGCACGCGTTCGAGCAGATCGCGCGCGTCCGCGTCGGCATGGCCGTACGCGCGCAGCGTTTCGCGCATCTGCGCGCCGACCGTACGCAGCGGATGCAGCGCCGCCAGCGGATCCTGCGGCACCCAGCCCAGCGCGCGACCGCGCAGCGCCGCGTGCATGCGCGAGGTCAATGCGATGTCGGCGCCGTCGTGCGCGAGCGCGCCGGTCGCGCGCAGTCCCGCCGGCAACAGGCCGAGCAGCGACAGCGCGGCGAGACTCTTGCCGCTGCCGCTTTCGCCGACCACGCCGAGGCATTGGCCGGGCACGAGTTCCAGATCGAGCGGGCCGAGCAGGCGACGCGCGCCGACATGCACTTCGAGCTGGCGCAGCGACAGCGTCATGCGGCGGCGGACTCGCGATCGACATCGGCACGCGGCACCGCATGCACGTCCAGCCAGTCGCGCAGCGCATCGCCCAGGAACTGGAACGCCGCCAGCGTCGCGACCAGGAATGCCGCGGGGAACAGCAGCGTCCACGGCGCGCTGTCGAGCTCCTGCACGCCTTCGGACAGCAGCGTGCCCCAGCTCGCCGACGGCTCGTCCACGCTCAGGCCGAGAAAGCCGAGGAAGCTTTCGACCAGGATCGCCTGCGGCAGGATCAGGCCCAAGTACACGAACGCCAGCGGCAGCAGATTCGGCAGCGCGTGCCAGCGCAGCCGCTGGCCGAAGCTCGCGCCGGCGGCGGTGGCGGCGAGCATGAACGGCATCTCGCGCAGCCGCGCGCTTTCGGCGCGCATCACCCGCGCCAGATCGATCCAGACGTAACCGCCGATCGCCACCAGCAGCAGCCACAGCGAACGCTCGAACAGGGTCAGCAGCAGGATCACGATCAGCAGGAACGGCAGCGCGCTGAACATGTCGAGCACGCGCAGCATCAGCCGTTCCGTCCAGCCGCCGGCCAGCCCGGCGCTGGCGCCGAAGCCCAGGCCCACGCCCAGCGCGACCAGACTGGCGAGGAAACCGACCGTCAGCGACAGCCGACCGCCCGCCAGGGTCCGCGCGAACACATCGCGGCCGATGGCGTCGGTGCCGAACCAGTGCCCGCCGACGCCCGGCGCCACCGACAGCGCCTGCCAGTCGGGCCGGTGCGGGTCGAACGCGATGCACAGCGGCCCCAGCCAACACAGCAGCGCCAGGCCGCCGAGGAACAGCAGGCAGGCGCGGGCCATGGGCGGCAGTGATCTCAACGGCAGTGATCGCAGCAATCGCATCGAAGGATTGTAGGGCCTGCCACGGACTGGCTACGCGACAGGCCGGGATACGACGGATCCGCGCACGCCGCGCGTCCATGCGGCGTGCGCGCGTCTTCCTTCAGAACAGGAGGGCGGGCGCCGGAACGTTCAGGCCGCGGCTTTCGCGTCCGAGTCCGGCAGCCAGCGCAGCCGGTTCTCCCGCAAGATGCGCTGCGTGGCAGGGCGTTCGGGATAGCAGCGCATGAACATGTTGGTGAAATGCGTGCCGTAGTGGATCGACTCTCCGCTGTCGGGGCGGAACAGCGGACGCGCCACCGCATCGAAGGCGGGTTCGTGGAAATACGCGATGGCGTAGCGGTCGCGGGTGTTCAGCTTCACCTTGTGCGGCGTGGACAACAGCCGGCCATCGGTCATGAACTGCAGGATGTCGCCGGGGAACACCGTCAGCACTTCGGGCACCGGGGCGACGAACGTCCACGGGTCCTCGTGTTCGTACATGCCCGCGGAACTCTCGCCGGGCAGCCAGTTGCGTTTGCGGACCTCGCCGTCGACCGGCGGCCGGACGTATAGACCGCCGACATCGTCCTGGGCCGCGATCACCAGCAGACCGTAATCGGTGTGCGCACCGATGCCCCGCGCGCGGTTGCCGGAATTCGCGGTGGGGAAGCGCAGCACCCGCATGTGGTGCCAGCCGTCGTCGGTCATCCGCGCCAGCGCGTCGATGTCGTCCAGCCCCAGCCCCAGCGCGGTCAGGCGCAACAGTCGCTGGCCGACATCCCCGGCCCGCGCCATGAACTCGCGCATGCGGTCCCGGTACTCGATGTCCGGCCACGGCACGGGACCGTGGCCGGGCCAACCGGCGCGCACCCGCGGATGGTCCTCCGGCAGATCCGGGCAGACGGTGAAGATTTCGGAGAAGTCGGCTTCGCCTGCGGTGATCTCTTCGCCCGAAGCGATGTAGCCGCTGTAGCCGGTGTCGTTGAGCAACGGCGTCTTGTCTTCGAACGGACGCGCGAAGAAGCGGCGGCTCGCGTCCAGCGCGCGGTTCACCACGCCCGGATGTTCGCCGGAAACGGCGACCTGGAAAATGCCGTCGCGGCGCCAGGCCGCGATGAGGGCGTCGGCGAGCAGGCGATCGGAGGCGCTGCCCGTTACCGCGCGGGGCAGCTCGAAGGTCTGGAGTGTGGTCACGGGAAAGTCCTGTGGCGATGGCCGCATGCCTGCGGCGGGTCCTGACGTGCCATCCAGGGCACGGGCGTGGCCCGGCAGCAGCGACGATACCTGTCGGGGTGGCGCATCTTCGGCGCGCGATCCGCCCAAAACCCCGCAATCAATCACAGAACAAGCCACCGTCCGGGCTGCGATACGGAGAGTTGCGGCAGCGTTCACTCGCAGTGGAAGGGTTGGCACGGCGGGCAGCGCCTGGCCACGACGAGCCCCCGTCCGACCCGGGGCGTATCATTGCGCGCATGCAGACCTTTCCCATGACCCGCCTCCGCCGCATGCGCCGCAGCGAGTTCTCGCGTCGACTGATGCGCGAACACGTCCTCACCGCCAACGATCTGATCTATCCGGTGTTCGTCCACGAACTCGACGGCCGCGCGCCGATCGCGTCGATGCCGGGCATCGAGCGTCTCTCGATCGACGAACTGCTGAAGGTCGCCGAAGACGCCAGCGAACTGCGCGTACCGGCGCTGGCCCTGTTCGCGGTGACCGCGCCGGAGGCCAAATCGCTCGACGGCGCGGCCGCGTGGGACGACGACGGCCTGATGCAGCGTGCGGTGCGCGCGCTCAAGCAGCGCTTCCCGGAACTCGGCGTGATCACCGATGTCGCGCTCGATCCCTACACCACCCACGGCCAGGACGGGCTGATCGACGACAGCGGTTACGTGGTCAACGACGACACCGTCGAAGCGCTGGTGCAGCAGGCGCTGTCGCACGCGCGCGCCGGCGCCGACGTGGTCGCGCCCAGCGACATGATGGACGGCCGCATCGGCGCGATCCGCGAGGCGCTGGAAGTCGGCGGCCACATCCACACCCGCATCCTGTCGTATGCCGCGAAGTACGCCAGCAGTTTCTACGGCCCGTTCCGCGATGCGGTGGGCTCGGCCGGCGCGCTCGGCAAGGGCAACAAATACGGCTACCAGATGGACCCGGCCAATTCCGACGAAGCGCTGCGCGAAGTCGCGCTGGATCTCGACGAAGGCGCGGACATGATCATGGTCAAACCCGGCATGCCTTATCTCGATATCGTGCTGCGGGTGAAGGACGAGTTCGGCGCGCCGACGTTCGCGTATCAGGTCAGCGGCGAATACGCGATGCTGAAGGCCGCCGCGCAGAACGGCTGGCTGGATGAACGTGCCTGCGCGCTGGAAGCGCTGCTCGCGTTCAAGCGCGCGGGCGCCGACGGCGTGCTGACGTATTTCGCGCTGGATGCGGCGCGCTGGCTGCGGGAAGCGCAATGAACACCACCTCGGCACTGACTTTCACCGTGCGCGGCGCCCGGCCCACGGATGCCGCGCACATCGCGCAACTCACCTTGCAGCTGGATCCCGACCTCGATCCCGCGCCCATCGCGCAGCGCTTCGAGCGCCTGCTGACGCGCTCCACCCATGCGTTCTTCGTGCTCGACGATCCTTCGGCCGAGGGTGGCGACGGCATCGCCGGGTTCGTCGCCGCCGAGCATCGCACCCTGCTGCAGTTCGGCGAGCGCGTGGAACTGATCGCGCTGGTCGTCGATGCCCGCCTGCGGCGCTGCGGCGCCGGCAGCACGCTGGTCGCCGCGGTCGAAGCCTGGGCGCGGCAGCGTCGCGGCGTGCAGGACATGGTGGTGCGTTCCAGCCTGACCCGCGAGGACTCGCATCCGTTCTACCAGCGCATCGGTTACGCGCACCACAAGACCCAGAACGTCTACACACGGACACTCACGCCATGAAACGCTATGCCGTCTTCGGTTACCCCGTGCTGCATTCGCTGTCGCCGAAGATCCATCAGGCGTTCTCGCACCAGAGCGGCATCGCGATCGAGTACGTGGCGATCGAATCCAGACCCGGCGATTTCGACGGCACGCTGTCGTCGTTCGCGCGCAGCGGCGGCGAAGGCGCCAACGTCACGCTGCCGCACAAACAGCGCGCGGCCGAACTGTGCAACCTGCTCAGCGCCCGCGCCAAGCGCGCCGGCGCGGTCAACACGCTGATCAAACACGGCAACGGCTGGCTGGGCGACAACACCGACGGCGCCGGCCTGGTGCGCGACCTCACCGGTCGCCACGGCCTGGACCTGCGCGGGCGTCGCACACTGATGCTGGGCGCCGGCGGCGCCGCGCGCGGAATCGCGCCGGCGCTGCTGGACGCGGGCATCGGCGAGCTGTTCATCGTCAATCGCGATACGCAGAAAGCCGACGCGCTGGTCGATCTGCTGGGCGTGCCCGGCCGCGTGCACTCGCGTTATCTCGCCGACCTCGACTCGCTCGGCGAATTCGAACTGATCGTCAACGCCACCTCGGCGGCGCGCCACGGCAGCCTGCCGAAACTGCCGATGTCGCTGGTCGGCCCGCGCACCGCCGCGGTCGATCTGAGCTACGGCGAGGCCGCGATCCCGTTCCTCGCCTGGGCGCGCGCCGCGAACGCGCACCACGCCATCGACGGCCTCGGCATGCTGGTGGAACAGGCGGCCGAGAGCTTCTTCCTCTGGCACGGCGTGCGTCCCGACACCGACCCGGTGTTCGCCGAACTGCAGGCGCGCCACGCCGCGCTGATCACCGCGGACTGACGGACGGGGTCAGGTTCACTTCTCCCGAAGTGAACCTGACCCCGTCTGCGACCTCGTCTGCACCGCCTGCGGATTGTCGCGCTCGAAACGCACTTCTCCGCTGTCGCTGATGCCCACGCGCTGCCAACCGCGGCGCGCGTAGAACCCGCAGGCGCGGCTGTGCGCGTCGGTGGTGAGCCACAGCCGGGGGATCGGCTGCGTGCGCAGCCAGTCGAGCATCGCCGCATGCAGCCGGTCGCCGTAGCCGAGCCCCTCGGCCTGCGGATGCACGAACAGCGCCCAGATGTTGCCGGTGCGCGCGTTGCAACTGGCGAACGCGCGGATCTCGCCATCGACATCGATCACCCAACCCTTGCCGGTATCCTCGATCTCGCGCCGCACGTCCTCGTCGGAAATGCGCCCGGGTGTCAGCGTGTTCTCGGTCACCGCATAGCGCACCGTCCACATGCCCGGAATGTCGTTCCTGTGCGCTTCGCGCAGCACGACGGTCGCCTGTTTCGTTTCCGATTCCGGCCGGACCGTGGACATGGGTGCGAGCGATTGCAGATAACGTTCGCGCGACAGTCGATGCACATGGCAATGGTCGTCGCCGAAATCGCGGGCTTCGACGAACTCGAAACCCATGCGCCGGTAGAAGCGGATCGCATCGAAGTTCGACGCCAACGGATCGATCAACACCGCCTCCACCTCCGCGGGCGCGAAACAGCGCGCCAATGCCTGCCGCATCATCTCGCTGCCATAACCGCGACCACGCGCGTCCGCCTCGCCGATCCAGATATCCACGGCACGCAGATGCACCGGCGCGTCGCCCCAGTAATGACTATCCTCCAGCGCCGGATCGATGATCTGCACGAAGCCGATCGCGCGCCCATCCACTTCGGCGATCAACTGCTCGCGCCACGGCGGGGAACGCAGCAGTTCCGTTTCCCAATCCCAATCGTCGTTCGGGTCGGATTCGACCACGGCCGGTTCGTCGTCCCAGCGCCGCAGCACGGCGAGGTCGTCGATCGTGGCGGGGCGGAGGTGCAGGGTGTGGTTCAAGTTGGACACGCCCGAAGTCTATTGTGGGGAATGCCGAAAGTATCGGACGTGCCATACAGTAATGTCCATGACGCGTGGATACGGAGGGGTGTGTTGCTGGATACCGATCAATCGGCCTGCGTATGGATGAACGTGATAAAGCGATATCGCCTTTATTGACAGCGCTGATAGCAAGGAGTCAGCATTACATACCGCTCGTTTTTTCGAGTTTACTCAGCGTTAGGCCCCGAGAATTAGTATGCCGCAAGCTTTGATGCAGTCTTACTGGAAGCGCTTTGCGATCGCGCTGTGTGCAGCGGCGGTTCTTGTGTTCGCTTGCTCGCTGTCTATGCAGCTTCATGCACTCAAAGAGCCAGAATTGCTTATTGCTATTGCCGCAGGGGTGCTGGTCGCTTCTATTCCAGGATCGGTGCTATCTGCATTGGCATTCCGACGCAATCAGCTTGCTCTTATTCTTGGGGCTCAGCTTCTGACTGTGTTGGCCTTGATTGCTTGGTTCGGGCTCCGGGCCTAACAAGTCGTTCAAGCCGACCCCACATCGTGGCGTCGGCCACGTGCCTACGCTACGCTAGCACGCGTCCGCCACCCCGCTGCGGGGCGGCTTAACTCAGGC
>Ga0066603_10000033_pt1 | contig 99549 bp, 98 predicted proteins | sample Higcelweek8metaG_FD_59482 | JGI IMG/M metagenome (GOLD analysis project Ga0066603, IMG submission 59482) | Freshwater pond sediment microbial communities from the University of Edinburgh, under environmental carbon perturbations - High... | ecosystem: Environmental > Aquatic > Freshwater > Pond...
CGGGACTCAAAATCCCGTGCTAGCAATAGCATGAGGGTTCAACTCCCTCCCCGACCATATCTATATAACAAAAAAGAGCTATGGAACAATTTATACTAGGTTTGCTTGAGAATATTGGTAAGATAGACTTTCAATCTGTTTGGCAGATCTTTTTTTATGCTCTTGGTGTTTTTTGGATAGTTGTTCTTTACTGGATATGGTTAGATTCTGGAGATAGAAGTTCAAGTACTTTTGCAAGAGTATGCTATGTCCTCTTAGGTTTAGTACTTAATGTAGTTGGTTTAGTGATATATCTGATCATAAGGCCTAGTCAAACTATTGAAGAAATATATTGGTCTGATTTAGAAAGAAGATATTTAAAATATGAGACTTCGGAGTTAGGTGATTGTCCAAAGTGTGGAACTCAGCTTTTCCCTGGTTTTAAATATTGTCCAGAGTGTAAATACAAACTTAAGATTAAATGTCCAAGCTGTGATGTGTTCATGGATAGAAAATACAAGTATTGTCCTCACTGTGGAGAAGAAGTTCATAAAAATAACTCTTCTGAACCTTTACAATCTCCATCTAAAGAAGTAATGCAAGAGCAAATAGAAGCTTCAAGAATGGAAGCTGCAGAAGTAGTTGAAACAAGTAGAACAAGATACTCTGTAAAAAAAGGTGTTGCAGTAGAAGTAGGAGAGAGGGTAATAGATGGGTACAAAATTGTTTTTAAGAAAGTTAATGAATTACTTGAGAAGGGTAAAGTACTTGCTACAACTAAGAAGGATGCAATTGTAGAGAGTAATACTTCCACTAAAAAAAGTAAGAAGAGAAACAAGAAAAAGGGGAAGAGATAATTATCAAAATGGTCTTTTTTTGTGTTATTATTTCTTAATATAAGATTTATATTAACATTGTGTATCAAGAGATTTTAGAAAAAGCAGGTTCCTTTCTTTCACAGATACCTCCTGTCTTTCTTTTTGCTGTTGTCATTATTTTTGGAATGTATAAGTTTTGGAAAGGTTGTTCTGTTACAAGAAAAGAAAACAACTCTATCTTTGATATGTTCTTTTTCTCGTCTATTGCAGGTTTGTTTTTTGGAAGATTAGCATTCATATTATCCAACTGGAGTGAATTCAACCAATATATTTGGTATTGGTTACCATACGAAAAATATGGAGATCAAATATTTCTCTTTAGACTTTTACCTTGGAGATTCTTTAGAATTTGGGATTGGGAAATAGAATTGATTGTAATGTTCGTTGGCTTTATAGTCTTTGCAACAATATGGACAGTTGCAGTTAAAAAGTGGAAATGGAGTCATCTATACACACCAATATTTACAACAGCTACAACTATGATTTCTCTCTCGTTCCTACTGATCGGCCTTTATGTAAACAAAGTAGAATGGAGTACACAAGGATTTCTGATTCTTGTACCACTATTACTTTTGGTAATACTTCAAAAAATAATTAGAGATAGAATAATTGGAAGAAAAGAGATGAGGATATTAGCTATTACTGAAATTATATTTCTTGCTATACCTACAATCTATCTAGTATTTAACTATTTTTCTGTAGAGGCTACTACTTTTGAAAGAGCCTCTGTAGTTGTACTACTTGTCTGGTTTGTATTTGGTTCTTTTGTGTATATCGCAGAAACAAACAAAGCAAATGTAACAATTGAAAAAGTTTCTTCCTTGGGAACAATATCTGATTCTGATATAGATAGAACTATTAGATTATCAAAGTAATATCATATGGACAAAGAGAAAGTAGGGCAAAGAGTTGATGTATATCTTTTAGCCTATCTCAAAGATAAAGGCTATTCGTACATATCTAGATCTTTCTTAAAGAATAATTGGGAAAGAGATTTTCTTTTAGTAAATGGAAAAAGTATGAAGCCATCTTACAAAATAAGGGAAGGAGATAACCTAGAAGTTTCGGAAGAAAATATACTTAATGCATATGAAGTTGTAGACCTTGATAATATTGTTTCGCAAAATGGAGAATTAGAAATCATTTTTGAGGATAAAAATATCTTAGTCTTAAACAAACAGAAGGATATAAGTATTCATCCCGGAATAGGTAATTCCACAAATACGGTTGCTAACTTTGTAAGGGGATATCTAGAGAGGAAAGGAGAGTTTGATAAAAAAGTTAGTAGAGCAGGTGTAGTTCACAGATTGGACAAAGCAGTTTCAGGTTTGGTGGTATTTGCAAAGAACAAAGAAACACAGCTATACCTTCAGAATCAATTTCAAGAAAGAAATGTAAACAAAGTATATTATGCAAAACTTGGAGGAAAAGTTTTTCCTAAAAACCTTGAAGAGTATCTTCCAGTTCAAAGTATGAGTATGCAAGATGAACTTCAGAATCTTGAGAAAAATAAATTCAACTGCGATGATAGCTGGTATAAGGCTTCTGGATATATTTCTAGAAGCAAGAAAAACAGAATGAAAATGCAGTTCTCACCTTTTGACTCAAATGCAGGCAAGAAATCTGTTACATTCTTAAAGCCACTTAACAAGAACGAATTGTTGATAAAGATAGAAACAGGAAGAATGCACCAAATTCGTGCTACACTTGCATATTTGGGTACATATATATTAGGAGATTCTCTCTATGAATCTTCTGCAGGTGGAGAAATACCAAAGAATATAGAATTATCTTCAATATTACTAAGTTTTGTTAATGTAGATGGAAAGGAATTAGTTTTTAAATTAGTAAAGTAATGAAGAGAAGGAGTGTTATTACAAAACCAAAAAAAAAGAAACAGGTGTTTTCTATTAATCTTAGGAAACTTTTTCTTCCAATTCTTGTGGTTGGAGTTGTTGTATACCTTGGATATTTTTTCTTTACATTTTTTAGTATAAAGACTAATAATCCAATTCTATCAAGTTCGTTGGAAAGCTATCTTCTCTCAACAGATAAAACAGATTTAGAAAAATCATTAATAGTATTGGAAGAGGGAGAGGGGAATGATAGAAGAATCTCAGATGTTTACCTTCTTCTGACTAACAAGCAAAAAAACATCTCAATTGTTGTATATGTTCCTGGTGATATATATTTTGAATCTCTCAAGGAAGAGTTTGGTTCTTCCATTACGATCTCGTCTCTTCGATATGCAGGAGATTTTCTACAGGAGGGTAGAGGTGTTGAATATGCTATTTGGCAATTAAGCCAAATGCTTGGTATAAAGGTAAACAACTATATTTGGATTTCCTCAGAAGGATTGGAAGTCTTGAAAGAAGTATCTGGAGATTCAACAGAAATAAAAGAAAGTTTCAAAGAGTATTATACTGTCGAAGATGGATCTCAAATAGGGGATAGTTTTTTGAAACTTCATAATCTTTCTTCTTCTCAATCATATCTAAAGATGATCTTCAATCCAAACAAGCTAAAAGAAATAGATGGTAAGATTTTTTCAAATTTATCATTCATTGATGTGTTAACAAAAATTGGTGGATATGATGAAAATATTAAAAAAATGGATACCTACGCAATAGATATTTCTCATTACAAATATCTACAGGAATCAATGTCTGATCAGGGTGGTCAGATTACAAGTCTTAATACTGAAGCTTTTGATAATGCATTTAGAAAGTTTTCTGCAAAAATTATAGATAGAGATTTAGAAGAGGAAAGTGTAAGAGTTGAAGTATATAACGGAAGTGGTGTATCTGGCTTTGCATACCAACTTGGTAGAAAAATTGAGAATACTGGTTGTGATGTTGTAAGGTATGGAAATGCACCAAAGAATATTCAAAAAACAATTGTATATGTTCCTAATAAAGAAGCGTTTTCTAGCTCTTACAGTATCGTAAAAGAAATACTATCTGGGACATTCGAGCTAGTTGAAGGAAGGCCTGAATTTATGACTACGGGTGATATTGTCATTATTTTAGGTGAGGATATTAAATTGATGTACAGATTCTAATAATATTTGCTTAAAAACCTTTTTTAATCTAAAATTCTCGTATGGAAATAGTATTATTGGTATTAATAATTTTCTCTTTACTGTTTGTACTTGTTGTCTTCTGGTGGGCTGGAAAAAACAAAGTAGAGGAGAGTGTATATGAAGATATTCGAAATCCTTTTGTCATGCAGATACTTGTTCCTAGAGAAAATGACAAGTCAGCATTAGCTGCAGAGCAGATGTTTGCCTCTATTCACGGTATTTTACAAGATTACAAAAAGTGTCCAGATATTGTTAGTCTAGAAATTGTTTCTTCAGAAGAAGAGGGTATAAAGTTCTATGTTGTTTCTCCAAAAGAGTTGGCAAAATTCATAGAGGGGCAGATATATGCACAATATCCAAATGCAGATATTCGATATGTACAGGACTATGCAAGAAGTGATGCTGTAACTTCCGAATCTTTTGTAACAATGGGTGAAGTTGAAATGGAGAAGGGGTATATATTCCCAATTAAAACATTTAGAAGTTTTGAAGTAGACCCATTGGCAGCTATTACTGGAGCAATGTCGGAATTAAGCAAAGGAGAAAAGGTTTGGCTACAGATTTTAGTTAGGCCTGTTGCCAACTATTGGCAGGCTAAATCAAAGGGATATATTACTTCGATTAGGGAAGGAAAAGATCCTAATGGTAGTAGTATATTCGCTGCTTTTTCTAAATTACTATCTGGAATGGGGAAAGCCCTTACAGAGGGAGCTGATGCTAAACCTCAGAAAGAAGTTGTTAAGTTAGAACCAGGGCAGGAAGAAGAGTTGAAAGAAATAGAGAATAAGATGTTAAAACTTGGTTTTGAATTTAAAGTTAGAGTTGTCGCAAAAGCGGAAAACCAATTAAGGTCAGAGCAAATGTTAAGAGATGTAGTTGCAAGTTTTAAACAGTTTACAACAGCTCACCTTAACAACTTTATCCATGCTACTCCAGAGAAGAGTGGAAAAGCACTCTATGATGACTATATTAACAGGGTAATGTCTGGAACTGAGCCTGATATTGTTAATATCGAAGAGCTAGCTTCTTTGTATCACTTACCAAATATCTCTGTAGAGACACCAAATATTGCTTGGAGTAGATCTAGAAAGCTTGAACCACCTATGAATTTACCAAGAGCGACAGAAGGAGATGTTACACTGTTTGGAGAAACTGATTACAGAGATACAAAGGTTGAATTTGGTTTGAAAAGAAAAGATAGGGTTAGGCATTTCTACCTTCTTGGAAAAACAGGTACTGGAAAATCCACACTCTTTAAGAACATGTTCATATCAGATGTCTTAGCTGGAGATGGAGCATGTTTTGTAGATCCTCACGGAGATACGGTTGAACAACTTTTAGACTATATTCCACCAAACAGGATTGAAGATGTTGTATATTTTAATCCAACTGATATTCAACATCCAATAGGTTTCAATCTGCTTGAACTAAAAGATAAGTCTCAAAGAGATTTGATTGCAGATGGTGTGGTTGAAGTCTTTAAAAAACAGTTTGGTGATTCTTGGGGTCCAAGGCTTCAATATATACTTACAAATGCCATTGCTACTGCTTTAGAGGCACAAGGGACAACGCTTCTTGCTGTTGTTCGATTGCTAGTAGATAACAATTTTAGAAAGTTCATACTCAAGCAAGTTGATGATCCAATACTGTATAAATTCTGGATAGAGGAGTTTGCACAAATGTCTCAGAACAGTAAATTACTTTCTGAATCTGTATCTCCAATTCAAAATAAAGTTGGTCGATTCATCTCATCTGCAGTTACAAGAAATATCATTGGCCAAGTTAAATCTACAATCGATTTAAGAGAGATTATGGATAACAAAAAGATACTTCTTGTTAATTTAGCACAGGGTAGACTAGGTGAAGAAACAGCTTCTTTGTTAGGCGGAATGATCATTACAAGATTACAAGCTACTGCGATGGAAAGGGTTGATGTCCCCGAAGATGAAAGACAAGATTTCTTCCTGTATGTTGATGAATTCCAAAACTTTGCTACTGAATCTTTTGCAAAGATTCTTTCAGAAGCAAGAAAATACAAACTCAATTTGACTATGACTAATCAGTATATTGATCAATTACCTTTAACTGTTAGACAAGCTATATTTGGTAATGTTGGAACTTTGGGATCATTTGTAGTAAGTCAAGCTGATGCTAGTATCTTAGAGAAAGAACTTGCGCCTGTTGTAACTAGTGATGACTTAGTGTCTTTAGATGCTTACTCTATGTATATCAAGTTGTGTATTGATGGTATGACATCTATTCCATTTAGTGCAAAATCTGTTCCTGTTAGATATCAAAAATTTGGTTTGAGAGATGAGATAGTAAAGAGATCAAGAGAAAAATATGGAACACCAAAGGCTGATATCGAGGAGAAGATATTGAAGTGGAGTACTCAAAACTATAGTGAAAAGGGGAATAGGTCATTGATATTGAAAGAAGGTAAAGAGGAAGTGGTGGAAGAAGTGAAAGAGAACTAAATTTTGTTACATATTTAAAATATGTCAGGACATTCTAAGTGGTCAACAATAAAGCATAAGAAAGCTTTAAATGATGCTAAGAAGGGTAAAGTATTTTCAAAAGTATCTGTACAGATAACTCATGCTGCAAGACAGGGTGGTGGTGATCCAGATATGAATCCAAATCTAAGGCTGTATATAGATAAGGCCAAAGAGGCAGGATTTCCATTAGACAAGATAGAAAAAGCTATTCAGAAAGGAACAGGAGCTGGAAGCGATGGAGTGATTTTTGAAGAAATGTCATACGAAGGTTTCGGACCATTTGGTATCCAAATAATTGTTGATACACTTTCTGACAACAAGAATAGAACAGTATCTGATTTGAGGAATATATTTGAAGATATGGGAGGAAGTATGGGAGATTCAGGTTCTGTATCTTGGAACTTTGAGACAAAAGGCTTCTTAGTTATATTACCTGGACATATGGAGAAATCAGAGAAGTATGGAGAAGAAGATAAGTATGTTGAAGAGAACATCGATGATGTTATGCTCAATGTTATGGATTTGGAAGGAATATTGGATATACAGGAAACAGATGATGATGGTCAGAAGCAATTGGAAATATATACAGAGTACAACAAATTAGCTAGTGTAAGAGATGCAATTCATACATTAGGATATGTCGTTAAAGAAGCAGAGTTAGTAAAAGAACCAAAGATGTACAAATCTCTTTCCACAGAGCAATTAGAAAGAGCACAAGAGGCATTAGAAAAGATAGAGGACAATGATGATGTGCAAAATGTTTGGAGTGATATAGAGCTATGAGAATCTTAGGTATAGATCCAGGATTAGCAACTACTGGTTGGGCAATAGTAGACTTCGATGAGAGAGGTACTCCAATTCCTTTAGACTATGGTGCTATATTAACTGAGAAAGGGCTTACAGTATCACAGAGATTACAAGAGATATATTCCGATATAAATGAGCTAATTAAAATTCACAAACCAGATCTTGCTGGTGTTGAGACATTAATATTTTGTAACAATGCAAAAACTGCAATAGCAGTAGGGGAGTCTAGAGGAATTGTTCTTCTTGCATTAGAGCAGAATAATCTTCCAATGAAAGAATTCACACCATTGCAGGTAAAGAATGCTGTTACAGGTTATGGAAAAGCAGATAAAAAGCAGGTGCAAGAGAATGTCAAAGTGTTATGCAATCTAAAAGAAATACCTAAACCAGATGATGCTGCAGATGCAATAGCGATAGCAATCGCTGCAGAAATGATGTTCTCAAATCGATTAGGATAATTGTAATTATTATTGCAATGTATAAACAAGGGGGTATATAATTTCCACTATAAGACTTATATAAGCTAATTTAAACTCAATACAATGGCACCATCTGTAACAGAGCTATATGGAGCTGTCACAGCACATAGACATGATACATACGAAAAAGGTGAGGATATAGATGTAGCTCGTGCATTAGATGAAATGTCTGTCTCTCTTGGAGAACGTTTAGAAACTGGAACTATTCCCTACAGTCATTCTTTTTTTGCTGAGCAAAATGATGAAAAGAAAGAAGAATTAGAATGGAAAGCTTTAGAGAAATTTTTGACATACAATATCCTTCTTCCAAAAGAATACCCATTTGTATTTACTCCACAAAATATCATTGTAGAGAAAATAAATAATCAAAAACTTAGGGATAAATGGATGGAAGAATCTTGGTATATGGTTCGTGATATTGTAGAAAAAGGATTACGAGAGCGTTGTGATAAATATAGGTATTTACAAGCTTTTAGTGTAAATGGTGAGGAGTTAGAAGCTTCATTACTTGGACAAAGTATCCGAAGAAATATTGAGGTTTTGGAAGACAAAGGGATTGTAAAAAGAATAGGAGAAGATGGATTATTTGATTTGGATCATCTTCTTTTAACTGCAAAGAGATTTCCTTTAATAGTCGTACATCAAAGTGGTCTTGTATACTTTCTACTTTGTTATGATATGAATATACCAAATATATACGAGGATAAAAGAGAGGATTCATTCTTTAAAGTTGTAGAGAATATATACAAGATACAGGAAAGAATGAAAACGGAAAAATCTTCAACATTAGGAACAAAGGTTGAAAGACCAAAACAACCGGAAGAGAGTAGAGACACATTAAATCCGTATGATTTAAACAATGTCCAAAAGGTTAATAGAGAGTAATTAGGATATCCTGTATAATAGACTATGATATCATTCATAACAGGTACTATCCAAAAAACAAACCTTGCTAAAGATTCATATGTTGATATTTTAACTCAATCAGGTATTGCATATCGTATTAGTATTCCAAGCTCATATCTTTGTCCTTCAAAGGGAGAGACATACTCTTTGTATACACATTTCCATGTAAGAGAAGATGCTCAAACACTATATGGTTTTGAAAAAGAAGAGGAAAGAGATGTTTTCGAATTATTAATAACTGTCTCTGGTATTGGTCCTAAAATTGCATTGGCCATACTCTCAACATTCTCTAAAACTGATCTTGAATTGGTAATAAATGAAGGAGATGCAAGAGGTTTAAGCAGAGTCTCTGGCTTAGGTCTTAAAGGTGCTCAGAAGATAATTCTAGAATTAAGAGGCAAAGTTGATTTTAATATCAAAGATAGTAAAGAGGACAATATAGTTAAGGATTTGAAAGAAGCATTAAAGTCTTTAGGATTCTCTGGTGATCTACTTAAAGAAAAGGTAGAGCTTGCTCAGCGAATGATTGAAAAGAACAAAGATCTTGAAATAGAAGAACTAATTAAAAAGGTCCTAAGTAAATAATGATAGAGTCAAGCAAATACAAAAAAGAAAAGAAACAAGCTAAAGAAATAGTACTAGAGAAATCGCAGGAAGAAAGTACAAAGTATGAACAAAAAATTCGACCAAGTAAATTAGATGAGATAGTAGGTAGAAACCTAGAGAAACAAACATTGAAGATGATGATAGACTCTGCAAGGAGAAGGAAGGAAGTTGTTGATCATATTCTTTTCTATGGTCCTCCTGGTTTAGGTAAGACAACTTTTGCTATGGCAATAGCGAATGAGATGGGTTCTTCAATAAAGATTACATCTGGTCCTGCAATTGAAAGGCAGGGAGATCTTGCGGCTATATTAACAGGATTGAAAGCGAATGATGTACTTTTCATTGATGAAATACATCGATTATCAAAGGTTGTTGAGGAAATTCTTTACCCGGCCATGGAAGATCGAGTATTAGATATAATCATGGGTAAAGGACCATCTGCAAAGACTATTAGATTAAGCTTGGAGCCGTTTACATTAGTAGGAGCTACAACTCAAATAGGTAAGATAAGTTCTCCAATGAGAGAAAGATTTGGATTGATTCAAAGGTTAGATTTTTTTTCTGAAGACGATATTGTAGAAATACTAAAGAGAGCTTCAAAACTTTGGGATATCAAAGTAGAGGACTCCGCATTAAAGTTACTTGCGGGATGTTCTAGAGGAACAGCAAGAATTAGTCTTAGACTATTAAGAAGGTGTAGAGATTATGCTCAAAACAATGATAAAGGAATAGACGAAGAAGTTGTTCTTAAGACAATAAAGTTATTAGGTGTTGATATTGAAGGATTGGAAGATATAGATAGAACTATATTAAGAACTCTTTTAAATAACTTCTCTGGAGGTCCAATAGGTTTGTCTACATTAGCAGCTTCAATTTCTGAAGATGAAGTAACTGTCACAGATGTCCATGAACCTTATCTTATGAAATGTGGCTTTATTAAAAGAACATCAAGGGGTAGAGTATTGACTCAGAAAGGATTAAAATATTTAGAATCATTAGATGAACAAGGTTGATACAAATACAGATAAAGAGAAGAGGGCAAAGCTACTACTGTTAGCAGCATTCATTGCTTTAGCTATCTTTATTAACAAAATATCACAATCTCAAGCTCAGGTTCTATTATGGAAGGTATATCTTAATGCTGGAATATATTTTTGTATTGCATTTGTTGGATTGTTGTGGGCATTTAATTTCCAGATAAAGAAGAAGTCATTGCTATTTCTTTTACAATCTTCTCTGTTTATTTTCTCTGAAGCAATCTTTGTGGAATTATTTTTCTTTCAGAAATTTAATCGTATCTATGAATTCTTCATTCTTCTAATTCTGATGCTTCTTGTTTTTGTTGGTAACTATGTATCATTCTTGATGGCGAATGTTTTAAATGTAGATCTATTCAAGAAAATTCCTCTTGTCCATGTTGGAAGAACATCGTCATATCTGATTTCTCTTTTTATGATGTATTTCTTCACCTTTAGTATTTTAGTTACTGGATTTCAGTTATATATTCTTATTCCATTAGTAGTTGTTGTTTATTCAATCATTATCTATATCCATTATTTAAATATTGGGCTAGAGGAGGGGGAGATGCTTAGGAAGTTCTTGCTGACTTTGTTTTTATGTGTATTTCTTTTTTTGGGAGTTTTCTTAAGTGGTGATTTGCATGAGTTGATTTCTATTGTGCCTGTTGTTGGATATTATCTTGCGGTAGGGGTTGTTTCCAAAGAGAGGATTTCTAGTGAGAAAAAGAATACAGCATATTTCTTTGGTTCTGTAATATTCTTTTTGGCTATTGTAGGTTTGTTAATAAATATTCTTTCATAAATTTGTTAGTGTTTCATACAGAGTAGGGGGTGGGGGCCTTGCGACCCATAGTACCTGACGGCCTATAGTTGTCAATGTGGACAACTACTTGCTAATATCTCCTATTAAAAAGATATCCATAGAAAAAATAAAGAGAGAATGAAAATTTATTTTGATTATTATTTCTTTATGTTTGTATCTCCTATGGAGTAGTCCTCTCTTGACATAAATGTGTTATGATTCTAGAATATACTATCGAGTATAATCACCCTTATATGCGGTGGTTGTGCATAGAGCTCTGGAATCTTTAGAATTTTTAAAATTTTATTACTTAAATCAATGTTATTCTATTTCTCTTTATATCTTATTTTTCTTTTCTCTTTCTTCTTCATTGTCTCTTTTCTTCTGTGTGTTTACCTTCAAAAAAATTTTACTTCCCCTACTCTGATATTTTAAATTTTTAATATGTAGTAATATTGATTATGAAAAGAAATGGTTTCCCAAAGCTTAATGACCAAGATGACTATCTAATCTCTTTGCAGAACAATAACTATAGTTCTCAAACGATATTAAACTATGCAAGGGATCTTTGTATATTTGCTGTGTTTTTGTATTTTAGGAATGTTGATTTCATGAAAGTTACTAAGAAGGACATTAGTGCCTTCAAAGGTTACTTAATTGCAGGTGAACATCTTAAGGATTTGGATAGAATCAGGCATGAGTGTGCTAAAAGTGTTGGTATACCAATGTTAAATAGTGCCGAAGCTCCTAGGGGCGATTTGAGGCCTGCGAAATCTTCAGGTGGTATAAGTGGACCTTTAAAGTCTGATGGTATAGGTGATCATGGTAAGGAAATCTTTGAGAGTGATTTTTTGAGTGCATTGTATGGTAAGGTGTATGGAAGTTTGGGTATATATGATAGACCTGTTAATAGCTCTTCAAGGAAAGAGTCTGGTTTGGATTCTAGGAGTATAAATAGAATGCTTTCTGCTTTGAGATCTTTTCTTAAGTTTAGGATTAGTTGGGATTTAGATATTCCTTTGCCTCCAGATGCTGTTGATATGATGAAGTCAGAAAAGAGAATGAAGAAGGTTGCTACCTTGGAAGATTTAACGAGATTGATTGAGTGTCCTACAGAATTTGAGACTGATGAAAGAATTGCATTGAGGAATAGGTGTATGTTGGAGGTTCTTTTTGCTACTGGTATGCGTATCTCTGAGTTGATTAATTTAGATTTGGAGCAGATAAATGCAGAGGGAAAGATATATATTATTGGTAAGGGAAAGAAAGAACGATTAGCATATTTAACATCTAGGTCTTTGGATTGGTTGAATCATTATTTAAAGATAAGGTTGAGGTATGCTTTTAGTGATGAAGACAAAGAGAATGAGATAACTGCTGTTGGAGAATTAGAGACTGACCGTGAAACATCTAGCTCTGAAGGTAATTCTGAATTGAATTTAGAGATATTTGATAAGGGGAATAGGAAGTATATTAAATTGGTTGAGAAGTTTAGGTCGACAGGTTATTTAAATAAATTTGACTCCCCTGCTCTCTTCATTCCTTTCTCTGGTATTAGATCTGGCAAACCTAAATCAAGAATATCTACGAATTACTTTCAAGAAAGGATCGCAATATACAGAAGGAAATTAGGTATACAGATACCTACATCTGCACATAGTTTGAGGCATGGTTTTGCTACATATCTTGCTGAGGAAGGTGCTAGCCCTGTTGCATTACAGGTTTTACTTGGTCACGAAAGCCTAAATACAACAACTAAATATGTACATGCAAGTGAAAAATTTGCTGAAGAAACTGTAAGGAAGAATCATCCACTAAAGTAGATTACATCTGTCCTGTTATGTTTTTGTATGTATCAGTACTCTTTGCTTTTTCTAGCAATTGTTGTGCAGCTACATCTCCACTATTTGCTTTTTCTATTAATGCTTTTGCTTCTTCGATATTCTTTTTAAAAGATTCTAACAAATCATTGTATATATTCATTATCTCTGTTTTTGCATCTTGTCCATAGACTGTAACTGCAAGTTCGTTTATGATTGTTTCGAAATGCTCACTAGATTTTGATTCTCTTAATCTATTTTCAACAACTGTTAGTTCTTCATCAGAAGCTTTCTCTGAGAGATCTTCAAACAAAATCTCTAATACTTCTTCTGATATTGTATTAAAGAAATCTTCTGCTTCAGTTTCTCCAATTCCCATTGCTTTTATTTTTCCGATTATTTCTTCTTTCATGGCAGTATATTTTTAATTGTAATCTAAATTATTTATTTAAGGAGTGTCTCTGCAACACCAGGTTTAACACTATTTAACATTTGAGTTAAGTCTGGCTGAGGAGTTCCACCTCTAACAGCTTCAAGGTATCTATTTAGCAACTGATGTACTTGTGAAGTATTTAGATTTTCCATTAATTCAGGTCTTGTTACCCCATTGTCAACAAGTGCATCTTCGAGAGTGTGAGCAGCCATTTCATGGATACCACCATTGTAGTTAGAATGATTTAATGGTCCTCCTTGAAGAATATCTTGTGCAGGACCTTGTCCTAGATTTCCGTTCCAAGCACTTCCAGGTAGGTTAACTCTTCCATCTTGGACTAAGACTCCTTCATGTGCTGTCTCAATTCCACCACCTTGTGGTAATTCAATACTACCTTCAGGAGTTACTGGAGAATGTGATACTGATGCTTGACCACTTAAATCGGTTGGAGCATTAGTAGTTGTAGATCCAGCTCCCCATCCAAAAATATTTTGTAATGCAGAACCGATACCGTATCCTACAGATCCACCAATTATGACTGCTGAAGCTTCTCCTAATCTTTTGCCCCACCATTCATTTCTCTTAATTTTCTTGTCTAAATCATTCAATTCCTGCATACTCTTTCCTTGTCTTGATTCGTATTTGAGTGCTGATGATTTACTCATTAATTTGTTTGATGCTTTCTTTGCAAGATTTCCTACAAATCTACCACCAAGTGTTACTGCTACTACTGCTGCGACACCAACTGCTGGAGTTGCTAATGCTAAACCAAGACCAGCAACACCGGCTATTACTTTAATGATCTTCTCTTTTCTTTCTCTCTTCTTTGTATTCTCTGCCTCTGCTCTGTTTATACCTCCATCAATATTCTTCTTTGCTTGTGAAAGATCAAAGTATCTAGCTTTTTCTTCCTCTGTTAATCCTTCTTCTTGTAATTTCTGCTCAAGTCTTGTTAATTCTGCTCCTAAAGCTGCGGATCTTTGTTCTGGAGTATTTTCACCTCTTAGTTCTCTTAATTGTGCTTCTAAAGCAGCAACTCTTTCATCTTGATTGATTGGAGCCTGTTGCTCAAAAGTTTGTTGTTGTGTTGCTCCTACAACTGTAGCTTCTGGAGTACCTTGAGCATTATCAATACTTTCCTCAAAATGTCCATCTATGATCTGAGGGTTTGTAGGTATTACAGGTATAGTCTCATTTGCTGATGGTTGCCCATTGATATTTACTACAGTAGCACTACTCATTTGTTGAGAATTTACTGTTTCAGGTATTGTTGTTACAGGTTCTTCATTTTGTATCTGTGTAGTAGGTTCTTCTGCTGGTCTTTGCAATTGAGCTAAAAGTATATTTAATTTTTCTTCTAAATTAGTAATTCTTTCAAGAAGTCTTGCATTATCTGCTTTCAATGATTCGATGTATTCTGCTTGATCATTCTTAGCTTCAGTTGTTTCTGTAGAAGTAGACATATCTTCTCTGAGTCCTTTTACAATTTCATTCTGTGCTGCTAAAGCTTCCGTTCCACTGAAATGATCAGCGGTAAATCCTTTGTTTGCATTTATATTTGATTGTCGTGCTTCTTCATACATAGCATTCTTTGCTCTCATTTCTGCAACGATTTTTGCCTGGTTCCCTAATGCTTCGTTTGTTCCTGCATTCTGTACAAGAGGATTGAACCCTTCGTTCGCTTGTGTATTTGAATTCAAAGCTTGCTGATGTGTCTCATCTAATCTAGCAACCTTTTGTATCTCAGGTATCCTTGAAAGGAAGTCTTGCTCTTCTGCTGGCATTGGCTCAAGAGGCTTAAATCCTTCATTTGCTTTATCATTTGTTGTGATTGCATCTGTATGTCTAGCATCTGCTTTAGCTTTTTCTGCTATCTCGTTCTGTCTTGCAAAGAAATCTTGTCCTGATTGTGACATGTTTGTTAAAGGTTCAAAACCCTTGTTTTTGTCACTATTTGAATTCAAAGCTTCTTGATGTAATTCCTCTCTTTTCTTTGCTAAATCTTCTTGATATTTCTTGTATGATGGAGAATCTTCTGTAATACTAACACCTTCCTGCTTACTAATACCTGAATCTTGAATTTCATTATATCTTTGAGCATTACCTTTCCACATCTTATCTGCTAGAGATGGATTTGTATTGTTTTCATTTGTCATTGGTTTCTCATGTGCTACAACAATGCTAGGTGCAACTTCTCCAGGATTAAGATTGCTAACATTTAGAGGATGAAGAGTCTCTTCATAGTTATTAAGATCAAGGTCATTTTGACTTTTTGGTGTTTCTCCAAGAACTGAATTAACAAAATCATTCCCTTCTTCAATCCTATTCTCCGTTACAGCATTACCATAGCCAATTCTAGAAGTTGCTTCTGCTTGATTTACTTCTGCTCTTCTTTTTGCTTCAGCATTATTCTGTTCAATTCTATTTTGTAACTCTTGATTCTGATCTTCACCCATTGTAGATAGTACTTAAACTTAATGTTTTCCTACCCAATATTGGAATATTAAATAGGCAGATTCTTAGTATAAATTAACTCTTTTAAAGTAGCTTGTCAATAAATATTTTACTCATTAAAATTGTCTCTTTATGACCTTACCATTTACACTTTCTTCTACAGTAAATGAGTAGGTATTAAAATAAAGAATCTCAAGTAATGCCTCAAACCCATTTTTAAACCATCTCATTTTTTTACCTTGGGAGATGGATCTTGGTTTGTAATATATATCAACTTGTTTAAATCTTAATCTTTGTCCATTTACTTTTCTGTATCTTACTAACTTTGCAGTTAATTCTGGCTCTAGTCCAAAATTACTCTTAGATTCTAAAGTTTTGAATATTGTTCTCATGATGTCCCCTCTTACCATCTTGTAACAAGTTTCCATATCATTTGGAGCGAATCCCTTTGGTCCAGTAAATATATTTGAAATGGAAGTAAGAAATCTATTTCCAAAACTATGTATTATGTTGCTAAATTTATTCTGATAGTTAAATCTATTCCCATATATTACATCTACAAAATGGTGCTTATTGAATATCGTTAAGAAAGAAATTAAATCTTTTGGCTTGTATTCTAAATCTGCATCTTGTGTTACTACATAGTCTCCTGTACTTGCTAATACTCCCTTCTTTACACTTTGTGATTTACCTAGGTTTCGTTTGTTTTCAAGAACTATATATTCAGTATCTTTTGACTTGTTTTCTTTGACAAATTCCTCTATTAGTTGTGGAGTACTATCTGTTGAATGGTCGTTAACAAGTATAATCTCTTTTCCAATGCCTTCTGGTAGTTTTAGTAGATATATTTTCTCGAGTATCTTTTGTATTGTTCTTTCTTCATTGTAGACAGGGATTACAATGGAAAGTTTTGTTCCTTTTGTGTTTTTGTAATGTATAGGTAAAAGTCTAGAATAGTAGTTTTCAATCATCTTCTCTTTTGAGAATATTTCTTTATTCTTCTCGATTAGTGTCTTTATATACTTTTCACTTCTTGATCTAAATATTGCTTTTTCAAGTACTTGAGTCAGCTCTTTGTGATTGCCTTTGTTAAATGTAAATTCTTTCGTGTTGAGAATATTTGCTATCTCCATATTGCTCTTAGCATCTGAGATAACTGGAATATTTCCAAGAGATATTGCTTCTAGTATTCCCAATGCTAATCCTTCACTTAATGATGAATTGACGTATATCTTAGACTTTTTAAGCAATTTAAAGAGATCGTTTTGTTTAAGCAATTTATTTATAATTGTAATATTTGTAGGTAGTTGAATATCTTTGTTTTCAAAGTCTTTTCCTTCTCCTACTATGACGAATCTCCATTTTGGATATTTAGTAGCCAAGATTTTGTAAGCTTTGAAAGTAGTATTTGGGTCTTTTACTTTTATCCATTTGCTGGCAAATACGACAATATTTTCTTTCTTTGATATCAATCCAGGATTAAATTTTGTATCAAAGGAATTATATATGATGTCTATCCTTTCTTTTGGTATGTTGAAATTGTTGCTAATCCAATCTTTGCTATTCTTTGATACTGCAAGGATATCTTCTGAATTTTCAAGTACAGTTCCAAATATGTTTTTATCTATCCAGTTTATGACAGAGGAAGTAAATTTTGAGTTAAGAAATATTGGTCCTGCATTGTGCTCCACTACTGTATATGGATGCTTAATTAGTGAGCAAATGGATGCTGTTAGAAAACTACTAGTTAGATGTCTGCTATGTATTAATACTTTTGCATTTGGATTTTTAAAGAGAAGATTTAGCATCTTGAAAACAAAAGAAAGACCAAATATTGGGTATGTACCATCGAAAATATTCAGTGTTTTAAAACTTAATCGATCGTAATCTTGTGCTTTCTCAAAATATTTTTTTGAAGAACTGTACACGGCAATGCTCCTTATACCTTTTTCAGATATTCCTTCGATTAGGTTGTATGCCATATTTTCTAAGCCCCCTATTTTAGGAGGAAAGAAATGTGATACAGATATTAATTCGTATTTTTTTGATCTTTTTTTTGTCATTCCAGGCAGTTCTATTTAAAAAGGACAAAGTTATCACTAATATATATTGGTTTCTTGTTTGTTCTTTGTTGGTCTTCTATGAGTTTTTGATCTACTTCCTCGATCTTTTCAGTATTGTTAATACTCAATGAATATATGTTGTATATCCATGCTGTATCCTCGAACTTGACTGCTTTGTACAATCGAGATGTGTATAGTATTACAAAATTGTCATCAGAGGGGAAGCTTGTAGATGTTAGTAATCCTTCGTATGTTTCTGAATTTGGATCTTTGAGATATTCATAGAGATTGTGTCTGGTATCTAATTGCATATACTGTGCTTCTAGAGTATCTGTATTGGTTAAGGAAGCAACTATTAACTGTGTATACGGATCTGATATTACCATCTCGTTTGTTGGGTTTTCTTTCAGGTAATCAACGATTGCTTGATCCTCCTTAGTTATTGCTGATACTGTTCCATCGGATTGTGTATAGAAGACTAGGTAGCTATTGTACTGTATGAAGAAGTTTACAAGATATATACCAACTAGAAATATTGAGATGAAAAGTTTTGGGAAGAACTTCCAATTAAGACTAGAAAGGAAAGATATTAGTAACACGGAAGAGAAGACTCCAATTCCTATTGTGAATTTGTTTGCATATGTAGGAGCTAAGAAGTAACAGATTATGGAAATAACAATGAATGTTGCACTAATGATTGAAGATTTGTTTGTATCTTTCTCAAAAAGATTTGTTAAATATGCGAGAGCTATCAATATCCAACTTGGTCCGAGTATCAATGCAAAAGTTTCTAGATTATTTGGGAAATATGGATTGGTTAAACTTCCAATAACTTTTACGGAATCTGTTTGTATTAGCTTCTCGACACTAAATCCTGCAATATTTGCTAAAACAAAAAAGAAGAGAGAAAGCAAAAGTATTAGGTAATATATTTTTACTTCTTTTCTGTTCTTTAAATTATCTATGACCAAAAACTTGATCCAAAGCAGTACTGAAAGGAATGTCCCAATTATGAAGTGAGAAGAGATTAGTAATATTGTCGCAATGATCAACTTTGGCAAATTTAGCTCTCTGTCTTTGAATATCATCAAGAAAAGTAAAAGTGCAAAGGTTTGTGGTATGAAAAAAATGAAATCATATCCACCCATTACAAATACAAGAAGAGAAAGTAATACTCCTAACTGTGACCACATTGTATTTGCAGTATATTTTTTAAAGATGTAGTAAAGAGGAATACTAGCTACTATTGGTAGTAACAAATCTAAAACATAGAAGGTTTTGATCGGATCTGTTTGAATAAATGTCGTTATGTATCCAAGGATTAAATGGTAAAAGGTTGTATATCCTTCTTGTAGGAAGAGGTTTGAGCATTGTCCAGGAAGAATACATATTATGTCGTTGTAAAAAATCTTGTTTGTTACAGTTAAGTGCTGTAGGTAATCTAATGCTACTACAGAATTCGGTTCTCGTATGAATATTGCAACAAAGATGGAGAACAAAATAGCTGGGAACATTGCTGAAAGAATATCCTTGATTATCTTCTCTGAGTAATCGCCTCTCTTTTCATCAAGTAATATGAAAAGCATAAAGAGGATATTCCAAAGAATAACATTAAAGATACTTCCAAAAGGTAAGATCTCACTCAATGGTACTCCTACTATCTTTGATATTAATATTGATATTCCAAACAAGATAGAAAAGTAGAGAAAACAGAGAGCACTTGTAAAACCCACAATTCTAGATCTAAATATTACCTTTGAGATTAAGTTGGGTAGTGTTAGTGTTGAGAATATAATATAACCAATGAATATGTAGTTATTGCTAAATGAATCAAATCCTCCAGAAATTAGTGAGAATATGAAGTATGCAATTGCCCCAATATTTATTGTTATTGCTAATATATCAAACATTTTATTTACACTTAATGTTTAAGTTAAACTTAAATATCGTTTCAGGTTCATACGGTCTGGAAAGTATTAATGATTGATTGTTGTCTGATACTGCATATTTTGTATTCTCCCCTACTACTGATACAGTACATCCATTATCTAAGAAATATATCTTGTCTTGGTTTGTTTTGAAATCAACCTTGTTTGAGTAGTCTAACTGTATGTAATATCTTAAACTTTCTTCGTATGTGTACTGTGTGTTTGCATATATTTCTACTCTTAAATTCTCACTGTCTTTAGGAATTATCCTTGCTAATCTTGTACTTACTTCCCTATTCTCTATGTATTCAGTATCTATGTTTGTTCTTACGATTGAGTTTTCTAAATTAGAGTTTTTTTGTACTTTGGTATTGCTACTAAATGGATTGTCTATTAAGCCATTTTCATTTTCTAGGTGGTCATTTTTTGCAATTATTTCTAAATATTCACTATTTGGTAGTTGGAGAATTATGCTTTGTCTTTGATTTAGGACTTGGAAGTTCTTACTTTGGTTGTATTTGTTAAAGTTTACTACAGAGATGTAGATTGAGAATACTATTAGTATAGCGACGAGGATTTTAAGATAGAAGGTTTTCATACTATCTTAAATATATATTGATTTTATGAAAAAAGGAAGGTTGGTAAAAACAAAAAATAACCTTTCGGTTATTTGTATAGATATATTTAAAGTGGTGTTGCTCCTCTCCGTGGTTTTAATGAAATTTTGACCGCATAATGCGAGTCTAATTTCTCCACGGAGAGGTACCCAATGAAGGGCTTTAGCTGGGTTGGAGGTGGTTATTGAACTTCAGTGGTACTGAAAAACTGTCCCTGAGACAAAACGCAGGCGGAATCTCCAATGAGAGTCCAAATGACTTCGTCTGTCGCAGATGTTACATAATTGCTTCCGGGTAAGAGAAGGATGGCATGGTCGCGATTGCGATCAGGCTTTATGAGTGCAGGCCCATGAACAGTCGTTCCCGAAGAAACAACTTTGCCGTTTGCATCAAATCCTTCTGAATACTTGCAGACTTTTTCAATTCCTTCTTCAGCGGAACCTTTTGCTTCGCTGTCAGTGACAGAAGCCGGTTTTGCAACCACTTCTTTTTCGACAGCAGCAGGCGCTGATACAGAAACTTTCTCCACTACGGGAGCCGGTGCTAACCACTGATAGGTCAAGAGAGATACGACACCGCATCCCATGAGTCCTACGAGTAGTGCTCCGATAACTAAAGTCTTTACTACGAATTTTAAAGCGTCCATTGATTCACCTCCAAGTGAATTTCTAACTTCATTTTTTTGATTGAATATTCTCCAATCCAGCAATCCAAAAATCAATAATATAATTAATTTCTAAACTACTGGATCGGTATCCATCAAATTACCAGCTTTTAAAGAACTTGTCCTTTTATTAAATAAAAGAGACATTAAAAAGATATCTATATATCCCTATGTATGTTTCTTTTATTGATTATTTTTGTGTGAATTATTTTTAAAGAGCAGGTTCTTTAAGTTCTTAATCCTATTACATTATACCATTTATAACTTATAATCTCAATACTATAGGGTAAGGGTCGCCCCCTACCCTAGTATTGTTTGGTTAATCTATCTTATTACTTAGTATCTTAGATACACCTATAGAAGCGATACCAAAAAGGTATGTAATGACTGCTACTATATTGAATACCATACCATCTACTAATCCAGTATCTTCTGGAATATGTGGACCGTATGGAGTATAGCCGTCAGCTAACACAGGTGATTTCAATAATGAAAAGGTTACTATTGTAAGAATAGAAACCAAAAGAATGTTTGTTTTCTTCATGGTTATTTGTAATGAGCAATTTAATTACAGCTACATTATATCTCATAACTGGGAATTGCGCAATACTATGGGGTATCTACTTGACTCTGTCTAGATATCGGAAAACTCTAACAGGAGAGTTATACATCCTACATGTATAGAGGATTAGGTCTGAATTGTAATCTGTTATCTGTGTATTATCTTCACTCTTAACAACCTCGTACTCATAGCTTCTCTGCTCCCAAATTATCTGAACCCTATCTCCTACTTTTAACTTTGGAAGATTGTAAAAGGTACTACTCTCTCTAAATTCAGTAGTCCATTCTATATATCCAAATCGATGAGCTGCAATTATTATTGGAAGATTATCTAAAGCTGGGGTCCCAAAATTAGGAACTCTCCAGATCCCATCCTTAAGTCCAGCATCAGCACTATTGTTTTCAACAATAACTGAATTGATACCAATACTTGATATAACAATCATATTATCTTCTGGCAAAGAAGTATCAAGTGGAGGTAATGCTAATACCTCAGCATTTTCCTCTTCTTTTTCAGAAGCATCTATTTCCTCTATATCTTTTGTTAAAGTATTTAATTCTGAATTTGTAGCTTCCTTATCTATTGAGTACCAAATCTGAGGATAGAAAGATATTGCAAGTGTTGCAAAGGCAACAAAGAAAAGAAACAATCCAAATACTAGATATATTGTTGAGAGCATTTTTATTGTTTTACTTCTTTCCATTAGTTTTTACTTCTCAAATACAATTCCAATATCATACCACTATTTATCACCTCTTGAGCATATGCTTTACCAATGTATCTGTAATGCCAGCTCTCGTAGCTATATCCAGTTATACTTTCATAGCCAGATGGAAATGAAATAACGAAACCATACTTCCATGCATTATTCGCTAACCACTTACTTGCCTTTGTTCCTGCAAAAGTGCCTCCTAAACCATCAGCTATTTCTGAACTACTGAAATCTACAGCAGTTCCTAATTGATGCTGACTATGTCCTGCTCTTGCAGAGACCTTGTCAGTAGCAGCTACACTACCTCCATTTGCACTTAACCAATAGTTGTATGTAGATATCTGTGTATTGTATGATCTATATCCTGATCGAATACTTAAATCTATTCCTTCACTCTTTGCTTTGGTAACCATTTCCTTTAAGTCATTTATCAATATCTTTCTTAACATATAGCTTTCACCTTTTCTAATTCCTGAAAGACTTGCACTTACAAGATCACTTGGAGCATAGTTTTTAGGTAGTTTGTATTCTTTATTTACCAATACTAAGAGATCATTGCCATTTTTCGTACACTCTTTTATATTACTAGGATATGACCACCAACTTGTACTTACTACTGTACCAGTCGATTTCTTTGGAGTTAATTTTTCAAGGGATGTATCTGTAACAATTGTATAGCTTTCTACTATGTTACTTCTGTTTGTTTCTTCATTTGTATTCTTTTCTGTATATACAATAGTATGTGTATTGAAAGACAGAATGAGAGCTCCAACTGCTCCTATTATATTTCTAATTATTTCCATGATGAGTATATCTTACAACATATAACTGGGATTAAATAGTAATACTGTTACAAGATGCATATATATTTATCTAGGTCAGGAAGTATATTTTCAGTTGAATTAGAATAGGATATATAAATTGTAATATCTATGATTATGGTTTTAACAAAGGAGGATATAAGAGTGTTAAATGAGTTAATGATTATCAATATCAAGAAGGTATACAAAGATATGGTAAAGATCAATCTTGTAAACAGTATGACCTATGACGAACTTTCCAAAGATATTGTAAAAATCTCTGGAAAGGAATACGAGAGAGATTTAAAGATTGTTAAACTAGAGTAAAGCCACTGTGACTACTCTGTCCTCTCCCTCTCCATTTATATTCATAACTTTTACACCTGATGTCTGTCTTCCCTGTACAGGTACATCCTTAAGGTTTGCTCTGATTACTTTTGATTTTTCAGATATTACAACAATTTCATCATCATTCTCTGTGAGTATTCTTGCAGTTGCAATGTTACCTGTTTTTGAAGTAACTCTAAAAGTGAATATTCCTGTTCCACCTCTCTTCTGTCTTGTATATTCTTTTAAGAGTGACATTTTTCCGTAACCGTACTCAGAGAGTGTAATAAGTTTCTGTTCATCATTCTCTACAATTCCCATACCTATGACAATATCTGTTTTAGATTTGAATTTAATACCTGTAACACCTCTTGTACTTCTACCCATAGGTCTAACATCTGTTTCTTTGAATCTTACAGACTTACCTTCTTGTGTTATCAATATTATTTCATCCTCTCCTGTTGTAGGTTTTACCCATGTTAATTGATCTCCTTCTTCAAGCTTTATTGCTGTTAATCCATTTGATCTAATCTTAGAGAATTCGGATAGCTCTGTTTTCTTAATGTATCCTTTTTCTGTTGCCATCAAGAAGTACTTGAAAGCTTTTGTACTTTCTTTCTTGCTGTCATCTTTTCTTTTTTCTGAAACTTTTCCTTTAGGATCTCTTGTTAATACAGATGTTACTATCTCGTCTGGTTCAAGTTGTACAAGATTTACCAAAGGTAGTCCTTTAGCTGTTCTACCTAAGTCTGGGATTTCAAATATTCTCAAATTGAATACTTTTCCTTTATTTGTAAACAGAAGTAATTCATCATGTGTATTGCAAAGGAATGCGTGCTCAATGAAATCACCTTCTTTTGTATCTCCTCCTGAAACTCCTTTTCCTCCCCTATTTTGTGCCTTGTATGTATCAGGAGATAATCTTTTAATATATCCTGAGTGTGTGATTGTAACTAATGTGTCTTCTGATGCAACCATATCTTCTTCTGAGATGTCATCTATTTTACCTTTGATAACTTTTGTTCTTCTTGCATCTCCGTATTTTTCCTTTATCTCTTGTAAATCAGAATTTACAACTTCAAGTATCTTGTTTGGATCTCCAAGTATTTCATTGTATTCTTTGATCTTTTCTTCTAATTCTTTGTATTCATTTTCTAGCTTCATTCTTTCTAGTGCGGCTAATCTTCTCAACTGCATATCCAAGATTGCTTGTGCTTGAACTTCTGTGAACTCAAATTTGTCCATCAAATTTGTTTTTGCAGTATCCTGAGTTTTTGATTGTCTAATTGTAGCGATTACTTCATCAAGCATATCTAATGCTTTGAGTAATCCTTCTAATATGTGTGCTCTGTATCTTGATTCTGCTAAATCAAATTCAAATCGTCTAATTGTTACTGTAAGTCTGAATGAAAGGAAGAGTTCAAGTATTCTCTTCAAAGGTAATGTCTTTGGTTCTTGTTCTACCAATGCAATCATATTTGCATTGAATACCTTTTGCATTTCGGTATATTTGTAGAGTTTGTTTAATACAGTCTTTGGTTGAGCATCTCTCTTTAAGAGTATTACTACTCTCATTCCTTCGATGTTTGAAGTATCAGTGATATCAGCTATACCTTGTATTTTTTTCTCTTTGACTAAATCAGCAATCTTTTCAATCATATGTGATTTGTTCACTTGGAATGGAATCTCAGTAATGATGATTTCATATCTACCTTGTTTACCTTCTACAATGGAAGCTTTTGCTCTTTGTAGAATTCTTCCTCTACCTGTTGCATATGCATTTAATATCTCTTGTTGGTCGTATATTGTTCCCCCTGTTGGGAAGTCTGGACCTGGAATTATTTCAATTAGTTCATTTGGTGTTATTTCCGACTTAAATTCAGGGTAAAGGACAGTATTGTCTTCTTTAAGTTTTGCCCTTAATGTCTCCATATCTTTTTCAAAATCGATACTAGATATGTTTACATAGTTTTCTAAGTAGTCTGATGGTTTCGAATTTAGTAATTGAGGTATTACTTCTTTTGATTCTTTTGATTTCCTTAATTCATTGTATACAGCATTGCCAACCCACTTGTTTTCAAGGGAGATCATTTTCTGTAATCCCTCTATCAATTCGGTTAAATTGTGAGGTGGTATTTTTGTTGCCATACCTACTGCAATACCATCTGTTCCATTTGCTAAAACATTTGGGAAAAGTGCTGGTAATACAGTTGGTTCTAATCTTGTACCATCATAGTTTTGGATGAATGTGACAGTTCCTTTGTTTAGATCTCTAATTAACTCTGGAGTTATTTTACCCATTCTAGCCTCTGTGTATCTCATTGCTGCTGCACTATCTCCATCAACAGAACCGAAGTTTCCTTGTCCATCAACCAATGGGTATCTTGTAGAAAAATCTTGTGCTAACTTAACCAATGTAGGATATACAATCGCTTCTCCGTGAGGATGGTAGTTTCCTGATGTATCACCGGCGATCTTTGCACATTTTCTGTAATGGGCTGAAGGTGTTAAGCCAAGATCATTCATAGCTACAAGGATTCTTCTTTGAGATGGTTTGAGACCATCTTTTACTTCTGGGAGTGCTCTAGCTACAATTACAGACATTGAATAGTCTAAATAGTTAGACTTCATTTCATCAATGATTGATCTGTAAGCTATCTCTCCAGGATTAAAGGTTACCTCCTGTTCTAGCTCTTCTGTATTTTCTTGTGTTGTCTTTATATCTTCATCCATGATTGTTTTTGTTATTTATCTAAGCAACTTCTTCCATTTGCGATTCTATATCTGATTTGAATTTTTCAAAATCAGTACAAAATGCTTTAAGAGATTTCATAGTACTTTCTTCTACTTGTTCTAGATCTCCTCTTTCAGGGTCTGTACCTACTCTCACAACATCTAAAACTTTTTTAGGGCTTAATACATGGATATCTATTGATGTTCCCATATCCTCTAATGCTACTTTCCCACCTTCTTCTTTTTGGATGCAATTGTTTATCAATGTGAATGGTTTGTTATTCTTGTCAGTTGTTAAAATATTTTGAACCTGAACTGTGTATTCTGGAACTTTTTCGTATAGCTTTTGTGCGATTAAAGCTTCTAATGCTACTGAATCTACACTCTCATTCATATTTTCTAATACCATGTTTGTAAAATAATAAATTAGATATCTAAATTGGCTTTTCTTGCATGTGTCTGTATGAACCTTCTTCTTGGAGGAACTTCATTTCCCATTAACATTTCAAATACTTTCTCAGCTTCTTCTGCATCTTCTATATGGACCTGTTTCAAGACTCTGTTTTCTGGTCCCATTGTTGTTTCTCTTAATTGATCTGGATTCATTTCTCCTAAACCTTTGAATCTATTTTCAACAGGTACTTTTCCTTCTAATTTTGCTTTTCTTACAAATACTTCTTTCTCTTCGTCATTTAAGAAGTAGTATTTCTTTTTTCCAATCTCTACTTTGTGCAAAGGTGGTTGTGCTACATATACAAATCCTCCCTCTATTAATGGTCTGAAGAATCTAAACAAAAGAGTAAGTTCCAAAGTTGTGATATGGAGACCATCAACATCTGCATCACTCATTAGGATGATTTTGTGATATCTAAGTTTGGAAATATCAAGAGTATCACCAATTCCAACACCAAGTGCAGTAGTAATATCATTGAACTCACTATTTGAAAGTACTCTATCTACTCTGTATTTATGTGTATTTATGATTTTACCTCTAAGTGGAAGTATAGCTTGAGTATGTCTATCCCTACCCTGCTTTGCTGAACCACCTGCAGAATTTCCCTCTACTAAAAATAGTTCACTAATGGAAGGATCTTTACTTGTACAGTCTGCTAGCTTTCCAGGTAATGTTGTAGATTCAAGGACACTTTTTCTAATGACAGCATCTCTAGCAGCTTTTGCTGCAGCCTTTGCTTTGTTTGCTAATACCGCTTTTCCAATTATGCTCTTTGCTTCTTGTGGATGTTCTTCAAAATATGTAAGCAATTCATCTCTAACTACTTTACCAACAATACTTTTTACCTCAGGATTATTTAACTTTATCTTTGTCTGTCCTTCAAATTGAGGATTTGGGACTTTAACTGAAACAATTGCAGTTAAGCCCTCTCTTACATCATCTCCACTTAAAGTTCCGTTCATACCTTTTAGCAATTCAGACTTTTGTGCATATGAGTTTATTGCACTTGTAATTGCTGTCCTAAAACCTGCTAAATGGGTACCACCTTCTGGGTTTACAATGTTGTTTGTATAACAACGAACATTCTCTTCCATGCTATCTGTGTATTGCAAAGAGACTTCTACTAACACATCATCATCTTCTTTACTCATGTAAAAGGGTTCTGTACCAACAACCTTCTCTTCTATATTCAAGAATCTTACATATGACTTAATACCATCTTCAAAGTACAGATCATATTTTCTTGGTTTTTCAGTACTATCATCTAAAACAGATATTCTTAAACCTGCTGTAAGATATGCATGTTGTCTACATTTCTTTACAATTGTCTCAAATTCAAATTCTACAGTAGAAAAGATTTCGTCATCAGGTAGAAATGTGTGTTGTGTGCCTGTCTCATTTGTATCACCTATTTTTTTTACTGGCTCGACTGGTATTCCTCTTTCATATTTCTGCTCATATATTCCACCATCTTTTCTTACAGTTGTGATCATCCACTTTGAAAGAGCATTTGTACACTTCATACCTACTCCGTGTAATCCACCTGATACTTTGTAAGCACCTTGCTCGAATTTACCACCTGCATGTAGGTTGGTCATAACTGTTTCTAAAGTGGAAACTTTTGTCTCTGGATGAATTTCAACAGGAATACCTCTACCGTTATCCCTTATTGTCATTGAACCATCTTTGTTAAGAGTAACCCAAATATGTGAACAAAAACCTGCAATTGCTTCATCAACAGAGTTGTCTAATATTTCAGTAAAAATATGGTGCAGGCCATTTGAATCTGTAGATCCAATGTACATAGCAGGCCTTCTTCTTACAGCCTCTAGACCTTTAAGAACTTGAATATTTGATGCTCCATAATCTGTTGTATTCTCACCCATAATTATTCTAGAAGTGTAAATTATTTCAGTCTCAAGTAATATACATTTTACCCTATTTAGAGCTATTTGTTAAGCATTTAACTGTAACAAAACACTCTCTAAAACTAGCCTCCTATTACAATTTGCAACTATTTTTTCTCTGCTCTTTTGAAGCATACTTAAAATACCTGCAAATATTTTAGAGCTCCCAATATTACCATTTTTAATATCTAATTCAAGTTTCTTTCTGTAGTATTCCTCCAAGTTGGTGATTAATTCTAGTGAGGAATCTTTATCTGCTGAATATTTCTCTGCAACCAAAAATTTGTTGTACAAATCACTCTCAAGGATATTTTTTGTCTCTAGTTTTTCTTCTGGTTCTTCATTGTTGCTTTTAGAATATATTATTCTACCTCTAGATCTAATTGTTGCAAGAAGGTTTTTCTCGTTGTCTACAGGAAGAATGTATACAGAATATTTAGATGTTTCTTCAAGTGTTTTAAGAAGTGCATTTTGGGCTTGAGGTGTTAGTTTCTGTGCATCTATTATGATTCCTGCTTGTATTCCTTCTTGGAACGGTCTGTACCTCATTGTTGTTTGAAAATCTTTTATGTCTTCTATTCCGATACTGTTTTTGTCTTCGATGCTCAGTATGTGTATGTCTGGACAGTTTAGTATCTCAGCTTCTGAAAAATCTTTGTTGAATACTTTGTTGAGTGTTTGTCTTAAAGATGTTGCTCTATCTTTTTTATTTTTGTTTACCAATATGTATGTCATTTCTCTATTTTACCACATGGTACTTTTTCAATTATATTGACTAAGGTTTGGTATTAGCATAAACTGGAAAGAGTTATATATAACATATGTTTACTGCCTAATGCCCATTAGTACATCTCTTTTAAAACATCTTCAGAGTAAAGGTTTGATTGATGAAGAAAATTCAAGAAAAGTTCTTCTTGAACGAAGTCGTACAGAGAAGAGTGAGGAAGTTATTCTTAAAGAATTAGGTGTTATTCCTGACGAGGAGATTGCAAAGGCAAAATCTGAAATATTTGGTATTCCTTTTGTTGATCTGAAGAAACAAACTATTTCGGAGAGTGTCATTGCAGAAGTCCCAATAGATAATTTGGCTAAGTACAAAGCTGTTCCTTTTGAAAGAGGTCAAGATTTTGTAAAGATAGCTATGGAGGATCCTTTTGATGTTCAAGCTACTCAAGCTTTGGAGCAGAAGTACCCAAGAGGAACTCGTATACAGGTATATATAACCACAACGGATGGGATTAAGTCGATATTGGATAGAAGAGTTGGAGATATGATGAGTTCTGAAGTTACAGATGCTTTGGAGGATGTAGATGTACCTGTTACAGACATTAGTGAAGACCCTACTCTTTTCTCTAGTACAGACCTTTCTTCTGCTCCTGTTGCTAGGATAGTGAACTCTATGTTGCAATATGCTGTTACTTCCAAGGCATCAGATATTCATGTTGAGCCTATGGAAAAAAGAGTGAGAGTTAGGTTTAGGATCCATGGTGTTATGACGGAAAGGTTAACATTGCCAAAGAATCTAAATCCAGCAATTGTTTCTAGAATTAAAATTCTTTCAAATTTGAAAATAGATGAAAAAAGAGTTCCTCAAGATGGAAGATTTCCAATCAAGATTGGAAATACAAAGATAGATCTTCGTGTTTCAATAATGCCTACTATTCAAGGTGAGAAAGTCGTTATGAGGTTGTTAGAATCCGAAACGACTGATATTACATTGGAAAGTACTGGTTTGAGAGGTAATGCTTACAAGGTGTATATAGATGCTTTGAGTGTTACTAATGGTATTGCCTTAATCACTGGTCCTACAGGTAGTGGAAAGACTAGAACTTTAGCTTGTTCATTGATTAAGGTTAATGATCCTAAAGTGAATATCATATCTTTAGAAAATCCTGTTGAAATCAGAATCCCAGGTGTTACTCAGGTACAGATAAATCCTGATGTTGGACTTACATTTGCAAATGGCTTGAGATCTGTTCTTAGACAAGATCCTGATGTCGTTATGGTAGGAGAGATCAGAGATGAAGAAACAGCACAACTTGCTGTCCAGGCATCTTTGACAGGTCACTTAGTGCTTTCTACTCTTCACACAAACAGTGCTGCTGCTGCGATTCCAAGATTGCTAGATATGGGCATAGAGCCATATCTTTTAGCTTCTACAATGAGAGCTGTTGTTGCTCAAAGATTGCCAAGAAAGATATGTCCAGATTGTATTGAATCATATGCAACTACACCTGAAGTTGTTGCTAACATTTTAGAAGTTATGAAAACTGCAAAGGGTTTTGACCTCATACAGTATATAAATCGTGTTGTAACATCGAAGAATATGCAGGAAGACAAAGAAAAAAGCAGCTTCATAAAAGCTCCAGAAGTAGGTTCAGATGGGCAACCAATTATATATTTGTACAGAGGAAAAGGTTGTGACAAGTGCGGAGGTGCTGGATATTCAGGAAGAATTGGTATCTTTGAAGTGTTAGATGTAAATGAAAAAATTAGCAGAATGATTATGGAAAATGTTACAGATGTAGATATTAAAAATGCTGCTGTTGAAAATGGAATGTTAACAATGCTACAAGATGGCTACCTAAAGGCTCTTGAAGGTGTTACTACTCTAGAAGAAGTACTTAGGGTTTCAAAAGAATAAATTTTTGGTATAAATATAATATGTTAGATACTGCCCAAAACCAAAGTCCTACAAACACGGCTCAATTTCCATATCCTGATTTCTCAGGTAGTATTCAGTCAGTATCTCCTAATAATCAAGCTCAAGTTGCAAGTGCTCCAAATCCAAGCACTACTCTTGCGAGTGATGAAAAATTGGTAGATTTAAGAAAGAGTCTAGAAGACCTAATTGGTCAAGAAGAATCTACTCCTTCTCCTGCTGCTTCAGTACCATCATCTGTTCCTGTTGAAAATGTAAGAACGGAGATCCCACCTGAAGATATTATGCAAAATTTGCAAAATCAGGTCATGCCACAACAGTCTGTACCAATTAGTAGTACTCCTACACATTTTGGTTCCTTGGAAAAGATTATGCCTGATATGAAAAAGCCAAGAGCTATGAACAGGGAGCCTAAGAGTAACAATCTTGCAAACTTACCAAAGAGTGAAGAAAAGAAAGAAGAGGATGTTTTATCTCCTGTAACTCCAGTTAACTCAGCATTTCTCTCTCCATCTTCTGCTCCAGTAGATATCCCATTGTCGTATGAAAATACAGATCTAAGTATTGAAGCTTTACTATCAGAAGCTATTAATAGAAATGCTTCAGACTTACATATTTCAGCAGGTTATCCTCCGGTTATGAGAATAGATGGTGAATTAGAAGATCTGGGAGAGAAAATACTTACACCTGAAGATGTTGAGACTTTAATCTTCTCTATACTCTCTGATGAGAAGAAAGAGTTGTTAGAAGTAAACAGGGAAATCGATTTCGCATACACATATGAAGGAGCTATGAGTGCTAGATTCAGAGTCAATGCATATTACTCTATGAAAAACCTTTCTGCTGCTTTCAGATTGATACCTGCGAGAATTAGAACAATTGAAGAGCTTATGTTACCTCAGATATATCATCAATTTGCAAAACTTAAACAAGGATTAGTTCTTGTAACTGGTCCTACAGGACACGGTAAAAGTACATCTTTGGCTGCAGTTTTGGAAGATATTAATAGAACTAGATTCGCACATATTGTAACGATTGAAGATCCAATTGAATATGTATTTGAAGGAAAGAAAGCATTAATTGATCAAAGAGAAATGAATGATGATACACACTCATGGAGTATTGCTTTGAGAAGTGCTTTAAGACAAGATCCTGATGTTATTCTTGTTGGAGAAATGAGAGATTACGAAACCATTGCTTCTGCAATTACTCTTGCTGAAACTGGCCACCTAGTATTTGCGACACTACATACTAACAGTGCGGCTCAAACAATTGATCGTATTATTGATGTGTTCCCTGAGAATCAACAACAGCAAGTAAGAGCTCAAATAGCAAACTCACTTGAAGCTGTTGTATCTCAAAGATTGATACCTTTAGAGCAAGGTGGACGAAGAGCTGTCTCTGAAATTATGTTAAATAATTCTGCAGTATCAAACCTCATTAGAGAAGGGAAAGCATATCAGATTGATAATGTGATTAGGACAAGTTCTGATGTCGGAATGATGTATTTGGAGAGATCTTTGGTGAATCTTGTTAGAGAAGGAGTTATATCTGTACAGAAAGCTCAAGAGTATGCTGTACACCCAGAAGAAGTTTTGAGATTACTTAAGTCTTAAAGTATATGCAAAAATATAAATACTCAGCGAGAGATGCGAATGGAAAAGTTGTTCAAGGAGAAATGGAGGCAAAGGATGAAGTCTCTGTTGCAGATATTCTCCATGATAGAGGGTTAATAGTTGTTTCAGTAAAAGAAGGTTTTGGTCTTGATATTGAAAAGTTAAATGAGATAAACATAGGTGGAGTTCCAATGAAAGACAAAGTTGTCTTCATGAGACAGATGGCTACTATGGTTAGTTCTGGTCTTCCACTTACAAGATCTTTAGAAATTATGCAGATGCAAGCATCTAACCCATTGTTTAAGAAGGTTCTTAAAAATGTTTTGAAATCTATTGAATCAGGAAAATCTTTAGCAGATTCCTTTAGAGAACAAGATGAAATTTTTGACTCAATCACTGTGAACCTAATTGAAGCAGGCGAAGAAAGTGGTAACTTAGAAGTTATTTTAGGTAAACTTGCTACAGAATTGGAAGAAAAGAATGCATTGGGAAGCAAAATTAAATCAGCAATGATTTATCCATTAATTATCTTGGTAGTTATAATCGTAGTTATCATATTGATGATGTTTGTTTTAGTTCCTTCTATGGCAGAGATCTATGAAGATTTCGATGCTGAATTACCATGGGCAACTACATTCCTTATGGATATGAGTGCATTCTTTGTGGATTATTGGTGGGCAATTATTTTGGTAGTAGCAGTTGTATCAATTGGTATAAAGTATTATTTAGATACACCTAGAGGAAAAAGAAACTTTGATAAAATTATTCTTAAAGTTCCAGGCATAGGTTCTATTGTTGCTAAAATGCAATTATCACAGTTCACTAGAATTTTAGCCCTACTGTTAAGTAGTGGTCTGTCAATTATTAAGTCTTTAGAACTTACTGCTCAGTCTTTAAGCAACGAGATGTTTAGAGATACCGTTATGGAAGCTAGGAATGAAATCGAAAAAGGAGGTGCACTAGCGATACCTATTGCTAGAAGCCAATACTTCCCACTTCTTGTGAGTAGTATGATTGCTGTTGGTGAAGAAACTGGAGAAATAGACTCTGTACTTGCGAAAGTATCTGAGTATTACAAGGAAGAAGTAGATACTGCAACAAGTAATCTATCTTCTATTCTAGAACCTCTTTTCTTAGTAATTATGGGTCTTGCAATTGGATTTATTGCTATGGCTGTGTATATGCCTATGTTCCAATTATCGACTGCAATTGGTGGTTAGGTCCTATTGACAGAGATTCGAAAGTTGTGTAATTTGTTATTAGTTAAATTAATTACTGTCCTATATGAAGATCAGAACAAATACTTACGGAGCGTTTACATTGGTAGAAATGCTTATCGTTATGGGTATCCTTATAATCCTTATGGTTATAGGAATCACGGCTGGAAGATTTGCTATCAATAGAGCTAATGATGTTGCACACCAGAATTCTGTTGACCAGATATACCAAGGATTACAAGCATACTACACAGATAATAGAGCTTTCCCAACAGGTAGTGATATCGCTACAATGCTTTCTGAAGATGGAGTTTTGTATAAATATTTAGATTCAGGTGCATTTAAAGGTGGTACAGAGGCATCCTTCTTTTACTTTGTTGGTGGAATGAACGATGATCAAGCTGTTTTAGTTTGTGTATCTTTGAGAGGAAATGCAGATGGTAATGATGATAGAGAGGATGGTTCATATTACTGTAATGGAAATGGATTTGGTGTTACAGAAGATTTCGCACCAAGTATTACAAACAAGACAAGTACAAATGGTGATACTGGAACAGGTGCAGATTATACAGCAATACTCTTAGCAGCAGAGTCTGTCCAACCTTCCGATTGGAATGGTAGTGCATGGGAATAGATAACTGTTCTTAAGTACGATTTTGAAGCCCCTCTTTTGAGGGGTTTTCTCTTTATAAATATATCTATATAATAATTATTATGGCATTGGTATATATATCAATATTTTTCTTTGGTGCTGCTTGGGCAAGCTTTCTCAATGCTACAATGTACCGAGTAGATATGAAATATAAGTATCCAGAAATATTTACAAAAAATTCTCATTGCGAGAGTTGTGGTAAACAGTTAAATTGGATAGAGCTGTTTCCAATACTGGGGTATATCTTCCTTAGTGGAAAATGTTCTAAATGTAAAAAAAATATCTCCATATATTACCCTCTTTCTGAACTGTTCTTAGGAATTGCATTTCTTCTTGCATATATATATTCATTCCCTATTCAAATACTCTTTTTAATTATTTTCCTGTTCATACTCTCCTACTTTGATGCTGTATATATGGCAATATCTAGAACTTTAGTCCATATATTTCTTGCTTTTTGTATTCTTCTTTTCTTGCTTAATATTAATTTTGCAAACATAGTAGCTCCATTAACAGTAGCAATTGTATTCACTGTGATAAATCTTTTTAAAAAATCTTTCGGATTTGGTGATATATTAATTCTCTTTGGTCTTGGATTGATCCTCTCATATCAACAATTCATAGTTATGTTCTGGATTGGCATTCTAATCGCACTACTCTACTCAATAGTTATGCTCGTTGTAAAAAAGAAAAATATAAAAGGAGCAAAAATCCCCATGATACCATTCTTCTCAATTGCATTTGTAATAGCTATCCCATTTGGAAGAACACTGTGGGAGATGCTTCTTAATTTTGTAGGAATATGATAAATTAAATTATGTCTTCTAAGTATAAAGCTTTCACATTAGTAGAACTTCTTGTTGTCATGGGGATTCTGATAATCCTCATTACTTTAGGAATAATGATCGGTAGATATGCGACATGGCAATCTCAGGATACAAAACATAAAGATTCAGCAAGGAAACTGTATACTATTCTTCTTGAGTACAAAAATGAAAATGGAAAATATCCAGAAGTTGGAAATTGTAATGGATGTATACCTATGGAATTTTTTGCTAGAGCATTAGGAAGTACAGGTGATGAAGCAGATCAAGTACTAGTGCCATTTGCAGATGCGCAAGGAGGGTTTGATGGAGGTACTGATTCTACTTACTACTATGGTGTAGATTCATATGATCAACAATTAGTCATAATATGTGTTTCTTTAGGTGGTATTGATGATGAATCTGAAAGAGGATTCTACTGTGTTGGAAGTGGAATTGGAGTACTACCAGAGGATAATCCTGTACCATATAATGATGTAGGATCTCAAGAAAGTGGAGATCCATATGCTATCTCTGTGAAGAGTTTGGATAATTCTGATTGGAGACCAAAAGAAAGTGGATTCTCTTTAAGCAATTGAATCTAACACCTTTCTGTGTTACATTTAATTGTTGAATTAAATATTTACTGCTTTGAAATTGCCCAATTCCTCCAAAAAATATTCTGCATATACCTTAATGGAAATGCTCGTAGTACTTGCAATATTTGTAATACTTGGAGCTATGACATTTTCTGCTTTTGATGGCCTTCAAAATACAGTTAAGCTTAATGAGTATATGCTCAACCTTGAACAAGATATTCGAAATGTACAAAGGTCATCAATGCTTCTCCAAAGAGACTCTGGAGAAAGATGGCTATATGGTTTAGGAATAGACTTTTCTAATATTACAGAAGATGGGGATTACAAAACATTCAAATGGTGTTCTCCATACAGTGATTATGGTGATATTCATACTAAATCAAAACTTCCTGCTTACAATCCTGAAATGAATATTGATGATATCAATGCCCATTTCCCTGAAGTAACAGAGAGTTCATATACAAATAGTTCCTGCCCTCTTGCCGACCCGCTATCAGAGATAAAGAATCTATCAGGTTATGTTGGTACTACGAAGCCACCAAAAGGTACAATCGCTATCTTAGGTTCAGAGGATACTCAAGTTAACTATGTTCTTTTTGAATCAGTTTCTGGAAGAACATTCTTTTACAATCAAAGTGGAGATCTTCTCAATTACACAAGTGATGGAGATCCAATAGACAATCCGGTTAATTTCGAATTAGAAATAACACCTTCAGGAAAAGGTTCAAAAAGAAAAATAGCAATTACAAATCTTTCAGGTAAAATTTCGACATATACATATAATTAAAATGAAGAGAAATAAATATTACGAAAGTTTAGGTTTTGTAGAAGCACTCATAGCAATTCTTGTTGTCGGAGCATCTTCTGTTGTCTTAATGCAGATTGCAGTTAGTACTCTGCAAAGTATGATTCAGAATGACACAATAGACAAAATGACACAATACGCTGTAGAAGGTGCAGAAATGGCTCAAGATATTGCTTACCAAGATAAAGCCTCAGATGAAAATCTTTTTCCAGACAAGGCGGATGTTTTAGTTGGAAGAGAGTGTTTTGTTCTTTCTGAGGAGATATCAGAAGATGAAAACTCTCCTGCAGGAGGATTTTATTTCCTAAAAAACAATGAAGCAGATTTTCTTCGATATCAATACGGTTCGCCCTACGAATATAAAGCGGTAAGTGTTATCCCATCTGATGAAGAACTCTTTAGAATAGTATGTCTTCAGTATGATTCGGAAGAAGATAATCCACAATATGTAATTGCTAAAATAATTGTAGGTCAAATTAATTCTGATGGAACAATAACAAAAGGTAACCAAGTAAAAGACTATACTTATTTTTCTGTAATACGATTATGAGAAATCAATCAGTTAAAAAATATGAAGGTTTTAGTTTAGTCGAAATGTTAATAACCATCACGATCATAGGTGTGGTTATGCTCATATCTGCAGTCACCCTAACCTCTTTAGTCAAAATATCTACAGTATCAAGTAACAAAACTAGAGTAAGAACAGAAACAGAGTTTGTTCTAGAACTAGTTAGAAGAACAGTACGAAATTCTAATCCATCAGATATATATATATTTGATAGTTTAGACGAAAGAAGATTCAATCCAGAAACCTCAACTGTTGTTAGCACATCTGAGATGCTGAACCTTGACGAGGTATACAACAACAATTTAGAAGAGAATATTTTTGGTAATGAAATCCACTTCCGTCCATATGGATATGAGAATTGGATATGTGTAGGATTCTTCAAATCTTCAGTAGATGATACAAAAGGATACATTATAAAGAATAATGCTGATGATCTTTGGAATAATCATGCTAGTTGCTTCCAGAATAATATTGATGAAGCTCAATATGTTATGGTCTTAAACTCAGAGTATGTAAATATAACTGGGTTTAATATTGCTTACACAATCTCTGATGAAACTAACTATTTAATAAGGTTTGATATAAAAGCAGAACCGGTAGCTTGGTATCTAGGAAATGGTGCACCAGTTCAAAAGGAAGTATTTAGACAAACAGTAGTTACCACGGAAGGTTTGATATGGTAATTCCTTTATGTTAAAAATATATATATCTATTCCGAAATTTTAAATTTAAAAATTATTTATTATGTCTGATACTACCAAAACAATTCTTATCGTAGAAGATGAAAAAGATCTTTTAGATTCCTATAAAGAGCTAGTCGAATCTGCTGGATATATTGCAATTACCAGCATGGATGGCTACCAAGGATTGGATCAATTATCTAAGAATATTGGTAGTATTGATCTTGTTTTACTCGATCTTATGATGCCAGGTGTTGATGGCTTAGAAGTACTAAGAGCTGTAAAAACAAATCCTGAAAAATATGGCCAAATGCCTATTGTTGTATTAACAAATATGACAAGTGAAGCTGTAATAAAGGAATCGTTTGAACTTGGTTCCTCTTCATATTTAGTAAAAACAGATCTTGATTATCAAGGATTAGTAAAAGAACTTAGCAAATATTTAGGTTCAAATTAATATTGTTTGAAACAAAATCAGTTTCTGATATTATAGAATAACAGTAATAATTTAGTATTATTATGATATGGCCAAACTGCCCGATCATGTTGGCATAGATTTTGGAACACACTCTGTGAAAGCTGTCGAGCTAACCAAAATATCTACGCCTTCCCCTATCCTAGTAAACTTAGGATCACAATTAACACCAAAAGGAGTTATCAATAGTGAAGATAAAGGAGATCAAAGGAAATTAGCAGATGTTCTTAAAAAACTCTATGATTCTTCTAGGATAAAAAACAAAAATGTTGTAATGGCATTACCTGAATTTTCTGTATTTACTAGATTTCTAGAATTCCCAGGAGTTAAGAAAGAAGAACTGAAAGATGCTGTGTATTTTGAAGCTAAGCAGTATATACCAATGCCTTTAAGTGAAGTTCAACTAAGCTATGTCCCCATTGGTTTCAATACTGAGAAGAATGCTCCTAGAGTTCTTGTTGTTGCTGCTCCTAGAAAAATAATAGATATATATATAAACATTGCTGTACTAGCTTCATTGGATTTGATTGCAATAGAAACAGAATCGGTAGCTATGGGAAGAGCTATGTACAAATCAAGTGGTAAGAAAGATCTCATTATGCTTGATTTTGGTGCTAATAGTACTGATATGAGTATACTTTCAGATGGTTATTTAGTCTTTTCTCAGAGTATCGCAATTGGTTCAGACTCATTAACTCAGGCCGTTATCAATAAGTTCAATTTTGAATATCAAAGAGCTGAAGAGTTTAAGAGAAATTATGGTTTAGTAGAGAATGTTCTTGAAGGGAAGATCTACTCTGTTCTAAGTCCAATAGTTGAATCAATTATGGTTGAGGTTAGAAGAGGTGTTGAATTCTACAAAAACAGAACACTTTCTGTTGCTCCAACAGATTATATCTTGAATGGTGATGGTGCCCTACTTCCTGGGCTGAAGGAGTATGTTTCTAAGAGTTTAGGCGTGAATGCAATAATGTCTATGCCTTGGAATAATGTACAAGTAGATCCTAAATTTAAAGATATAATAGCCAAGAGCGGACCATCATATTCAGTCGCTATTGGTTTAGCAATGAAAGATGAATAATATCCCTGAAGAAGCAAAACCAAAAGAGAAGGAGTTACCAAAGCAGTCTTCTGAGGCTCCTACACCTATTGTAGATAATAAAAAAGAGAAAGAGGAGTTGGTACAGGAAGTGAAAAAAGAATCTGAAATAAACACTGTAGTTGGCTCTGAATCTGGAATAAATCTAATCCCAATTCTAAGTGATCAAGAGATAAAGAAAGAAGATAAAAAGAAGAGATTAAACATGGGTGCAATTTCTAGCTTGATAATCCTTTTTGTTATATCAATCTTAATTGTAGGTTTTAATGTTGTTTTTAAAATACAATTAAATGTTGAAAAAGGAAAACTTGTAAAAAGAGAAGAAGCAATGTCTGTTCTCTCTCAAAAAATACTGAATAACAATGAGATAATGAATAGAATATATCTTTACAATGATATTGAAAAAGGTAGATATTCTGCAAAAGATGTTATGGAGCATGTTAACAATATTGCTTTAAAAGCAGACTGTAGCTTACTGGCATTCTCATTTTCTGGTACTAATGGTATGGAATTAAATGGAAAAGCTCAAGGTTTAGAAGAAGTTGCAAAGTTTTGGTATCTTCTTGGAAATGATTCTGATATAGAGAAAATATCTCTTAAATCTGTTGGTAAAGGAGTACAAGATGTGTCTTTTTCCTTCTATGGCTCTTTTGTATTAGATAATTTTCTAGAATCAAGAACACAATAATATGGATACATTAATAAACACAGTTCCAGAAAACACAAAAACAAAGAAAGAATTGGAGGCTATTAGTGACAAGATTAAGAATTCAAAAATAAAAATTGAAGATATTCTTATTCCTGGTGCTGTAGGTATAGTTCTCATAATCCTTAGTGTATTTGTCTTTATACCTATGATAAAGACAACTCTGTCTTTTAGGCAGGAATATAATGAAACTAAAGCGAAGTTGGATACTTTAGATACGATTGAATCAAAACTTAATAAGATTGAAGATGCAACTATGCAAGTTGATCTTTTGAATGCTAAGAGTGTAATACCTAAGACTTTGAAGGTCTCAATGTTTGTGTACTATATAGACTCGTTAGCTAAGGAGAAGAATCTAGCTTCTAAATCAATCTCTGCAGGGGATGTTTCCATAACAATTGGTAAAAAGGGAGAAGGAGATGGAAAGAAATCATATCTTGGTGTTAGTGGTCCATTGTCATATACTGGATCTTTGCAAAACATTTTAAGCTTCCTTGATAGTCTCTATTCAAGTTCCCCATATATTGTTTCTGCAGATAATATCTCTTTTAAGAAAAGTACAGATACTTGGAGATTAGATTTGAATCTAATAGGTTACTATATCCCAGAAAGCTCTTCAGACTTAGGTTTTTATACAACCTTTACTGAATACACAACATATCAAAGTGTTTTGGATATATTTTCTAAAAAAGCAGAAGTCTTGAAATAACTAGATTTCGTCATTAAATATAGACTCATTCTCTGTTTCTGTAGTGTTAACCTGCTCTGTCTCTTCTGAATGCTTGTTATTGTCATCTTTAATCATGACTTTAACTCTTCTATCATTTCTTATTGCATTAATAGTGATTAAGTCTCTAATAGCATTGATTGTTCTTCCTTTTCTTCCGATTACAACACCCTTATCTGCCTCTGCTACCTCTATAGTAAGAATAGTAAGTCCAGGAAAGTCTACACTCTCCCTCTCCTCTACCTTTACATCGTCTGGAATATTTACTATAGATTTAACAATATGCTCTAGTAACTCTTTCATTTTTATGAGTATATATTTTAATAATATATTATACTACTCTTTATTCTCTTTTGTCTTCTTCTCTGTATTTGGCTTTGTAGAACCCTTCTTAGGAGCCTTGATTATGCCAAGCTTAACAAAGAACTGAGCAACTGTTTCTGATGGCTGTGCACCTTTGAATATCCATCCCTTTGCTTTCTCAATATCAATATCGAAAACAGAAGGATTATTCCTTGGTCTGTATGAACCAATATCATCTATTGTTCTACCATCTCTTGGTTTTGAAGATTCAACAACAACAACTCTGTAACTTGGTTGCTGTCTTCTACCTATTCTTTTTAATCTAATCTTTAACATAGTTGTGAATTCTACCAGATCAAGTTATATTATTCAACCAATATTATTTATTTAAAGTAACTAAAGCTTTTTTAGCAGCTTCTTCCTCAGCTTTTTGCTTACTTGCACCGTATCCCTCTGAAAATATTTTTGTTCCTACCTTTAATGCAACAGTAAAATATTTATCATGATCAGGACCTTCTTCCTTTTGAACTTCATATGTAGGAGTCTCTTTGTACTTAGATTGTATGATCTCCTGCACCTTTGTCTTGGGATCTATGAATGACTCCTCTTTAATTACTTTTTCAATCTTTAAGGACAATGTTCTGTTTACAAAATTTTCAGCTTCAGCATATCCTTTATCCAAATAGATTGCACCTAAAACAGCTTCAAACAAATTAGCAAGCAAAAAGTCTTTATCTTTTCCACCTGAATCTTCTTCTCCCTTAGACATTAGCAGATGATCTCCAAGGCTAAGCTCTCTACTCTGACTTGCTAAGCTCTCTGTTCTAACGATTGCAGATCTAATAGCTGTTAGCTCTCCTTCGCTCTTCTTCTCGTATTCAATATACAGCTTTGAGGAAATAATTAATTCTAAAACAGCATCTCCAAGAAATTCTAGTCTTTCATTGTTCTCAAATATCTTTCCTCTGTTCTCGTTTATATATGATCTATGAATAAATGCTCTCTCTAAAAGATCTTTGTCGTTGAATATTACACCCAATTTTTCTTCTACTTCTTTATGATTCTCCATCTTTCTCTTTATTTATTTCATATATTGCTCCAAGTACACCATTAACAAACTTACTACTTGATTCTCCTCCGAAATCTTTTGCAATTTCAATAGCTTCATCTATGGCAACCTTTGGAGGTGTAATCTTCCCTACAAAACCTTCAAACAATGCTATTCTAAGTATTTGTAGATCTACTAATTTCATTTGTGATATTGGCCATTGAGGTGCAAATTCCATTATAGTTTTATCTATTTCTTCAACATTGTTTCTTACACCATCGGTAATCTTTTCGTATATGTTTTTGTCGTAACTTTCTATCTCATCTAGCTCTAATACCTCTTCCATAGGAATTGCTTCCATATTCAATCTGTTGTTTGAGAATTTCTCAGAAAACAAAACTTGTAAAGCTAAAATTCTGGCTAAATGTCTTGGGTCAGATACTCTTTTCATATAACGGTTTTACTATTTAGTTTTGTAGTTACCACAGTACTCGCACTCAAAGTGGCTTCTTTTTACATTGCCACACTTAGGACATTTAGAGACACCCTCAATCTTTAAAGCATTGTGAGCTCTTCTTTTTCCTTTTCTAGCTTTTGAGATTTTTCTTTTTGGTAATGCACCCATATCTTTTATTTCAATATATTAACTTTGTGATTATATGTAATAATAGAGATGTTTTCAATAACTAAATAATCCAACTCTCTTTTATGTTGATTTCTTCTCCTGATTTAATGGTTTGTTCTATTAATCCCTTTGCTATTTGTCCCTCAATTCTATCTTGTATATATCGTTTCATTGGTCTTGCACCCATTCCTGGCTCATTTGCTTTGTTTGCGATTAACATAGGTATTTGGTCAGACCAGGTAATTGTTAAACCTTTTTCTGCAAGTCTCTTAGATAGCTCTGAGAGTAGTAATGTGGCTATTTGTGCGAGATTGCTTGTGTCATGAGGTGAGAATACAATTACTTTGTCAAAACGATTTAGTAGCTCTGGTTTAACTGATTGCCTCAATTCTAATATAGCTCTTTCCTTTGCTTCCTCCCACAGAGAATTGTCTTTCTCAAGTGCATCAAGAAGTATTTTACTACCAATGTTACTTGTACAAATAATGATGCTATTTGTGAAGTCTACCGTTTCTCCTTGGTTGCTTGTTAGTCTACCTTCATCAAAGAGTTGTAAGAATAGGTCTAAGATTTGTGGATGAGCTTTCTCTATTTCATCAAAAAGAACTACAGTATGAGGGTTGCTTTTTATCTTATCTACTAAAGATATTGAAGACTGTCCCAAAATATTTTCTTCACCAGATGCTCCTAGGAATTTATTAATACTTTGTATATCCTGATATTCAGACATATCTAGTCTGATGATATTTTCTCTTATTCCAAAGAATTCTTCTCCCACAACTTTTGCTAAGTGAGTTTTACCAACACCAGTAGGTCCTATGAACAAAAATACACCTATTGGTTTGTCTGGATTCCTAACATCTGTTCTAGCTCTCCTTAGAGCTTCTGTTACAGCCATTACTGCCTCGTCCTGTCCAATTACTCTTGCTTTAATATTCTCCTCCAATTTCATCAACCTATTACTTTCTTCTTGATCTATCTCAGTTATATTTATATTTTTCTGTAACGAAACTGCTTTTGAAACATGCTCTGCAGTTATCTTCTCTATACCATTTGATTGTGCCCAAGAACATGTTGATTCTATTGTTTGTACTGCACTACTTGGTAATTTCCTCTCCTTAATGTATCTTTGTGCTAAATCTACAGATGCTACTAATGCAGGAAATGTTATGTAGCAGTTAAAGTTTTTTTCTAATGAATTTACCTTTGTTTCTAATATTCTCAAAGCATCTGCTCCACTTACTTCATTAGTTTCAATATTTGTAAAACTTTGTCTCAATGATTCATTACTGTAAAAATATTTCTTGTAATCAGAATAGTTAATACTACCAATGATTGGGAATTTACTATTCAATATATATGGTAATAATATTCCTGCTATTGAATGACCAGTTTCTTCTGCCTTTCTAGGTATGATTTCTTGTATCTCATCAATGTAGAGGATTGTATTACCAGCTTTTTCTAGCTCATTCATTGCTCTAATTATCAGCTCTTCTGTATTGCCTTCCTTTTGTGACATTGCTATCAAACCATTTAAATCCAATTCTATTATTCTTTTGTCTTTTAGTTGTAAAGGAACATCTGCAGAGTTTATTCTTTGAGCTAAACCAAGTATTAAGCTTGATTTCCCAACTCCTGGCTCCCCTATCAACAATGCATTCTTATTACTCATTTTTCCAAGTGAAGATACAAGTGCATCTACCTCTTCATCGTGTCCAATACCGAAAACATCTTGTGACTGTGCAACAATTTTGTTTATTTCCTTACTGAAATGACTAAGTATGAATGTATATCCATATATCCATTGTTTTGCTACTCCACCCTTTCTGTAATATGGAATACTAGTATCGAGATATTGTGTTCTTGTATTTCTTTTAATTTCCATATTGTTGTAAATACACACCTCTCTAAAGATATCTAGGCTAATATTGTTTTTCTTGAGTAGTTTTTGTAATGGAGAAAATATCTTAAGCATTGACAAGAAAAGATGCTGTGGTTGTAACTCTTTACTTTCTGTCAAAAGAGCTTCCTCTGTTGCATATATTAGCAAGCTTCTTATTCCTGCTTGAGGGTAATTAGGAATACTCTCTGAAGTTATTCCCTCTTTCTCGAAATCGGCAATATCTATTGTTATTCCTGATTTCCTTATGATTTGTTGTACTTCAAAATTGCTTGTAATCAAAGATTTAAAAAGTTCAAATGTTTGAAGCTCTTTCTCTTTTGTAAACAGGCAAAGATATTCCAAGAGTTCCTCATCTGCAAAATGAATAGTTTCTAAGTGAGCATATCTTCCAAACTTAAATCCTGTTGCTTTAATCTCATCTATCTCTTTTTGAGGAATGCTTTTTACTTTTGGTAATTGTATTGGATGACTCTTGTCTTCAAAGAAGTCATGCCAAAGAATTATGACACTCATTATCGCTATTCCAAAAAAGGTATTGATTAGTGGGTTCTCAAAGATTTTTAGTATTTCTGGGTAGTCATCAAGAAGTGTTGAGTATTTTAATATGAAAGCAAAAGCTATCGCTAATCCGGGTAGCACAAGGATATTCGCAATATATCTTTTAATATCATTGAATTTCTTGTACCTCAAAAAGTTCTTTAAAACAGAATCTATCTGTTGAGAAGCTATTGTGAAGAAATGATCTCTTGAGATTAAGAATATTGTTTTGTTTTCTTCTGTTGTTATTGGGAAGTCTTTTTCAACGATTCCAAAGGTATTTTTATCTTTGTTATGGAATCCAATAATTGTTTTTTTTCTTCCTCCTAAATCAAATGTCATTTTATATGAATATCGAAGTTAATATGAATGTTAATGTAGCTATTGGTAAAATCAACCAAAGCAGGATGATTACTATGTAAAAAGATATTGAACCGAGATATATGGCTAAAGCTATTGGCAAGTAAAGCACCTTCATCACTATGCCAAAGAAGATTCCGATTAGTGAGTAATCCCTGTGCCATGGTATGAAGAAGTTGGAAAGTAAAAGAGAGAGTGAGAATTGGTCATCTACTACTGTGCTTAGTCTTGCAAGTCTTTTTAGATGCCATACAGGCATTTTTATATACCACCATCGTAGAAAGTTTTGAAAAGAATATACAAGGATCATTTGGTATGAGTCAATTTTGCTTTCGTTCAGCAATTGTTGACCTGAACTATCTAGGATTGTATTTTTTGATTCCATTCTTGGGCAGGTAAATCTTTTATTTAGTTTATTTCAAATCAGGAATATCTGCAAGTATTGTTATTAGATGGTAAAATACAGGCAATGAATATTTATGAGGAGACAAAAAAGAAAAAAGGATACATATCTGCATTGGCCCCTATGGAGGGTGTTACAGATACGGTTTTTAGGCAAATGCTTTGTGATATTGGTAAGCCAGATCTTTTCTTTACGGAATTTTTAAATGTAGAGGGTTTTTGTTCTAAGGGAAGGGAAAATGTCATACATAGGTTAGACTTTGAAACTAGGGAGAAACCAGTTGTAATACAGCTTTGGGGTAATGTTCCAGAGTATTATGCTAAAACAATTGAGTATGTTAAAGAGCTGAATCCAGATGGGATTGATATAAATATGGGGTGTTCTGTAAGGGATGTTCTTTCTAGTGGTCGAGGGTCTGGATTGATACAGGACAAGGTGTTAGCAAAAGAGATAATAGCTGCAGTGAAGGAAAGTGCTGGTAGTATACCTGTAAGTGTAAAGACAAGATTAGGATATAGTGAATTGGAGATAGAGGGATGGATTGGTTTTTTGTTGAAACAGAATTTAGATATGCTAACTATTCATGGTCGTTTGGCAAAGGAGGGCTACTCTACTCCATCTAGATGGGAAGAACTAAAAGAATGTGTAGTGTTAAGAGATGAAGTTTCTCCAAATACTTTAGTATTGGGTAATGGTGATATCAAGAGTATTGAGCAAGGTAAAGAGTATGTAGAGAAGTATTCTTTAGATGGCTTTATGATAGGTAGGTATGTTTTAAATAATCCATGGATATTTTCAGGAAGAGAAGATATCTCTATGGAAGAAAGGATTGAAGCATTAAAAAAACATATGGACTTGTATATTAAGAAATACAAGGATAGTAAATCATACAATAGCCAAAAGAAATATATTAAGGCATATATTAATAATTTTGATGGAGCACCAGATCTTAGGCAGGAACTTTTGGAGAGTTCTGATCTTGAGTCTTTCTTTCGAATTCTAGACCACCATTCTCTTTAATTTTCAATTTGCCAAAGTCTCCAGTAAAAAGGATTTCTTTTTTGTTTTTGTTGTCTACTCCATATGCTTCCTGTATCTCTTTTACTTCTTCTGTATATCCGAATAAAGGTAATATCTCTTTTGTCCAAGTTAGTGAATCTTCAACTTGTTCTCCATCTTTTATAAAAGTTGGTTTTTTACCATCCTCTCCGAATTTTACTGAGAATGTACCCTTCTCTTCATTGCCTATTTCAAAGTTTTCGTCCATTTGTATTCTTTAATATATTACTTACTTTTCCATCTATCTAATTGAGGGATGAAGAATGTGTACCAGAACCTCTTGATTGGTCCATATCCCTGTTCTCTTAATTCTTCTTTTACGAAATTTACCATCTCTTTTGAAGTCTTAAAGTCATCTACAAATCTTCCGCTTCTATAGCAGAAACTACAATACTTTGTATTCTTTGCTCCATTCTTTTCGGTACCACCACCTCTTTTGTCTTGAGCCATTGGCATTCCACAACTTTGACAAAATTTGTCCAACTGTCCCATATTATTTATGAGTGAAATTAAATATGATTTATGGAATTATTCCTCCCATGTTCCCTTTTATGATATCATATCCTCCTTTAAATACTATACTAAGTAAATGATTGAGCTTGATAATAGGAAAGAAAAAGATATTGGTTACAATGAAGTACTATGTTCTTCTTTTGAGGATGCTGTTGAGAAGGTTGTTTCCTTAGATGGTATTGATAGTAGATTTTGTTTAGTAGATATTGATGGTACTTTGATAATTAATCCTTTGATTAAGGTTCCTTTTGTTTCCCATTTGCTTGATACAAGGATAGATAGTGGTATAGAGGATTCGTTTTTGAAGCTTGTAGGTTTTTTTGATGATGGTAATTTTTCTTTGGTTACAAACAGGAATTCTAAGGAGAGATTTTTTTGGAATAGTCATCAAGTATTGGGTTCTGTAAAAGGTTTGTTAGGTAAGTGTGGTAAGGAGGATTCTCTTTTTACTGGGTTGAACAAGCAGGTGCCAAGGTTGTTTGAGTATAGGTATGATGGTTTGATGGAGAAGTTTTGTAGGTATATTGATGGTAAGGATTGTTTAACATTGTATTGTATAGAGGATTTTAGTCTTGTTTCTTTAAACAGGAGTGATTTTTTAGTATATCTTGGTAAGAGGATTGAGAAAGAGTTTGGTGTGTTAGTAAATATTGAGAATTATGTAATAAGGTTGTAGAATCGGCCATGGATAAGGGTTTTGATAGTGAATGCATATTGGGAAGTAATTTTGATCCTAAGGGGTATCTTTCATTAATATCGAAAATTGATTTTGAGGATGCTGATTGGCCTTTAATGACATATTCTTCTAAGGAAGTATATTTTAAGCAAAATAAGAGTAAACATTTTGAAGAATGTTTTTGGAAAGAAATATTTAATCCTGTGCATTTCCTAACGGTTGATGATCCGAGTGAGTTTGATAGTAGCATGCATGTTCTTTTTGTCTTGCACTCTTTTCCTGTAGGTAATGGTGATGAATCAGTTTTTAAAGCAGTTGCAACTTCAGAGGAATTTCTAAGAGAAGATCCTCGATATGCAATTAATTTTAGATATAATGGTTTTCCTGGTGAGAGAAGAGGACAAGTATCCTATCCTCAGTGTGATTTTTGGAAGGATTTTGATATGTCATTGAGAGGTTATGAGAAAGATATTTTCCCAATACCAACGAAGAATTGGAGAAAGAGATTTATATTAAAGAAGTTTTTTGGAGAGAGTTAAGAAGATCTTTCTTTTAAAATGTTGTGTACGATTTTTATTAGATGAGTATTATTTAGCATATTCTTAAATCTAGGATTTGCTCCGGAACTATGTTGTATTGGAATGATTGGAATGCTTTTGTAGTTATTAAAATCTTCTGTACTAGATATATAATCTGTTTCTTTTGTAAGATTTTTGTAAGGTTTTATATTCAAGAAATATTTATAAAATGTTTGGTATGAAGTATTTCCCATTAAGAATATTAGTTTAGGTCTAATAATATCTATTTCTTTCTCAAGTATTCCACTATTTATAGAGCCTTCTATTTCTCTATTAGTTGGTCTTCTAATTGATTTCTTCTTTCCTTTAATCACATATCCTGGAAAGCTGTGAACTATTTCAGTATGGTATACACAGTTGGAATTGTCTGGATAAACACTATGATTGAAAAGATTTAGAAATTTTTCTAATGATTTGCCTGTATTCCCTATTCTTCCATCCTTATAGAAATAGTTTACACCAGAGAGTCTAACTTGTTCTGGTGCCATAGCTTCTGCAATTATCATTACTTTTGCATTAATATTTGTTTTAGAAATATCTCTTGGTACTTTTAGAGAGTCTTTGTTACAGACATTAAGGTTATATATTTCATCAAAGATTTTTTGTAAATCATCTCGTTTACTCATTGGATAATTATATATGGAAATAAAATTTAGATATTTAGTTATCTAAGCTTTTTCCTCTAGTCTGTCACATGCAAAAACTTTCAAGTTTGCACCTGCGAGGCTACCATTAGCATCAAATACGGCACTATAGACTGTATTAAAACCATCCATAGTATTAGCTTGGTACCAGTGATGTCGTATATCATAAAAGTTTATATCAAGGATAATTGCCTTTCTGTCCATTTCCATCTTCCGTGATACTTTTTCTTTTGCTCCATCAAAACGTAATTCAATTACCTCAGGATTTACCATATTAGGTTCATTAGTAAGTTCTTCCAATGGAGAGATTGTATTTTCTGTGGTGTCATTATTCATACACAAAAGATATTGATTATATGGTGGACGATACCGGAATCGAACCAGTGACCCCTACAATGTCAATGTAGTGCTCTAACCAGCTGAGCTAATCGTCCTTAATACACCCTATTCTATTATTTCTACACTCTTTTTTCAACATTATGTATAATCTAAATATGAACCAACTAACAGAAGAACAAAAAAAACTTCTAGAAAAAATATACAAAAAAACATTAGACAAATACAAAGAAGCTCTATTTAAACTCCAAAATGCCTAATATGAATACTAGAATATCAACACAAGAACTAGAATACCTAGCACAACTATTTGCTAAACAAATGCACGAAGAAACAAATGTAGAACCAGGATACAAAGTAACTAATATGGGTAAACTAGAAAGCTCAATAGCTCAACCATTCCAAGCAATTGATGGAAATGATCTCTACCCTACAGTTATTGAGAAAGCTACTATGATGTATTACCTGTGTATAAAGAATCATCCATTCGAAGATGGAAATAAGAGAATGGGTATATTTGCATTGATTCTTTACCTATACAAAAATGGATATTGCTTAGATACTACAAATGAAGAGTTGTTTAATATAACTGTATATACTGCATCAAGTAAGGTAGAAGATATGGACCAAGTAAGAAACAGAATCTCAAAATTCTTAGAAAAGAGTATGAAAAAGACAGAGACTATTGAAGTTTAACAAACTTAATACTATCAATACTTTTTCCATTTTCTAACTCATTGAATTTTTCAGTTATGAAATCGGGACAACACTCCAATGGTTCCATATGTATTCTAATATTACCTCTTCCTTCCTCTATTGGAATGAATGTAAAAGCAAAGTCACCACCCTCAATGAAATATAGTATTTGTTTGTATTCTTTTCTTCCTTGAAGTCCTATCTCTACATAGTCATAAAGGGCATCTACTTGCATTGGATCTTCTAGATATGCAGATCTAACTCTGAAAAGCTTAATATCTGTACTCTGTTTTCTTGAAACCTGATCTAGAAAAGCATCTATCTCTTTAAGAGATATGTCCAATACTGTTTCTGATATTACATCTCCCTCTATCCCATGATGAAACATCTGTCTAATATTGAAAAGTATTACATCTAATGCCTCTTGTTTTTTCCTATCCTCAACACCTGTTAAATCATCAGACATATTTAAAAAGTAAAAATTTAATTGGTTTTAATACCTTGGGATTTTGCATAGCTTTTTATGAAATCAAGAAATGCTCCTTCTTGTTCGTATGTCTCATATTGTAAATATGGAGGTTTTAGAGATTGTAATTCTTCTTTGTAATCAGGTAACTTTTTTGCTTCTGATTCTAAATATTCACTTACTTTGTTTAAATTCCAGATCTCAGAATCTAGACCATCCTCTATTTCCCTCTCTACGAAAAGTGTGTTATTTATGATTAAAGCTTGTACATTGTCTGGTAACATTGCAAGCAATTCATTTGCTATTTGAGGAAGTTTATTCTCAGCATCTAAAAGATACTTGAGAGTGTTTATTAATGTAGCCAATTCGAAATACATATTTGTAAAATCCTTGTATGTTGGATTCTCTCCAGGCTCTGTTGTCATTTTATTAAAGTCTAAAAGGATGTCTTACAGGTTCCTCATCTTCAGGCCAAAGATCTTTTGCTTCCTCTGCTACTAATTCTTTAAATGTACTACTAACCTCTATTGTTTTAATCCCTAAAGCGACCATTCTACCAGACTCTTGTTCTACAAATTCACTAATCTTTTTTAAATCCCATATTAACTCTCTCTTTATATTTGGTTCTCTTAAAACGATTAAGTTCTTTCTAAGCTCGATACTTGATACTTTCTTTGGAATAAATGGAAAAAGCTTAATTGCTTCCTCAACCAAAAATTCATCAATATCCTCTGATTTCCCTGCTTCCTGTTCAAGTGATGCTACTCTATTTGGTGTTAGAGTTGGTTTTTCTTCCGAGAGGAAGTAAAGAAGATTATCTGAAATGATACATAGATCGGAATAACGATCATATGTCTCTGCATATTGCCTAAGCGCTTCTGGATCTCGCATAAAAGTAAAGATTAAATTAATTATCTCTTCCTTATTATCTTGTCTATCAAACCATATTCCTTAGCTTCCTTAGCTGTAAAATACTTGTCTCTATCAGCATCTTTCTCTATCTGCTTAATAGGTTGACCAGTATTCTCGGAAAGCATCTTGTAAAGTATTTCTCTTGTTTTTAATATATCCTCTGCTTCTATTGCAATATCACTAGCTTGTCCTCTAGCTCCTCCCAATGGCTGATGAATATGGATCTTACTATTTGGTAATGCAAACCTCTCACCTCTTTTACCATTAGCCAAAAGCATTGTTCCCATGGAAGCTGCTAGACCAACGGCAATAGTTGAAACATCACACTTTATGAAATTCATAGTATCAATAATTGCCATACCAGCAGTTATCTCTCCTCCTGGAGAATTTATGAACATCTCTATCTTCGCATTGGGATCTTCTTTCTCTAGGAAAAGCAACTGAGCGATTACTGTATTGGACATATTTGTCTCAATCTCACCACTTACAAAAATTATTCTGTCCTTTAAAAGCCTAGAATATATATCGTATGCTCTCTCTCCTCCCCTCTCTTTCTCTATGACTGTTGGTATCAAATTCATCTATTTAAAGATTACAAATTATGCACCTAAGACTTCTTTAATGAATTCATTGAATGCTTTCTCTTTTTCACCAATCTTTCTGATATATTCCTTCCACTCTTCATTCTCAAATATCTTTGGATCAGTATCCTTTGGAGCATTCTTTCTCAATTCTTCTATTCTGATAGCTAATTCCTCATCTGTAAATTTGATATTCTTTTCTTTTGCATATAGTTTTAAGAAAATATCACTCTCAAGAGCTTGTTGTGCATCTTTCATCCACAACTCTCTCATTTTTTCTAATGTGATATTGTTGGCTTTCAAAAAATCATCAACATTAACACCTTTGTGCTCCATATCATGTGTAAATGCCCTTTCTCTTTCTTCTGCTTCGTATTTAACTGCATTCTCAGGTATCTCAATATTTGATATCTTTACTGCTTGTTCAAAAGCACTATCTTCTCTCTTGTGTGAAAGAATATGCTCTTTCTGTTTTTTTAATGTATCTTCTACATATTTTCTTAATTCTTTAAGATCTTTAACATCTTTAATATCCAATTTCTTAATAATTTCTTTTGCCCACTCATCATTTAACTCTTTTGATTTTGTATCATTATTTTTAAGAATACTTTCCAAAGCATCTTCTACTTCTTTCTTGGATATCTTTGCTTCGTCTTTCTCTATCTTAAGTTTCTTTAAGTTTCCTAACTTAAACTCAGGCATAACTGTAACATCCATGCTGAATACTATATCTACATCTTTTGAGAAATCTGGAAAGTCTTTGTAAACAGGAGGTGCAATTGGATTGATATCTTCTTTTTGTAATGCTGTTGTTACATACAAAGGAACTAGTTTTTCAAAAGTTTTAACTTTGACAGTACCACTAATCTCAGGTTCTACCAAATTTGCAGGAACTTTACCTTTTCTAAATCCTTTGATGTCAGCTTTCTTGAGCTCTTCCTGAAGAAGTGACTCATATGATTTCTTGAAGCTATCTTTTGGGATGGTAATTTTAAGTTCTATTGTACTTTTATCTATATCTTTTCTCTCGTAGAATTTTTCCATTAATTGTATTTTTAATATTTAAAATGTGTTGAAAGTCTACACTTTTTTGTATAGTTTGTCTAGTTTAGCCACTACTGTAAGCCTTTTTTCGGAAGTCCAAAGAGGTGTGCAAGTTATTAAGGTTAATCTGTAATCGTCACTCTGTTCTATTGTGCTCATATCGTTTGATTCTACAACTTTAATTTCTACTACTATATATGTGTATTCTCCTTCTTGATGGGTGATGTCTATGTGATCTCCAATCTTTATCTTATCTAAATTGTAGAAAGTATCCATAGCTGGAGGTAGATTCATGTATCTATGTCCTATTATGACAACATTGCCTTTTTCGCCAGGAAACTTTGATGTAGGGAAATGCCAAAAACCTTTATCCATTGTTTGTGAAGATATCCCTTGGTAAATATTTCCTTCTACATTTATATTTTCTATCTTTATCTTAGCACCTAATTCTTCGAGAATTTTTTCTTCCAAGACTATTTGATTCTCAGAAAGTGATTCTTCTATACTTGTTGCTCCTAATACTAGCTCGTCATATTTCTCTCTTGATGGTGAAATGGCATTTAGCAAGGATATGGTTTTCTCATTTGTGATTCTGTATATATCAAAATTTTTAATTGCAATTGTGATGTCATTGTAAAATGGGTAGATGAGAAGAGAAAAAACTGGAATTAGTGCAAATAGTATCAGGAAAAATGTCGCTATATATTTTAAGGTTTTTCTTGTATTCATATCTGTATTCTACTAGTTTTCTCTGAGAGTTGCATTCTCATATAAATTATATTATTCTAAAATACTAAACATATAAATTTTAATATAGGGTTAAAGTGGCTAAGAAGAAAACAAATAAAGTTAATGAAAATGTTAACAAATTTACTTCCAAAGAAGCAAAGAAAGATGAGTCTATGCTTTCAAAGGTTGAGGTAAAAGCCCCTCTTGACCAAGAAAAAGTCTCAAAGATAGTTGGTACAATATTCATAGCATTAGGTTTGTTGTTAATTGGCTATGGTATTTTCTCCTTTATTAAATATAGTAGAAATCCAGAATTTGACGAATCTCTCCAATCCCCTTCTCTCTCAGGCACATCAGTTCTCACTAGCGAGGATAGTATTACCATCAAGGGATTAGCAGATGGTTACAGTGAAGTCTTTGTGTATGTTGATAATGAAGAAGTTGGAAGAGTAAAAGTAGGAAAAGAAGGTGAATTTGAATACAAACATAATGTTGAGAAAGAAGGAAAGTATGCAGTATCAGTAGCTGGAGTTAAAGGTTTCCCAAAGAGACACATATCTTCCCAATCAGATCTTCGAGTCGTAACAGTAGATAGAACAGCACCAGAATTGGAGAGTTTGGAATATGCATCTGAGGTTGGTACAGATACCTTTACATTGGTAGGTAATGCAGAACCTGGAAGCGAAGTTGTTTTGAAAAGAGGAACAAGTGTTTACTCTTCTAAGAGTGATGAGGATGGAAAATTTGAAATTAAAGAAATTGCTTTGGAAGAAGGTCCAAATGTATACAATGTTGAAATAAAGGATGAAGCAGGAAATGTTACTTACTCTGAAGAGAAGGTTAAGGTAACCTATTCTAAAGAGAGTAATGTTAATGGTGATGCCGTATATGATGAAAACGGTTTGCCTGTTGCTGCTGGTGATTTGGAAGAAGCACTAAGTGAGATTTTTGGAAACAACTTGATGTTAGTATTTGGTCTTTTAGCACTAGCTTCATTTGTAATTAGTTCTGGTTTTGTAATAGCTAAGAACAAAAAAATGATCTAAGTAAAGATTGTTTTTCTAAGAGGGGGGAGTAAACTCTCCCCTTTTTTGTTAGTATATAGATATGCTAAAAAACATTTATAGATTATTCCCACTACTTTCAATATCGTTTTTTCTATTTTTTGTTTCTTTTCTTAAACCGACTTTTGCACAAGAGTATCAAATGGAGGTAAAGAATTACAAAGGAGAGATAAAAGAAGCAATTGTTGAGGATTGTAGTGGTGAGAGTGATTATATATGTGTTAAATACAGAGTTGAAGTATTGGATGGTGATATGAAAGGTCAGGAGATAGAGAGTATTGTTTCAGCTGTTAATGGCGAAGATGATATCTTCAAAGATGGAAGAACAGTGTATATTTCCTTAACCTCTTCTGAGGATTTTGAGAATCAATGGAATGTAGAAAGTTATGCAAGAGAAGGAATGTTGTTAATGGTATTTCTTGCTTTTGTTATTCTTATATTCTTTGTAACAGGTTTCAAAGGATTCAGAGCAATTATTGGCTTAGTCCTTAGCTTTGTTATTCTTTATGCCTTTACTATTCCAAACCTTAATAATGGTGCTAACCTAATATTGATATCACTAGTATCAATAGTTCTTCTTCTTTTTGCATCTACCTTTATTACATATGGTTTTAACAAGAAATCTCTAATAGCATTCATATCTTCGGTACTTGGAGTAATCATTATCTTTTTACTAGGTAGCTTTATTGTTAAATGGATGGATTTAGGTGGAACTGGAGAAGAGTCTGCATCTATGTTGTATGATGCTGTCTCCAAATCCTTTTCTCTCTCTTCCATATATCTTTTAGGAATAGTAATTGGTGCCTTAGGTGTATTAGACGATGTAACAGTTGGTCAGACCTCTACAATGATGGAAATATATAGTGTTGATAAAAGCTTATCTTCTAAAGAGCTATATACAAGAACAATGAATGTTGGAAAAGACCATATCTCTTCTATGATTAATACCCTATTCATAGCCTATGCTGGTTCTAGTTTTACACTGGTTATGTTGCTAGCTGCAAATAGTCCTGACTTTAGAATCTTGATAAACACAGAATTCATAGTTGAAGAAATTATTAGAACTCTTGTTGCGAGTATTGGGTTGGTATTAGTTGTTCCTGTTACAACATATATAGCATCTATTTTAGTAGTTAAACAGAAGGAAAATTGATATAATTTAGTATGGCAAAAATATACTCAGTAAAAAGTGGAAAAGTAACAGAGGAAAGTAACAAAACAAAGAAACCAATCTTTGTTTTAAATGCTCCTCAAAGGGAAGAAAAACAGCATGTTGTTTTTGATTTGTCTTCGAGAACAATTTTTTTGATATTATTTATCTTGGCAGTGCTTTTTCTTGGGAATCAGATTCTCTCCATATTACTTTTCTTGTTCTTGGGCTTTGTATTTATGTCCTCACTAAGGCCTGTTGTTTTGTGGTTTGAAAGTAAGAAAATTCCAAAAGGGATATCTATATTTCTTGCTTATTTCTTGATAAATGTGTTGATATGGGGAGTTATATCTTTAGTCTTTGTTCCTTTTGTTAATCAGTTAGCAGAGTTAGTGTCTGTTTTACCAGGATGGATAAATGAAGCTCTTCTTTCTTTGAAGAATATCTCTCTAGGAAGATTTAGTTTTAATTTTGATTCTGTATACCCATATCTTTATGATATGTTGAAACAATTCCCAACTGTTGATAGTGTGAAAAATATTGCTGGTTTTTTTTCTGGCTTTTTTAGTGTATTTGCTCTCTTGGTTACATCTATGATTTTTTCCATCTATTTAGTTTTGGAGCATGATTCATTCTTCGATATCTTGTTAATTCGATTTTCTTCAGATCAAAAGAGAGAAAGAGTTAAGAAATTAGTTGTAGATGTTGAAACAAAACTTGGAAGTTGGGTTTTAGGTCAAGCTAGTGTCAGTACATTTGTGACTTTGTTTGCAGGAGTTGCACTTGCAATTCTTCAAGTTCCTTTTGCGATACCAATTGCAATTCTTATCGGTTTTGCTTGCTTGATACCTCAAGTTGGTGCAACTGTTGGTTCCGTTATTGGTGCTTTGGTTGCTCTATTCACAGTTGGTCCTGTACAAGCATTGATATTCCTAGTTCTTTTCTTCATATATCAACAACTTGAAAATAATTTCATAGTTCCAAAAGTAATGTCGAATGCTGTAGGTCTTAAACCAATTCTTGTTCTTTTAGGTGTAATGATCTGTTTGATTTTCTTAGGACCTGTCGGAGGTTTGATTGCTGTGCCAATTATGGTCATCTTGCAAATCTTCTATGAATTCTATATAGACTTGCAAAAATTGAAGGCTAAAGGTATCGTTTAATAACTGAAATATAAATTTTGTACTGCCCCGCACAAGATGGATACTGTCGGAACAAAGAAGAAATTTGTCTTTTTCTACGAAGATTATTCTGCTAACGATCTCTCTGAAAATTTGATTGGAAGAAAAGGTTTAAGTCTTTTCAAACTTAAGGATATGGATGTACCTGTTCCTGAATTTTTTGTTGTCTCGAGTAAGTTGTATTCAGAATTCTGTTTTTCAGCTTTAGATAGTGGTGAGAAAAAACTTTTAGAGAACAAAAAAAATCCTGAGGGAGATGAAGTTGAAAATCTTTTTGTTAAAAGTGATTTCTCAAAGGAAGCTGAAGATGAAATATTGAGTGCATATACTAGACTTTCTGGTTTTACAGATGCATGGGTTTCTGTTAGATCTTCTGTTGTATTTCCTGAAAATGAAAAAGTCTCTTTTAGTGGTATATTCTCTACTGAGTTAAATGTAAGAGGTTTTAAGGATTTGAAAGATTCTGTTAAAAGGATATATGCTTCCCTCTTCACAGATGATGTTGTGATGTATGCATCGAAGATGGGGATTGATTTGGTAGATGTAAAAATATCAATAGTTGTACAGAGAATGGTTCAGGCAGAAGTATCTGGTGTTGCATTTACCGAGGACCCCATTACTCAAGATAACAGTAAACTAAGTATTGAATCTGTTTTTGGACTAGGTGATGTAATATCCCTTGGAGAAATAACTCCTGATACATATCTTCTTAACAAAAAGAATCTAACTGTTGTTGAAAAGCATATAGCTCCTCAAGAATGGATGAAAGTAAGAACAATGAAAGCTGCAAAGAAGAATGGAAACAATGTAGAGAAGATTAAAATTTCTTCTGCTTGGAGTCATAGACAGAAGCTTTCAGATGCAGATATGGAAGAAATTTCTAAGATTGCTTTAATTGTTGAAGATAAAGCTAAGTGTATACAAAATATTGAGTGGGTATTGTGTGGTGGAAGATTCTGGGTTTTACAGAACAAACCAATGTACGGAATGTTAAACCATCAAAACACTATCTCTTTCTCAGATACTGATGCTAGAAGGAATATTCGAGAAGTTATATTAGGATTGTTAGAAAAATCTCGTGGTCAAAGTATGCTTGTAAACCAAGCAATGTCTGATGCTCAGAGAATTGTAAACAAAAATAGTAATGAAATAACTAGAAGATTAGAAAAATTAATCTACTCTGCAAAGAAGGAATCTGATACCAAATTAAACAACAGTGTTAAACAAGATGATTTCATCATCTCTGGTATTGGAGCTAGCTTCGGTGTTGCAATTGGTAAGGTATCTGTTGTTGATGGACAATCAGACAAGAAATTTACTAAGAATGATATCCTTTTGATAACAAGATACTCTACTGAAATGGAATCAATGATACTTTCTTCTGGAGGTGTCATTATGGATGCTGGTGGTTTAACCAGTGATACTGCAATACTCTGTAGGGAAATAGGAATTCCAGCTATTGTAGGTACAGGTAATGCATCTCAGCTTCTTAAGGATGGTGATTGGGTAAAAATTGATGGAAATGCAGGTTCAATATACAAAGATGTAGAAACGAAAACAGAAGAAAGTGTTCATCCAGTTGTAGATGCATACAGTAAAGGAGAAATATCTGGGGTTGATCTGTTAGAAGATACAAAGCCTTCGGAAGTAGACGAGAAAATGCCTACAAAAGATACTACCCTCTCTCCTGTCGCAACTAAAGTCTTCTCAATGTCGAATCTTGATGCACAAAAAACATTTGAATATGTTGGTAATTCTAATGGAATAGTATATATCGATTTAGACAAAATATTACTCGAAGATGGTAAACATATAATGGCATATGTTGCAGAGAAGAAATACGTAGATTACTCAAAGAAAATATGTGAGAAAGTTCTAGAGTATGTTAATCTTGCTCACGGTGACGAAGTAGTAATTTCAATTGGTTCCTCAAAAGTAAAAGACTTTAGAGCTTTAGACAAAGGCAAGATATATGAAGATGAAAATCTTCCCCCTGAAGTACATGGAGCATCTCACTATTTAAATAATCTTGATATGCTTGTTCGAGTTATTAAATTGATTAAGAGAATCAGGAATGTATACAACAAAAGAAATGTTTCAATAGCTATCCACTCTCCGATGAATGATGACTTGATGAAAGATTTCAAGAAACAGTTAATGGGAGAAAAGTTAAGAAGAACATCAACATTTAAAATATATGCAATTCTTGATAATCCTGCAGAAATAATACTCGCAGATGAAATCATTGGAACGAAGATAGATGGCCTCATTATCAATATGCCAAGAATCGCAAGACAGATGCAAGGATTTAAGATAGACGATGTAGATGTAAAATATGATATGACAAGGCATAGTGTCTTTAAAGTCTTGGACAATGTATTAGAAGTTGTAAAACCAAAGGCTGAGAAGATAATTGTTGTAGTAGAAAACTGTAAACCATTACTTAGATATTGTGTACAAGCTGGAGTCTATGGGGTTTCTGTCTTCTCTGAAGATATTGCAGATGCAAGAAAAGTTGTTGCAGAAGAGGAAAGCAAAATCATTTTAGGCAAATAACCTGTAGTTAAAAATTACTGTTTCGTGATATACTTTTCACACTATGGACAATACTCCAATGATGAAACAGTATATGGCTTTTAAGAAGCAATACCCAGGTAAAATAGTTCTCTTTAGAATGGGAGATTTTTTTGAAACTTTCGGAGACGATGCTAAAACAACATCAAAGATTCTGAATATTACACTCACCAAAAGAGACAAAAGTACAAATGCAGTACCACTTGCAGGCTTTCCTCACAAAGCAATAGAACAATATCTACCAAAGCTTGTAGATGCAGGACTCTCTGTTGTAATTGTGGACCAGTTAGAAGATCCCAAATTAGCAAAAGGAATAGTAAAAAGAGGAGTCACTAGAATAGTAACCCCTGGAACATTAGATGGTGACCAAGCAAACCAAATTAAAGATAGCAATGTCTTGTCTATATTCTTCTCTAAGAAAAACACATATCTTTCTCTCTGTGATATCTCAACAGGGAAATTCAAAATCATTTCCTCCTCTAACCCTAAAAATATTGTAGAAAATACAATATCAGCATACGATCCTGTAGAAGTATTGCTAATCGAAGGAGATAGTGATACTACAGTCTCTAATTTGCCTGTTCAGTTTGTAGAAAAAGGATTGAAAAACACAAAGTATTCAGAAGAAATAGTGAAGAACTTCTTCGATATTAAAAATACAGAATCAATAGACATACAATCAGAATCAGAAGAAATAATACCTGTAGCTATGCTAGTAAAGTACATAGAAGATACCCAACTGATGAATCCTAAACATATACAGAAGCCAACCAGAGAAAAACTAGGAAACAACATGGTATTAGATAGAGCAACAATTAGAAACTTAGAACTCATAGCAAACTCATACTCTGGTGATATCTCTAACTCTTTATTCTCAGTTCTAAATAATACATTAACAAGAATGGGGACAAGACTACTCTACTCTTGGATTCTTAACCCACTCATTGAGAAAAAACAAATAGAAACAAGATTGAATATTGTAGAGAAACTATTTAAGAACTCAGATTTACTTGAGACATTAAGAGAGAAATTAGAAGGTATAAACGATATCGAGAGAATAACAGGAAAGATAGGTTTGAATAGAGTTAATGCCAGAGATTTAAAAGCTCTTCAATACTCACTTCAAAGCTCACTTGAAATATTAACCATACTTAAAAAGGATCTAAAAATTGAATACAAGGAAATAGATTTAAAACAAGTAGAAGAAATCATATCTGAAATAGAGAATACAATATACGACACTCCCCCACTTACCATCACAGAAGGAAATATAATTAAGAGTGGATTTAATTCTGAAGTTGACGAGTTGAGAAACATTAGTGGTAATAGTAAAGACTGGATAAAAAAGTTTGAAGAAGAAGAAAAGAAAAAAACAGGTATAACATCTCTAAAGGTTAGTTTTAACAGAGTTTTTGGTTACTATATAGAAGTTACTAAAACACATCAAGAAAAAGTTCCTGATAGATATATTCGAAAACAAACATTAGTAAATTGTGAGAGATATATTACGGAAGAATTAAAAGAGAAAGAGAACATAATAATAAATGCTCAAGATAATATATTTGCATTAGAGTTTAAATTGTTCGATGAGTTTAGAAATACTTTGTTACCAAAGATAGCTCTTTTGCAACAGGTCTCCTCTGTTGTTGGTAATATAGATACATTAGCTTCATTCGCATATCTTTCTTTAAAGAATAACTATATTAAACCTGAAATTCTTGAAATGGGTGAAGCCGATGGAATAATCGAAATAGAAAAAGGAAGACATCCCATTATTGAAAATATCCAAGAGGACGAATATATATCAAATGATACATTCCTTAATCGTAAAGATTGCTATATGGCTATCCTTACAGGTCCTAATATGTCAGGTAAATCTACATATATTAGACAAGTAGCTACAATTGTACTTTTAGCTCAAATTGGTTGTTTTGTTCCTGCTTCGAAAGCGAAGATATCAATTGTAGATAGAATATTTACGAGAGTTGGAGCTTCAGATGATTTAGTTAGAGGAAGAAGTACCTTTATGGTGGAGATGGATGAAGCTGCAAACATTGTAAATAATGCAACGAAATTTAGTCTCATTATTCTTGATGAAATAGGTAGAGGAACAAGTACATACGATGGTGTTAGTATTGCATGGGCACTGGCAGAACATTTAATTGCAGATATTAAAGCTAGAACTCTTTTTGCTACACACTATCACGAGCTTTTGAAACTTGCAGAGAAATATCCTGGTTTAGTTAAGAACTATAATGTGTTGGTTGAAGAAGATATCGAAAAAGGAATAGTTATATTTCTTAGAAAGATAGTTGAAGGAGGAACAGATAGGAGCTATGGAATATATGTTGCTAAGATGGCAGGTCTTCCCGAAAAAGTTATTAAAAGGGCAAACGAAATACTTGAGAGCTTTGAGCAAAAAAGAATGTTTTCTTCAAAAAATCAAATAAGGGAAGGAATAGAATATAAAACTGAACAGCTGCCAAGTAAAGCTTCAAATGTTTATCAGTACCCTTTGTTTATGGCAAAAGAATCAGAGATAGAAAGAGAGATTCAAAGGCTTGATATTGATAATTTGACACCAATAGAGGCTTTGAATAAGATCGTTCAATGGAAGAAAAAAATCTAAATAGCTAAGTAATACCCTACTCCATATTTGCTTCTTACTAATTTCATATTCAAACTTTCTTTAAATTTCTTGTTTATTCTAAAGATTGTAACTTGAAGGTACTTCTCGTTTAGAGTCCCTTTTTCTGGTTTTATGCTTTGTTTTGTCATTAAGTCATACATTATTGTAGCCTCTGTTTGAGTTAAACCTATTTTAGTCTCGTTGAAAACGAGATAGTTTTGGCTTAAACAGAGTTTTAAATTATGAAAGAGAACGAATTGTGGGCATTTGTCTTTTAACATGCCCAAGCTTTTGTATATGATGGCACATAGGAGATTTTCATTTATTGGAATTTCTAATATGTGATTTATATTATATTCAAGAATATGCTCAAAATTGACTAAGGATTTCTCTTTGATAATGACAGCTGTATTGTTTGTTACTATTGTTCTAAGCAACTCAAAGTCTTGATTCTCATCAATTATGGTTAATCGTATATTGAAATCACCTAGATTCTCAATGGAATTCTTATTTAGTAAAACTACATCATCTTTTAATTTATGTAATTTGTACCGAAGTAAATCCTTTAATTGGTAGTTACTAGAAAAAAGTAATATTGCATCTTGTCGAGCTTTCATCAATGTATTGAGAAATGATCTAACTAGAGCATCTATCTATTAAATATTTTTTTAAGTGCTTCTTCTTTATTAACTACAAATTGTTCAGAAGAATTCATGTTTTTAAGAAGTAAAACATTATTCTTTTGCTCGTTATCACCAATTATTACTGCCCAAGGTATTGATTTTTTGTTTGCATATCCAAGGAACATATTTAATTTTTCTGTAGGAGGAAAAATCATAGTATTTGCATCTAAATCTCTTAGTGATGATGCAAATTCGGTTGCTGTGTTTATATACTCTTTGCTCATAGGAAGGATTATTACCTCAATGTTTGTCTTTGAAAGAATACTCATATTCCTATCTTTAATTATTTGTGTAAGTCTTTCTAATCCAAAGGAAGTACCTGTTGCAGGTATTTCTCTACCAACATATTTACTTATTGCATTATCATATCTTCCTCCTCCACTTACAGATCCTACATCACCATCTAGAACTTCAAATTCCCATATAGGGCCAGTATATGAAGCTAAGCCTCTTGCTAATGTAATATCAAATGTGTACTTCTCTCTATCAATATTTGCACTTTGTAATATTGATAGAACCTCTTTGATTTCATCGATTCCCTTCCTACCTGCTTCTGTTTTTCCAATAGTTTCTTCTAAACTATCAATTTCTTTAATATCGAGTATCTCCAATATCTTTGCTATCTTTTCTTTCTCAAATCCTCTCTCTTCTAATTCCTTGATAACATTCTCTTCCCCAATCTTCTTTATTTTGTCTACAATAATGTAGAAATCAACAAATTTATCTTTGCTAATATCCAAATATTCCAAGACGCCTTCCAATATCTTTCTACTACTAATTCTTGCTATGTAATTTTCAAAACCTAAATCTTTAAGAAATTGTATCCCTATCATCAAAACTTCTGCATCTGCATACATGGATGGAGTACCAATAATGTCTATGTCCATTTGAGTGAACTCTCTTAGCCTACCCTTCTGAACATTTTCTGCTCTCCAAACTGGTTGTACCTGATATCGCTTATATGGAAATACAATATTGTTAATATTCTGAGCTACTGCTCTACACATTGATATCATCAATTCATATTTCAACATAACATCTCTTCCACCATTATCCTGAAATCTGTAATACAATTTCTCTGCTTCTTGACCACTTTGTCCAAGAATCAATTCTGTATATTCTAATGCTGGTGTTTCAAGACCATCAAAGCCGTATTTTTTAGCAGTATTCTTAAATTTCTCAACAATAGATTCCCGGATCATTACATCTTCGGAAAAATAATCATTGAAGCCTTTTAATGTGTTTAATTGTATTTTACTCATGACAAGAATTATATCACGGAAAATATAAAAGAGCTCGAAGTTGAATTATATGCTCATATCATATATATTTGAGGATAATATATAACTTAGATTTTGTTTATGAAATATAGTCTAGGAATTTCAAATGGTTCTCATAAAAGCAGAAGTTCATCTTCCAAAGGGATTTTTCGTGGCTATACTCCTACTGATTTGTCTAAGTTTAAGAATTTTAAAAAGTATAGTGGTCACACAGTAAGTTCAAGAAACACAAAGAATAAAAAAGATTCTAATGGTGAAATGAAAATTGGTAAATGGAAGTTCCAGCCAAGAAAAGCTTTGTACATATTCATAGGGATAGTATTTTTCATTGGTTGTGTAGTAATGATAGGTATAGGTATATATTTGAAATCATTGCAGAATGCTTTGCCATCTCCTGATAAGTTGGTTGATAGAACTTCAGATCAGAGTACTCAGATTCTTGATAGAGATGGGAATGTTTTGTACACGATATATAGTGATCAAAACAGAGAATTTGTTTCAATAGATAAGATCCCAGAACATACAAAATGGGCTGTGCTAGCAGCTGAAGATATTGAATTCTACCAGCATAAAGGTCTTGATTACAAAGGTATTGCTGCAGCAATGTTAAGAAATCTGCAAGCAGGTGGTATCACTGGTGGTGCTAGTACCATTACTCAACAGTTAGTAAGAAACACTATTCTTTTCGATGTTTTGGGTGATGAGGCATATGACCAAAAGTATACTAGAAAGATAAAAGAAATTTTGGTTACGATGCAGGTTGAACAAACACTTACAAAGGATCAAATCTTGCAGATGTATATGAATGAAATTCCTCTTGGTGGTGTTAACTATGGTTTCCAAGCTGCTGCAAATTCATATTTCGGAAAGGATGTTAGCGAATTAACTCTTGCAGAAAGTGCTTTGATTGCAGGTATTATTCAGAGTCCTGGTGTATATTCTCCTCTCTTTGGAACAAATCCTGATCTTGCAAAAGAAAGACAGTCATATGTGTTGGATCAGATGCTAAAACATTCTAAATTTACGGGTGTAACTGCAGAAGAAATAGAAGCTGCAAGAAATGAGGAATTAGTATACAAAACGAAGAAAATTGATATTACAGCGCCACATTTTGTTTTCTATGTTAAACAGATATTAGAAGAAGAGTATGGTGTTGATCGTGTAGAGAGAGGTGGTCTAAAGGTTACTACAACTCTAGATTCTTCTCTTCAGGAAATAGCGGAAGAGGAAGTTGCAAAGGGAGTTGATACTGCAAAAGCAAGATTCAATGTAAACAATAGCGCAATGGTTGTTCTAGATCCTAAAACTGGAGATGTTCTTGCAATGGTTGGCTCTGTTGATTACTGGAATGTTGATGATCCTAGAGTTGATGGTAATGTAAATATTGCAGTAAGTTTGAGGCAGATGGGTTCTGCTGTAAAACCATTTGTGTATTTGACAGCTATTAATCAAGGGTATGGTCCATGGCTTTTGACACCTGACATTAAAGATGTTCAGTTTGGCAATTACAAACCTACAAACTGGAATAAAGCATATGAGGGATTACTCACTGCGAGAAAAGCTCTAGTTCTTTCTAGGAATGTTCCTGCAGTATATACTTTGCAATTAGCTGGTATTGATAATTATCTTCAAGTTATGGAAAAATTAGGTGTTACTGACCTTAGTGATAAAGCAAGCTATGGTTTAAGTTTAGGTTTAGGTTCTGGTGAAGTAAAACTTTTGGAGCATACCTCTGCTTATGGAGTATTAGCTAATGGCGGTTTAAGGAATGATCCAAGTCCAATATTGAAAGTAGAAACATCTACAGGTGAAGTTCTAATGGAAAGAGAAGATCCTGTTGGCAAGAGAGTCTTCGATGAGAAGGAAGTATATCTTGTTAACTGGATGATTTGTGACTTGAATGGTTTCAATGATAGATTAGGAAATGCATATTACTATATTGGTAATAAGAAATTATGTGGTAAAACAGGTACAACAGATGATGCTAAAGATTTAACTGCTTTCTTGTATCATCAGAGTCTTGTAGTTGGAGTTTGGAGTGGAAATAACAATAATGAGAAAGTATATGCTGGAGCTTGGGGTGAAAATGTATCTATGCCAATAGCAAATGCATTCATGAAGAGAGTTGTTGATAGGTATACTCCATCAACATTTAATAGACCTGCCGGTATTCTTACAACATCTGTTTGTATTGATACTGGAGCTACACCTGCAGAAGGAGTCGATTGTAAGAAGGAAAGTTCTGTATATATCTCTGGTCGTGCTCCTCAGGTTGATAACAGAAAAACAATTGAAGTATGCAAAGCAAACGGTTTGATCCCAACTAACTTAGAACAAGCTAAAAAGTATAGTCTTACAGAAACAAAGATCTTGATAACAACAAAATTGGAGAATACTCTTCAGAAAGCAGCATACGAGAAATATATTACTACTATGAAAAAGAGTAACTATATACTTGTCGAGCCAGGCACAGGTGTTTGTTCTCTACCACTTGGAACAGATAATGCTCCTTTAGTTGAAGTAACTGCACCTGTTGTAAATGCACAAGTAGCAAAGAATGCTAATTTAGAGATCAAAGGAAGTATTGCATATTTAGAAAGTATTAAGGAATTTAAAGTATCCTTTGATACCACTGAAATAGCAGGAGCTTCTCTAAATGCTGATGGCACATTTGTTGTTAATTACTTTGTTCCAGATACAACTACTGCTGGAAATCATACAATTACAATAACTGCAACTGATAATTACGACAAGATAGATGTTGAAACAATTATAATATCTGTTCTTTAATTAGATCAGTTTACCAGAGAATTTCTTATCTACTCTTTCAGCTATTTTATCTGTTATTGCTTTGATATCCTTTTCGTTTAGTGTTTTGTTATAGCTAGATGCTGTTATTCTAAAGGTAATTCTCTTCTTACTTTCCAATTTCTCGTTTGAATATATATCTAAACATTCAATTCTTCCCCAAAGAGTATCTGTATTTACAACTTGATCTATCTCATTTTTGATATCTTCAAACAGGACCTCTTTCTCAATCTCAAAACAAACATCTTGTGTAAAAATCGGATATACAGGAGTTTCCTTATGTTTTATGCTTTGCTTTTCAACTTCTATCAAGCCTTGAATATTTAATTCGAAAGCACAGGAATATACAGGTAACTTGAAATTCGCTTTAATATCTTCTCTCAATTGCCCTACTATACCAAGACATATATTTTGTGAATATATAATGGCAGATGTATTTGGATCAAACATATTAATGCCATTCTTAACAAACTCAGGAATATCTTGCTCTGTACTATCTGCTATTAATACATATTTCTCATTCCTTATGTTTAAACTTGAAAATAGTTTTTCTGTATATTTTTTAGCTCCGAAATATGGAGAACCTGTATTCCCTTTCTTGTTTACCAATACTCCGGAAACATACCAGTTCTCTTTTGGTAAATTGTTCTCATCTACATATCCTTTAATATGTGCAATGTTCATCTCATACAGGAGGAAACTATCAAAACCTCTTTGTAAGTTTTCTTTGCTCTTTTGAATTAAAGAAGGTAGCAAAGATGTTCTCATTAAAGAGAGCTCTGGAGCAAGAGGATTTCTTACTTTGAATGTTAAGTCAGAAGACAAATTGCATAAGGTTAAAGTATTACTGTTAGTAAAATTGTAATTCAATGTCTCATTACCACCTAATGCTGTTAGAAGATCTCTAATTTTTTTCTTTGTATCAAAAAGAGCATTCTCTCTTCTTGGTTGTATCTTTTTTGTAGGTAATTCTAATTTTATGTTATTAAAACCATATACTCTACCAATATCCTCATGGATATCCTCCTTGATTATTACATCTTTTCTCCACGAAGGTATTCCTACTTTTATGAGGTTCTTGTTTGATTCTAGTATTGTGTATTCTAAATTCGAAAGAATTTCTTCAATTGTCTTAAGGTCTAGATCTGTACCTAAATGTCTATTTGCAATATCAATATCCAAAGAAATACTTCTTGATTCTTCAGCAATAGTTAGAATATCAATTATATTGGAAGCAACCTTTGCATCTGCTAACTCTTTAGATAGTTCTACGGCTTTTGTGAGGCCTACCATGCAATGATTCACATCTAAAGCATGCTTGTACCTTGTTGCAGCATCTGTGAAGATTCCGAGCTTCATGGAGGACCTTCTGATATTTGTCTTATCAAAATTTGCAGATTCAATTATTATCCTCTTTGTTTCATTGTCTATCTCTATCTCCTTGCCACCAATTATTCCTGCAATTGCCAATGGATGGGTACTATCTGCTATCACCATAACAGAACCATCAAGGTTGTGTACCTTATCATCCAAGCAAAGTAAACTCTCACCATCTCTTGCCATTCTTATATTTATATTTGCCTTATTTTTACTGTTTGGATCATTCTTTATTAATTTATCATAGTCAAAAGCATGAAGTGGCTGTCCAACAAGAGTCGCAATATAGTTGGTTATATCGACTATATTATTAATAGGTTTTATATTCGATTTCACTAATGCAGATTTTAACCAAACAGGAGATTCTTTAATCTCTACATTATCTAAAACAATAGCTGTGTATCTTGGACATGTTGCTTCTGCATCGTTTGTTATGTTTAGTGGTAACAATTCTACCTCTGGTTTTATGTCTTTATTTGGTCCTTTATACCAATCAGGGCTCTCAAATTTGTTTCCAGTTATCGCTGTTAATTCTCTAGAAAGTCCGATTATACTAAAAAGATCTCCCCTGTTTGTTAATGCTTTATTTTCGACATCTACGACAGTGTCGTTTAACTCAAAGTACTCTGAGAAACTTACTCCAACAGGAGCATCTGCAGGCAACTTAAACACATGCTCATGCTTATTACTAATATTTAATTCTCTCTCAGATGCTAACATACCGTTAGACATGACTCCTCTCAATTTGATCTCTTTAATTATGAATGGTTCTGCTTGGCTATTTATACTGTATGGCACAGTAGCTCCAGGTTTTAGGTATGCTACTTTGTCTCCAACATTTAAACTTCTATCTCCGGCTACTACTTGTATGGTTTCATTGCTTCCAAAATTTATTTGATATATCCCAAGTTTCTCTGAATCAGGGTGGTTTTCTTTCTTTGTTATTTCTGCAACTATAATATTTTTGTAGTCATCTTCAAGGCAATGGGAGTTCTCTACTGCTCCTATCTGTGTTTTGATTAGTTCAACTATCTTTTCACTTGATTCTGTAATATTCCCAAATTGTTTTAAGAGGTTTATTGATGTTTGCATTCTAGAATTGTCTTAAGAAGTTAAGGTTAGATTCTCGTAAATATCTTATATCGCTTATTCCAAGTTTGATCATTGTTAATCTATCTACACCAAATCCCCATGCAAATCCTGAATATACATCAGGGTCTATACCACCCTCTCGTAATACATTCGGATGAATCATTCCGCAACCCATTATTTCTATCCAACCACTATGTCCACATGTACTGCATCCGGATTTGTTGCAGAAAGGACAACTAATCACAAATTCACAATCAGGTTCTGTAAATGGAAAATATGCTGGTTGTACTTTTACTTCTAATTCCTTTTGCAAATATGCTTCTAAAAAAGTCTTAATTGTTGCCTGCATATTTCCCAATGAAATATTTTTGTCTACATATATTCCCTCTATCTGATGGAAAGTATGCTCATGTCCAGCATCTGTAGCTTCGTTTCTAAAACATCTTCCTGGTAATACTACTGCAATTGGAGGTGGTCCAAACATTTTTAAGGCTCTGTTTTGCATTGTTGATGTATGTGCAGGTAATATGAATCCTTCTTCTGTTGAAAAAGTATCATACATATCTCTGGCAGGATGTCCTTTAGGAAAATTCAAAGACTCAAACATATGATAGTCGTCATCGATTTGTCTACTCTCTAATACATTGAATCCCATCCCTGAAAAGATGTCTACTAAAATTTCAATTTCTTTTGTTATTGGGTGTTTACTACCATCTAATGTGGTAATGTTTTCTTGTATATTTTTACCATTAATATCAAATGGTGCTGTAGGATCTATTCTTTTCCATGATGAATATGATTTCGTTACAGTATCTTTTTCTTGAAGAGCTTCATTGAGAATGGTTTTGATATAGTTGATTTCTTTTCCGTATGCCGCTTTCTCTTCATTTGGAATATCTTTTATCTTTTGTAATGCCTGTGTTACTAGTCCATTCTTACTCAGGTACTTTTCCTTTAATTGGGAATAGTCTAAGGAACTCTTATCTTTATTTATTTCTGTAAGTAAATTTTCGAGATTCTTTGTCATTTTATTCTTAGTTAGCTATATTTCTTAGTATACTATTATATTGTTAAACAAAAAAGGACTCTTTGCAGAGTCCTTTAAATATCTTTAAAAAACTCTACAGAGATTTTATCAAAAATGAAAATACTTCTGAATTGTTTACTGCCATATCTGCTAATACCATTCTATTTAACTCAATATTGTTTGTTTTTAATTTACTAATTAAGTCTTTGTATTGAATGTTATTGTTTTTACATGCTGCATTTATTTTGTTGATCCATAGTCTTCTTACCTCTGCTGCTCTTTTTTGTCTGTGATTGTATGCATACTGTCCAGCATGCAAGAATGCTTCGTGAGCAACTTTGTAAAGGTTGCTTTTTGTCATCCTATATCCTTTGGTACTCTTTAGGATTTTATTATGTTTTCTTTTTCTTGTTGTACCACCTTTTACTCTCATTTTACTATTACTAGATATTAACTATTTTAGCTCTAATTCTTTTTGCAACATTCTTCTCTACTAAAGCATTATCTTTCTGTCTTCTTTTTGCTCTAGAAGATTTCTTTGTTCTCAAGTGTCCTTGGTGACTTTGCTTGTACATCAATTTAGGTGTCTTGTTACCTCTTGGGCTAGAAACACTTATTCTCTTCTTTGCTGTTTTGTTAGTCTTTTGTCTTGCCATTTGGTTTAAATGTCAAAAATATTCGATTTCCTTCGAACTTAGATTCGGATTCGATACTACTATAATCTGTGAAATTAGTCAATATATCGTTGAAAACCTGCATAGCCTGTTCTCTTGTTTGTCTACCTTTCTTTACTACTACGACTTTTACATTGTGACCTTTCTCAAGAAATTCTTTTGATCTTTTTACTCTATGTTCTATATCAGCTTTATCAATAACTGGGGAAAATCTAAACTCTTTTGTTTCTTTAAGCTTTCCCTTCTTGTTTTGTCTTGTTTTTTTATTCTGGATATATATATATTTTGAATAGTCCATTATTTTACAAACAGGAGGATTTATTCCTGCTCCAACTTCCACTAGGTCTAATCCAGATTCTTTCGCAAGCAAAAGAGCTTTATTTATCTCTACTACTCCTAAGTTTTCACCTTTACTCCCAATTAATTGTACTTGTGGTACCCTTATATATTCGTTTCTCCTAGGACCGTAATCTTTCTTTTTTTCTTGATACATTAATTAAATGTAAAAAATTATAATTTAGTTAGTAACTTTAAAGGATTCTTTTGTTCTAATTTCCTCTCTCAAGTTGTCAATAAACTCTTGAATCTTCATGAGACCCTCTTCTTTGTTTCTTCTTGCTCTTACAGAAACTGTTTCTGTTTCTACTTCTTTGTCTCCTACTACAACTATATATGGTATTCTCATCTTTTCTGCATCTCTTATCCTTGCTTGCATACTCTTGCTTCTATTATCCAGTTTAACTCTTAATTTTGCTTCTTTTAATTTTTTTAAGACCTCATATGCATAGTCAGTATGTTTTTCTGATATTGGTACTATGTATACCTGCTCTGGTGTTATCCAAAGTGGGAAATCTCCACCATGGTGTTCTATTAGGAATGCAAAGAATCTTTCAAAGGATCCGATCAATGCTCGGTGGATTACAAATGGTTGTTGTTCTTTACCGTCAGAATCAATATATGTAATGTTGAACTTTTCAGGTAAGTTGAAATCTAATTGTATTGTAGATACTGAATCTTCCTTACCAAAAACATTTACTGCTTGGATATCGATTTTTGGTCCGTAGAATGCTGCATCTCCTGGCATCTCTTCAAATTGTAATCCTCTATCTGTTAATACTTTTCTTAGTGTCTCTTCTGCAAATTCCCACTTTACTGGATCTCCTGCATATTTGTCTTTTTTGTCTGCACTTGAAAGAGAAAGTCTAAATTTGTAATTATCAAACCCTACATCTTTGTAAAATACATTTAGCAAGTCCAAAGTCTCATTTATGATTCCCTCTAATTGATCTCTTGTGCAGAAAAGATGTGCATCATTCTGAGTAAAACCTCGAACTCTTTGCAATCCATGTAATTCACCACTCTTCTCATATCTATATACAGTTCCTAATTCACCTAATTTGTAAGGTAGCTCTCTATAGCTTTTTGGTGTCATTTTGTAAACCATCATTGCTGCAGGACAATTCATAGGTTTGAGATAGTATGTCTCATCTTCAACCTGAATTGGTGCATACATAGATTCTTTGTAGAAATCCAAATGGCCAGAGGTCTGGAAAAGAATTTCTTTGTTAATATGTGGAGTTAAGATATGCTCATATCCTGCATCTCTTTCTAAATCAAGCATATATTCTTCTAGTATTCTTCTCATTACATATCCTCTTGGAAGCCAAACTGGCAATCCTTGTCCGATTTCAGGAATAATGGTGAACAGTTCAAGCTGTTTACCTAATTTCCTATGATTTCTTTTTTCTAACTCTTCCTGATCTTTTAGGAATTTTTCCAATTCTTCTTTTGTATCAAATGCTGTTCCATATATTCTAGTTAACATCTTTTTTGTTTCATCGCCTCTCCAGTATGCACCTGCTGTTTTAGTTAACTTAATAGCACCAATCTCTTTTGTATTTTCAAGATGTGGACCTCTACATAGGTCTGCAAATTCATTTTCTCCAGTTATGAAGAAACTTAATTGCTCTCCAGGTATACCTTCCAACAATTCAAGCTTGTATACTTGATCTGTCTTTTTGTAATAGTCCATAGCATCTTTTCTAGCCATAAAGACTTGTTGTATTGGAAGACCTTCTTTTATGATTTTCCTCATTTCTTTCTCTATTTTCTTTAGATCCTCTTCCTCTATTGGCTCTTCAAAATCTAAGTCATAGTAAAAACCATTTTCAATAGCTGGTCCTATTCCAAGCTTTGTGTTTGGATACAATTTAAGAATTGCTTGTGCTAACACATGAGAAGCAGAATGTCTCATTTTTTCTATTTTAGATATATTTTCAGATTCCATTGCAAAAATATTATAATTTAATGATTATCGTGGGAAGTGTACAACATTGTTAAAAGGTGTGTGTTGAGAAAACGACCTTACAGAGTTTTGATTTGTTAATACCGAACTGTTTATACATTAGCACTAATTCTATATTTTTATGTGGAAATTTGCAATGAGGTAACTATTTTACAATGAAGATAGTAATCGTGTTGAGACCAAGCTCTATCTCTTCAATTATTTTTATCTTCTCCAAGTTTAGTTTGTCTAGATCATACCTTTTTGGATGTTTAATAATTAAGGCACCCTTGAATCTTTTCTTGGAAGGATCCGCTATTCCTGGTAAAAGTTCCGAAGCCATCTTTATTACAGACTCCATCTTAAATGTCTTTTTAGTATTGAATAGCTTGTAAGGTGGATCTATGAATATGATGTCAAAAGTTTTTTTCTCTTCTTCATTTATTATCTTGTATAGGTACTCTTCTGTTTTTTCTTTTACAATATCACTTTGTGTTAAGAATCCAGTATGAGCTACATTCTTCTTTAAAATGAAGTTTGCATTCTTAGAAGCATCTACAAAAACTACAGAACCAGCTCCTCTTGAGAGAGCTTCAAGTCCAAAAGATCCTGCACCTGCATATAGATCTAAGACATTTTTCTTTACAATATCCTCTTTTAGAATATCAAATATTCTGATCTTCATTCTGTCAGTCATAGGTCTTGTTGCTTTTGGTATTTCTATACTAAAGTTTTTAACCTTACCACCTGTTATTCTTACAGCAGTATTAATATTTGGTTCTTTACTTTGTAGTTTCTCTTTTAAGAAAGTATCTTCTCGTAACTCAAATTCCTCTGGAGTGTCTACTTTCCACTTGTTTTTGTCTTTCCTTAATTTTTTAAATGAATCATGTTTTAAGCCCATAGGTTGATATTATACTATTTTTAATTGATTTTTATACCCTTTAGCCTAATTCCGTTTAATTGGGAATGATTATAGAGGTCTACAAATGATGCTGTGTCCGACCACTCGCTTACATCATCGTCTGTATCCCAGAACCTTATTCTCCAGTAAAATGTTGATTGAGAGTTTGTTAGAGCTGTTCCATTATATGAATATTCTGCTGACCTAGCACCGTTATTCACTGTTGTAGTTACTTTTCCACTATCCCATTTAACAGAACCTGTGAAGGTTGAATTACTGTTAACTTCTATCTCATATGCAGTTGCACTATCTCCATCGGTATCAGAATACATCGCAGAGAATGTTGGCGAAGAAGAAAGTATGTATGTAGGATTTGTACGACCATCAACAAGCAAATCGGTTGGTTGCTCTGGTGCTGCGACTCCAAGCACATCTCCATTTTCTTTTGTATTTGTATTCTCAGCTATGACTTCCCCTTTCTCGGATTTCTTTTCCTCTGTTAATGTTTTTTCTTGCTCTTTCTCAAAGATGGCAGATTCTGTATTTACAGAAACTTTTAGAGAAGATTTTTTCTTAGCAAAGACTACAGAAACATATTCTGGTAAAGAAGAGCTTTCTGAAGTAGAAATATTGTTATCTATGCAGATGTACTCTTCGCTTAGTAATGTTCCTGTTGCCTTTTTTGTTTGTAAAACAATTGTGTGCTTATGATTTAGACTTCCTCCTGTCTCTCCTATATCTTTTGAATTACCTAATGGGAAACGATCTTCTAATTCAGAATAATATGTCCAACCAAGAGGTGGGAGTTTTGTAAACATACTTATGCTTCCCTGCGAGAAAAAACTCTTTTCATTGTTTGTTACATACTTTACTGTGTAATATGGTGGTAAATCGGAAGAAGACTTTATTTCGAGTGTCTTCGCAAGCAGTATGTTGTCATCTCCTTCTGTAGTGTTTTCTGAATATACTGCTTTATGGGTGTGTGCAGAGCTTTGGCTTGTTGTTTTGTTTTTGGATGTTCCTTTTGAAAACTTTCCTTCAAGATCTTCAAATAGACTCCATTCTGAGGGGATAGATTTGGTATCAAGTATTGCTAAACTATTTTCTTCCATCAGTCCGTTTGTACTTGAGCAGAAGTATAGTTCTGTTGATGGTAAAGAATTTTCAGTATATGAGATTGTTTTACTAATTATATTTGAATCGCTGATCTCTTTACTTTTTGAGCTCAAATATACTTTTGTATTACATTTGTTATTGCTTGCCTCTATGGTGTGTGTGTGTTCACTCTCTCCTCCTAAGTTACCATACTCTTTGCTTCCCATGACATATTTTCCTGAGAAGCTCTCTGCCTCTTTCATATTATTGCAGCCACTAGTATTCTCTATTATGAATTCACCATTCCAACTCTCTTGAGTATCATCTGCAAATTCGTTGCCATAGTACATGTATATTGTTTTGCCTGTTACAGGTATTAATGGTATCTTGACCCATACCTGTGTCTCTTGTGTGTTACATCCTCCCTCTATCCAGTAATTCAATTGAGAAAAGTTGTCGTCATCTACAAATCTTAAATCTGCACAATTTGTTTGTAATTTCCTAGCATCTATTAATTCTTTTGTATCTACAGTTAAGAGGATCTCCTCTTCTGCTAGAGAAGTATTTCTATCATTCTCTATATTCAGGGATTTTCTGTATATCCAATTTCCTTTATTTTGATCTTCAGAGTTGTCTTTAATATTGTTAAAGTAGTAATAAACACCACCACCGAGGACTAATATTGGGAGAATTATGAGGATAGCTTTTTTAAAAGACAGTTTCATTCTATTATTCTACCAGAAACTACTCTCTTGTTAATTCATACAGGATTATACTTGCACAATTGGCAACATTTAATGATTCTTTTTTACCTCTCATTGGTACCATAATTCTCTTGTCGCTATGTAACAGTACATTCTCGTCTACTCCATTTTTCTCATGACCAAGTACAATAGCCAGCTCTTTTGGATATTCAATCTTTTGAAAATTTTCAGCATCATCTGTTAACTCTATTGAGTATATCGGTATGTTTCTTTCTCTTAATTCTTCTAATGCTTCTTCTGTAGTATCATAATGCTCTGAATTAACCATCTCTGTTGCTCCGAGTGCTGTCTTGTCTAACTTAGGATTCTCTATGTCGGAAGTTATTCCACAAAGATATATCTTTTCTACACTTCCTGCTCCATCTGCAGATCTAAAGATACTTCCTACATTGAATACAGATCTTATGTTGTCGAGAACTATGTGTATTTTCATCTAAAAAGGTTTTCTAAAATATTTTCCATGCTATTATCTTCTTTCAGGAGTTTTTTTGCAAATTTCCTTGCTTTAACAAGCATCTTTGTATCATGTATATCTGCTATTTTAAAAATTGGTATACCTGATTGTTTAAGACCATACACCTCACCTGGTCCTCTACTTTTGAGATCGTATTCAGATACCTCAAAACCGCTATTATGTTTTGAAAAATATTTAAGTCGTTCTTCTGCGGGTGAACCTATTTCTACATTCTCATTTGGTATTACAAAGCAGAAAGACTCTTTCTCACTTCTTCCAACTCTTCCTCTTAATTGGTGTAACTGTGCTAGACCAAATCTCTCAGCATCCTCAATTACCATTATTGTTGCATCTGGAATATCTATTCCGACTTCAATGACTGTTGTTGAAATTAGGATGTTTATTTTGTTTTGTCTAAATTCCTCTAAAAGATTGTTTTTTTCTTCTTCTTTTAGTCTCCCATGTAAATATTGGATATTTAATCCTTTGAATACTTTTTTCAAATATTCTATTTCAGTCATAATGGATTTAGAAGCTAACTTCTCTGACTCTTCAATGAGTGGATATATTATGAAAGCTTGATTCTTGAATTTACTCTCTATTATCTTTTCTTTTACCCATTTGAAACAGGAATCTCTTTTCTGTGCAGGAGTAAAATATGTTTTGATGTCTTTTCTATTAGAGGGCTTCTCTTTTATTTCAGAGACATCTAATCCTCCAAAGAATATCTCAGTTAAGCTTCTTGGTATTGGTGTTGCAGTCATTGTTAAGTAGTGTGGAGAGAGAGAGGTTTTTCTTTTTAGATTCTCTCTTTGTTCGACTCCAAAACGATGTTGCTCATCAATGATTACCAAGTTTAAGTCTTTTGGTAGATTCTTTTCAAAAAGAATGGCATGTGTTCCTATTACAAGTTTGTTGTCAAAATCACTAATATTCTTTCTTGAAGATATACACAGTTCTATTTGTATATCCATGCTTTTGAAAAGATTGTTGAATGTATCATAGTGCTGTTTTGCTAATACAGTTGTAGGTGCTAACAAAATACATGAGTAACCATTCTTTATTGTATTAAGTATTGCTATGGCTGCAACAATTGTTTTACCACTTCCTACATCTCCGTTTAGTAATCTATTCATTGGCTTTGTTTTAGACATATCTTCCAAAATATCTTCCAATGCATGGTTTTGATCATTTGTTAGCTTGTATGGTAGTTTTTTTATGAATTCATTTATTTCTTTACTAATGATTTTTGTTTTCTTTGCCTTTTGTTTCTCTCTTTCCATATTTGCTTTCTCTATCTTTATCCCAATCTTTAGCATCTCATCAAAAGAGAGTCTCTCCTTTGCTTCTTCTATGTCTTTTTGGCTCTTTGGGAAATGAATTTTCTTTATTGCAGTACCAAGAGAATCAAGTTTTAGCTTAGATATGCTATCTATTCCTAGTGGGTCTAAAACTAGATCTTCGATGTCTTCTTCTACTGTTTTTATTCTGCTTCTGATAACTCTTGATGACAAACCACTTGTCTCGGGATATATCCCAATTAATTTCCCAAGGTGAGTTTGGTTATTTGGATCATATTTAAAAAGTTCAAACTTTGGATTATATATATTCTTCTTGTTTCCTTTTGCAGATATCTTTGCATCAAAAATATATATATCATCTTTCTTGAATATCTTTTGCAGATATGATTGATTGAAAAATGTTAATCTTAGCGAGTCTGTTTCGTCTGATACCTTTACTGTTGTAATCTTTTTTCTGAAGTATGTTGTTTTTACATCATCAATCTTTGCAAGGAATGTTCCTCCTCCAAGCTCTTTGAATTCTTCTATGGATATGACAGAAGATGTATCTTGATATCTAAAAGGTATATGAAAAAGCAAGTCCTTTATTGTATGGATGTTTAGTTTCTCAAAGAGAGAAATTTGTTTCTCTCCTACCCCTTTTATGTTCTTTATATCGGAATTTAAGAGTATTTTCATACTTAAAGTACGAAGAGTGTAAGAAGAATTGGTAAGATAATGCTTCCTACTAACACTACTGCTATTAGTATGTTTATTACATTACTAATTTTCTTTCTGGTTTCTTTCTTCATATTTTTCTATTCTATATCTTTTTATCTATTTTTTTAAGCTTTTGGAAAGAAATTTCTTAATTTTGTTTTTTGTACTTTCTGAATTTGAATATTGCAAGGCTTTTTCTTGTTGGTAACTTTTATTTTTATCTATTTTTATTTCTACAATATTTCCAGTTTCTAAGATTGAAGAAAGACTTGCTGGTTTACCATCAATCTTTGCCCCTATTGCACTGTTGCCAATATGTGTATGTAATCTATATGCAAAATCTAACACAGTATCACCTTTTTGTAGCGGGATGATTTTGCTTTTTGGTGTAAAAGCATATACTTCATCTTTGAAAATATCTGCTGGTATTGGAATGTCTAATTCTTTACTGCTTTCTTTTGTACAGTTTTCTATACCTTCTTGTATATCTTCTACCCAACGATATTCACTTGATGGGTTTGCATATCTCGATTTACTCGCTTTATATGCAATATGGGAAGCAGTTCCGTATGTGTTTGTGTAATACATGTCATCTGTGAGGATTTGTATCTCTATGTACAATGATGATACTTCTGGAAATTTAACACGGAAGTGCAGAGCTTTATATCCATTTTTTTTCGGATTGGATATATAGTCATCAAATTTGTCATAATCTATTTCTGCATTATCCATCAATTTCTCTAATCCTTTGTAACAATTCTCTTCATTTTGAAATATGAGCCTAAATGCAATTAAGTCTTCTAAGCTATCTATTTTTGGATTGATCCACTCTTTCTCATATTTTTTTAATTTGTTGTATATACTGTACTTACTTTTTATTCTTCCCTCTATCTTTGGCTGAGGAGAGATGCTTTTCATATTCTCTTTCAATGCTTTTGTAAATTTCTCAAAAAGTGTTTTGTTGATCTTGCTCTCTTCTAATTTGTTAGTAATGCTTTCGTATTCAGTTGGAAGATATTCTTTGAAGGCATTCTCTTCAATTTCTTTTTTTATTGGTTCTAGGTGAAGGTATTCAGAAATTACTGAATAAATGTTTAATGCTTTGTTTAATGCTTCTTTCTTCTCTTCTGTTGGTATGTTTTTTATTGTATTTACATCATTTTTTGTGTCTATTATTTTCAAGATAACTGGTCTTAAGTCCTTCGAGCTATTGAGAATATATTTGATTATGATATCAGGCTCTGTATCTGTAGCATTTGTTACCTCTTTTATCCTTTTAGCATCTTTTACGAGAAAAAGAACATTTTCTCCAAACATTTCTTTGATATTGTTTTCTTCTGTATTTAGTTCTACTTCATGTAATATGCCTGCAATGGTAGTTGATATATCCATTTTCATCTCTCTTAAATCGAGAGCAACACTAAGTGCATGGAGGATCATTGGATCTCCATTGAATCTTGTTTTTCCTTCGTAGTACTTCTTTGCATACTCAATGCTCTTTTGCACCGTAGGTAAAAACTTTTTAGGTATTAATTTTTGTAATTTCTTTTCTTTTTTTTCGATTTCTTCCATATTGAAAATACTCCCTGTTTCAAGGGGTATATATTTAAATTATTTCCCCTTGATTAAGATTGGTGTGTTATCTTGCAGATATTCTTTCCAACCTTGAGTGTGAAGGATTGGAGATGAGATATATTTAGAGATTCATTGTATTGAGTCTTCTTCTCATCATTGATTTTGACAGCTCCTTGTTCTATTAGTCTTTTGGCTTGTCCCTTGCTACCAGCAAAGCCTACTTTTACTAAAAGATCATTTAGAGATATTTCATTCTCTTCTACTTCTTTCTCTGGAATCTCAGTCTCTGAGTCTTTTTTCTGAAATACTGATTCAAAGAAGTTCTGAGCTTTTTGTGCTTCTTCTTTTGATGTTATTTCTGATGTTATTGTAAATGCTAATTCTTTCTTTAAGCTCATTGGATTTTCTCCACTCTCTAATCTTTGCTTGCATGAATCAAGCTCTTTTAATGTAGAGAATGTTAATATCTCAAAACCTCTCAATATGATGTCATCTGAGAATGCCATTACTTTCCCATATATATCCTCAGGAGTATCATCCATTCTGATCATATTTCCAGTTGTTTTACCCATCTTTGTACCATCTGATGTCTCTAAGAGTTTTCCAGCTAAAACAAATTTCTCTTTTTTAAGATGATTAAATATCATATCTCTTCCAGCTAACATGTTGAAAAGTTGGTCATTACCACCTACTTCTACATCAATCTCCATCATTACTGAATCATATCCTTGCATTAATGGGTAAAGAAATTCGTTGAGATGTATTGGCTTGTTTTCTTCAAGTCTCTTCTGGAACATATCTCTTTTCAACATTTGTTGTACAGTAAATTCTGATGCTAGCTCTACTACATCTTTGAATGTAAGCTTGTCATGCCACTGTCCATTGTAAAGAATCTCTACAGGATTCTCTTTGTTCTCAATATCAATTATCTTTGAAGCTTGCTTAATGTAGTTTTGCATATTTGCTTCTACTTGCTCTTTTGTCAGCATCACTCTAGCAGCACTTTTGTCTGTTGGGTCTCCAATTCTAGCTGTAAAATCACCTATGAGGAATATGACATGATGTCCAAGCTTTCTAAAATCTTCAAGCTTTCTCATTCCTACTGTATGACCAATATGGAGAGTATTTGCTGTAGGATCAAAACCTTGGTATATGTTTATTCTCTTTCCTGACTCTAGTAAATCTTTTAGTCCTTGCTTAGAAGGAAGTATTTGCTCTACTCCTTTTTCTAGTATTCGTTCAATTATTTCTTGATCCTTTTTAATTTCCACTTCCAGTATTATATCTATATTGTTAAAAACTTTCCAGTTTGTTATTCTGTAGGTATGGAGAGAGTAAAAACTGCTATTTTTGTATTCATAATTTCGTTACTATTTTTTTCACCTTCAAAGCTTTTTGCTCAGGAAGCAGAAGTTGTTGGATTACAATCAATTACTGAATATTCAGAAGATATTAAGGAGGGAAAGGATAATTTGCTTTTCATAGGGGATGATTGTGAGGCATGTGATGAGCTTGAGAGTACTATTTCTGAAATGAATATCTATTCTTTTCCAGTATATTTAATAGATACTGCAGGTGATGAGAATTTTACTAAGTTACTTAAGAGTTTGTATTTGTCATGTAGTAGTTCTGGTATTGAACCAAGTGTTCCATTCCTCTATTCTGCGGACAATTGCTATATTGGGAAATTAAGTATTGTAAACAGAATATCTTCTTTAGCTGTTGAAAATGGATCTTCTATTGCTGAAGAAGGCTTCGATTTTTTGAGTGCATACAAATATCAACAGGATGCTGCTGAATATCAGAACAAATCTGTAGTTGATATCGTTTTTGATCAAACAAATTTTTGGGAGTTAATTATTGCAGGTGTAACTGCTGTAGTCGCTGTCCTTTTCTTGGTATATCTTTTAATTAACAGAAAAGGAGTTAGCAAGAAACAGAGAATGTTGTATGGAGTTCTTCAAACACTTCTTTTTGTACTTCCTACTCTTTACTTGGGTATTAAAGTGAATTCTGCTGTCGACTTGAGTAGCCAATACAGTAGTGCTGGAAGTTGTCAGCCAGATGGAAGTGGATGTGTATCGTATGCCGAAAGAGAAGCTGCAAGAGCTTCTGATGATGATTACAGGTTGGCCCATCCAAAACAAGCTGCAAAGGCACAGGCATATTTAGATAGTAATGGTGGTGCTGAAAATGCAGTTGCAAATGGTAATGCTCAGGTAGTTGCTACTAGTCAGGCTTTGATTGATGCAACTAGAAATAGTGACAATTCAATTAATCTTGATGCTGCAAGAAGTTTACAAAAAACTCTTGAATCTGGTTCTGTTACGGCTGTTAGCGGACAAAAAGTTCAAGTAACTACTTCTTCAGGTACAATAACTCTTGATGCTTCTGCTGCATATGCAACTAATCCTTCTGCTGTATATATTGCACAGGTAAATCTAGCATTGGCTTCAGAAGGAATAACTTGTTCGAGACTCGAAGATTGTGAGTCTGCATTGATAAATAAGAATAGTGATACTTTTAAAAATAAAACTACTAATCCTGAAGCATTGCTATATCAATTCGACAAAGTAACTGGTCAAATGATAACAACAGCAGTTGGTATGTCTACAGTTGATGACTTCTGTACCATAACTAGTAGTCCTACTGGTGGCAATAGTACTGGCAATGTACTTTGTAGATGTGATAATGGATTGGGAGGATATGTATATACTAGGACTGATGAAGGAAATTCTTGTGATGCTGTATGTAGAGTAAGAAATCTTGTATGTGAGGATTGTAATCCAGAACCACCAGGTCCTCCAACAAATCCTCCTACATCTGGTCCATATTGTGGAGATGGAATATTAGGTAATGTCTCAGGAGAACAGTGTGAATACAATGATCCAAGTGGAGTTACCTGCTCTTGGAACTCTTGTGATTCTTCATGTAAATGCCCTACTGAAAATGTATCTTACTGTGGAGACGGAAAAATAGATCAAGGAGAACAGTGTGAACTAGGAGATCCTTCAGGTATGCAATGTTCTTGGAGTACGTGTAATCAGGTAAACTGCTTGTGTAAAGAACCTGGCTGTGGTGATGGTCAACTAAGTGGAGGTGAAAAATGTGAGAAGAATGATCCTACTGGAGTATCTTGTCTTTGGAACAATGAATGTAACCAACTGACCTGTGATTGTAAAGTAGAACAATCACCATCATGTGGTGATGGTGTTCTGCAAGATAATGAACAGTGTGAATTAAATGATCCAATTGGAAACAGATGTTCTTGGAGTGTATGTAGTAAATACACATGTTCATGTCCTGTTGCTCCTCAAACAGGTGTCTTTACATCATATGAATCAAAAGTGATACTAGGTGCTACCCTACTTTTTATTGGTTTGCTTTTTGAATATATTGTTAAACTATCTAACAAAACAGTTATGCTAACCTCTGTTGGTATATCAAAATTAAAGATATATATTAAAGAGAATAAAAAGAGTAAAAGGATACAAAAGGTGAGTAAAAGAAGAGAAGGATTAGAGAAAAGATTTAAGTAATATATTTTCGGTTTTTAATTTTGTCTGGCATACACTGTTGATCTGATTTCTTGTTTTCTAAATCATGGTCGTACTGATACCCTTTTCCATAACCCAAATCTCTCATTAATTTTGTTTCTCCATTCCTAATATTCAAAGGTACTGGAAGATTCCCAAACTTCTCAATATCATTTTTAACTAACCCTTCTACTTTGTATGCAGTGTTATCTTTTGGTGCATTCGAAAGATATATAGCTAACTGTATTAAGAAAATTTCACATTCAGGCATTCCAATCTTTTGACATGATTCATAGACAGTATTAGCAAGTACAATAGCATGAGGATCTGCATTGCCAATATCCTCACTCGCGAATCGTAGTAGCCTTCTAGCGACATACAATGGGTCTTCACCAGCACTTAGCATTCTTCCTACCCAATAAGAAGCCGCATCAGGATTGGATGATCTCATTGATTTATGTATTGCAGAAATGATGTTGTAATGTTCTTCTCCATTTTTGTCATAGTAGACAGGTTTTTGTATCGTATCCGTTATTATCTCTTCTGTAATCTCAAGACCTTTTGTTGCCTCTGTAAGTGTAACTGCCATTTCCAATATGTTTAAACCAGATCTAATATCACCATTAGAAAGATTTGCCATTATATCCAAAGCTTTCTTTTTTATGGATATGTTTGGGAACTCTTTCTTCGATATCTTCTTTAATAATTTGGAAATACCTTCTTCTGTTTGTTGCTTAAATACAAAAACTTTTGTTCTAGAAAGTAATGCACTATTTATTGTGAATGATGGATTTTCTGTTGTTGCACCTATTAAGATCACTATACCCTTCTCTACATATGGTAACAGAGCATCCTGCTGTGCTTTGTTCCATCTGTGTATTTCATCCAAAAAAAGAATAGTCTTTTTACCATACTGTTGATTTGATAGTGCAATCTTAATGATTTTCCTTAATGTATCTTTACCACTTGTGACTGCTTGTAATTTGTGGAAATCATAGTAGAGGTTAAGAGAGAGTATATATGCAAGTGTAGTCTTTCCTGTCCCTGGTGGTCCCCAAAATATCATAGATGGTATTTTCCCACTTTCAAGAAATTTTCTAATTGGCCCGTTCTCTCCTACGAGATGTTCTTGTCCAACGAAATCGTCTAATGTCTTAGGTCTATATTTTGATGCTAATGGTTCATATATTGGCATAGCTGTATTATACAGTAATGCTGTATAATTGGTTGCTCGTAAAAACTAGGAAAGGAGAAAAGGATGAGTCCTAAAGAATATAGATTCTTCTACTTTGTAGCACTGTTCGTAACTCTTGTTGCTCTATGGATATACTGGTTTTTTCCAGTTGCCATAGATCTCTATATGAGATTAAAGGAAGGAAAGAAAGTAGACTATGCATGGCTTAACAATGCCATGAACAAGGTAGTAATCCTTGTGTATGGCTATGTAATTGCCTATGGAATCAATTTCCAATTCAAGCTTTTCTAGTTTCTAGAGGGGATTATATGCTTTTATGCAAATTATAATCCCCTCAAAAATTCTCATTGATAACCCACCCACCCTATAGTATAATTCTTTGTTTTGTATACCATTTTATTGATATACAGAAGTTCTTTAAAAGTTCTACCAATAGCCTCTAACTTGGTAGTATCCGATATGATTTTTCAAAGAAGTTATATTGGGTTCTACCAATAAATATGGAGGGTATATGAATGATATATTGATTTTAGGAGGTGCTTTACTGGTTTATTTTTGTTCATCTTTCTTACGAGATCCAGGGTCTTGGTTGTTGAAGTATTCAATGAAGAAAATATCTAAAAGTTGGAGGAGAAAGTGAAGGAAATGTCTTTCATAGTTGTACTCTTTTTTGCGGTTTGTATGAATTCTGACTGCAGTATTCTTTTGAAAAAAGAAGAGGACAACAAATCCCTTAGTGTTATAAAGATATTTTTGTTTGTAGAAATGATCATCTGGTATTTAGCATTCCTGATTAGTGGAGAGAAGTTAACCTTTAATTTCTATCTTGGTGCATTGGTTGCAGTAGTAGCCACAGGCTTGATAGAAAAGTATACGGATCTCGAGATAGAGAAAAGACTTTGGTCATCCAAAGGATATTACTTTCTTTTCATCTCCTCTCCATTAAGCATCCTGCTTTTGATGTATGTTCAATATGTTTTTTCTTAATATGAATTGGTAGAACCCAAAGAGGGGAATAGTTGAATGCTAAATTCACAAAAAAGATTATTCCCCTCTTCTACCATCATAGATATAGAGAGGGACATCATTACTCAAAACAACCATTTTGCTTTTTCCAACTCCTTTTAATTCATATTTATAGCTAAAAAGAATTCCACCATCTTTTATGAAATTTATTAGCTTTTGTCCCAGTATTGAAAGAGTTTTTTCATCCAAGTAGCAATATGCTTTTGTAGCATTGCTAATATCTATTTTGAAGATATCTTCTGTAAGAAAGAATATTTTTTTTGAGAAAGGAAATCTCAGAATTCTTGAAGTGTTTGCCATGATCATCATTATCGGAGAAATATCGTATCCAATACACTTACATTTACTTTGTTGGTATGCTTCTAAGACTAATCTCCCATCTCCACTTCCTAAATCAACAAAGGTATCTTTTTTTTCAAGATTCATAATCGTTATAATCTCTTCTAGTATCTCCTTTGGAGTTTTAAACAGAGGTACTAAAAAAGCACTTATTAGTAGTGTGAGTATCAAAGAAGAGAACAATAGTATTACAATTATTCCAATTGCTAAAGTTATACCGTTTAACATTGTGGTATCATTATGAGAGTTAGATTAGATATACAAATATGATAGATGGAATTTTACTAATAAACAAGGAGGAAGGCATTACCTCTTACGATGTTATTAGAAAGCTAAAAAAGATACTTCCCAAGGATCAGAAAATTGGTCATGCAGGTACATTGGATCCTTTTGCTAACGGTCTGTTAATAGTACTTTTGGGAAAGGGAACCAAGTTAATGGAAAGCATGCATACTCTAGATAAGGAATATACTGTAGTTGCAGAATTTGGTTACTCTACTGATACTCAGGATCTAACAGGAACTGTTGTAGAAAAGTGTGATGATTTTGTAGAAACATCTCCAAAGGAGATTGAAGATATTATTAAAAGGAATTTTCTTGGGAAGCAATTGCAAAAACCTCCTATGTATTCTGCTAAGAAAGTTGAGGGACAGAAAGCATATGATTTAGCAAGAAAAGGTATAGAAGTAGAATTAAAGGAAAAAGAAATAGAGGTGAAAATTTTTGAAATAATTGAATATATGTGGCCTAAAGTAACATTTAGAATAATATGCACAACTGGGACATATGTTCGAACATTAGTTCATGATTTAGGGAAAATTGTCGGATGTAATGCAACAGCTGTGTCTTTGTGCAGAAACAAAATTGGTAGATTTACTCTAGATTCTTCTGTAAAATCCTCTTCATTGGAAAATGAGGAGATAAGAGAAAAAGTTATAACTTTAGATAATGTAGGTTTATGAAAAAAGGAAAGCTGTATATTGTAGCTACCCCTATTGGTAATATGGCGGATATAACATTTCGTGCTATAGATATTTTAAAGAATGTACCTTTTGTTTTGGCAGAAGATACTCGACAGACAAAAAAAATATTTGATAGATACAATATATCTTCAAATTTAGTATCGTACAGAGACCAGAATCATAATATGATGATAGGAAAGATCATTGAGAAACTGGATATGGGTTTTGATTTAGCATTAGTCTCTGATTGCGGTACTCCTTTAATTTCTGATCCTGGATATAAATTAGTAAGAGATTTAAGAGAGAAAGAATATGAGGTTTTAGCTGTTCCTGGGCCTTCAGCTTTTGTTTCAGCATTATCTGTAAGTGGTTTACCAACAGACAAGTTTTCTTTTTTGGGATTTCTCCCTAAAAGTGATGGAAAAAGAAAAACATTATTAAACAAGTACAAAGAGTTGGAAACATCTCTTGTCATATATGAGTCCCCAAATAGAATATTTGAATTGTTAGATATCGTTAATTCTGAATTCGGGGATATAGAGTGCTTCTTAGCAAAAGATATTTCAAAACTAAGGGAAAAATATTTTAGTGGGAATATTTCTGATGTAAGAAATCTTCTTCTAGAAGATGATTTGGAACAAAATCCTCATGGTGAATGGGTTTGTATTTTCAATAATTCTAACTAAGGAAAAGCTCTTCGTAATTTGAATCTGTAACTTTCTCTAAGTATTCAGGATCTAATCCTTTTACTTCACTTGCTACATTTAGGATCTCTCTAATATGTGATGGCTCAGCAAACTTCTCCTTTATCTTTTTGTTTTTTCTTACAGACTGAGGAGGTAAGAATGGTCCATCAGTCTCAAACAATATCCTCTCAGCAGGTACTTTCTTGAGTATTTCTCGAATATCTTCTCCACTATTGTATGTAATTATTCCATTAAATCCTATGTAAAATCCCATATCTAGAATATCATCAACCAAATCTATTTCTCCTGTATAGCTATGGAAAGAGCCTTTTATTATACCCTTCCCCTCTTCAGCTATTATTCGTAATGTATCTTGTACACACAATCTGCTTCCCTTAACATCTCTAGCATGTATGCTTAAAGGTATATTCAACTCTTTTGCAAGTATGACTTGTTTTCTAAAAGATAGTTTCTGTATCTCTTTGAGTTGCTCCGTAATATCAAGCGAAACTTCCTTATTCAAAGACATTTGATAATAGTCTAGTCCTGTCTCACCTATTGCTTTTATGATGCTTTTGTTTTTTGCAATTATCTCTTCGAATTTCTGAATTTCTTTGTTCCCTTTCTCGAATATATTTTTAAATATTCCTTTTTCAATAGTGCTTTCTTCAAAGAAGGCAGGATGAATTCCTAATGCCAATTGTATTATATCTGGATATTCAGATGCTATCTTTATGGAATCTTCAAAATCAATAATGTCTGTACCTTGTGTAAGAATATGTTTTCCATTGTCCTTTATGAATCTTGCAAGAACTTCTGAAATGTTAGATCTTAGAGGTTCTAAAGCCAAATGTATGTGTGAATCGTGCATAGGTTGATTTTACCACTTAGGATAATTCTATGGTAGAATACTTTTGTTATGGGAAAAATAGTTCAAAGGAACTGGTTATTAATAATTACGGGACTACTTGTAATGTCATCATTTGCTGTCTTCTTTATTACTATTGATGAGAGGACGAATTTAAATAGATGTACTTACGGAGGTGTCTTGTACAAAAAGGGTGACCTTGTAAGTAATTACAGATCAAATGATAACTGTTATTGCATGGGATCTGACAAGATTGATTGTGATAATGGTGATGACTTCTCTATCTCCTATGCTAGTTTCTCGACAGCAAATCTCTCCTTTTCATATATGTATCAAAACTATTTAGAAGCTAATGAACCAGATTATACAAGGGTTCTTTCTGAAGATGTTAATCACGGCTCTGGATCGTTAGAAGTTGTTCTTGAGCGAGAGACTTTGTGTGGAGAAAACAATTTAGCTCCATCTCAAGTTGGTTTCTATGAATTTAGAGACAACTCTCTAATTTTAACAACTATGACAAACAGAGATACTACTTTGTATAGTAAACCATGTGTGATCTCTAATACTTTTGTTATATATGGTGATACTTTCCCTTTGCAAGATGGTGTCTCAATTCTGTATCAGAATGAAAAAGGACAGCTATTTGATTTAAATGCTTGTTACTACGGAAGTAAACTATATGCAAGTGGAGACTCTTTTAAGCATACATCTGAGAACAAGGTTTGTTCTTGTGAGATGGGTGCAGTCATTTGTAAGTAGTTATTACTAAACAAGTCCTAGGTATATACCTATTACACATCCAAGTATTGTGAACAGCCAGAATCTCATTACTACTTTGTATTGAGGCCAACCGTTTGCCTGTAGATGATGATGTATTGGTGCTATCTTAAATACTCTCTTTTTAAAGAATTTCATACTAATGATCTGTATTGCACTTGAAGCCATGATGATCCATGTAATTGATGACATGAATATATATGCAGGAATATTATCTGTAACAATAGCTATGAAGAACATTGCGAATCCCAAAGGCATTGCTCCTGGACCTCCATTCCAAAAACGAGCTGGAGGAATATTGAAGTAGAGATCTATTATTTGTGCTCCTAAGATAATTGCTAAAACAGGTAAAAAAAGATACTGTCCTTGTACAAAGAGCAATATCATCATTGAGATATTAATAATGCTAAAAATTCCGATCATTAATCCATCCGCACCATCTGTGAGCTCTGCTGAATATATTGCAAACTGCCCTACTATTCCAAGTCCTATCAATATGATTGGAGTAATATTAATTGCAAATAGATCAAAGAAAGATATGTTTGTAAATTGTCCAGTTTTAAAAAGTAGGAACATAACTCCGATATTTAGCAATATGGAGAAAGAGAGTTTTGTTAATCTCCATTCGAATGTTTCCTGAAAAGCTTTCATCTTTTCATTGTTTTTAAATCCGTTAGTAAACACGACAACATCAATGAATCCCCAAAGACCAAAAAGTATGAAGCCAAAAACAAAAACCTTAATAATTGGTTCTAATGGGACGAATATCATAGTTATTATTGGAACAATTATCCAAATCAATATTCCTCCCATATTTGGTGTCCCATTTGTTGTTCCTGATCTCATTATCTTCATGAAAAGTGTATTGTCACCCTCTCCTGCACCTATCTTTGATTTCTTAATTCCACTTACCTGATTGAACTTATACAGAAGATTTATCATTATTGGGGCGAATATTGTTGACACTAAAATCGAAACGAAAAGAAGCTCTAAACTGTGTTTTAATATATCTTCCATAAGAGTTTTTTATAATTAATTAGTTGATTATCTCAATTATTTCTCTCTATTTCCAGGTCATCTGCTATTGCAAGAAAAATATCCTGCCAAATTGGAGATGCGGTTAGTGTAGCATACTTACCAATTTGAGGTTCTTCTAGTTTTACTAGCATAATTATTTTGGGGTCATCTACAGGTGCGAACCCAACTACGGTATCGTTTGTATAGTCTTCCTTGTATCCTAGCTCATTTGTTTTTGCTATCTGTGCTGTTCCTGTCTTTGCACCAATTTCATAACCGTCTAAGTCGTCTGCAAAGACACCAAGTGATCCTTTGTCTACGGCTTTCTTTAGGGCATATTTTATGATTGTAGCTGTCTCTTTTGAAACTGGTTGAGAAAGTACTTGAGGTTCTATTGTTATTATCTCTTTCTCATCTTTAATTTCAGATATGATATATGGTCTCATTCGTGTCCCATCATTCGCAAATGTACTTAATGCTGAAAGAACTTGTAAAGGAGTTGCTACAATACCTTGTCCAAATGAGTACATAATGATGTCTAACTTTGTAGTTTCTTCAAAGGATTTAAGAAAACTATTACTTTCTTCCTGTAATCCGATACCGAGAAATTCACCTATCCCAAATTCTCTGAGTGCTGAGTAATATTCTTGAGAATCAACATTCAAAGCGACTGTAGCTGTACATGGATTGTTTGATTTTGCGAATATTCCAGAGATATCTAATACTCCACTTGCTTGTCTGTTCCATGTATATACTTTTTGTCCTTTGAGATCTGCATATCCTGTTTTTTCGTAAAGATCTATGAAGCCAGTTTTGTCATTACAAGTAAAATCTTCATCAATAGCTCCTGTCTCCAATGCTATTCCAAGAGTAATTGGTTTTTGTACTGAACCATATTCATATACATCAGATATTGATCGGTTTTTTAAAATCCATGGTTCTGATGTTCTCCAATATTCATTAGGATCATATGTTGGGTAGTTTGCCATAGCTAGTATTGCTCCTGTTTGTGGGTCCATGATTATGACACTACCACTTTTTGCTCTACTGTATTTGACACCTTCTTCAAGAATCTTTTCTACTTTGCTTTGTATATTTGGAACTATTGTTAGCTTGAAATCTTTTCCTTCTCTTGGAAGTATTGGTTGATATTCTGCTGTTAGAATAACATTGCCAGACGAGTCTTTCTCTTCGTATGAGTATCCCTCTTTTCCAGTAATATCTCTAAAGTAATATCCTTGTAGTCCGTATTGCCCAACGGTATCTCCATTTTCATCTTGTCCAAGGAATCCTAAAACATGTGCTGCTAGAGTACCATTTGGATATATTCTTTTTTCTTCATTTTCAAAATACAATCCGAAGCCAGCAGTATTTTCTCCAAAGATTTCTGCTTTCTCTAATGCTTTTTTCTTCTCTGTTGTGACACCTTTTTTAAGAGATGCATATACAAAATCATCTGTTAACTGAGATTCAATCTCACTTTTTTCAATATTTAATATACCTGATACTTCTGCTACAAATTTGTCTTTGTTGTCAAAGAAAAGTTTTCTTTCATCTTCATCGTTGCTTAATGTTGCATATATATTCCAGGAGGGTTGGTCTACAGCAAGTATTGTGTTGTCACTTGCTAGAATTGTTCCTCTTGGTGCTTTTTGGGAAACATTTGTTGAATATTGTTCTTCTGAGAGGCTAACGAATTTATCAGCATAGAGAACCTGCCATCTAAATGCTTGAATAATTACTAGGAGAGCGAGAATTGTAATGCTAGTTCCAATTACTGTGATGTTTGAACTTTTGTGCTTTTCAGAAGATGCTTTCTTACTCTTCTTTTTACCTCTTGTATGAAGATGGTTTAAGCTTGTCATTACTGGTTGTTAGCAAGTATAGTTGGATTTTCGATATATATAACGGTTCTTTTTGCAGAGGAAGAGATATTTAACGACTTATCTGCTAGTTTTTGAATTACTGTTATGGAGTTTGTTTTTGCAATTTGTTCTTCCATTCCTCTATTTTCTTCTACTAAGTAGTTCTTTTCTTTATTTAAACTTTGTAGTTCTACACCCAATGGTGTAAGTATTGAGTTTATTACCAATTGAGATAGTATGAATACGAATCCCGAGAAAAGGAAAATTGTTGCGGGTATATTGTTTGTCTGGTTTGTATATCTTCTCATCTTGTTTTCTTAATTGATCTTAACTTGGCAGAAGCGGATCTAGGGTTTTGCCTCATTTCTTCATCGGTTGGGGCTATATGATTTTCTGAAAGCAATTCCCCTTCCCCGCTTCTCGATTTGTCTAAAAAAAACTTTTTAACTATTCGATCTTCTAAAGAATGGAATGAAATTACGGAAAGTATTCCATCTTTACTCAAGATCTTAAAAGAATTATCTATCCCTTCTTGTAGGCTGTTCAGCTCATCATTTACCACTATCCGCAGGGCCTGAAAGACCCTGCGTGAAGGGTTCTTGTTAAAACTGACTGCCGGCATTACCTTGTAGATAAGCCTTGTAAGATCTCCAACTGTATTGATATTAGGGATATTCTGTTTGATAGCTTTTGCTATTTTGTAAGAGTATTTCTCTTCTCCATAGTTTTTAAATATGTAGTAGAGTTCCTTCTCGGAAAATGCATTTAAAAGATCTTTTGCTGTTACACCTAAGTTGGTATCCATTCTCATATCTAAAGGTTCGTTGTCCTCTAGGTAACTAAAGCCTCTGTTCTTTGAGTCTTCTAATTGCCTTGAAGAAAGACCAAGATCCATTATTATTCCATCTGGATATCTTCCTGTTCCTTTGATATGTGATTCAAGGTCTTTAAAATTTGACCTTACAAGTATCCAATTGATGCTTTCTGATGCTTCTTTGTAATATCCTTTTACAAAGTCTATTGCATTTTGATCTCTATCTATACTAAGTAGTAATCCTTCTGTAGAAAGTCTCTTAAGTATTTCCATACTGTGGCCACCGTCTCCTAGTGTACAATCAACATAGAAACCATTAGGTTTGATATGTAATGAATCGATTGTTTCTTTCAGAAGAACTGGTATATGTATCTTATCCATTGTTTTTGCTATTCATTTTACTTATTTCTTGAGCTATTTCTTCGCCGTGCTCTTGTAGGTATTTGACTCTCTCTTCCCATTGCTCTTCATCCCAAATCTCTACCCAATTTACCAATCCGATGAAGATTATATTGGTTTTGAGTTTAGCATGTTCGAAAAGTGATTGTGGAATAATGAATCTTCCTTGAGAGTCTAATTCTATCTCTTTTGCTCCTCCTACTAAGAATCTACTTGTATCTCTAATATCTTTGTTTGTGAAAGAGCCATCCATTACCTCTTGAGCTACTTTTTGCCACATACTCTTGTTTACCAAGACAAGTGCATTTTCATAGCCTCTGGTTAGAATTAGGTCTTCACCTATTTCTTCCCTGAACTTTTTTGGAAGCGACACTCTTTTCTTTTCTCCAACTTTACTTTTGTATTCACCAATTATCATGTCATTAATATATCACCTTTTCGAAAATTCCACCACTTTCTGCCACTTCTTGCCACCAATTTAACATTGCCTTGGTATCTAGTCAAGAAAAAACAACTACAGGCTCAAATATGTAACTCTAGGATATATATTTGCTTGTTAAAAAGAGATAACCAAAAAAATTGTTCAAAAATTCTTAATAACCCGATAGATAATGTTATTGAAAAATTCTTTGAGACCTAATATATTGAATAGTATATAATTTTGATATTACAGAACATGAAAGTATATCTAAAAGAAATTAGAGAACATTATCCAGAGTTTGAGATTAGAAACTATGATGAAGATGCATTCTTCACGGCATTTAATCATGATTCTAGAAATATTTCAGAAAATGATTTGTTTGTACCAATAGTTGGAGAAAAATTCGATGGTCATGACTATATCTTAGATGCACTCACACACGGAGCTTCTGTTTCATTGTGTGAAAGTTCTAGATGTGGTGAATTGCAAAACATTAACAAGCCATTAATATTGGCTGACTCTGTAGAGGAAGGATTGGAGAAGATTTTGAACTATGCTATCTCCCCTATTAAGGTTCCTGTTATTGCGGTTACTGGTAGTACTGGTAAAACAACAACTAAGAAGATGATAGTAAAGATATTGCAAAGCAATATGAAAGTATTGAGTGATGATCACTCTAATACTGTTTGGGGAAATGCTGCTCTTTTGAGTAAGTATGTTGATGAGAAAGCTGTTGTACTAGAGTGTGCAATGGACAGACCAGGAGAAATTGCTTGGCATGTAAATTCTGTAGATCCAGATATTGGGATTTTGTTGAATACTGGGCATGTTCATTCTGAGAAATTAGGTGGTATAGAGGGTGTTTTTAAGGAGAAAAAAGACTTAGCAGACTATATGGAAAGAACAGGAAAGCCATTGATCTTAAATATTGATGATGAGAGATTGCATAGTATTAAAGATGGATATAACAAGGAGTCAGAATTGGTTACTTTTGGGAAAAACAAAGAAGCCGATTTTGTAATTTCTGATATTTCAGTTGATGAGAATGGTACACATTTCTACTTTAGTTATTATGACAATACTATTCCTGTAAATTTGAAAGTTTTTGGTGAAGGCTATGCTTACAATGCTATGGCTGCGATAATTGCTGCTAATTTGTTGCAGGTTAGTATGGAGGATTGTGTTAAGTATGTTGAGGAGTTTGAGGGTGGTAATGGAAGGTTTGAGAAATTAGAATATGGTGATAATTTGGTAATCATAAATGATGCTTACAATGCAAATCCAATATCTATGGATATGTCTATTAAGACTTTTGGAAGTATGTATGATGAGAATGAATATCACAGGATAGTAATTCTTGGGGATATGGGAGAGTTAGGTAACATTTCAGAGCAGGAGCATAAAGAATTGGGAGAATTGGTAAAGAGTTATAACTTTGATGAAGTATATTATGTTGGAGAGATGTTTAAGAGCTTTGGCTTGGGCGAGTCAATTGGTTCTGCAGACGAAGTGGCAGCTTTGTTGAATGAAAAACTAGGAACTTTAAAAGGCAAGAAAGTTGCTGTACTTTTGAAAGGATCAAATGTTATTGGGTTGTATCAAATCCCTGATTTCTTGAAAAAACTTGGTATTGTTAACTAGAATCTAAATATCTATATTCTCTAAAATCTTTTTAGAAGCATCTTTAATAAATATCTTCTTAAGCTCTTCTTGATTTGTCTTTTTGTCTTTTTTGTAAAAACGATTTATTTCGTGTACTAATTTCTCACTTGTTAGCTCCCCTTCCTCAATAATCTCTGCAAGTCCAATCTCTGTTAATATCTCTGCATTCTTCCTTTGCTCGTTATGTGTTACCCATGGTATTGGAATGAAAATTGCTGGAATTTCTAAAACACCTATTTCATATACAGTATTTGCACCAGATCGTCCTACAAATAAGTCTGTATTCTTATATAGAAAACCAATATCATCATTATTAATATACTGTGTAATATATATATTTTCTCTGTATTTGCTATCAAGTTTCTTTTTTTCTAATTGCAAACTTTCATAATCATTAAAAACTTTATTATCTCCAGTCTGAAGAATAATTTGAAAATCATTAACAAGAATCTTCATTGCTTCTTTTACTGTACAGTTTATTAAATGGGATCCAAGACTTCCACCGGATATATAAATAATTGGGTGCTTCTCCTGTTTAGTAACCATCTCTTTGATTATTGAAGATAAAGGACCATCACCTTTAGAATTGAAAATTTCTTTTCTAACTAGATTACCGGTTTGTATTACTTTGTCTTTTGAGAAATATTTTGCAGAAGAAGGAAATGTTACAAATATCTTTTCTGCTATCTTTCCTACAATCTTATTTGCTAATCCAATTATTGCTGTTTGCTCATGTAAGTAAATCTTAGCTTTAAATAATTTTGCTACAAGAGCGACAGGAACAGAAACAAAACCTCCTGTTGATATTACAATGTCTGGTTTAAATTCTTTGATTATTCTGTAGGAATCAATAAAGCCTAAAAATGTTCTTAAGAATAGCTTTATACTTTCAAATTCAAATGTTCTTTGTAACTTACCTGCTCGTATATATTTTTTCTTAAATTCTTCTTTCTCAAAAACTTTCATTTCTATAGAATTCCCTGTTTGTTCCCCTACCATACCTAAATCTCCTCCTATATACAGAAAATTATTATCATTGATATTATATTCGTCTCTTATTGCAGAGATTATTGAAGAAGCTGCTGAAGTATGTCCACCTGAACCTCCACCTGTTACAACTATCTTTTTTGATAATTCTTTTTTATTTTGCATTCTGGTTGCTGGAGTATTTACTTATATTTAGTAGTATACCAATTCCAATTAGTGTTACAAGTGTATTTGATCCTCCATATGTTAGTAATGGTGCAGGTATTCCTGTTAAAGGTATCAATCCTACATTTGCAGCCATGTTGAGTAATGCTTGTGTAACAAGCCAAACGGTAATTCCTGCAGCAAGCAATTTACCTTGTTTGTCAGGAGCATTTAAGGCTATCCTTAATCCTCTCCAAAGAAAGAGTACCCAAGAAAGAATGATGATTGTTCCACCGATTAGTCCAAGCTCTTCAAGTATTACTGCGTAGATGGAGTCTGTAAAGGCTGTGTTTTCAACGAGGTATCCAAATCTTTGTCTTGATTGGCCAAAGCCTTTTCCGAAGAATCCTCCAGATCCAATACCAATGAGGATTTGTTGCATTTGATAACCAGAACCTTTTGGATCTGCTACTTCTCCTGTTAGCAATAGGTTCAAGAAGGTCTTTATTCTTTCAAGCCTGTATGGTTCTAGGATTCCTGCTAATACCGCTAATGGTACGAAGAGCAATACAACAGCTATGGAACCAAATGTGTGTGTTTTGTCTTCTCCTGCCATTAAGAACATTGCGAAGGAAGTGATGCAAATAATCATTGCTGTCCCTAAGTCTGGTTCCAATAGTACTAAGAGTGCAACAATTCCTAAGATTACAATGAAACCAAGTAAGTTTTTTAAGAATCCTTCCTTTAGTGCGGTAGCGATGTTTGTATATTTGTATTCTTGTTTCGCTAGCCAGCTTGAAAGGTATAGTATGAGTGCTAGTTTTGCAAATTCAGCAGGTTGTATTTGTGGAAGTGGTCCAATTGAAAACCATCTTTTAGAACCGTTTGTTTCTTCTCCAAGAAACAGTACAAGTACGAGCAGAATTATGATTATTAAGAGAAGTGGAAATGAAAGTTTTAAGAGTTTTTTGTAATCCCAAAAATATATTATTAAGGCTGGTATTGATCCTATGACAAGCCATATCATTTGGAATTTTAGAAAGTAGAATTGGTCATTAAAAACTTCATTTGCTTTGTATACACTAGCATCGAATATCATTATGGCTCCAAAGATTGCCATAAATATAGTGAAGAATAGTATAAACTTATCTGGTTTTAAATGAGGTTTACTTCCAGTTCTTCTTTTGTTTGGGTCTGTAATTTGGGGCATATTATGAATACAAATATACAATATTGGTGTGTATTTAGAAAGTTTTATTCTAGTATTCTATTATCTGGACTCGGTATATATATTCGAGTACAATGAATTATTGGAATTAAATTTATTTTTGTAGAAAAATGGATGAGACATTGAATGGGAATGTTGTTCCTAATAATTCTAATCCTAGTACTCCTCTCGATCCTGGACAGATAGCAAAGGATATCCAAAACTTTGATACACAACCTGTACCAGAGGATTTGGATATGAAATGGTCGAGGAGAAAATGTTTAGTTTGTGGTTATGTTCATGAAGGTGCTACTCCATTGATTGTATGTCCAAAGTGTGGGAATGACAATCCTGATAAATTTGGTGATGCTGAGTAGATTCCTTTATTAAATTGCCGGAAGAGGGAATCGAACCCTCACTCTATTTCTAGAACGGGATTTTAAGTCCCGCGCGTCTGCCTGTTCCGCCATCCCGGCT
>Ga0066603_10000057_pt1 | contig 80810 bp, 83 predicted proteins | sample Higcelweek8metaG_FD_59482 | JGI IMG/M metagenome (GOLD analysis project Ga0066603, IMG submission 59482) | Freshwater pond sediment microbial communities from the University of Edinburgh, under environmental carbon perturbations - High... | ecosystem: Environmental > Aquatic > Freshwater > Pond...
CTTCTGAGACTCCAGCGAGTTCAAATGGATTCATTTTGTTTCCTTTGTCTTGTGAGAATGAAATATATGCTCCGTTCACAGCTTGAGACAAATCTTCGTATTCTCTTTCTGGATCAATGATAATGATTTCTGTACCAAGCATAAGACTTCTTACTGCCTCTAGTTTTACAAAATAACTCTTACCAGCACCAGATTTTGCAAATACAACTGTATTTGCATTCTCTAATTCAAACCTATCAAAGATAACTAAACTCCTGTTGTGCATATTTATACCGTACATAATTCCATGATCCATTGTTAACTCTGAAGTTACAAATGGGAATGTGGTGGCCAAAGATGTCGTATCCATATTTCTTGTAATATACAGATTGTCTATCCCAAGTGGTTGAGTACTAATAAAGCCAGGTTCTTGTTGGAGGGTGGTAGGCTTTGCAGTTACATTGATTGCTGCAAGTGTAGATATTACATTTCTTGTATATTTCTCAAGAAGTTCTTTGTCTTCAGCATATATATTTATGTACATAGAAAAGTGGAAGAATTTCTCTGTTCCTTCTGCGATTGAATCTTGTAATTGTTGTGCATCAGAAAGTGCGACCTTCAAAGAAGGGTCTACAACTTTTCTTTCCTCCATTTGTGCATAAAGGGAAGCTTCCATCTCTCCAATCTTCTTTTTAAGTTTGTCTAATATTGATTTTGAATCAACAGGGTAGTAGAAGGTACTAATTCTTAAGGAGTGTTCAAAATTGATTATTGGTGACAACCAGTTTGGACCAACAAATCTTGGATATCCACTTACAAAAAGAGTCTTAAAGTAGTAATTGCCCATTTGTAAATGATTGAAATCTACTTCCAAATCGATAGGGGCAATTATATCCTGTACAGACATCTCTGCAGGATCTTCTGAATTTAAACTATCCTGAAGATTTTGTTCTTCTTCTATCTTTTTCTCTTCCTTTTTCTTTTTACCACCTAAAATGTCTTTTAAATTCTGCAATATCATTTCAGCCAAACTCTTCTTTTTCTTCTCTTCTTCCTCAACTGCTAAAGGATCGAAATATCTATTCCTGCTATCGTTCTCATCTCCTTTCTCTACAGAACCAATCTCTTTTTCTATAGTCTCTCTAAATTGTGCATACTTCTCTCCCTTTGTTTGGAACTTAGCTTCTGACTCCTTTAGCATCTTTGCAGTGCTATCTTCAAAACTTCTGTTATAATTCTTGTTTAAATCTTCCATTCTTATTCCTCAGGATTATATATAGCATAAAACTCTGTTATTAACTCTTTTGTAGTAAGCTGGTGACCAAAAAGTCCCATTCGACTAAGCTGTTTAAGGACATGATCTCTCTTTGGGTACAGAAAAAGCTTTGCTTTTTCAACAAGCTGATCTGTTTGCATCTGTTGGTATTTTACTTGTTCCTCCTTGTTCTTCTTTGCATCAAAAAGATTTGATCCTGGTAATTGTAATGCTGGGCTATATGGAATTACTAAGAAGAAACTCTTGTCTAAAACATCATTCTCAACTATGAGATTCTGTACAAATACTGTATATATATCGAGCTGTTTCTTTAAACCCTCACTCATTGGTTGCTCTTTTTGCTTTTTTAAATAGTCAATATAGTTTGTGATATCTATCCTTTTTGTTCTAATGAGAATCTGAATCCTGAAATTTAAAGAATTCAAAAGACCTGCAAATGCATATATCTTACTATCTTGCTCGTATTCTGCTAAAAGATCGAAGTTGATAGCTGAAGTTTGAATAATCATTGAAACAGTACCGTTTTTGTTGACTACCAAATCGTCGACAATATCCCTGAAAGCTAAATGCTCTTGAGTTGATGAAGTTGTTCTTGCTCTCGCATTCTTATCCATCCTAAATAGAATTAATCTTAATAGGTAATTTATTATCTTTCTTAGTCAAAAGCATTTCTACTCTTGGGAATTTATATTGTGGATGCTCAAAATTCAAAACATATACACCAGGATCCCAAACTTTATTAGTTAGAAAGTATCCATTTGGTCCTGTCTTATTTGCATAGAGCATTTTATCATCTTTTGTTTTCAAATATACTATTGTATTAGGTATTGGCTTTAAGTCTTTTGTACAAAGCCATACATTTATATTTCCAGGTAAACGATCAACACTATTTATATTGAATTGAAAGTTTGCAATATTATCATCCGTTATTACTATATTATTTGGATCTAAAGTAGGTACAATCTCTTGGCTTTCATCTTTTTGAATATCGTTCTTACTATTTTCAATCTCTTCTTCTTCGAGAGTATTTACAAAAGTTGCACCAATGATCTTAGGTTTCTCCACCTTAACATCCTTTGATACTAACTTTCCTTCTTCATTTGGTTTCATTGCAGGCTTGATTCTATCTGCTTTCATCTTTTTGTTTAGCCATGCCCTTTGTGTAGGATTATTTATAGCAGTCATATAGCTTTGTATGAATTTGTCTGCATCTTGATCATTAATAGGGACTAAACCAAGAAATATTCCAGAAACAGATGAAAGAAAGAAAACGGGAATTCCCAATATAGCTGGAATTGCCTTGTCTACAGTCAAATATATCATTAATCCACCGAAACCAATCCCCAAGGCCAAATAGGCAAACTCTTTTAATGTGAACTTTGTAAAAAGTTTAAATTCCACATCCAATACATTTTGAGGAATCGCATGTTGTCTCATAGGCAGATTTTACTATTTTTACTAGTAAAAGTTTACCAAAATATTGAAGAAAGTTTTAGTAGTATAATAGAAGTATGGTAGACAGTAGTAAAAGTCTTGAAAATTTAATCCAATTTAAATCTTTGATGGGTTTAAAAGTTTCTTCAGATGATGCAAAAAGAATTTGGGGTAAGAAATTTCTTAAAGAATTAAATACAAAATTAACAAAATCGGAAGTAAATCCTAATGTTGAAAAGAAGACAACTATTGCAAAGCAAAATATTCCAAACCTTCTTGTACTTAATTGGGTCAAATGTATTTGTATATCTGGTTCTGTTGCAGCCGGATTTGCAAAGGAAGATGATGATATTGATATCTTTGTTGTAGTAAAGAATGACACAATGTGGCTATACAGGGGAATAATCTCTTTGAGAAATATCTTTCATAAAAATATTCGTACAAAAAGAGATGCAAATGTAAAAGACAAACTTTGTATAAACTTAATATCTGAAGAACGAGATCTCAAATTTCAAGATGATATATTCAACTTCCATGAGCTTATGTATATGAAACCAATATATAGTGAAAAATATCTAACATACATATATTCAAAAAATCCTTGGTTGAAAGATACATATGGTGTAAAGAAAGAATTGCTTTTAACTAGGAATACTAATATGAAAAGAAAACTATCATTTTTTTCAATATTAAATTCAATTGCTTTCTTTATGCAGATATCATTCATGCTTCTCTCAAGCCATAAACCTGAAATTGAAAGACTTAAGAAAAATTCAAAAGAGGGTAAAATAGAATTTTTTAGTACACAACACAAAGAGAATATAGTAAATAACTACTTAAAAAGGTTTAAATCAATCAATTGAGCATTCTTCAAGATGTCTTTTGGAATATCCTTGTAATTGATTACTGTAATAAAAGTTTGTTGTTTCTCTAAATTCTCCTTTCCAAAAATCAAAGAAGTATTTTCTTTGTCTAACTCTGAAGAAATATCGTCAAGCAAAAGAGTAGGGTAACTTCCCAATTCATTCTTAACTACCTCTTGTACTTTAAAAATCAGTTGCCCAATTGCCAATCTCTTTTCACCTCTTGATCCATATCTTTTAATATTTTTCCCATTTATTAATTCCCAATCATCTCTATGAGGTCCTATGTTTGTATATCCAGTAGCAATATCTCTTTTTTTTGAATCCTCCACACATTCTTCCAACGATATCTCTTTGTTGGATTTTACATACTCCAATTTAAAGTCTCTATGGCCAAGAGAATTTACAAAAGCAATTCTTTTCTCTTGTATTGTATTTGATACAGAAAGAAACTCATTTGTCCAAAAGTTTAGCTGTGGATCATTTCTAGCAATAATGCCTTTCTCGTAAAAGTTTTTAGATAATTTTTTAAGATATGCATTTCGCTGTCTCAGAACCTTGTTAAATGCCTTAAGCACATCGATATATCCATAATCTAAAATGACTATTGTGTCATCAAGGAAGTTTCTTCTTTTACTAGAGGATATCATCAATATCTCAATTTGTTCAGGGTTGAATATGGATGATGCATTGTTCCGAAAGAATTTTTTTGGAGTTGTTTTCTGTCCGTCTATCTTCAATTCTTTTTTTGTTTTTCCTTTAAAGAATGAATATGTATTCTCTTCCGTATCCATTTCAATTCTTGTGTATTTTTCTTCTTCACTTTGTTCGTTTTTAATGAATTCATCACTACTTGCCCAAGGAGAACAACCATTTGTAATTAAAGATATTGCTTCCAGTATGGTACTTTTTCCAATAGCATTATTCCCATGTAATACTATGATATCTTTCTCAAAATTGAGTTCCAACTTTTTAAACTGTCTAAAGTTTGTAAGCTTTAATCTCTTGATCATGCTATGTCTTTAAAATTGCTAAAAATGCTTCTTGAGGTATACTTACCTGTCCAATTTGTTTCAATCTCTTCTTTCCCTTCTTCTGTTTTTCCAGTAACTTCTTTTTTCTAGAATAATCACCACCATACAGTTTTGCAGTAACATCTTTTCTAAATGCACTAACATCTTCTCTAGCTATTATCTTTGCACCGATAGATGCCTGAAGTGGAATAGGGAATTGTTGCCTTGGTATTACCTTCTTCATTTCTTCTAGAAGTTTTACAGCCTTTAATCTAGCTTCATCTCTTACATCCAAGAAATTTAAAACAGAAATATCCTCATGATTAACAAGTATAGAGACTTTCACAATATCTGAAGGGAAATAATCAATGAATTCGTATTCCATCGAAGCATATCCACTAGAAATATTCTTTAGCAAGTCAAAATAATTTGAGATTAAAGAAGCCAAAGGCATATCGTATTCAAGTACGATATATTGTTCTTTAAGTTGAATATCAGGTCTCTTGTTGCTTAAGTATATTGTATTCACATACTGTCCTCTTTTCAGTTGGCATAATTTCATAATATCTCCAATATATTTGTCTGGAGTTAATATCTTTGTTCTTACCCACGGCTCCCTTATTTCTTTTATCCCAGAAGGGTCTGGAAGCTCCTGTGGTGTCTGGATTATCAATTCCTTCCCATCTGTCTTCGTAACCATATACTCGACGGTAGGGGCTGTTACAATCAGTTCTACATCATATTCTCTTTCCAGTCTTTCTTGAATAATGTCCATATGCAAAAGACCTAAAAAACCACATCTAAAACCAGAACCTAATAAATTAGATCTCTGATCTGTAAATGAAAGAGAGGCATCATTAAGAGAAAGCTTTGTTAATGCTATTCTCAAATCCTCGTATTTTTCTGGATTTGTAGGAAAAAAAGTTGCAAACATATTTGGCTTAGGGATTTCGTATCCTGGCAAAGGCTCAGTTTTCATTGAATCTGCCACCGTGTCTCCAACTGTAAAGTAGCTAATATCCTTCAATCCAGTAGCGATATATCCAACTTCTCCAGCATGTAAATATGTAGTTTCTCTGAGATTTGGTGAAAATATACCAATCTCTGTTGGTTTAAATGATTGTTTTCTTTGTAAGATATGTAAATCAGAACTTTTCCCAGGTACATATTCAATGCTTCCTTCAAATAGTCTTATGGCAATAACGACACCTCTATGTTCATCGTAAAAGGAGTCGAAAACTAATGCTTTAAGGGGATTGTTTAAATCGCCAGTAGGTGCAGGAGTTCTCTCTATTATTGCATCAAGTAAAGTCTCAACATTTTCTCCTGTTTTTGCAGAAACCTTTATGATTTCGTCTTTTGAAAAACCTAAAAGAGACTCTATTTCCTTTTCTCTCTCTTCAATATTTATATTTGGTAGATCAATTTTGTTTAGAATAGGGATTAACTTTAATCCTAAATCTAATGCTTTTCTAGTATTTGATATTGTTTGTGCTTGAATACCCTGACTTGCATCAACAAGAAGTATTGCAGATTCGCAAGCTGCTAATGATCTTGAAACCTCATAGGAAAAGTCTACATGTCCTGGAGTATCAATTAAATTCAATTGATATCCTTTCCATTCCATCTTGCAAGCCTGTAATTTAATTGTAATACCTTTTTCTTGTTCTAAATCTAATCTATCCAAGACTCTTTCTTTTCTTTTGTCTCTAGAAAGGTCTGTATGTGCAGCCTCTAGCATTCTATCTGCTAATGTAGATTTACCATGATCTATATGTGCAATTATTGAGAAATTGCGAATTTTATTTAAGGGAGTACCTTCTTGCATAGGGCAATTATATCTTAATAGAGGGAGGAATTATAGGATTAGAGGTTAGTTTTCTCTGAGATGTTCATACTAAAACTCTCAGTGAATTGAATGTTTGAGAAATTCTCAACCACCAAGAACATAACAGTTTCTTTATTAGGTTCTAATTTTATCTCTTGATTGTATGCAAAACCCTTATCATCTTGTAATTTGTATGTTTCGTCTCCCATCTTTAAATATATGTTTGACCTAATATTTGAAGCTGTTTGACCATAGAAAAGAAGAACTTTTGATTCATTGTTATTGTTCTCTATCTTCAATATTGGTTTTGAGTAGCTATCTGCTTCTCTCTTGTTTATATTTACAGAATACTCGTATCCACTCTCTAACTTGTTTAGAACTTCAGATGTGAATATGTTGTGTTTTCCTTCTACTAAAGATATTGAAATGTTATTTTCTGTTGTTACTCCTAAAATATTTAGTTTTTCAAGCTGTTTTGTTATTGGGGAAAGATTGAAAACTGTAATGCTAGGAATTATGAAAAGAAGTGCAAGCAAACCAAGAGCGAATGGCTCTAAGACTTGAAGGAATATCTTTTTTGCAGTTTCTTTCCTATTAGGCATATTAGTAATATCGATTATCTCTTGGGTATATATTATCAGTTTCTAATTCGAATGTCTTTATAGTTCCCCATATGCTTAGTAAGGAGATTACACCAGCTACTATTCCCACCCATGTATAGCAATTACCTTGTATTGTTTGAAGTATTACGATTCCAGATGTAAGTGTTAAGAAAGATGTCCATAGAAAGATCAAGAGGAATGAAGTATCTTTCTTTGTTATCCAATTTAAGATATTCAATTTTGTTATCTTTACAATCGTTTTAGGATTTTGAAGAGAGGATTGATATATTGAAGTTTTGATTATGAAGTAGAATGTTGGTATCGCAAGGAATCCAAGCATAACTAAGTTTGATATTGAATTTACAAATATAGTTGTATTGAAATCAGTAAAGTATATTTGTACAGAGTAAATACCATTGATATTGTTATCAATAAAGAACTCTAGGTCATAGACCATTCCTACGATTACTATTCCTAAGAGTTTAGCCAGGATCATTAAGAATGCTGGCCAGAGAGATATTTTAAGTGCTCTTCTTAACAGTTTTGACATTATCTTTTGGCAGTTTGTTTAAATTTCGTGTAAGGCGGGATTTTATTCTGTCTGCCTTACCTTTCTTTATTATATTCTTTTTTGCTGCTTTGTCTAAGACTTTGTAAATGTTTCTCAAATTCTTCTCTCCTTCTGCAATTGCATTTTCTTTTAACAAAGTAGCTTGTTTTTTGATACTCTTTTTTACTCTGTTTCGAAGTCTGTCATTAACGACTTTTCTTCTCTCGTTTTGTCTTAAATCTTTTATTGATGTTTTTAAATTTGGCATTATGGTAACTTAAAATATAATGTGTTGTAAATCAGGCTATTATATATATTCTTCCTTTGTTTGTAAACATATTTATTTATGTTAAACTTTTTGTATGTTAAAGGAGAAAAAGACAAAGATTTTAATGAGTATTTTTTTAGTATCTTTGATCTTTGTTTTTTCTATCGTTTTCATTTTTGTAAATAAGAGGAAAGAAGTTTTAGAAGAGGAGAATGTAAAGGGAGAGGTAGATATTGTTGGAGTTCCATATATAGTTAATACAGCTCCAGTTTCTGCTTATATCGGAGAGGAGTATTTGTTTCTTATAAATATTTCTGACTCAGACTCCGATTTTGAAGATTTGGACATTTCTCTTCTGGAAGGTCCTTCTTGGTTGTTTTTAGAGGATAATAGCTTGGTAGGAACACCTTCTGAAGATGATAAAGGTACATACAAGGTGTCTCTGAAAGTATCTGACGGAAAGAATTCTTCTACAAAAGAAGGGTATATTTTAGTAGAATAGTCGAATGAAAATAAAAATCTTTATGTTTTTAGGAATATTTTCTCTATTACTGATATCTGTGTCAGCTGTTTTGCTTGTTACTAAGAATGTTTCTGGGTTTGATATGTTTGGTTCTAGTAAGGTCGATTGTGTCCCTTACAACGTTTTTTTAGAGAAGGGGAGTAAAGATTATTCTATAAAGATTACATGGGTAACAAAAGCAAAGTGTTTTGGTTTTGTTCAGTATGGTTTAGATCAAAAAAGTATGGAAATGATTGGTGTTGATTCAAATTCCAAATCTAAAGAGCATTCAGTTGAAATTGAGAAAATTTCTTCTTCAGAAAAATACTTTTTCTTAATCAATTCAGATAATCAGACATATGGTAATAACGGTGTCCCTTTAGAATTTTCTCTTAAAAACCTTTAGGATTTCCTTTTTAATTTGCTTATTGTCTTCTCTTCGAAGTACTTCTTTGGGTTAAATACTTTCCAAGAGAGTATCTCTGCTGATTTATATGCTCCAGAGTTTACGAATTTTGTTACTACAACTTTTCCAAAAGGTTTGTTGTATATGTACCAACCTGCTGAGAGTATGAACAATCCAAGCATAATTCTTCCTACAGTTGTATCGAATATTCCTGTCTGAGGTGTCGATGGTGTTGTAGGAGTCGTAGGTGTAGTAGGGGTTGTTTGATTCTCACAATCTTGTTGTACATTTATGATGTATTCGGTTCTTAATGTTGATGGATCTTTAGGTATTTCAACTGGTGTTATTATTGCTTCATTTTGATTTGAACCAGTCAAAGCACTTGCTCCTACTGATGCTTGGAATACAATTACTAACGACTTCCCACTATCTAAACTCCATCCATCAGTCTTGCTCCATACTATCTCTTTTGTTTCTCCAACATCTGTTACTTTTACATAGTCATTATCATTTATTACAACTCCGTTTAATTTTGTTGTTCCTTGTACATATGCGAATCCTAGAGGTAATTTATCTTTTACAGAAGACACTACTTGAGCTTTTGTACTGTTGTTTGTTGTTGTGATTGTAAAGAGTACAGTATTGTTTGGACTTACTCTTTCAACACATTCTAGGTTTCCACCCTTTTTTACAGTGAAATTAGATTCTTCTGTTGTTGTTGTTTCTCCTTCTTCGAGTGATTCTTTTGTAGGGAATACAACGGCTGTTGTTGTTGTTCCTATTGAATTGTTGCTATCTTTTACATCAACTGTAACTTTTAATTCTCCCTCAAATTCATTTAATTGAGAGAAACTAGTATCAGTTGTAAAGTTATCAGCTTCATAGAGATCTTGTTCCAATATTGTAATCTCGCCTTTTGTTGTATCTAGTGTAAATCCATCCTTCATAGTTATATTTGGATAGTTTTTACTGAATGAGAAGAGTAGTGTTATATCTGAATCTTCTTTTAGGTTACCTGCTTTAACTGTAATTTTAGAGAGCTTAAATACTTTGTTTGCTGTCTTTGTTTGTATCTGCATCTCATTTACATTAGAAGAACCCTCTTGATCTACTTCAATTAATCTTCTACAAACTGGAGCATTAATTTGCTCCATATTGCTATCTTTTCCTGTAGCGACTATGTTTAAGGATGAAGAATCGAATGTTGTTAATGTCTTCTTTATTGTTAGTTTGTCAGGAGATATCACATCAGGTTCTACAGGCTCGTTATTTATTGTGAATGAATAATCTGTATATTCTTTATCAAATTTTGCTTCTATCGTTATTTCATCATCTGTAGATATTTTGCCAGTTACGATCTTACCATCCTTGTCTTTTACAATCATTTCAGTACATCTTGTATCTTGTATAGTTTGTAATTGACATATTTGGAAGAGATCTTGTTGTGTTTGGCTTTTTAAAAGATTTGTTGAAAGCTTGCTAGTAGAGCAGGCTGTTTTACATGTTTGGTCTTCTGATACTGTAACTGTTTCAAACATAAATCCTCTTCTAGGATCAGTACATTCGGATATTACTGCAGGGTCTATATAGTAACAGCCACAAGTTTTTGTGTTAGTTTTATCTCCATCGTCTGTATCTCTAATTGTGTAAAAGTATATTGCAACACCAATGAGGACTATACCTAGAAATCCTACTATTGCTATTAAAATCGTTGTGATTTTTTTTGGTGTTCTTGTTGTCGTTACTCTTCTTACTTCATCCATTAGTGGCAGTCACAATTTTAAGATTATTGCTAATACAAAGTTTAAGTTAATACAGATACAGTGTCAACATATACTTTTTAAAGGTAGGGGCATATTAATGTTAGTCCTAAATTTCCATTAATTTGTCCAGTTTTTATTTGGAAATCTAGGTTGGAAAGTTTTATATATATAGTTTTCAGTTTTTCTTCTTTGTAGTTTTTGGCTGTGCTTATTAGGTTTGGAACAAGAAATGGCGGTACTTTTATTAGAGAAGCTATGTCTCTGTATGAATGATTATTCTCAATTAGATGTTTTGTAAGGGTTACCATTCGTATATTTCTTGCTAGCATGGATATTGTATAGTTTGGATCAACAGCTTGTCTTTGAAGGTTCTCGAGAATATCAAGACTTCTTGCTTTGTTCCCTTGATTAATAGCATCAATTAAAGCCCAGATACTTTCTTCTAAGGTATCTGTAATTAAGGCATTTACATCTTCAAGTGTTATTACCTTGTCTTTCTCGTTTAACAAAAATTTATCTATTTCATTTAAACATCTTTCAGGATTAAAATTTGTTCTTATTGCTAATGTCTTTAATGCTTCTGGCTCAATCTTCAAACCAGCTTCTTTTAATCTTTCTTTTAACCATGGCATAAAAGATCTCTTGTTTAACTCATCTGTTTCTTCTGTATTTTTCTTAAATAGCTTGAAGTATTTTGTATTCGCTTTTACTTTTTGGTCTTCCCAGAATATTATTGTGTCAGGATTATTCTCATTGCTTAATATGATTTCTAAATCTTTTAATATTGTGTCTTTTTTCTTGTTTTTATTTAATCTCTTAAATACTAAAACTCTTTTCGGAGAAAAAAGATTTTGAGAGGAAAGAATGTCTATTAATTTGGCAGGATCAAAATTGTCTGCATCGTAAAATATTACTTCTATGCTTGATTCTTTTGATTGTATCTCTTTTATATGGGAATGCACTCTCTCTAAAGAGAGGTATGCAGAATTCCCATGGTAAAGTTTGTATTCCACTTTTATTCCTCTTCTAATTGAATCTCTTTTCCTAGTAATATTGTAACACCACCATTGCCTACTTTTGTAGTAATATATTCAGGTTTTGTTTTTTGGTCAGTATTTAAGTATTTTGCTAATGTTTCTACACTATTTGGAAAATCTTCTGTATTTGAATATACAGCAGTTCCTTCTTTGTCCTTAAAGAGTGTCCCATTGAAAGTAATGTTTGTATATGGATATTCTTTCTTCATTTCTATTATCTTTTCTTGAACTGCTTTGTATCCTAATCCTGTATCATATACATATATGTTTGGTTTTTCTGAATAGAGAGCCGGTTCTTCAATGATTTGTTTAATATATTTCTGAATATTTGTGTATATTCCATATCCTTCTTTTGGTCCAATTGCATATGGTTCTGTTGATTTAACCTCAACTAATGAATAGTTGCCACTAGTTGGATCTAAAACGAAAGAGTATATGTTTCCATTTTCTTCATTGAATTTGTTTGCTAAATTAAGTCCTGCTTCTATATCATTCAATGTAAATTCAGAGACCTTAATATTTTTTGCTAACGAAGTTATTATTTCCAATATTTTTCTTGGATCTGTTAATGTTTCGCTGCTTAGCACTTTATCTTTTAGTGCAACTATGACTTTTTGTTGTCTTCTAGCTCTTGCATAATCTGAGCCTTCATTGTTTTGTTGTGAATGTCTTGATCTTGCATATTCTAAAGCTGTTGTACCATCCATTGTTTGTGGACCAGCTTTGAAACTTACAGTCTTGTATGACTTACCAATTGGATATGAGTAATCAGTAAAACTGTTTTCTACATTAACATCAATGCCACCTACTGCATCTACAACTTTTGTAAATCCTTTAAGATCTACCATTCCGTAATACTGTATTTCCATATCTGTAACTTCTTCTACAGTTTTTTTAAGTGCTTTTAAGCCAGTTCCCTCTTTTTCGTTTTCTGCATTTGCATACACAGCATTAATTCTTGAAAACCATTTTGTATTTTCGCCTATTTCAACATTAAAATCTCTTGGGATCGAAAGCATCAATGCTTTGTTTGTAGTGTGATTGTATGAAAGCAAAATAATTGTATCTGTACTATGTTCTTCACCTGATTCTCTAGTGTCTATTCCAACGATGAGAGCATTTGTATATTGTCCTGAAGAATCTTTTTTTAATTCTGGTTCATCCTGATTAAGGAAAGAACTGGAATCAAACTTAAATCCTATGCCTTTTGAAAGAACATACCCTTTGTATACCAAAAATCCTAATCCACAGAGAACAAGAACTATTATGGATATTATGATTAGTTTTTTGTAATTGAATTTCTTCTTTGGTTTCTCAATATTTTCTTTTGGTTTTGTTGTTTCTACTTTCTCTATCTTAGATAGATTCTTGTCTTTCATATCCATTTTAATTGTCATGGGGCAGGAGTAAAAAATTATCTAAGATATTTTGCTACATTACTATTATGTTCTTCGAGATTTCTTCCATAGTGTGGATTACCATCATTGTCATGAATGTAGTAATAGTAATCTGATTCTGTTGGATTTTGTACAGCTTTTACAGATTCTAATCCTGGATTACATATAGGGGTAGGAGGAAGTCCAATCTTTTTATATGTATTGTAAGGATTGTCATCTTCTTTGTCTGTGACTGTAATGACATGTTTCCAATCTTTAACTGGGTAAAGTAGGGTTGCATCTGTTTGTAATAACCAACCTTCGTTAAATCTTTTAATTATGATACCTGCAATTACTGGTTTGTCTGTTGCATTATTTCCTTCTCTCTCGACAATACTGGCTAATACAATATCTTGGTATGTGTAATCATTTCCTATTCTGTTTTTAAAATTGTCTACCATTTTTTCAATTACAGTTTCAGCTGTTGAATCGAGAGGAAATGCATATTTATCAGGGAAGAGGAAACCTTCAAGATCTGGGATACCTTGAATTAAGCCTAATGTACTAATGTATGTTGAATCAGTAGTTAAATCTAGGAAATCACTTTTAAGAAATTTAGAATTACTATTTTCTGTTAATTCTTCTTCAAGAATTTCTGCAATTTCATCTTTTCTCAAGCCTTCTGGAATAGTTACCCAAACATCTTGGTTCTTTCCATTTTGAAGAGTTTGTATTAATTCAATTATGTTTAAATTGAGAGGTAATTCATATACTCCTGCTTGTAGTTTAGGTGAGAGATTGTTTATCTTAAGATAGAATTTTGTATAGTATCTGTAGTTTTCTCTAAGTATCCCTTTCTCAATTAGGTTAGTGAGAATACTGTCTACGCTTTCTCCAGATTTTATTTCAAAAAGTATTTTCTCGGAATTTTCACTATTTTGTCTTTTTAAGGAAGCATCATAGTTTAGTTTTAAAAATATTCCTCCTGCAAGGAAGAGGAGAAAAAGGAGTAAAAAGAATTTACTAAGTATTTTGGGCTTATTACTGTTCACTGTTTGTTTGTTTTGAATTTAAGAATTCTTGTAGAAAGACCGTAGCTGCAATGCTATCTATTTTTCCTCTTGTTCTTTTAATGGACTGACCAGAAGATGTTAACATATTCTGTGCTGAAATTGTAGAAAAGCTCTCATCGTGTGTCATGATGGGTATTTCTGTTTTCTCTTTTATTTTTTTTATGAATTTCTCTATTTTTTCTTCTGTTTTTTTGTGACTTTCTTTAAATTTTTGTGGCATTCCTACTAGTATTGTCTTAATTCTGTATTCAGTAGCTATTTCTAAAATTTCATCAATAATGTTATTGATATCTCTGTTTTTTGAAATGGAGATTACATTGAGTGGAGAGGCTATTTTACCATTGAAGTCGCTATATGAGAGGCCAAAATGTTTGTCGCCGTAGTCAATTGCAAGTATTGGATAGTTAATCATATATTTATTGTAATATTGCTTTTACCCTTTTAATTCCAGAGCCAACATTTTCCTGTTTTGTTATTTTGAATATTCCAAGTTCGGATGTGTTGTTTACATGGGGACCATTACAAATTTCTATCGAGTATGGGTTGTTTTTCTCTCCAATATAGTAGACTTTTACGATATTTCCGTATTTTTCTGAGAATGCTGCAAATGGTACAAGTTTTAAAGCTTGTTCTTTGTTCATTTCTTCAAAGTATACTGGTAATTCTTTTTGTATTTGTTCATTAACTATTTTTTCTACTTGTGATATTTGTTCTTCTGTAAGTTTGTTTTCACTTGGGAAATCAAATCTTAATCTTTCTGGAGTAATATTACTTCCTTTTTGATATACATGGTCTCCAAGTACTTCTCTTAGGGCTCTAAGGAGTAGGTGCGTTGTAGTATGGTATTTCGTAGACATATCTGAGGTATCTGCAAGTCCACCTTTGAACATACCTGCAGAAGATGTACGAGATTTTTCCTGATGCCCTTTTTCAGATGCATAAAATTCGTCTTTGTTTTGAATAGAGGTTTCTTTTTCTCTTAGTATCTCTTCTGTTAATTCTAGTGGTAATCCGTATGTTTCGTATAGTTGGAAGGCATCGGATCCAGTGATTAGTCCTTTGGAGGAAAATCTTTTATCTAGTTCTCTTAATCCATTCTCTAAAGTTTTACTAAATTTTTTTTCCTCTTCTTCGAGGATTGTTAATATTCTTTCTTTGTCTGTTTCTAATTTGTTCCAGATAGGGGAGAATTGTTTAATAGCTATATCTCCAACTTTTCTCGTAAATAATCCATCTATTCCTAGTTTTCTTCCATGCCTTATTGCTCTTCTTATTAGTCTTCTTAAAATATACCCCTGTTGTGTTCTACTTGGTTCAACACCATCCATAATCATCCATGTAGCAGCTTTGATATGGTCTGTAATTATTCTTTGAGATATTAAGGTGTCATTTGTTCCAAGCGATTGAACTAAATCGAACATTGGTTTACAGATATCTGTTTCATAGAAATTATCAACACCTTGGCTTATGCATGTAATTCTTTCTAATCCACCACCAAAATCAACATTGTGTCTTCCTAAGTCTTTATATTCATTTCCAACTTTAAGATATTCCATGAATACGTTGTTTCCAATTTCTACTAAATCACCATTAATTTCATAGAATATTTCTGAATCTGGTCCACATGGTCCACCAGTTGTTAATTCCCACCAGTTATCATCTTTTCCTTTTTCTAATATCTTCTCTCCAACCTTTGCATCTATGCCATATTCTTTAAAAATATTTTTCCATATCTCTATAGATTCTGTGTCCTTTGGAGAAGTTTCATCTCCCATGAATACTGTTGCATATATTTTGTTAATATCAAATTCTAATTCCTCAACAAAGAATTTCACAGTCATTGTAATAGCTTCTTCTTTGAAGTAATCATTTAGCGACCAATTTCCAAGCATGCTAAATGCTGTATAGTGGTATGCGTCTCCAACTTCGTCGATATCTCCAGTCCTAACGCATCTTTGTGAATTTACGAGTCTTGTACCATTAGGATGTTTCTCTCCTTGTAGAAATGGTACTAATGGAAACATGCCTGCATTAACAAAAAGAACAGATGGATCATTCTCAGGTACTAAAGAAGCACTTGGTATTTCTTGATGACCATTTCTTTTGAAAAAATCTATATATTTTTGCCTAATCTCGATGTATGAAAGTTTTTTCATTGTGAGATTATATCAATTTCTACTGAGGTGTGCTATTTGTTGGAGTTTCTTCCATTTGCTGCTTTATCTGATCGTTGATACTTTGTAACTGTTCAATTGCTGGAATCTCAGGTTCTGGTATCACAGGGGTGTCCATAATTGGAGGTACTATTTCTGGTGTTGTTGCAGGTATATTCTCTTGTACTACTGGTATATCGCCTGTTGATGCTATTGGTTCTAGTACTTTTATAGGGATTTCTTCCTCTACAGTAGGTAAGGGTGGTTCTGGTTCTATTACTGGAATCTCAGGTTCAGGTATTACTGGAGTATTCTCTTGTACTACTTGGATATCATCTGTTGATGCTATCGGTTCAAGTACAGTGACTGGAATTTCTTCTTGTACAGTAGGTAAAGGTATTTCTGGCTCTACTGGAGCATCGTTTGAAGGAGTTGGTACAGAGAATGTATCCCATACATCTTCCTTTTCTTCTTCTACTTCTTCTACAGCTTTGCTTTCTACCATTTCTTTCACCTCAGGCATTTCGCTACTTTCTATATATGTATTTTCTTCAGATGGAAGAGAGGACGGTAACTTTGTGTTAGAAGAAGAATTCTTGTCTTCTTTCCAAAGTGATGCAATTACAAATGGTGCGACTAATGCTACTGATATTGCTACTATTCCTATTGCTATGATAATTACTGTTCTTTTTGCAATTGCATAGCCAAAGATATTGAAGGAATCAGAAGATTCTGTCTCTGCTGTTGCTATTGTAAAATCCCAACCTTTTGTAATCTCTTTTTCTGCAGAGTCTTTGAAATATATCTCTGCCTTATGAGTTCCAGAGGTTAAATCCTCTTGAGGTTGATAAATTAAGGTATATTCGCTATCTGAAATCTTGTTTGTTTTAATTTTGTCTGAAATTTCAATACCATCTATCTTGAATGAAATAGTGTCACTGTTAATAGTGGCTTCATTACTTGCTGTTATTGTTGCCTTTATTGTTATTCTTGTATTTGTAATCTCATCTGTAGAAGAAGGTGACATATTTGTAACTTGAGGTATCTCCATTACAACTGCATCATCGTTATCATCTTTAGTATCAGTTGTTTTTGATATTACAATTTCAGGAGAGACAGCAGTACCAACTCCTGCTGGAGTTCTGTTATCTATTGCTCTTGCAATTAGCTTGTATGTTCCTGAAGAAAGGTTTGATGTTGGTATTGTATATGATGTTTGGTTGTATGGCACATTATTGTTTACAGTTACCCATGAACTCTCATCTGCAGGATTCTTAGCCATGAATAGCTGATATTTGGTTATATGGTTAAGATCTGAAGATTCCCAAGATGTTTTAAATGTATCTCCTGAATTGATTCTTAGGCTTTCAACGGGATCTATTATCTTTATTATTGGAATGTCATTTTCTGCTGGGCTTACACTTATGACCCATGATTGTGATCTTAAGTGTGTACTATATCCATCATGTATGAATACATTCGCTAAGTAACTTGCAGCTTTGTCTGAAGTTCCTTTGAATCTTATGGTCAATTTACCATTTGAACCATCTTCTACTATTGTTGGCTTCAACCAATCAGCTTTTGGTGTAAAAGAGTAAAAGTAGTTAATTCTATCTCCGTCTTCATCTTCAGCTGTCAATGTGTACTCATATACTGTCCCAGTTTTTATATCTTGAGATGGTTTTGAGTTTGTTGCATTTGAAGAGAATTCAGGGGAAAGATTGTTTGATATCGCTCTTAAACCTTTTACATCGTAAGGACTACTAATTTTACAAGCTAAACTTCCACCTTCAGCTTTCTTTATCATTCCAAGGATATCAATTGTTCCAGATTTCGCAGGTGTGTATGTAAAAGATGTTCCTATTTCTAATGGTGTGTTTTCGTATGTTTCTTGATGTATTGTAACTCCTGTTGAATCTGTTATTTCTAATCCTGAGATGCCTGAATTTGAGAGCTTTGCATCTACTTGTATAGTGATTGTTTTGCCAACTTCAAGAGTGTATGGATTTACATGTGGTAATGAGATGACACATGGATTCTCATCACTTAACTCCAATTCATCGAATGCTTTATTCCTTGTATCGAAGCTATCTTGTAGAAGACCAAAAACAACAAGCGGTATTGAAAGAAGAACAAAAAAAGATATATTTATGATTGTTCTTTGCTCTGATTTTCTTGGGGCATTTCCTTTAGGCATTGTATATAATAATGGTTATTGATTAGTTACTGCAAGTTTTTCATTTATAGCAGTCTCAGCCTTTCTTAATGCTTCGTTAATATCCATTCCACTTTCTAATATATTTGTAACTATCTCGTTTAGTGTAGATTTTACAAAAGTTTCATCACCTATTTGCCATGCTTTCATATTTGGAGCCATTTCGGCAATAGCGGAAACATATGTCTTGTCCTTCATACTACTATTCAATTCTACTAGAGAGTAAGGTTCCCCAAAAGCTCTAACCTTAGATGAATTTGAATACAAACTCAATTGTTGTTCTTTCTCTGAAAGGAATTTCACAAATTTCCAAGCCAATGCTTGATTACTACATGTTTTGTTAACAGCATCTCCCCAATAGGTAGCATAGTAAACTGTTTCTGTATTTGCTTTCAATTGAGGTAGTGGTGCAGTCTCAAACTCGATTGTTGGTGCTGCTTCTATAATGTCGAAAGCTCTCCAGCTTGGTCCAATCATCATTGCTAATTTCCCTGAGAAGAACATTTCCAAATCTGTAGGTAATGTTGATGACCATATTGCACTTTCTCCTTGTGCTAGATTTGTGTATGTTTGGAATACCTTAACACCTTTTAGTGTGTTGAGAGAAACGGTTGTTCTTGTCTCGTCAATTATATCTGCACCCTCTTGTAGTAGTAAAAATGAGAGTATTTCTGCTGAGTGCTTAATATTTTTTGATGTTCCCATTGCCAATCCAGCTTGTGTTATCTTGCCAGCAGAATCTTTCTTTGTTAACTTTTGTGCTAATTCGAAGAAGGAATCCCAATCTTGTGGTGGTGTTTCTACTCCTGCTTCTGAAAGTAATTGCTTGTTGTAATACACCATCAATCCATCTATCTCCCATGGTATTGCATATATATTTCCATCTTTACCGGTGAAATCTGCAACGGCAGTTGGGTAGAAGGTTTGTGCATATTCACTTGCTGTCATTGTTGAAGATGGCAAGGATGAAAGATATTTGTAATATTTTGGTACCCAGCTGTTATGTATTCTAAAGATATCTGGAGCTGGTTCTGATGTGCTGGATGATTGCTCAAGTCTTGTAAAGATTCTTGATTCGTAATTAGAAAAATTCTGTTGGGAATATTGTATATCTACACCTGGATTTTGTGCTTCAAATTCAGCTATTAATGGTTCCATTACTGATGCTGGTTCCCATAGTCCCCAATATACAAGAGTCTTGTTTGTTGTACTCTCAGTATCCTTGTCTTTGTTTAAGAAAAGAAAAACAGCAGTAATTAGCATTAAAACAAAAAGGACTATTCCACCTATTATTAAGATTTTCTTTGTTTTATCGTTCATCAATATTGTAAGTAAAAAATTTATATTCTTCTTTCAGCAACAATGATTAGTCTTTTTGTCCCAATTCCTAATGGCCAACAGGTCATCATTGTTATTGTTTCTTTGTTATTTACAGGTTGTAATATTGTGAAGTCATCTGGTGATACTATTTTCTTGTTTCTAACTATATACTCTAATACTTTATCATCTTTTTTTACAATTACTTTCTGTCCAATATCTATACCATCAAGTCGAGAGAATATGGTTTCCGGGTTGTTTGAGTGATTGCTAAAAAATGATTCTATTGCACTATGTCCATAGATGAATGAATTACCACCATCTCCAGGTAGAGGTGTTCCTTTGAAATGAGCTACACCTGTTTTAAGATATTGGTCATATACAGATTCATTCTCACTTTCTACATTTGGAGTTATCTTTATATTCTTGATACCAATACTCTCAATATCTAAATACATACTTTGTGAATATTCTTTGTCTACCTTTACCTCTATTTGTGATCCTGTTTGAGGATTGTATGTATATTGGTTTGAAAGATCTAAATTACCTAATTTCTGAGAGAGATTTGCAAAGTAACTCATGCCTGGGTCGTAATATGCAAATTCATCTTCAATGTATTTTTTGTATGATTCTGGTACTGGTTCTACTTTCATATCAACTCTTTTTTGTGCTAATACTCCATCTACATATGATTTCGCAAGTGGAAGGACTTGGCTTGCTACAATTATGAGGCCAGTTGTTGCAAGTATGAGAGAGGTATATATTCTTACCTTTTTTACTTTGTTATTATCTTCTATTTTTACATTCCATTGGTTGTCCATATACAAAGATATTACCAGATTTCTTGAATTGTTTGAATGACAGTTAATTTACACTGTAGCAAATATCTCGTTTGTCTGCTAAAATTATTCCTCTATGGAAAAAAGAGATTACTATGAAATTCTAGGTGTAGGTAAAAGCGCAAGTAGTGCTGAGATAAAGAAAGCATACAGAAAACTTGTAAAAAAATACCACCCAGATGTAAACAAGGAAGCTGATTCTGAAGAGAAATTTAAAGAGGTACAAGAAGCATATGAAGTACTCTCTGATGAGAGCAAAAGATCAGCATACGATCAATACGGACATGCAGGTACTGCAGGATTTAATCCTGGTGGTTCTGGTGGCTATTCTGATTTCAATGGAGCTCCTTTTGATATGGGAGATATTTTCAACTCTTTTTTTGGTGGTGGTTTAGGTAATGATTTTGGATTTGGTTTCTCTTCTCAAAATGGAGGGAAAAGAGAGGATGTTGGAAGTGATATTAAATACAGAGTTCGATTGAGTTTCGAGGAAGCAATGAGAGGTGGTGAATACAAAATCAAAATTAGAAGAGAAGATCGATGTGAAAGTTGTAGTGGCTCTGGTAGCAAGTCTGGAAAAACAAAAGAGTGTCCAGTATGTCATGGATCAGGGCAGCAAAGACAGGTTAGAAATACAATATTTGGTCAAATGGCTGTGATGGCTACTTGTTCTAATTGTAATGGTACAGGCAAAGTAGTTGAAGATCCTTGCAAAGATTGTAAAGGTACTGGTGTTAAAGTTAAAGATGAAAGCTTAACTATTAAGATTCCATCTGGAGCATACGATGGTATGGTCTTAAGATTTAGAGGAGGTGGAAATGCAGGAAGAAATGGAGGTACTGTAGGAGATTTGTATGTAGAAATAGAGGTAGAAGCATCAAACAAATTTGAAAGAAGAGGAAGTGATATCTATTCATCACAAGAAATACCTGCACATATAGCTGTATTAGGGTCTGAAATAGAGGTTGATACTATCTTTGAATCTGTAAAATTAAAAATACCTAAAGGTACGCAACCAGGTACAATCTTCAAATTAAAAGGAAAAGGTTGCCCAATATTCAACTCTCAAGGTGAGAGAGGAGACCAATATGTAAGAATTGAAGTCCTCATTCCAAACAAGTTGAATGCAAAGGAGAAAAAACTGTGGGAAGAGATGGCTAAAGTGTAATCCTTGGTTTGGAATTGTAATGCAATATATGTTATACTTGACTTGAAAGTTATACAAAGAGAAGGGTGGGATAGAATTCTCACCTTTTTTTTAGGAATAACTTTGACTTAAATTTTATACATATATTGAATATGTCAATGACATCAGAATTTATATCAGCAATAAATCAGATTTCAGCAGAAAGAGGAATTGAAAAAGAGGATATCTTTGAAGCTTTGGAATCTGCAATATTAGTAGCATACAAAAAAGAGAAATTTACAAATGAAGAGAAGGAAGAAGAGTTGGGTAGTAACCTCTCAGTTGAATTAAATAGAGAAACAGGAGAGTTCAAACTAATCGCTACTAAAGAAGTTGTAAAGAAAGTTACTGACAATGAATTAGAAATAGCTATATCAGAAGCAGAATTTATTTCTCCAAATGTTGAAGTTGGTGACTCAATTCAAATCGAGATGCCTTCTGAGGATTTTGGAAGAATTGCAGCTCAAACTGCAAAACAGGTTATCCTTCAAAAGATAAGAGAATCAGAGAAAGATGCAGTTATTAGTGAATACAGTGATAAGGTTGGAGAGGTGTTCTCTGCTTTGATGCAAAGAATGCAAAAAGGGCAGGTTATATTTGAAATAGGAAAAGCTACAGCAATAATGCCTTCAGAAGAGCAAATATCAAACGAATTCTACAGAATGGGTGATAGATACAAGGTATTGTTAAAAGAAATAGTAGATTCACAGATGATTGTTTCAAGAGCTGATCCAAAATTCTTAATTGAACTTTTCAAATTAGAAGTTCCAGAGATAGAATCAGGAGTTTTAGAAGTAAAAGCAGTTGCGAGAGAAGCTGGTTCTAGAAGTAAAATGGCAGTTGTCTCAAACCAAGCAGGTGTTGATCCAATTGGTTCATGTGTTGGTCAAAGAGGAATTCGTATTGCAAATGTCATGAATGAACTAGGTGAGGAAAAAATAGATATCATTGAGTGGGATGACGATCCTGAGAAATTTGTTGCAAATGCATTAAGTCCAGCAAAAATAGAGGATGTTAAGATAGTTGAGGATACTGCAACTGTTACAGTACCTTCTGATCAGTTATCTCTTGCTATCGGTAGAGAAGGTCAGAATGTAAGACTAGCTTGGAAATTAACAGGATTGAAAATTGATATTGTTGGTTCAGGTGGTGAAGTAGTAAAAAATGAAGAAGCTTCTGATGAAAAAGAATCAAAAGAAGAGTAATTTATACGAAAGTAAAATAAAATGTCTAAAAGTAGTACCAACAAAAAGGGTGAAATTGGAAACACAGTTACTTGTGATAGAGTCCCTATTGTTACTATTTTAGGCCATGTCGATCACGGAAAAACAACAATTCTAGACAATATTAGAAAGAGTAAAGTTCAAGAGTGTGAAGTAGGTGGGATTACTCAAAAGGTTTCTGTCTTTACAGTAGATTTAGATAATGGTAAAAAAATTACATTTGTAGATACTCCTGGACATGAAGCATTTGACCTTATGAGAGTAAGGGGTGGAAGTATTGCTGATATTGTACTTCTTGTTGTTGCTGCAGATGATGGAGTAAAACCTCAAACAAAAGAATCTATTGAAATAATAAAGAATTCTTCAGTTAAACCAATTGTTGTAATAAATAAGTGTGATCTTCCAGATATTAATCTAGACAAGGTAAAGAGAGATGTTGTAAATAATGGTCTTCAGTTAGAAGGTTATGGTGGAAACATTCCTGTTATTGAAGTTTCCGGAAAAACTGGAAAAGGACTCAATGAATTGCTTGATTTAATATCCTTAGTTTCGGAAGTTGATGGTTTAAGAGAAGAGATAGATCTACCAGAAGGAATTATTGCAAAAGCTTTTGTTTTAGAATCTGTTAAAGACAAGTTTAAAGGCAATATCTCTTCCGTAGCATTAATACAAGGTGATATGTGTCAAGGAAGTTGGTTTGGATACAAAGCAGGAGAAGAATTCGTATTAGAGAAAATTAAAGGAATGATTACTGAAGAAGGCCAAAACCTATGTGATTTGAATTGCGGTTGTGGTGGTAAGATAATTGGTTTGTCTACTCTGTTAGAACTTGGAACTGAAGTATATATTTTGAAGGAAAAGAACGAGAAACTTTTAAGATCTCTCTTTGAAAAGAAAGAAAAGTCATTAGTAGATGAAGAAGTTGATTTAAATGATTTCTTTTCTAGCTCAAAGCAAGAAGAAGGTGGTCATCTCAATGCTATAGTTAAAAGTTCCTCTGAAGGATCTTTGGAAGCTATTAAAAATTCCTTAGCAAAAATAGATGAAGATGGTTTTAAAGTTAACATTGTTAAATCAGGAGTTGGAAGTATTACTTTGAAAGATGCTGAGATGGCAGAACTATCAAAATCTATACTTTTAGGTTTTGAGGTAACAATTGAAAAAGGTGTGATAGATTATGCTAAAAAGAAAAGGATCTTAGTAAAAACATACGATATTATCTACAAGCTTTTAGAAGAGGTGAAAGAAGCTGTAACAATTATGTCTTTACCAGCTGAGTCAGAAGAAGAAATAGGTAGTGCAACTGTTAAAACAATTTTTACTCTCTCCGATGGTACCAGTATCTTAGGTTCTAAGGTAGATAAAGGATTTTTAAAGAAAGATTGTAAGGTATATGTAGTAAGGAAGGATGAGATTGTAGGAGAAAGTAAAATTAAGACATTGAGAATAAATAAAGAAACAGTTACAGAGGTGAAACTTGGTTTTGAGTGTGGAATCCAGTTGAACGATAAGATAGAAGTAAAAGAGGGAGATCAGGTCTTTTGCTATAAAGTCTCGAGATAAGGGCAATACTTGACATATAACATTTTTAATTATACAATAGTATACATTTTCATAAGGATTATCCCTTGTAAATACCTATATTTGATGTTAACCTAATAATATATATGGCACTAACTAGTGAAGAAAAAGCTGAAGTAATGAAGACATTTGCCCTCCACGAGGGTGATACAGGTTCTCCTGAAGTTCAAATCGCTTTATTATCTCAACAGATTGATAGCTTGACTGAGCACTTGAAAACTCATAAAAAGGATAATCATTCAAGAAGAGGTCTTTTGAGTATGGTTGGAAAAAGAAGAAGATTGATTCAGTATCTAAAGAGTAGTGAAGAAGAAAGATATAATGTACTAGCCAAGAAGCTTGGTATATAGAGATATCTTTTTACCCCTTTCTTTGTAAAAACTTTCAAATTAAAATAGATTAACCACTATATTGTGTTTTGGTTAAAATCGTAAATAAATTAAATATATTAAATAATGTTGTTTAAAGAAATAAAACATGAATTCGAGATAGATGGAAGGAAGTGTACTCTTGAAACAGGTAAGCTTGCTCTTAAGTCTCAATCATCAATTCTTGCAAGAATGGGCGACACTGTTATTACAGTAAATGTAAATAGTAAGGCTTCCAATGGTGAACTAGACTATTTCCCACTTTCAGTTGAATACATAGAAAAATTCTATGCTTCAGGAAAGATTAGTGGATCTAGATTCGTAAAGAGAGAGAGGTTCCCAAGTGATGATGCAATACTTAAAGCTAGAATGATTGATAGAGCAATAAGACCAAGATTTCCTCATAATTACAGAGATGAAGTAAGCATAATAGTTACAGTTATGTCTTTTGATGGTGAGAATGATCCATTGATTTTGGCATTAAATACTGTTTCTGTAGCTTTGATAAATTCTAATGTACCTTTTGAAGGTCCTTTAGCTGGTGTTAGAGTTGGTTTGAAGGATGATGCTCCTGTTAATACATTGAAAACACTAGATCTAACATCTGAAGAAGAGAAGATGAACTATGTAGTTGCAGGTGATGGAAAACTCTTCACAATGATTGATGCTGGTTGTTTTCAAATAGATGAAGAAAAAGTACTTGAGAGTATGGAAGTATCTTTGAAATTGATGACTCCATGGATTGAAGCTCAAGAGGGCTTCCTTTCAAAGCTTGAAAAGAAAGAAAAAGCATATGTAGGTTATGAGACATCAGAAGATGCAATTAATGCAGTAAAAGACTTCTTAGGAGAAGAAAAGATTCAAAAGAATTTAGAGTCTGGAGATTCAAAACTTCACAATGCTGCAAGAGATGAAATATACAAGCAGTTTGAGGGCAAATTCTCTAAAGTAACTTTGAATGAAGCATATGATATTCTTCAGAAGAAGATGCTTCGAAGAATAGTTCTTGAGAAAAATATTCGTGTAGATGGAAGAAAGATTGATGAGATTAGGGAGATGGCTGCAGAAGTAGACCTTTTACCTAGAGTTCATGGATCTGCACTTTTCACTAGAGGTGTAACTCAGACATTAACAATAGCTACGTTGGGTAGTTTAAGAGATGTAAGATTAGTAGATGATATGGAAGGTGAAAGAGAACAGAGATACATGCATTTCTACAATGATTTACCTTTTGCATATGGTGACGCAGATAGAGTTAAGTTAGTACCAAGTAGAAGAGCAATTGGTCATGGAATGTTAGCAGAGAAAGGTGTATGGCCAGTAATACCTTCTGAAGCAGAATTCCCATATACAATACTCTTAATGAGTGAAATACAAGGTGAGAATGGATCTAGTTCAATGGCTTCAGCTTGTGGTTCTACGATGGCATTGATGGCTGCAGGAGTCCCAATTAAAACAATGGTTGGAGGTATTGCTTGTGGTTTGGTTACAGATGAGAAAGGTGAGTTTAAAGTTCTTACAGATATGCAAGGAGTAGAAGACTTCTACGGAGATATGGATTTCAAAGTAGTAGGTACAGAATCAGGCATAACTGCGGTACAGATGGACACTAAGACAAAAGGTCTTTCTATGGATATTGTAAAACAAACATTCAAGCAATCTAAAGAAGCAAGACTTAAGGTGTTGGCTACAATGAAAGAAGCAATATCAGAGCCTAGAACAGAAATGTCACAATATGCTCCAAGAGTAGTACAGATAAAAGTACCTAAGGACAAAATTGGTGAAATAATTGGTCCAGGTGGTAAAAATATCAGAGAGCTTTCTGAGACTACAGGTGCAGAAATTGAGATAGAAGAAGATGGTACTGTAAATATATATAGTTCATCTAAAGAAGCTATCGATGCAGCAGCTAAAGCTATTGGAGGATACAACTTTGTACCAGTAGTAGGAGATACCTACGAAGGTAAAGTTGCTTCAATTATGCCTTATGGTGGATTTGTTGATATTGCACCAGGTGTTGCAGGATTGCTTCATGTCTCAGAGATATCAAGCGAATTCATTAAGGATGTAAGAAAATATATCAATGAAGGAGATATCATCAAGGTTAAAATTGTTGGTATTGATAACCAAGGAAAAATAAAGTTGAGTATGAAAGCACTTAACGAAAAGAAAGAAGAAGTAAGAGAGTAATATTTTCTTGTAATATTGTGACGATTTTAGAGAGGGGAAACCCTCTCTAATTGACATCCTTCTTGTAAAGGAAAAGTTAGAGAAGAAGTAATTCTACTCTTTTACTATCTTGGCAATATAGAAGCCCATCATCTTCTTGTTAGGGATGATTCTTACAGAGTTTTTAACAGTAGGGTGATAAATATTACCACTCCATTTTTTTATACCAGGTTTGATATACTCTCTGAATTCATCAAATTCTTTTTTCTCAATCAGATCGATCTTCTCTACTTTTGCATTTGGGAACATATCCAAAAGATGTGTAACAATACCCTCGTTTTCTTCTGGTTCTAATGTACATGTAGAATAGATCATATATTTACCATGCTTTAGAGTCTTAAATGCAGAAACGATTAGTTCTCTCTGAGAAAACATACATCTCCTTATCTTATCCATATTCCAATATCTAAGTGGCTTAGGACCTTGGAAATACACCATTCCCTCTCCACTACATGGAGCATCAAGAAGAACCTTGTCGAATGATACAGGATATTTCTTACCAAAATCATTAGCATCACTAAAAGTACTCTTAACATTCTCTGCGCCAAACTGCTCTAAAACACTCTCCATAGCAGATACTCTCGATATGTCAGAATCATTAGCAAGTATTTTTGCTTTATTCTTAGTAACCTGAGCAATATGTGTAGTCTTACTTCCAGGAGCAGCACACATATCTAAAATTTGCTCATTCTCCTTGGGATCTAACACTAATGTAGCCAATATACTTGAAAGATTCTGTATGTAATATCGTCCTTCTCTGTACTCTTCTGTCTGAGAAACCTCTGCCTTGTCCCTGTTTGTTACGAAATATACATCTTTAGCCCATGGTATTTCCTCAAGCAAATATCCCTTTTTCTCTAAAATATCTCTCGTCTCGTTTGTGTTTCCTCTTAAAGAATTGAGTCTAATGGTAGTTATTGCTCTCTGGGAGAAAGTTCCTTTTACTCTAGACTTAGGAATCATTAAAATACTTGCAAGTCTTGATACAAAAAGATCCTCTTTCGTGTAAAACTTTTCAGGAATAGTTCTGTTTGTATATTTCTCTCTCTTTTGTCTAAAATTTGTCCTTTTTTTCTTTTTCATTATATTTCTCCTTTCATATATTTGAATATACTTCCAATGACTAGACCTGTTGTCTCCGTCCTTAGTATGTTACCTTTTAATTTAATAAATTGGAAATCAAGATTCTTGAATATCTCTATATCAGAAGGATTCCATCCTCTCTCTGGTCCAATAACTATATATACAGGTTTTGTAATATCTGATGTTGATATTATTTCCTCTAAACTCTTTAAATCTATAGTTTCTGTAGCTAAACAAATCCTAATACTATTCTCTTCTAACATATCTTCGCTTAATTCTTTGATATGAATAGGCTTCTCAATTATTGTAGGAAATATATTTCTAGACTGCTCTGTAGCATCTCTAACAAGTTTATTCCAGTATCCCCAATCTCTAATAGCTTTACCTTTTGATTTAAGAGAATACTGAGATTCTACAGGTATAATCTTCTCAATACCAATCTCTACACTCTTTTCTATGAAATAGTTGAATTTAGAATCATTACTCAAAGATTGTATGATTGTAATACTTGGTACATATTCAATTTCTCTTTTTCCCAAATCTTCTAATATCTGTATCTCAACTGAATTCTTTTTGATATCTGTAATCTGTGCAAGATATTTTTTTTCGTATGTTTCTACCTCGATTGGATCCTCGATATTTAATTTGTGCTCAGCTATGACAATCTTACTGTCCGAATCGGAAAGGTATGATATATCATCAACACTTAATTTATGTCTTAAAAAGAATTTCTGCATATCTTGATTATATCATCATATTTGACATATTCCTTGTTATTTTGTTTGATGTATATATATAACTTCAGGTGAGGTCAGTATGAGTTTCAAGACACAGGTCATATTAAGAAGAATTGCAAAGATAATATTGTTAATTACAGGTTTAGGTTTACTTGGATATGCTGGGTATTTAACATACCTTTCAATAGCCTTTAAGCCATACAATGTAAGGGTTACGAATATTACAGATAGTTCATTTACTGTATCTTGGGTGACAGATTCTCCAATGAAGGGTGTTGTGTATTACAAAGATACGGATAGCGTATTACCTGGACCTTTAGGTTGGATATCTTCAGAGGATGCTGTTGATGACAGAGATTTTGCAAGAGCACAAAGTAAGTGTGTAGATGATTTCAATACAGAAGCAGCAAAGGATATGTCTGATGACTTCGTAGTAAGTGGAGACAACTTTGATTGTGAGAATATTGATGTAAAGGATTATGGTAAATACTATACACATCATGTTACTCTGAAGAATTTAGATAGTGAAAAAGAGTACTATTTTAAAGTGGGTGATGGATATTTAAGTTGGGGTGTAGAGAGTGATTCTGCTAAAACATTTTATGTTTTGGATGATGTAAAAGAACCTATACCAATATTTGGAAAGGTAGTTGATCAAGAAAGTAACTATACAGAAGATTCTTTGGTCTATGTTAAGTTTAAGAACGACAGGGAAGGAAAAGAGTCTATCTCCTATTCATCTGTCACGAATCGCGATGGAGGCTGGTATCTTGATGGTAGTTATACAAGAACTGTAGCAGGAGAACTGGTTGGTATGGTTTCTGGACAAGATTTGTTTATCGCAAATGGTCAGTATATGAATTACAAATTAGGGAATGATTATCAGTGGATTTTTGGTTACTTCAATGGAGCATACCCAGATATTGTTGTTGAGAATGTAAAAAATGATGTCTCAAGTTTTGCAAATCAGTTTGTCTTTAATGCCTTAGCTGGATGTAGCTATAGTGACATGGGTAGTTGCTCTACTTCAGAGCTTAAATCTCAAGTAGGTAATTGGGGTTATGGAAATGTTGTAAAGGCAATTGCAAAGCAAGAAACAGGAGGTGTTGTTAATCAAACAACACTTGAAAAAGCTGGTTTAGGTGGAAATGCTGTTACTGTTGCAGGTAATTTGAGTGCAATTGCAGGAGGAAGTAATGGTATTACTGCTAAAGAGGTTGCTTCTAGAGGGGGTAATGCATATATTAGCTCTTCTGGAAAAGTTGTAGCAGGTTCAGATGATGATGGTGGTCATGGAGGAGGTGGTGGTACAGAAGGAGATCCAGAAACAGTTGTTACTACACCTTCGTCTTCATCGTCTGAGAAATCATTGACTACAAACTTTTCCGCTAAAATGGATTCTAACGGTGTTGTAAGTTTAACTTACAATAATGTTAAGATCGCTGATGCTACTATGTATTTGTCGGAGAGTATAAAAGAGGACTTGAAGAGAAATGTGAACACTTCAGTAACAATTTCTGCTGTCGAAATTGATCTTGTAAAATTAGTAAATGAGAATTTTGATGAATTTGTAGAAGATGCAGAAGGTGCATCTCTTCTTAATCAAGAGAGTATAAAAAGTGCATTGAACGAAGATAATCTGGAAGAGTTGAAAACGACTTTTATGGAAAGAAAAGCTCTTGCAGATGTAATTATTGCAAATGCTTATCCTGTTGATGCTGTTCTCGATGGTCAAACAGTTGAAGGCTACAAAAAGAAGGGTAATCAAGTATATTATACAGGAGAACTAACTGAAGAATGGTTGAAAGATTGGTCTGAATCAGCTTCAGAGGAAGAGAAGAAGTCTTTCTGTACATCTCTTGGAGAGACATCTTGCAGCAGCTTCTCACTATCAACCAAGGGTAATATTGTTGTAACAACATCTGGGCTTGAGGATATTAAGCTTGTAGCAGTTCCTGATGATGGTGTTCCTATAACTACGAATACGTACGATGCTATGGATGATAGTAGTACTGGCAATCAAGCATCGACAAGTAATCTATATCCTCTTTCTGCAACGACTTTTGATGAAACTGCTTACAAAAAGTATAGCAAAACAGGATTTGTTACAGTTGATTCTATAAAAGAAAATTACACATCTTTCATGAAGAAGTATAGTGAATGTATAAGTGGAACTGGATGTGATGCTGAAACAGCACAACTAATTGTAGATGGTTTTAAATCAAGTAATGCATCTACACCAGTTGAAATTAAAACAAACTTAGATGGAAGTATAACCTTAGCTTATGATCCTGGTTACGAAGGATGGGAATCAAATAAAGAAGAACAGACACTTGCATTAAGTGCTCTTGAAAAGATTACATCTTCATCTGAAGATGATAGCTCTAGTTTGTTTAACAAATTTGCAAAACCTTTGTATGCAGAGGAAACTTCTGAATCTAATTATTCATATTTCTTACCGGAATATGGTCTCTTTAGCCTTCAGCTTGGAAATTATGAGCTTACGAAGGATGTCTCTTCAGGAAAAACTGCATATGTCTTTTACTTAGAAGCAAATGGTATAGATGGAATTCAGCTCCCTGCTGATCCAGATGATCCACAATCAACAGAAGATATCGTACTGAAATCAAATAGCTATGAAATAAGCTATGAAAAGCAGGCTACAACAAAAGAATACACTTTGAAAAAAGGAATAAATTTAATATCTTTTGGTTTTATACCTGTAGCAAGAGATCTTGGTAGTTTTGAAGCAACAGATCTCATATATGAAGCTAAGGTTAGTGGAGTAACAATAGAATATGTAAGTACATTCGAAGGAGGAAGGTGGGCAAGTGGATTGAATTGTAAGGATTCAGAGTGTACAGGTAGTAATCCAGTCATTGTTCCTGGAAAAGGATATTTAGTATATGCAGCAGAAGGTGGAGATATTACAATTCCAGGATATAGTCTCAAATCCTCTATACCTATTAATTTCTCCGCAGGTTGGAATTTAATTGGTGTACATGGGTATTCCAAAGCTTTTACAGCAAAATCTTTCATAGATAATATAAACAGTGTAGATGGTTTAACTGCCGATAATGTATCATGGTGGCCAACTGCTAAAGGTAAATATGAAGGATTACAAGTAACAGATAACCAAGAATACGGTTTGGATTTTCCAATTAGCCCAGCTAATGGATATTTTGTAAGAATAAATGAATTCGAACCTGAAGATGATTCATGCAATTCCATCATTTGGCACCATGGTGGAGATCTAAATGGAACATGTGGAAACAGTAAAACAATTTTAAATTAATTTTAATATTTAAAACTATGTCAGAAATACCATCAGTGTACTGGATGATAATAATTGGTTGTGTAACCTTTATGGTTTGCTTTGTTCTTTACTACATCGCTATGCTCTTGAGAGAATCTAAAGATGCAGTAGGAGATAGTAGAAAAATAATTCAAGGATTAGAAGGAACGATGAAACAGGTTGACCTTATCCTTGCAGATGTACAAGCAACAATAGCTACAGTAAGAGGAACTATAGATGAAGTAAACGAAGGTATTATTAGACCAATAAAAAGTATAGGGTCTGCAGTTTCTGCAGTAAGTGGTTTTGTCTCAGGTATACAGAAAGAAAAGAAGTAATAACTCTGTTTTTACAATTGTTTTCTACCATATTAATAGGTATTATAGTTATTAATGGAAATAGCCCAATTACCTAATCAAAAGAGAAAAAATCTTCTACTAATTGCTATATTAGCTATTGGATTACCTCTGTTGGTTTTTGCTGCATATCAAGTTGCACAACTAATAACAAAAGCAGGGTCAGACAACAAGCCTAACAATGTTGTCATTAGTAATATCACAACAAGCTCAATTACAATAAGTTGGACGACAGAATCTCAAGTTACTGGCTCAATTATTCCTGTTGAAAATGGAAATTCAAAAAGTCCTGTAACAGACAAAAGAGGGAATACAAAAAGATATACTCACTATGTTGAACTTACAAACTTAGAACCAAGCACATCATATAGCTTCACAATTGTATCTGGAAGCGATCAATACTCAGATGAAGATGGAAAAAAATTCGCATTCAAAACAGCAGCTATATCCGCAGACACTCCTACACCAAATCCAATATATGGAACCGTAGATGGAGGATCTGGAGATGATGTTATTCTCTATGCTGTACTAAAAGACAAATCTGCATACCCAGTCTCTGCAACAATGCCAAGTGGAGGAAACTGGATAATGGATCTTTCTGCACTCAGAAGTATCTCTGACAAAAAAATTGTAGTTGCAAACTCTAATAGTAATATTGTTTTGATAGCTGTAGGTGGTACAAACAAAGGCTCTGTTGTCTCAGGTATATACTCTGATATTTTTGATAGTAATGGAAAACTAAAAGATACGAATTCTCTTTCCCTAGAATCTAAAACTGATATGTACTCCAATATCCCAGGTGATGCAATAATTACAGCATACTCTTCTACTACAACACCAACTAAAGAAGAAACAGAAACTCCAACAACACCAGTTAAAGAAGAAGAGGAAGAAGTAGTTGAAGAAGAAGAGGAAAACTTTACAAGGAAATTTAGAATCGTACAACAATTGGAATGGATAGATATGGTTTCTGGAAGTTCGACACTGGTAAGTGGTAAAACAGGTGCAGAAAGTATACAAGTTGTAAATCTTACAGATACAGGATTTACTGTAATATGGGTATCAGAAAGTAAAGAACAGGGAACTGTGAAATATGGAACTGCGAAAGATGCTCTCTCCAATACTGTTGTAGATCAAAGAGATGGCTTGACAACAAAGGGATCCTACTATGTACATATGGTAGATATTTCAAGAATACAACCTGATACAACATACTACTACGAAGTTGTTTCTGGTTCTAATACATATGACAACAATGGTGCTAAATATTCTCTTAAAACATACTCAACACTAAGTTCTCCTCCTGCATATGAATCTGTTACAGGAGCGATATCAACCTTACCTGAACATGGAGAAGTGATAGTTCTAGCATATATAAAAGATATTGATGGATCTGGAAGTAGTGGAAATAGTACAAAAATGGCAACATTAGTTGATGAAAATGGTAAGTGGATACTCTCAATCGGTGATGGTAGACTTGCAGATGGTTCTGCTTACTATGAATATACCTCTGGTGATTCATTCCAAATAGATTTTGTAACAACATTCCTAGCAAAAAGCTCAACTGAAAGTATGGAAGGAATCAGTAGTAAAGATATAAGCATTGCATTAGCTTCTACCTCCTCAACATCTTCTAGCACTACAACTGTTTCATCTCTGAAGAATTATGGAATACTAGGAGCAAGCGATGGTACATATCTTTCCTCATATTCTTCTACTTCTACATCTTCTACGAATGTCACTACTGGATCTAAAACACCTCAAACTGGTGTCTTAGACAATATGATATACTTACTAATTCTAGCTTTTGTGCTTTGTATTGGTGGGTATTTCCTATACTCCTCAAGTAACTCAAAAAGCAAAAAGAGTAACAAGATGGTGAAGAATATATGATAAAAAGAAAAACAAACAAAAAAGCATTATTATTTTTACTTTTCTTAGGAGTCTTTGGTTTCTTTTGTACAAAGTTTGTAATTAATTACAAAGAGGGAAAGATTGATATATTAGAACCAATAGCTGAAGAGAAAAGTATTTCTCAGCCACAAATCACATATGGTGAAGATGGAATCCTAACTATGACCACAGAGGACAATAGTTACTTCTATGAAGTTTTGCCAGAAGAACAAACGGTTGATATTACAGAAGAGTATCAGCAGGTACTTGGTAAAAGTTCTTCTTGTGATGATTATGTAAATCAATTTAATATCAAAAGACTTTGTGAAGGTTCTAGTACAGAAGGTACAAGAGAAACGGTTGCAGATGGTGGTGATGAATATGAAGGTTCTCATTCTGGAGGAGATGTCAGTGTTAATACCGAACTAGAAATCAAATTGAAATATGTTACTTTCCCATCTATTCTTGCAAATGGTTCGAAAGTTGTTAAAGATAACAGAAAGGATATCTCAACGACAGATCCTGTCTATAAATCATTTGGAGATGAACTAACTGTTGAATATGGAGATAGATTTAAAGCTCCTTCGGAAGTTTCTGATGGTCTTTCTTTTGAAGCTGGGAAAGGTAATGGAAAAGAGTCTTTTAAAGTTTTTGCTGAAAACAAAATAACTTCTGCGATTCAAACAATAAGCAATTTAATTGGTCAATATGTTGCCGAAAAAAAGGATCAGGAGCCATATTGTAGTGAGTGTAGCGAAGATATTCAACCAAGCTATTTTAATGCAAAGCCTTCTAATGATGTCGGTACATACTTAGATAGTATGATGCAAATCCCAGGTAAGGATCCTGCAGTAGCATCTGAAAGCTATTGTTTACCAAGAAGTAGCTCAATGCAGGAATATATTAAAAGTGGTTATACTGAATTGTGTGGTGAAGACAACAGTATTAATCCTTTTGCTACATTCCTAGGACTTGTAAAATCATATTTCTCAAGTCAAGATTGGACTGATTGTACAACGACAACGATCACTGAATTTTTAAATGGTGAGACTCAAGAACAATCAGATAGATGCTATTCTGTTGAAGATATGGTCGTTGAAATGACTTCTGTTTTTGGTTCTGTAGAAGATTGTCAATCAGGAGTATGTACAAATACATATATGACTAGAAGATTTAGAACAACTCTTTCTCCTGTTGAGGTAGGTAACTACTCAGCAGATGGCTCTTCTTCTGAGAATAGTTTGAGATATTCTGTTTTAACACCATGTATCATTGAAGTAACACCAAAGAATGGAGATCCTTTTGTATCTAGTAAAGAAGTTCATACATATTGTGTTTGGGATGTTTCTCCAATATTAGGATATTATAGATTACTTGAAACTGAAAAAATCCCTCAACAAAAGGATTTTCCACAGACATTTGAAGAATATTGGAAGCTTGTAAAAAAGACTCTTTAATAGCATAATGGTATGACGAAAATCATACTGAAATATAATTTAAATAAACAACAAAATGAAGAAAAATTTTCTAGTAAGTGCTTTCCTTTCTATGGCAATTCTGTTCTCTGTGTTCGTAACTCCAGTTAGAGCAGAAGAAACACAGATAGACAACTTTAACGGTTGGAAAGCAGTTGTAAACTTTGCATCTGCAATAGTAAAAACAGAGGGTGCACATACTACAAACTTTTTCGTAAAAACATTTCAAGGAATCTTGGAATCAATCACTGCTTTTATTTTACCTCAAAGTCTTACAACACAACCTGAAATTGTGGCTGCAGATGTTCCTGAATATATGAAGTATGGGTTAGCAGGTATGGCAGAAAATCAAGTTCTAGCAATGTTTAATAGCCAACCAAGTGTTGATGTCGTTGCACATTTAGCAAATGAATGGGTTCCAGGCTTCGAACAAACAAACTCTGTATATGCTGCAGGTTACCAAGATTTGATGACTTCTGGAGTAAATGATATTTGGTCTGTAACAAGAAATATTGCATATATTGGATTTGTCATAGTTATGATAGTGATTGGTTTTATGATTATGTTCAGAAACAAAATTGGTGGACAAGCTCTTGTTACTTTAGGAAATTCAATTCCAAGGGTAATAGTGTCTTTGATATTAGTTACATTCAGTTTTGCAATTACAGGTATCATTATTGATTTTGGTGGAGTACTAATGCAAGTTGTTACTTCTACCTTAGGTAGTAATATTCAAGTTTACAATCCAATAGAACTATTTTTGGGTTTCTTAGGTCAAAATGCAGGATATGCAACTGCTACTGGAGGTTTGGGTATAACAGCAATTGTAATGGGAATAATTGGAGCATTAACTGGAGGTACTGGAATAGTTGTTGGTACTGTGATTGTATTTGTACTTACTATCCTTGTTGCAGGTATTGTAATATGGGGAGCTATTAAACTTTGGATCGTATTGATAAAAGCATATCTTACTGTCTTGGTAAATGTTGTAATTTCCCCTATTGCCATTATGTTTGGAGCATTACCAGGTAATGATGAAGCTATTGCAAATATTTTCAAATCAATATTAAGAGGAGTATTGGTATTCCCATTGGCATATGCAATTGTTAACCTTCCATATTTCATGGAAGAGCATGGATTCTCTTTGATTTTCCCTGAGTCTCTAGCAAAAGAAGGTGTTGGAGGTGTATCTCTCAACTTCTTTATTCAAATAGCTAAAGTTGTAGCAATATATGCAGCTGCAAGTTCCCCAGCAATATTGTCAGGAATCATTCCTTCAACAGTATCTAAGTCTGCAGGAGATGCTGCAGGTGCAATTAAAGCAGGCCTTCAAGGAGTTCCATTTATTGGTGGTATGTTTAAATAGATTTAAAACAATATGCCTAAAAACAAACAGTATGAAGATGCAATGGGCTCTGTTTTTGATTTCATATTCGAGCAATCAAAGCAAAAGCCTTCAAAAGTTAGACCTGTTAAGCCAACTGGTGTAGATGGTTCTGCTGAATATGTAGATGCCCTTGCTACAGTATTAGAATCTCCTCTAATGTTTGTGAATAATAGTGCTTTAGAAACATTTCAAAGTGCAACAGCAGTTGATCTTGCAGCATTTCAGGTGGGAAGTCATGCTACAGATAAAATAAAGATAAATGTTGCAGATTTACAGGATGCACTATCTGATCCAAGCAAGTTCATAGATAAAAGATTCCAAAAACTGGAAATGGTAAGACAATTTACAAAGTTGTCATGGGCAGGTGAAGAGATGAAGGGTATTATTGGTGGTGTTTGGGCTAAACAGCATGGTTTGGATTTTGAAACTCAACAAGCACTCATGTCTAGTGGGAAGATGCTTAACCTTCATACGGAAGAAGCTGCTGTAGGTATGGCAAAGAGAAATGCAGAATTAATGGATAAGCATACTCTTTCAATTGATGATTTGAAGAAAATATATCCCAAAGCGAAAGACAAAGATCTGAAAGAAATGTTTGATAAATACAACTCTGGTAATAAGGAAGACAGAAGTGATTTAGCATTTGACAAAAATGTATATGCATTCTTAGAAAGTAAAGAAATCAGAGGTAAAGCAGATGCTGCAAGCACTCCTGAGGAGAAAGAAAAATACAATGAAGCTGCTAACTTCATACAAAATACAAATGCATTTGGAAATATTAAGAAATTCATGGAAGACCAGGGGAAATCTAAGAGAGAGATCTTGCAAGAGATAGAGCAACTAAAGAGAACTTCTGGGAATCAAGATTTAATAGAAGAGAGAAGGAAAGAATTAAGAATGATAAATTCTAATTTGAGTTCTGCTAGAGGTTTCCGATTTGCAGAGCAACTCGGAGAGTGGGAAGGTGCATATGGTACATTGAAAGCATATACAGTTGATGGAAATCTTTTTACCAGCATAGTAAATAGAGATTTTTTTGATGGAAGAAAGAATAATTTAAAATGGCTACAACCTTCGGATGAAAGTAATTTATTTTTAGGAGGTGCGAAGGTCGGTTTCCATGTTGGGAAAAAAACAGGGAACAAGATTAAAGATTTAGCATATGAAAAGATGAATGATCTCTACTATCTTTCTCCTGTAACATGGGTAGAGAATCTCTATTCTGGAGAGATGTTTGCATTTATGGCTCATAAGGGCCGCCAAAATTTTGAAAGATCAGTAGAGAATTTGATTAACCAAAAGATAGCAGGTTTTAAACTTGATGATAATTTCTTTAACTCTTTACAGGATAATGATAAGAAGCTATTAGATTTGCTAAATGGAAAATTAAGCAGTCAAGACATTGCTACAATATATAAAGATTTCCCTGCTTTAGAGAATATGGTTGATGATCCAAGAGCTAAAGCACTCTTAGAAAAGTTCTTAAAAAGCGATAACAGAATGAGAGGTCTTACAAAAGCTTTTAGTACTGTATCTAGGATTCAAGGCAAGATAACAGATAAACTTGAAGAAATCTTTAGCAAAAGAATTAGGAGTGGTATAGGAAAAGTTTTACTAAGATCATCTTTAATCCAAAAATATGGTGGAGAATTAATTGGTAAGTGGATTACAAAAGGAGGTATACAACTACTTGTAAAGGGATTAGTTACTACAATTGCCTCTGCTATTGGTCTTGTTGGTACACCGTTAGCATCTGCAATAGTAAGTGTAATTACTTGGGTCGCTATGGATTTAGTCTATGCTGCCTCTAAACCTATTCTTAAAGGTGCAATAGTTGCTTTGAAAGTAGTCCTGTTTGCTGTTCTTGGTGCTGTCTTTTTCATTCCTCTTTTCATTAGTTCCTTCTTTGATACTCATGCTGGGATTGCTCCTACAGAAGTTAAATATTGTACTGCTGCTGGAGTGAGTCCAATAATAGATCCTGACAACGACCCTAACGATCCAAGTGATGACCTAAAGCCAAGTGATATATTGCCATTCCTTGGTGGCAATCTCCCTGCTGGAGAAGAGTGTATCTTAGGAGATGGTGCATACAATTGTACACAAGGAGCATTTGGATCATATTCACACAGTAATGTCGCTGCTATAGATCTAACAGGTGTAAACTATTTCCATGCACCAGCATTTTGTGATAATGGTAGTTGCGAGATAACATACTCAGGACCAATTAGTTGTACAGCAGGATATGCAGGAGGAATGGTTAAGTTAAAAGCAGAATATGAAGGAAATACATATGAATTTAAAATGATCCATGTCGATACAAAATATTCAGTTGGAGACAAAATATCAGGAGGAGAAGCAGTAGCAAGAGTTATGGAATTTAGTGAGACTGGAAACGCATGCTCTTCTGGAAAGCACTTACACTTAGAAACTAATTTTAACGGATCTGCTGTTAATCCGTACGATATGATGACCTCTACATTAGGCAAAGGAGGTTTTGCATGTCCAGTATCTTTATGTCCATAAATATTATGAAAATACAAAAAAAACACATAATAATAGGTTCCGTAGTCATCTTCTTGATAATAGTGGTGGTTTTACTAATTGTTCTTTTTCAAAATCGTTTGAAATATCCAGAAGAGCCAATAAGCCAACAATCTTTGTCTAAAGATACCAAGAGCATATCCCTAGGAGCAACAAAAATAGAAACAGGTGGAGATTATCAACTCTTCCAACTTTCGAATGACACAAAATATTCCTATGCAAACGACCTAGCAAGAATCCTTGATTTGAAATTATCAACCTCTGAAGAAGGAGAATACTACAACTGGAGCAACAGCAATGGCTCAATTATGTACGATATTAGTAAAAATGTATTTATTTTCGAACTAACTAATGGTATTGAATGGGGAGATGCAGAATTAACAGAAACTTCCTTTAACAGATTTTTTAAGACATATTTTGGAGAAGATTGGAAATACAAAATAGTTGGATCAGAAAAAAGATCAGGAGGAGAAACAGTATATTATGCAAATCGTTATATAAATGGAGATAACATTGTAGAGATGAGAGAGCATAATCAACAAACAGACATGCTTGCATTGAAAGATGGGAAAATAGTCTCAGGAAAATTGCTTCTAACTATTTTTACTCCAATGGATTACAAAGTGCCTTTGATATCTGAAGACTCTTTGAGAACAGGTATTAAAGAAGCAACATATCAAAAGGAGATCTATCCTCAATTTAGTTCCTTGCAAGACAATATCTTGCAAAAAGTGAACTATCTATCTACAGATTTTGAAGAAATTGCAGATAGCTTAGATAATTGTTCTAGTTCTAATTCTTCTGTTGTCTATTATTACAAGTCTTTTGATCAACTTCTTCTAACTCCTGTATACAAGCTTACATTACAATGCGATATTGTCTATGACAAGGTAATCTATTCTGTTCCTGCTATTGCATATGTAAATGCTATAGATTCTCAGTACCTTTCTGTCCCAGAGTAAATCTAATTGGTAATCTAGTTCCTGTAAATGATAGAATTAAGAATGAATAGTTTGAAGAAGCTAATTACAACATCGTTTGTTTTTGTTTTGTTTTTCTCCTTTCTTTCTAATGCATTTGCTTTTTCCTACTTCTCCTCCGAAACGCAAAACTTGGATAAATCTCTTTCTGACCAAACAGGATTGATATATACAGATCCTACAAAAATATATATTACACAAGTAACTACTGAATCATCATCTCTTTCAAGAAAACCTGAACAATGGGTAAAATCTCTCTACTATTACTGCATAACTAGATTGAATTTTGCTGATGTTCCATATACATATCTTGTAGATGAGAATGGAATCATATACCAAGGAAGAAATGGCTATGTTGGTGCAAATCCAGAACTAAAAAATGTAGATGGAGCTGTTGTGATTGGATATCTTTCAAACAATCCGTCTTTAACAAGTCGTGCAATTAGCTCTCTCTCAACTATGGTCGAAGATATTTCTAAAGATTGGGGAATTTCAACAATGAGAGTTGTCAAATTGAAACTCAGCCAAGAAGAGGGTAAGTTAGCAACTGTAGTTGCTGAAAGTACGACTGGAGAATTTGTAACTTCTGTAACAGAAGCATTAAACCAATGGAAAGGTTACAAAGAAGGAAACTTAGAATATGTATCTGAAATTGAAGCAGTAGAAGTACCTGAAGAAATTGAGATTGGAAACAGGGCAACTGTAAAATTAAGAGTGAAGAATGTGAATGATTTCCCTTGGTTTACAGACAAAGACCCTGTCTATGTTTCTGTTGCTAATGGTAAAGAAAGTGATTATGCAATAAACAAAGACTGGGAAAGTTTTAGTAAACCTATTAGTATTTCAGACAAGGTTGTTTTACCTCAAGAAACAGTTGAATTAACTTTCAATATGGAGGCTAGAATTTTGATAGGAGAAGCAAAAGAAAAATTTGTTCTTCAAAAATATGAAAACAAACCATTTAAGAACTCTGAATTTGAAGTTAAGTTTAAGATTTCAAAAGGTAAAAACACTTTAGTAGAAGTTGCCTCTGGTGAGTACGGTTTCGCGAACATTCGTGATTGTAAATGGTTTACTTGTGAAATTCTCGATAGCGCAGACAATGGTTCTGTCTTTATTCTTTTAGGAGAAGAAGATGGTTGGTCTAAAGTTAAATTTGGATCTGAAACTATTGGCTGGGTAATGTCTCGTTATCTTAAAAAGATATAATCTTTTCTTAAAATACTTGTAAAAATATCGTTATGGATACTAATGTCATATTGCAGGGATTGAATCCCCAACAAAAAGAAGCTGTTTTATGTACTGAAGGACCTCTCTTAGTCTTTGCTGGTGCAGGATCTGGTAAAACCAGAGTTATTACTAACAGAATTGCATATTTGATAACTGAAAAGAAAGTAAAACCTTCAGATATTTTAGCGGTGACTTTTACAAAGAAAGCAGCTGGTGAAATGATCGAAAGAGAATCTTCTTTGTTGCATGAACTAGATCCACATATTAAAGAATTACCAATGATTGGTACATTTCACTCAATAGGTGCAAATATTCTTAGGCAACATCCAAAAGAAGTTGGACTTACACATAATTTCTCTATCTATGACTCTGACGATTCTGAGAATATGGTAAAAGAATTGTTACTAGAAAGGGACATTGATATCAAGCAAATAAAACCATCCTCAATTATGTATTTCATAGGAGCTGCAAAAAATGACATGATCACTCCTGAAAAATTCCCTAATACATATGGTGGATATATAGAAGATATTGTTGCAGATATATATCCAAAATATCAAAAACAACTTGCGGCACAAAATTCAGTAGATTTTGGAGACCTTCTGTATCTTTCAGTTAAACTCTTAGAAGAAAACGAAGATATTAGAAAAGCATACCAAGAAAAATATAAATATATATTAATAGATGAGTACCAAGATACAAATGCGGCTCAGTACAGATTCGCTAAAATTCTTTCAGAAAAGCATCAAAATATCTGTGTAGTTGGTGACGATGATCAAGGAATCTATGCTTGGAGAGGAGCAGATATTAAGAACATACAATCTTTTGAGCAAGACTTTGATAAGGTCACGGTTATTAAATTAGAACAAAACTATCGTTCAACAAAGAATGTAATAAAAGCAGCAGTTTGTGTTATAGAGCAAAACAACTCAAGGGTAAACAAAGTACTTTGGACAGACAATGGAGATGGAGATCTCATAACTGTATATCAGGCTAGAGATCAAGAAGAGGAAGCTGAATATGTTGTAGATAGGATAAGAAACTTAGAACAACAAAGAATACCGCTTAAGAATATAGCGATACTTTACAGAACTAACTACCAATCTAGGGCAGTGGAAGAAGCTTTGCTTAGATCAGGAATGCCATACAAATTAGTTGGAGGTTTTAGATTCTATGAGAGAAAAGAAATTAAGGATATCATCAGTTATCTCCGATTCTGTTTTAATCAAAAAGATGAATTAAGTATAAACAGAGTTATCAATGTCCCTACTAGAAAGATGGGTACAAAATCAATTGCAACTCTTTTTGAAATGGCTAAAGAGTGTGATGTTACACTTGGTGAATTTATAATCGGTTGTTATCTAGTTTCTAGCGGTACTCTAAATGAAGGAGTAATTCCTGCGGAAAAGCTTAATAATATTGAAAACATACAAGAAAAATGGTCTAAATTTTCTTCTTTAATGCACACTTTTGGGAAAATATATCTATTCTCTTTGAAACATAATCTTCTTGATTTAATAGATATGATATTAGAGGAAACAAACTATATTAAATGGTTTGATGACAATACTGACCAAGCACAGATGAAGAAAGAGAATATCACAGAGCTAAAAAATGTCGCATCTAGTTATTCAGATAAATATCCAGAAAAGAGTCTTGAGATGTTCCTCAATGAAATAAATCTTATTGAACAAGAGCAAGAAAAGAATCAAGATGGAACTGGCAATTATATTAATCTTATGACATTGCATTCCTCAAAAGGCTTGGAGTTTGATTATGTCTTTATGATAGGTATGGAAGAGGGTTTACTTCCACACTCTAGAGCATTCATAGAAGAAAAAGATCTTGAGGAAGAAAGAAGACTTTGTTATGTAGGAATAACTAGAGCTAAACAAAAATTGTTCCTTACATTTGCAGAAAGAAGGCAAACAAGAGAAGGATATACTTCTCAAGTACCATCACGATTCCTAGGTGAAATACCTCAAGATATTTGTGACTATTTTAGTTGGAATAATTAGGAGCTTACTGTAACCAACTTAGCTCTCCATATGTTGCAACATACTTGTTATGAACAGCTGGCCACAAATTGTGAGGATTAGCTCCTGCTCTTAATTTCTCTAGAACTCTCTTTATCTGTAATGTACCATCAAAAATATTGTCCTTTGGATATTGTGAATACCATATACATGGACTCCATTGAAACAATCCCTTGTAAAAACCAGAATTTCTTTCTGCATTACATCCAGATTCCCATTTCATAACAAATTTAAGCCACTTCTTTTCCTCGTCAGTAGCATTAATATTATCTACATATGAATGCCAATAATCACAGTTAAAACCTCTCTGAGGCACAGAATCAGGAGAATCATCAGGACCCTTTATTACAACTATTTCAGGTCTAGCCTCCTTCTTAACAATAGATTCAATTATCTCCTCTGCTATTAATTCATTCCCTTGATATATTCTTTTTACTCTCTTTATCATTAATCCTAAAACACCATTTTGCTCAGTTGTTGACTCTGAAAGTTGCTGACAAAGTGAATTTCCCTTGATTATTGTCTCGTAAGGTATTGAATACATTATCTCGTCAATAGTCGTAGTATAGCTATATACCCAAATGTATGAATTATTGTAAAGCTTAGATATTGGAGAAGTTGTTACTATCTTGTTCCTGTTACTTATGGAATATCCCAAATCAATCAATGCTGTTACTGGAGAATATGATCTAGTTAAATGTTTCTTTACGACACCATCGTAATTAACAGTTATTAACTTTACAGATATTCCACTCTTTAACTCTTCTGTATTCACCCTGTAAACCAAATCTAAGAAATTACTTTTTTCTGTATTAGAAGAATGTGCTGAATATATGATACTTAAAAAGTTTAAAATCAAGAAGACGAACAAACATGCGGAGAGAACAAGTAAATTATTTTTTCTCATAGGTAGATTATTCTAACATATATTTGACATAACTATTACACTCAACTATATTCAAATAATGAAAGCGAACCTCAAGAAAATTATCCCATGGATCATCTTACTGCTAGTATTACTTTCTCTTGGAGTTTGGTATTTCTTTAACAAAAGGGTTACGGAAGAGCAATTAGCTGAATATAACAACATAGTTGCTGAAGCTAATACCTTTTTTGAAGCTAAACAGTATTCTGTTTCAATAGAAAGATACCAAGATGCGACTGAAAAGGTCCCAACAAAAGTAGATGCATATCAAGGAATAGTAAAAATTTTACTATTGAAGAACAGAGTAAATGATGCTGTCGACATAGTTGAAAAAGCGGCAAATGCTTTAAGCTTAAATGACAAATCTGTTTTGTATGGAAGTATTGGTGATTATTACTATTCTTTGCACAATTATGAAGAAGCAAAAAATACCTACCAAAAAGCATTGGCCTTGGGAGTTACAAATATGGATGTTGAATTTATGCTTGGTAAGTCTCTTCTGAATGTAGGCAAGATTCAAGAGGCTAAAGAGCAATTAAGTTTGGAAGGATTTAGTGAAGATAATACAGCTGAAGCAAAGTTGCTTCTCTCGTACATCGCAGCTTTGAATAATGCTGAAGAAGCAAAAAATTCCATAGCTACATATTCTCCAACTCAAAAACTATTTCCATACTACGAAGAATTCATAGAGGTTTTGGACTCATTGAATGAAGATACGAAATTTAATGCAAGTAAACTATCTAGAGTATATATGAATAATGGGTATCCATACTTGGCATTGAGTATTCTTGAACCATTGAAAGATGATATTGAAGAGTATTTAGATGGATTGTATTTCTTAGGGAGAGCATATTTAGAAGTTGGTAATTATGATAAAAGTGTTGAAATTTTAGATAAAGCATTGACATTAGGTGGTATGGAATCTGAGATATTTTGGTGCAAAGGAAGAGCATATTTACTTAAAAACGATTTAGATAGCTCAACAAAAAGTTACCAAAGAGCAATAGATTATGGAGGGAAAAAAGTATCAGATGAACTTTTAAAAGAATATGTAGATGTACTTTTAGAAAACAAACAAATGCTTAAAGCTGAAGAATTCTTGAGCAACATTTTAGAAATGAAAGGAGATCCGTATATATTGTTACTAACATTGAATGTTGAATATGAATTAAAAGATACTCAAAAAGTTGATTACTATCTCTCCCAATTAAAGAAAAAAGACTTAACAGACGAAGAAAAAGCTGAATATCTATACTGGCAAATTAAAATAATGTTGGACAGGGAAGAAGATAACGGTATTCAAGAATTGCTTGATCAATTATTAGCTATTTCTAAATATAATCCTCAGTATTATATGCTCAAAGGTAGATATGATATTACTTTGAATCAATTGGAAGATGCTAAAGTATCTTTAGAAAAATCTTTAGAATATGACATAGAAGGTCTTGTTGTCGAAGAATCTTCAAAGATGTTGTCTAATATCAAGTAGTTTTGTATAATCGCAACTGCGAGGATAGTATTTATATCTTCTTCTTTGTTAAATTTTACTAAAAAAATAATGGATAAGAGTTCATACAATATAAAAATGCCTTTAGATAAGGTTAGAAATATTGGTATCATAGCTCATATTGATGCTGGTAAAACAACTACTACAGAAAGGTTGTTGTATTTCACAGGACAGGTACACAAAATAGGAGAAGTACATGAAGGTGCAGCTACAACTGACTTTATGGAACAGGAACAAGAAAGAGGTATTACTATTATGTCCGCAGCAGTAACATGTTTCTGGGATCATGATGGTCAAAGATATAGAATCAATATTATTGATACTCCAGGTCATGTAGATTTTACAGCAGAGGTTGAAAGATCTTTAAGGGTACTTGATGGTGCTGTTGTTATATTTGATGGTAGAAAAGGTGTAGAACCACAATCTGAAACAGTTTGGAGACAAGCAAATAAATATGGAGTACCAAGAATCTGTTTTATGAACAAGATTAATTTGATTGGTGGTAGCTTTGATAACAGTTTTAAAACAATTAAGGATAGATTAAGTAACAAAGCCGTTGCAGTCACCTTACCTCTAGGAAAAGAGCAACAATTACATGGATATGTAGACTTGGTAAAGATGAAGGCATATGAGTACAAGGGTGTTGACACTCCAGAGTTGGTAGAAGTAGAGATCCCTGAAGATATGAAAGAAATAGTTGCAGCTCATAGAGAGATATTGGTTGAAACTTTGGCAGAACAAGATGATGCTTTGATGGAAAAGTATTTTGCAGGAGAAGAACTTACTACAGAAGAATTGTTCGCAGCTTTAAGAAAAGGTACTTTAGCAAGACATATATTCCCAGTATTAGGAGGAGATTCAAGAACTGCAATGTCAAAAACTTTACTAGACTACATTACAATATGTTTACCATCTCCATTAGATAAAGAGGCTGTAAAAGGTATTTATCCTAAGACAGGAGAGGAAGTTAAGAGAGAAGTTTCTGAAGATGAGCCATTCTCATCTCTAGTATTTAAGATTGTAAACGATCCTCATATCGGTAATCTTTCATATTTCAGAGTATATTCTGGAAAGATTACTGCAGGTTCATATGTTTTGAACTCAACAAAAGGTATCAAGGAAAGAGTAAGTAGATTGATCCTTATGCATGCAGATGACAGAGAAGAGGTTGATTCTCTTGCTGTTGGTAATATAGGTGCAATTGTTGGTCTTAAAGATTCTATAACTGGTGATACACTATGTGACGAAAGTAATCCTATTATTCTTGAGAAAATTGAATTTGCAGAACCTGTTGTTTCTGAGGCTATAGAACCAGCTACAAAATCTGATGAAGAAAAAATGTCTGAAGCTTTGGGAAGATTAACAAAAGAAGATCCTACATTTAGAGTATCTTCAAATGTTGAAACAGGTCAGACCATTATTTCAGGAATGGGTGAGTTGCATTTAGAAATCATTGTTGACAGATTGAAGAGAGAATTTAATGTGTCTGCAAATGTTGGAAAGCCACAAGTAGCATACAGAGAAACAATAAAGAGAGTTGTTGAAGAGGCAGAAGGAAAGTATATAAAACAGTCAGGTGGTAAGGGACAGTATGGACATTGTTGGTTGAAGTTAGAACCTAATGAAAAAGGAAAAGGATTTGAATTTATCAATGCTATTAAGGGTGGATCAATTCCTAAGGAATTCATCGCTCCTATTCAAAAAGGTGTTGAAGAAGCAATGAAGAATGGTGTCGTTGCAGGGTATCCAGTAGTTGATATTAAAGTAACAGTATATGATGGTTCATACCATGAGGTTGACTCTTCTGAGGCAGCATTTAAGGTCGCAGGATCAATGGCATTCAAAGATGGTTGTAGAATGGGAGACCCAATACTCTTGGAACCAGTTATGAAAGTTGATGTTGAAACACCAGATTCTCATATGGGAGATGTTACTGGATCATTGAGTAGCAAGAGAGGTCAGATTCAAGGGACAGAAAGTTTGGGTGCAGGAGTAAGTAGAATCACAGCACATGTACCTTTAGCAGAGCTATTTGGATATACAAGTGAATTAAGATCAATTACTAGTGGAAGAGGTAGCGCAAGTATGGAACCTTCTCATTATGCAGAAGTTCCAAGAAGCGTTGCTGAAGAAGTTGCAGGAAAGAAAGTATAGGGGAAGTGATAAATATTGCATTTACCACTTGCAACTATGATGACTTTTTGATAATATTCAACGCTGGTTCTTAAATTAGAAGAACTTTGTAAGAAATATATTATATTTAATTTATTAACAATATATTCATGGCAGATTTTAATAGAACAAAGCCACACATGAATATCGGAACCTTGGGTCATATCGATCACGGTAAGACTACATTGGTAAGAGGTATTCTTAATGCACATACTGGAACTTTTTCATCTGATGATGAAAAGGCAAAAATGATTGACAAATTAGATAAAGATCCAGAGTCTAGAGCAAAATCAATTACAGTTGCAGTTGCACATGTTGAATTTGAAACAGAAACAAGACACTATGCATTGGTAGATTGCCCAGGTCACAAAGACTATATCAAGAATATGATCACAGGTGCTGCACAGATGGATGGTGCGATATTAGTCATCTCATCTAGTGATGGTGCTATGCCTCAGACAAAAGAGCATCTTTTGTTAGCAAAGCAAGTTGGTGTTCCTAAGATCCTTGTATTCATCAATACATTTGGTGAACCTGATGAAGAGATTTTGGAATTAATCAAAGCTGATGTACAAGATTTACTTACTAAGTATGGCTATGATGCTAATTGTCCAATAATTGTTGGAGATGCATTGAAAGCTCAAAAAGGTGAGGAAGCAGGATTGGCTTCAGCTAGAGAATTGTTAAAAGCAGTTGATGAATATATTGATTTACCAGAGAGAGATACTGAGAAGCCATTCCTTATGCCTATTGAAGATGTGTTTTCAATTGAGGGTAGAGGTACAGTTGTAACTGGAAGAATCGATAGAGGTCTCATTAAAGTTGGAACAGATGTTGAAGTATTAGGTATGGGAAGAAAGCCACAAAAGACAGCTGTAACAGGTATTGAAATGTTCAACAAGACTCTTAATGAGGGTCAAGCTGGAGATAATGTAGGTATTCTTCTAAGAGGTCTTAAGAGAGAAGATGTTGAAAGAGGTCAGGTTTTGGCAATACCAGGTTCCATTAATACACACACTGAATTCAAAGCTCAGATCTATGTTTTGAGTAAAGAAGAAGGTGGAAGACACACACCATTTGTAACGGGTTACAAACCACAGTTCTATGTAAGAACTGCAGATGTTACAGGTGAGGTTGTTTTACCAGAGGGTGTTGAAATGGTCGCTCCTGGAGATAATACCGAGTTCGTAGTAAAGTTGGTATCACCAGTCGCTATTGAAAAAGGAGTATCCTTTGCAATTAGAGAAGGTGGTCAAACAGTAGGACAAGGTGTTGTAACAGAGATTATTAAGTAAGATGTTAATACTCGAGGGTAGGAAACTACCCTCGAGATATTTAGTTTAATTTAGCTCTTTTAAATAAATGGCAAGTCAGACAGCAAAAATTAGAGTAAAACTTAAAGGTTATGATTCTGTAGTTGTTGATAATTCTGCTAAAAGCATAATAGAGACTGCTATTAGTACAGGTGCTAAGGTTGCTGGCCCTATACCTTTGCCAACTAAGAGAAGAAAAGTTGCAGTTAACAGATCTCCATTTATTTACAAGAGTTCAATGGAACATTTTGAGATAAACACTCATAAAAGGATAATAGATATAATAGATCCTACCCCTAAGACAATAGATGCTTTACAGCATTTACAAATGCCAGCGGGAGTAGATATCGGAATACAATAATAAATATATAAATATGAAAGCATTAATAGGAATAAAAAAAGGAATGACAAGAGTTTTTAAGGGAGACAAGGTCTTACCTGTATCTGTCATTGATATATCAGGATGTGTTCTTTCATATTTGGAGAAAGAAGGTTTTGAATTAGGAATTGGAGAAGCAAGAAACAAAAACAAAGCTATTACAGGTAAGTATGAAGCATTGAAAATGGTACCAGCAAAGAGAGAATATTTTAAAGGATCTTTAGAAGAAAAGAATATTGGTGATAGTGTAAATGCAGATACCTTTAACGTTGGAGATAAAGTTATAGTAACTGGTGTTTCAAAAGGTAAGGGATTTGCAGGAGTAGTTAAGAGATGGGGTTTTCATGGTGGACCAAAAACCCACGGTCAGTCTGATAGACTAAGAGCTCCTGGTTCAATTGGAGCAGGAACAGATCCTGGTAGAGTTGTTAAAGGAAAGAAAATGGGAGGAAGAATGGGTCAAGATACTGTAACACTAAATAATAGAGAAATTGTTGATATTAAAGATAACCATTTACTCATTCTTGGACCAGTTCCTGGATCTAAGGGAGATTTAATTAGAATATATACAGAATAAGATGGAAAAAGTATCTAAAAAGAAAACAAAAGAAGTAGTAGAGAAAAAAACAGCTTTGGATCTTAATCCATCAGTTTGGGAAGTAGTATATAACGAGGATTTAATAGCTCAAGTATTGTATGTTTATAACAGTAATGAAAGAAAAGGTTCTGCTAATGTTAAATCTAGAGGAGATGTTTCTGGAGGTGGAAGAAAACCATGGAAGCAAAAAGGTACAGGAAGAGCAAGACAAGGTTCAACAAGATCCCCAATATGGGTAGGTGGTGGTGTTGCATTCGCATCAAATGATAGAAACTATGCTAAGAGAATAAATAAGAAAGTTGCAAAAAAAGCTACTTGTATGATGCTTTCTCTAAGATTGAAGAACAAAGAATTAGAATTCTCTACAGTCTCTTCTGAAGATTGGAAGAAATACAGAGACGAAATTGTAAAGGATTCTAGAAAGAAATTCCTTTTTGTTTCAAACAATCAAGATGTTAACAAATTCTTGGGAAATGTTGAAAAAGTATATATTGTAGATCCTTTGAAATTGAATGCAAAGCATTTAATTGGGCACAGAAATATAATTGTTGATAAAGATAATGTTAAAGTTATTGAAGAAAGATTAACAAATGGAAAATAAAGAAATAAAAATACAACCAGTGATATCTGAAAAGTCATATGCAGTAGCAAATGCTTTGAATAAATATACATTCTTGGTAAGTAAGGGAACAAACAAAATAGAAGTTAAGAAAGCAATTCAAACTAAGTACAAAGTAAAAGTAGTAAGTAGCAACTCAATAATAAAACCAGGAAAAATTAAAAAGAATTGGAAGACAAATAGAACTACAAGAAAATCAGATATGGTAAAAATGATATTTACTCTTAAAAAGGGTGATAAAATTGATGAATTTTTAAAGAACTAATATGGCAATAAGGAAATTTAAACCTACAACTTCTACAAGAAGAAAAACAAGACTTGAGGACAGATCCGCTCTAAGTAAAGTGAGTGGACCAAAGAGTTTAAGTATAAAGAAAACTCAGATTTCTGGAAGAAATAATCAGGGAAAGATAACAATAAGACATAGAGGTGGTGGTTTTAAGAGAAGAATAAGAATTGTTGATTTCAAGAGAGAGAAATTTGGAATAACAGCTAAAGTAGTTGGTTTCTTCTTTGATCCTAACAGAAGTGCTAATTTAGCATTACTACAATATGCAGATGGTGAAAAAAGATATATCATTGCACCTAGAGATTTGGAAGTAGGAAAAGAGATTGTATCAGGAGAGAAAGTAGATGTTCTTGTTGGAAATGCTATGAAAATTAAAAATATTCCTTCTGGAACTGTAGTACATTGTGTAGAAAATGATCCTGGAAAAGGAGCAAAATATGCAAGATCTGCAGGACAAGGAATAGTTGTACAAGGAGTTGACCCAACAGGTAAATATATACAGTTAAAGATGCCTTCTGGTGAAATTAGATTGGTATTTGGAGATAGTTTAGCTACTGTTGGTCAAGTTGGAAATGAAGATAGATTGAATGTTAAGTTAGGAAAAGCAGGAAGAAAGAGGAACTTAGGATGGAGACCAGTAGTTAGAGGTATGGCAATGCATGCTGTAGAGCATCCACATGGTGGTGGTGAAGGTAAGGGTGTCATTGGTGGACCAGCTAAGGATATTTGGGGAAATAGAGTTGGTGTAAGAACAAGAAAGAACAGAAGAACCGAAAATATGATAATAAAGAGAAGAAGAACTAAAAATAGGCAATTTGCTAAAAAATAAATTATTGATTAATTAGTATGTCGAGATCACTAAAAAAAGGACCATATACAGATGAAAAATTGATGGAGAAAGTGCATAAAGCTAAGGCAGAAGGTAAAATGTCCCCTATTAAAACATGGGCAAGATCTTCTACCATTACACCTGAAATGGTTGGAATGAAATTTTTAGTACACAATGGTAAAAAACATGAAGAAGTATTAGTAATTGAATCAATGATAGGACATAAATTAGGAGAATTCTCTCCAACTAGGAAATTTAAAGGTCATGCTAAGAAGGGTAAACTTTCTAAGGTATATGGTAGTAGCGGTAGATTTGAAGAATAATAATTAATTAAAACAGACATGGAAGAAAAAATAGTAAAAGTAAAAGTAAAGAATATTGCAGAATCTCCTCTCAAATTGAGATTAGTTGCTGACCTTGTTAGAGAAAAGAAAGTAGAGGAAGCATTAGATCTTTTGCAATTAACAAATAAGAAAGGAGCTCCTATTGTTAAAAAAGCTTTACTTTCAGGAGTTGCAAATGCAAGAGACCTATTTAGTGTTGATAAGGAAGATTTGATAGTTAAAAGTATATTTGTAGATGCATCACCAACATTGAAAAGAACAATGTTCAATTCAAGAGGAAGAGTATCTAGAATAGATAAAAGAAGATCTAATCTTAATTTAGAATTAAAAGTTAAGTAATTATGGGAAGAAAAGTAAATCCAATAGCAATAAGAATGGGTATAAACAAAACATGGGAATCAGTATGGTATGCAAATAAAAAGGCATATCCTAAGATGCTTGCACAAGATCTTCTCATAGAGAAGAAAGTGGTAGAAGCTATGAAAGATGCTGGTATCGGTAGTGTTAATATCAATAGAACAGTAAATAAAACAGAAGTATTGGTATATGTAGCAAGACCAGGAGTTGCAATTGGAAGAGGTGGAGAAGGAATAGATCTATTACAAAAAGAATTAAAGAAAGTATTGAAACAGGAAGTAGAATTAAAGGTAAGGGAAGTTAAAAAAGCTGATCTTTCTGCAAGAATAGTTGCAAGAACAATAGCTGATGGTATCGAAAGAAGACAACCATCTAAACTACTTGTTGAGAGTGCAAAAGAAAAAATAATGATGTCTGGTGCAAAAGGTTTGAGAATCTGGGTATCTGGAAGAATAAATAATGCAAGTCAGGCTAGAACAGTAAAAGCAACAGCAGGATCAGTACCAGCACAGACATTAAGAGCAGATGTAGACTATGCAAATGAAGTAGCTAAAACAATGGATGCAGGTTTGATGGGAATAAAGGTTTGGATATACAAGGGTGAGAAAAACGATATTGATAGAGAAGAATAATATATATTAAACAGTAAAAGATATGTTACAACCTAAGAAAAGAAAATATGCAAAAGAATTTAGAGGAAAAATGGGTGGAGTTGCTACTGCTAACAACAAAATCACCTTTGGAGAATATGGATTAAAAACTATGGTTAATGGTTGGATTAATGCTAGAGAAATAGAAGCTGCAAGAAGAGCAATGACAGGTTTTACAAAAAGAAAAGGTAAAGTTTGGTTGAAAATATTCCCACAGAAGCCATATACACAGAAATCAACAAACAGTAAAATGCTTGGAGGAAAAGGTGCAGTAGAAGGTTATGTCGCTGTTGTATCTCCTGGAACAATATTGGTTGAGATTGGTGGTGTAGATGAGAAGATTGCAAAAGAAGCTTTGAGACTTGCTGCACACAAATTTTCAGTAAAAACTAAATTTGTTACAAGAAAAGAAATATAGCTTGAGTAAAGCTTTAATAATTGGTAGAATACAAGCCGTTATTTAATTAGAAATATTATGGAAAAAGAAATTAAAAAAACAGATAACAAAAGACAAGTAAAAGGAATTGTTACAAGTAACAAGATGGAAAAGACTGTAAAGGTTGAAGTTGCATCATCTGAAAGACATCCACAATATTCTAAAATAATAAAGAAGAAAAAAGTATTTTTTGCTCATACAAATGAAGAATTACAAATAGGTGATGAAGTAGTAATAAAAGAATCAAGACCTATATCTAAGAAAGTAAGATGGACAGTAATAAATAAAAAATAACTATTATGGTACAAGCAGGATCAAACTTAACAGTCGCAGATAACAGTGGAGCTAAGATAGTAAAACTTCTTGGTATGCCTGGTTATTCTAGAAGAAGATATGCATTGGTAGGAGATATTGTGACAGTAGCTGTACAAAAATCTCTTCCTAATACAGCAATAAAAAGACATGAAGTTATGAAAGCAGTAATCGTAAGAACAAGCAAAGAATACAAGAGAAAAGATGGAACATATGTTAGATTCGATGATAATGCAGCTGTTATTATAGAGCCAAAGAATAAAGCTCCAAAAGGAACAAGAATCTTTGGACCTGTAGCAAGAGAGTTAAAAGAAAAAGGATTTGATAAAATTCTTTCCTTAGCACCAGAAGTACTTTAGTAAATATATAGAAATGAAGATTAAAAAAGGAGATACAGTAAAAATATTATACGGAAAAGACTCAGGAAAAAGAGGAGTTGTAGTTGCTGTTGATCTTAAGAATGATAAATTAGTTGTAGAAGGATTGAATCTTTCTAAAAGACATTTAAAAGGTGATGGTAAAACAAGAACATCTGAAATAATTTTGGTTGAGAAACCATTCCCTGCTTCAAAGACAATGTTGATATGTCCATCATGTGATAAAAGTACAAGAATTGGTGTAAAGAAAGAAGGAGACAAGATAACTAGAGTTTGTAAGAAATGTGGGAAAGCAATAGAGAAAATAGTTAAAGAAGAAAAGAAAGTAGAGAAAAAGGAGAAAAAAGAAACTAAATCAAAGAAGAAGGAAACTAAATAATGAATAGACTCTTAGAAGAATATAACAACAGAATAAAGAAAGAAATAATGGAAGAGTTGGGTTATACAAATCCTATGGAAGTACCTATCTTGAAAAAGATAGTTGTAAATGTTGGTGCCGGAGAGAGTGTAACTAATAGTTCTGCAATTGAGGAAACAGTTCAAATGCTTACATTGATAACAGGTCAAAAACCAATTGTTAATAGAGCAAGAAAAGCTATCTCTTCATTCAAAATTAGAAAAGGATTAGAAATCGGTGTTTCTGTAACACTAAGAGGAGAGAGGATGTGGCACTTTTTTGATAAATTGGTCAATATTGTTTTACCAAGAACTAAAGATTTCAGAGGAATGAGTCCTAAATCTTTTGATGGAGCAGGAAACTATTCTTTAGGTATTGAAGATCATACAGTTTTTGTAGAAATTGATTCAAATAATGTTACTAAGATAAGAAGTCTTGAAATTACAATTGTTACTGATGCTAAGAATGATAAAGAAGGTAAGTTACTTTTAGATAAATTTGGATTCCCATTTAAGAAAGATGTCAACAAGAGCTAAAGAGAATAAAGCAAAAGAATTAAAGGTAAAATCTAAGTTTTCCTCTAGGGTATATAATAGATGCGAAACATGTGGTAGAGCAAGAGGATATATGAGACATTATGGAGTTTGTAGAATTTGTTTTAGAAAACTAGCTAGTAACGGAAAAATAGCTGGAGTTAAAAAAGCTATATGGTAATTTAATAAAAAATAAACATGAACGATTTAATAGCAGATATGCTTGCAAGAATACAAAATGCAATAATGAGAAAAAAAGAAACAGTAGATGTTCTTAATACAAAGATTAACAAAGAAATCTTAAGAGTTTTGGAAGAAGAGAAAATGATAGAAGGATATACTGATAATGGTAGATATATTGAAGTAAAGCCTTTGTATGATGATAATGAACCAGTAATAACTCATTTGGAAAGAGTAAGCAAACTTGGACAAAGAATATACATGACAAAGAAAGAGATAAAGCCAATAATGAATGGAAGAGGAATCTCAATAATAAGTACCTCAAAAGGTTTACTTTCTGGTGCAAGAGCAAAGAGTAAAGATCTTGGTGGAGAATTAATATGTAAAATCTGGTAATAAAATGTCTAGAATAGGAAAAGAACCAATAAAAATAGAAGAAGCAGTAGAAGTCACAATTACGGATAAAGAGGTTCTTGTTAAAGGATCTTTAGGTGAAATAAAAATTGGATTGCCTGAGGAACTTGAAGCAAAGATAGAAGAAGGATATGTATTGGTTACAAGGAAAGATGATTTGAAACAGAGTAAATCTGACCATGGAACATATGCAAGAATAATTGCAAACGCAATTAATGGAGTTAAAAATGGATTCAGTAAAACATTGGAATTAGTAGGTGTTGGATACAGAGCAAGAATGGATGGAGACAAGTTAATGATGAGCTTAGGTTGGAATCATCCAATAACAGTACAACCAGAAGAAGGAATCAAAATAGAAGTACCAGAAGAGACAAAGATTGTAATAAAAGGACATGATAAACAAAAAGTAGGATTGTTTGCAGCAAGAATTAGAGAAATAAGAAAACCAGAACCTTACAAAGGCAAAGGTATAAGATATGAAGGTGAGTACATTAAGAGAAAAAGCTCTAAATCTAGCGTAGCTTAAATATAAGATATAAAACAAGATATATGGTTAAGAAAGATAGAAAACAAAGAAGAATAAGAAGAAAATTACATATCCGAAAGAATGTTAATGGTACTAGCACAAAACCAAGAATATTTGTCTTCAAAAGCAACAGATATTTCTATGCTGGAATTGCAGATGATGACAGTAGCAAAGTTATAAAATCTTTGATGTCAAAAAAGAATAGTAATGATATAATCACCATGGCAGGAGCATTTGCAAAAGTAGCTTCTAAATATGAGACACTAGTTTTTGATAGAAGTGGCTACAGATATCATGGATTGGTTAAAACATTTGCTGAAGAATTAAGAAATAAAGGAGTTAAAATTTAGAAAATTATTATGGAAGATAGATTCAATAAAAACAGAACAGAAAGAAAATCATATGACAAAAGAACTCTCCCAATAAGAAGAGTTGCAAAAGTCACTAAAGGTGGAAAAAGACTTAGATTTAGTACTGTTGTGGTTGTTGGAGATAGAGCAGGAAGTGTTGGTGTTGCATTAGGAAGAGGTGCTGATGTTAAAAGTGCTGTAGAACAAGGTGAAAGATTAGCAGTTAAAGTAATGAAGAAAATAGAACTAATTGGAGATACTATTCCTCACGAAATAACTCATAAATATGGAGCAGCAATAGTACTTTTAAGACCAGCAAGACCTGGTACAGGTGTAATTGCAGGATCTTCAGTCAGATTGGTTCTTGAAATGGCAGGAATAGACAATGTATATGGAAAAATATTAGGAAGCCCAGAATCAAATGCTAATGCATATTGTACATTTAGAGCATTGAAATTATTGAGAAAAGACAGAGTATTAGAAAGAATGACAAAAATGAGAGAAAGAATTCAAATAAAAGAAGAATCAGACAGAGAGAAAAAGATAAAAGAAGAGAAGAGAAGAAAAGAGTCAAAGAAAAGAGGAAATGATCCAAGACAGAACAAATTCCAAAAAAGAGATAGAAAACAAAATAATAAAGTTATAGATAAAAAATAATGTATTTAGAAAACATACCAAAGAGAAAAAATAGAATAATGAAAGGTAAGAGAATTGGAAGAGGTTACGGCTCTGGAGTTGGTGGTCACACAGTTGGAAGAGGTTCAAAAGGACAGAAATCAAGATCTGGTCACAAATCTTTGGAAAGTTTTGAAGGTGGAAATGTTCCATTTTTCAGAAGAATGCCTAAATATAAGGGATTTAACAACAAGTTCAAGATAGAAACACAAGTTGTAAATACAGAAGTTCTAGACAGAAGCTTTGAAGTAGGAGAGACAGTAAATGTCGAATTATTAAAAGAAAAGGGCTTAGTAAAGAAAAACACTAAAAATGTAAAAATACTAGCTAAAGGTGAATTAAAAAAGAAACTCAACATAGAAGGTATCAACATGTCCCCTTCTGCTAGAGAAAAAATAGAACAAGCAGGTGGGACTATAATCTAGTCTCTTAACCAATGACAAATATAGTCGAGAAAATTAAATCCATATTCAAAACAAAAGAGATAAGAAAGAAAGTTCTTTTCTCTCTTCTTATTCTTGTAATATACAGAATATTATCTGCTATACCAGTTGCAGGAATCCCAGCTGAAGCTATCGTTAAACTATTCGAAGGAACAGGCTTGGGAGAAATACTCTCTACAGTCTCTGGTGGTGTTCTAGAAACAGCATCTATCGTAGCCATTGGTTTGACTCCATATATTAACTCCTCCATCATTTTCCAATTACTAGGAACAGTAATCCCTAAACTGGAAGAATTGAGGAAAGAAGGACCTGAAGGTAGAAGGAAGATCTCTATGTACACAAGAATTGCAACAGTACCTCTTGCAATACTTCAATCATTTGTAATCTACTCAACCCTCTTAGGCTTTGGACTAATTACACAATTAGAACCACTTGAACTAGCTGCTATGTCTGCAACTTTAACAGGTGGAGCACTAGTTATGATGTGGTTTGGAGAATTGATATCTGAAGATGGATTAGGTGGCGGTACATCGTACCTAATTATGCTTGGAATCCTTTCTGGAATACCTGGTACGATTAGGTCTAACTTTGTTACTATGGATGAACTTCAAAAAATAATATTCATCGTATTCTCCTTGGTTCTAATTATCGCTGTTGTAGTAGTTACTCAAGCTGAACGAAGAGTTAAAATACAATATTCAAGAAGAGTAAGAGCAGGCGGTGCGATGGAAAGTTACATACCAATAAAACTAACTCAATCAGGAGTTATGCCTGTAATCTTTGCAATGGCATTCCTCTCATTCCCACAACTGATTGGTAAATTCCTGATAAGTAAAGACATCAACCCAACAGTCACAGATATTACACAAAAAATCATAGATAACCTCTCTAATCCATATATATACAACTCTATTACATTTGTCTTAGTTGTCTTGTTCTCATTTGTTTACCTTACCGTAGTATTTAAAACAGACGAACTTGCAGAAAATCTACAAAAACAAGGAGCATTTATACAGGGAATAAGGCCGGGAGATCATACTTCTGAATATCTTCGAAAAGTAAGTTTTAGATTGACAGCAGTAGGTGCAATATTCTTAGCATTACTTTCTATATTACCAGACATTTTTGTTAACACAGGAATTATAACAGCAGTAGTTTTCTCGGGTACTGGATTACTAATCATGATAGGTGTAGTCTTAGAAATTAAAAGACAAGTAGAGTCCATGATGACAGTAAGAAGCTACGATAAATACCTTTAGGTCCTCAATTTCTCTTGTCTTAGAGCTGACTATATTGTATTTCCCCCAAATTCTTATATTTCTATAGGGCAGTTCTTAGGAAAAATTCGTAAATATTGACTAGCTTTTTGTTTTCGTAATATTTTGATGATGAATCTCTACAATCTTCATTGATTTGTAAATTGTTATTTCTGATATATCTAACTAACCAATTGAAATAATTGAATCTACTGACAGCCTTGTATTTGTATGCTCCTTGAAAAAGATGCCCAACATAGTTGTATTTTTTGTTGAAGTAATGGGTATATTTGCAACAAATAGATGCCATTGCAGAGCCAATACTCTTGGATCCTGTTTGTGCAATTAATATATGGTAGTGGTTTGGCATTATGCAAATACTAAGCAAATCGTAATGTTTATTTGTAATAGTGGCTTTTATTAAGTTTAGCAGATAGTTAAAATCCCCAGAATCCGAACAGATTCGTTTTTTTCTGTTTCCTCTGTTGTAGAGATGGTAAAGTATAAATTTCTTTTGTTTCTCTCTCATATCGGAAAATATACAGAGCAAATATTAAAAAACAGTTAAAGATATGCCCTGTAGTAAAAGCGAAATCTGTTGATTTTCTCATATAGTCATTTGTGATAAAATAAAGGTAGTTAACCTTAACCGTATTTGAGTATGACAATTCTTTTTCATGGACCTTCAGGATGTGGCAAAGATACGCAAGTAGAACTTCTTGTTCAGAAATATAGTTTTGAGAATATTGGCACAGGAGAAATGTTTAGGAAAATGTATGCCAACGGTGATTTGGAAGCTATAAAAGCTCACCAATATTGGTCAAAGGGACTTTTTGTTCCAAATGATATTGTATATACAATGTTGGGCAAATGGGTGAAAAGTTTTGAAAAAGATAAGAACTGGGCATTTGTTTCTGTAGTAAGAGATATTGGTCAGGTACCTATGTTTGATAAATTGCTTAGTGATGAGGGTCGTGTTTTAGACAAATTCGTTCATTTTAAACTGACGGAAGAGTCGGCAATTGAAAGGATGTCGTTGAGATTAGTTTGCACAAATTGTGGTAATACGTATCATCAAAAGTATAAGCCGGAGAAGGTAAAAGGCTTTTGTGATAAGTGTGGAACGATACTTTCTCAAAGAGAAGATGATCAGCCTGACAGAATAAAGAAAAGGTTGGAGGAGTATAATCGTACGATTGCTCCAATATTGGAAGAATACAAAGCAAGAAATATTCTGGTGGAGATAGATGCAAACCCTGGTATAGAGGAGATACATAAGAATTTAGTTGAAGCATTAAGCTTGTAAATGTCTCGTTTTTTTGTTATTCTTACTCTGTCCCTTTCTGACGGAGTGCATAACCAAGAGTTTTTATACTTTTTGTTGAATTAAGGGTCTTCCTTTGATATAATTCTGAGGATTCCATTTATTGTAATCCGTAAAGGAATATACTATGAACGACAGTAAAAAAGTATTTGAATTTGAAGGAGTGGTAAAAGAATGTTTACCAAACACTCAGTTCGTTGTTGACATAGATGTGGAAGGAACAAAGCATCAGGTGATAGGATATCTATCTGGGAAAATGAGGATGCACTATATTAGAATACTTGAGGGAGATAAAGTTAGAATTGAAATGACTCCCTATGATAAAGAGAAGGGTCGTATAACATATAGATTTATGAATTAATTATGAAAGTTAGAGCTTCTGTAAAAAAAAGGTGTCCAGATTGTTATGTAGTGAAAAGGAAGTCTAGGATATATGTGTACTGTAAGAAAAACCCTAAGCATAAGCAGAGGCAAGGGTAATTTTAATTAATATATTGTAATTTAAATGGCTAGAGTAGCAGGAATAGAAATATCGAATGAAAAGAGACTTTGGGTCTCTCTCTTAGGTGTTTATGGTGTAGGAGAAGTTAAGTCTAAAGAAATTTGTGAGAAGACAAATTTAGATCCTAATATATTGGTTAAGAATTTAACAGAGAATGATTTGGATTTAATTAGAAAATATGTTGAAGAACATATTAAAGTAGAAGGTGAACTAAGACAGAGTATCTTCAGAGAAATTAAAAGATTGAAAGATATTAGATGTTACAGAGGAATTAGACATAAACTCGGTCTTCCAGTTAGAGGTCAAAGAACTAGACATAATGCTAGAACTAGAAAAGGAAAGAGCAGACCAGTTGGTGGTTTGAAGCGTACTTTAGAAAAAACATAAAAATAATATGGCAGAGAATAAAACAACAAAATCAAAAACTAAGAAGAGTGTACAGAGTGGAATTGCTACAATTCAATCCACTTTCAATAATACAATCATTAGTTTGACTGATGAGCAGGGTGAGGTTTTAGGACAAGGAAGTCCTGCAAGAGTTGGATACAAAGGAGCTAAGAGAAGTACTGCATATGCAGCTACAAGAGCAGCTACAGAGGTTGCTGAGAGAGTTATCAAGAAATATGGATTGAAAGAAGTTAAGGTTTTCATAAAAGGACCTGGAGCAGGTAGAAATGCAGCTGTAAAAGGTTTGGATGCATGTGGTTTAAAGATTACAATGTTAACAGATAGGACCCCTATTCCTCATAATGGTTGTAGACCAAGGAAAGCTCCTAGAAAATAGATAATATAAAAATAGTATTAATATAAATGGGTAGATATACAGGACCAAAAGAAAAGTTAAGTAGAAGAGAAGGAGTAAACCTTCATTTAAAAGGTGCTAGATCTTTTTCAGAAAAGAATGGAATGGAAAGAAGGCCTTTTGCTCCTGGACAACATGGAAATAAAAGAAGAGCAAGATTGTCTAACTACGGAATCCAATTAAGAGAGAAACAGAAAGTTAAAAGAATTTACGGTTTAAGAGAAGCTAAAATGAGATCTGTATATGATGAGTCAAACAGAAGATCAAAGCTTTACAAGACAGATAAAGGATTGGAATTCTTAAGACTATTGGAATTGAGGTTAGATAATGTTGTATACCTAGCAGGCTTAGCACCTTCTAGATCTGCAGCAAGACAGTATGTAACACATGGTCATGTTATGTTGAATGGTAAGAAATTAACAATCCCATCTTTAGAATTGAAAGAGGGTGATTCTGTAGAAATTAAGAAAGCTAAATTGATCCCTTCAGAGAAGCTTTTTGCAACACCTGATTGGATTGAAAGTAAGGACCTTACAGGAAAAGTATCAAGATTACCAATAAGGGATGATATTGATGAAGGACTTAAGGAGAATTTGATAATAGAGTTCTACTCTAGATAATTTTATTTTAAATATAAATGGAAGCTTTTAAAGATATTAAAGTTACAGTCAAAGAAGAAAAAGATAATTATGGCCTATTTGAGATATCACCATTGCCAAGAGGTTATGGTAATACCTTAGGAAATGCTTTGAGAAGAATATTGTATTCTAGCCTTAAGGGTGCTGGAATTACAGCAGTAAACATCAAAGGTGTAGACCATGAATATAGTGCAATTGAAGGTGTTAAAGAAAATGTTGTAGATATCATTTTAAATCTTAAACAGGTTAAGTTTAAGACAAATATGAATGAAGTCTTTACATGTAAGCTAAATGTAAAAGGTAAAAAGAGTATTACAGCTGGAGATATTGAAGTAATGGGAGATTTAGAAGTTGTAAACAAAGACTTGCACATAATGGATTTGACAGATGCTTCTTCAGAAATAAATATGACTTTAACTGTAGAATCAGGAGTTGGATACAGAAAAGTAAATGCAAATGAGAGAAAAGAAGTTGGATTAATTCCTTTGGATTGTGATTTTACTCCAATTGAAAGAGTAAGTATGAGTGTTGAGCAAGCTAGAAAAGGACAGGAAACAGATTTAGATGCTGTAGTTATTGGTGTTTTAACAGATGGAAGTATCGAACCTAAAGATGCACTTTTAGAGTCTGCAAAAATATTGCAAGAATTTGCAGGTAAAGTTATGATCGCTATGGGTATGGCAGAGAAAGAAGTAGAAGCTATTGCTGAAGAAATTAACACAGTAGAGGTTCCTGAGGCTGGTTCTGCAGAAGAAGTTGATGAGATTGGTAGTTGGAAGATAGAAGACTTACCAATATCAAAAAGATCAAAAACAGGATTGTTAGCTGGTGGTTTTAAGAATGTTGCTGATTTAAGAAATACTACAGCTACAGAACTTTTGAATCTTCCTGGCTTTGGTAATAAGTCTCTTAATGAAATTATAGAACTTTTAAACCAATACGATATTAATATAAAAGGTATATAGAATGTATAAAAGAATCAAGAAATTAAAACTTGGAAGAAAGACTGCACACAGAAAGAGTTTGATTCACAATCTCTTGAGGTCATTGTTTGAAAACAATTTTGTTGTGACTACTTCTACAAAAGCAAAAGCATTAAAGCAGAAAGCATCATCTTTGATATCTAAAAGTATTACAAAGAAAGATGATTTACTTTTTAGAAGAGAATTACAAGATATCTTGGGTAATGACGAATTGGTAAAAAAATTAAAAGAATATACCTCAAAAGATAAAACAGGAATTGGAATCGTAAAAGTTGGTTTTAGAGCAGGAGATAATGCAGAGCAATCAAGAGTGTATCTTCTTGGAACTGAGAAAAAGAGAAAAGTTGAGAAGAAAGAAGATGAGAAAGAAGTTAAGAAAGTAACAACAGAAGAGAAGAAAAAAGTAAATATTGATAAAGGTAAGAAAGTGGATACTTCAGCAGTCATTCGTAGAACAGAAAGAGCTAAATCTAGATCTGGACTTTAATTAAGCAATTTAAATATGAAATATAAAACTACTTGGACAAAAAAAGAAGATATTGAGAGAAAATGGTACATCATTGATGTAAAAGACCAGATATTAGGTAGAGTTGCTACAAAGATATCTTCATTGCTAATTGGAAAAGAGAAACCAGAGATAGTTCCTAATGTTGATTGTGGTGACTATGTAATTGTTTTAAATAGTGATGATATAAAGCTTACAAGAGGTAAAGAATTAAAGAAGATGTATTACAGGCACTCTGGATATCCTGGAGGTTTCAAGGAAACAAGATTCGATGAACAGTTAGAGCATGATTCTACAAAAATAATCATAGATGCTGTTAAGAGAATGTTACCTCAGAATAAGCTAACGGATAAAAGAATTGCAAGATTAGTTGTTTACAAAGACTCTAATCACAAAAATACTGCACAGAATCCAGTAGTTATTAAATTATAATCTTATATAAATAGTGGAGAAGAAATATTTTGAAGGAATAGGAAGAAGAAAAAGATCAACATCAAGAGTAAGAATCTATGAAGGAGATAAAGCATCTACTATAAATGGTAAGGCTATAAATTTGTATTTTGATAACGGTAAAGATACTGAAATTCTTTTAAATAGACCATTCATAGTTGTTGGTTTAGAAAAGAAATTCTATTTTACTGCAACAGTTTCTGGTGGTGGTATTACAGGTCAAGTTGAAGCTATCAGATTAGGTATTGCAAGAGCATTGTACCTAATGAATCCAGAGCTAAAAACTACATTAAGAAAAGAAAAATTAGTATCAAGAGATCCAAGAGAAGTAGAGAGAAAGAAATACAATCATCTCAAAGCAAGAAAGAAACCTCAGTTCTCAAAGAGATAGTCCTCTATTGCAGTCATTTCAGTTATTCCATATCATCTATATAGATAATATTATCTATATCTCTCTATGGAAAATAAAACTGTTCTAAAGGTTGTTCTCATATCCTTTTGTTTGCTATTCACAATATTTGTCTTAGGAACTGTTGGAACATGGATATATTCCTCTTACAAGACAGGTGAAGTGTCACAAGGAAGCACAGTTTCATCTGATGGATCTTTGAGTAGAGAAAATGAAATATCTATAGACAGTATTGAGCCTAATTTCACATCATCGGAGGAACTAACGACCTCTAGCATTATGAGAAATGCATACCTAAACATATTTGTAGATGATATCAATGTTAGCTTGGAAGAAATTCTTAGTATTCGAGATGAGTTTGATGCTACATATGTTTCTTTGAATGATAGTGGCAAGGGAATAAACAGAGGTGTAAGTCTAACTATAAAGGTTGACGAATCTAAGTTTGAAGATATGTATGAAAAGTTAAAAGATCTTGATGTTGAAATAGAGAGTACTTCTGTTGGTGAAAGTGATGTTACAGAAACGGTTAAAGATTTAGAATCAAGGTTGAAGAATTACAAAAGCGTTGAAGAACAATTATTGGATATATTGGATGATGCAGATTCAGTATCTGACACAATTGCAGTTTATAAAGAACTGAATGAAGTAAGAATAAACATAGAGAGTATAGAAAGTGAATTAAAAAATATTGATTCTAGAACAGATTATTCATACATAAATGTATATATTCAGCAAAGTACTACAGGAGCAGAGCTTGCTGATAATGAATGGAGGCCATTGGGTGTGTTGAAAGAAGCTAGTAGAGCCTTAGTAAGTTTTGCCAAGTTCTTTGTTTCTTCTTTGATATGGTTAGTAGTATTTATCCCAGTAATAGCTTTAGTAGTTGTCCCTGTTGTGATAATACAAAAAAGAGCTAGAAAATAGTATAATTAGCTGTGCAAGTATTACAGGATGATTGCATTTACTTTTAGTAAATGAGGAAAGTCCGGACTCCATGTCAGTCTAGAACATATCTAGATAGGTGCCAATGCGAGTTGGAAGGGAGTGATCTTTTGGAGAAAAGGGCAACAGAAAGTTATACCGCCTAATTTATTAGGTAAGGGTGAAATGGTAGTGTAAGAGACTACCGGGTATTGTAGTAATACAATATTGCGAGGTAACCCCCACTTGGAGCAAGGTTTAACCGCATAGATAGATAATCATCGTTATACAGAATCCGGCTTATTGTGTACTTGCACATCTCTTCTCTTTCCGTAAAGTGCCGTTATGTTATAATTTAACATAATAATCTGTATCATCTAAAATATGGAAAAGGACATAGAGAGTAGTGAGAGTTTGCAAGAGGATTTACAAAATCCAGTATCTTCATTGTGTGAATTAATGGAAGCTAATGAATCAGCCAGGTATCTTAATTCATTTGGTCAACTTCAAGGCATTAAGAATGTAGATGATTTACTAAAAGAGATTAGAGAAAAAGTAAAAAGTGCAGAGCCAACACAGGTACAGAAGGAAGAAAAAGTATCTATACTCTCTTCCGAGGATTTCTATAAAGCATTTACAGCATCTGCTTCCAAATTTGTAGAAAAAGAAGTTCAAGAAAAGTTCCGAAAATCAAATATCTTAATAGGAGGTGCAGGGAGTATTGGTAATCCAATTGCTATGATGGCTATTAGGTCTGGAGCTGAAAATGTAACAATAGCAGATCCAGATGTTGTTGAAGATTCAAACCTTGCAAGACAAGAGTATGAGAAGAACCAAGTTGGTCACAATAAAGCGGAAATGACGGTTGAGAATATGTCGAAAATAAATCCATATGCAAAAGATAAACTAAAAAGTATTCCAGAAGGAATAACAAAAGAAAATGTAGAAGAATTAGTAAAGAATGCAGAAATAATTATTGATGGGGTTGATATAAGAGCCACAGATATGACTTGGGAATTGCATAAATATGCATGCCAGTACAAGAAACCCGTTATTGTTGGTTATGATATGGCTGGTACTGCGATGATTGCAGTATATAGATATGACAAAGATGTTAACAAAACTCTCAATGGTGAAATATCAGAAGAAACGATTGAAGAGTTTAAGAAAGTTAAGTCAGCATATAAAGAAGGAAGGATAAAAGAATCTGAATTCTTAAATTATGTATATGATACTTTAACAGGTCCAATTAACCCTTTGAAAGTCCCTGTAGAACAATTTGAAGAATTGATATCTAGAAATAGTAATGATACTCGTACATATCAAGATGGTACTACCTCTCGTTTACTTAGTGCTTTGACTATAGAAGCTATGAGGAAAATTTATGCAGGAGAAGAAGTAAAGAAAATTGTAACTTTAGATTTACCATCATCTGTTAGAAGATTTAATCCAACAGTTCTTACAAAAGCAGGATTGATGCTGAAAGCTTTGAAGGTAGTTAAAAACAGAGGAAAAGAAGTTCGAAATATGATAAATAACTTGATATAAACCATTATGGATGAGAACAAAGAGACTCCAAGTACAGAGTTAGAACCTCAGAAAATATCATTTGGAGTTGCAGAAACAGAAGAAGATCAATTGGGGAGATTAAAGGTAGTAACTGAAAGATATGGTAGAGAGGGTTATCTGGATGATATTAAACAACATGAATCACCTTCAAAGATGATTGATTTACTTAGTAAGAATGGTCTTTCACTTTTAAAAGAAGAATTAAAGGAAGATCAGTTAGAAGAATTCTTAGAGCATGGTATGTTGATTAAAGATCAATCAGGTGAACAATTTTATTTTGATAAATACTCGTGGAATTCTGTTCCCTTTGTTGCAAAGCAGAATGGTGAATATGTTGGTTCTGCTAGGATGATTATTCGCAATGGTTATAGTCTTCCAACTTTATCTGATCCTAGTATTAACATAGAGGATTCTTGGAAGGATAAGATTAAAGATTGTAAAGTTGAATTTTCTCAGTTTGCTGTAAAAAAAGGTTCTCCAGCAGGAGTTTCGATAGGTTTGCTTAGATCTGCACACATATACAGTAGAGATGTATTAAAAATTCCTGATTGGATTGCAACTATTGATGATAGAGTTGTTAGATTACTAAACAGTAATTTCTTTCATTTTGAACTTCCACAAATAGGTCCTGGTGTCTTATACCTTGGTTCTCTCTCTATCCCTGTTTTAGTAAATTTTGAAAAAGCATTGGAAAATGCCGAGAAACATGAAAACAGTAAGAATATCGCAAAGTTTATAAGAGGAGAGGAAGTAGAAGGTTTTGAATGGTATTCTGGTAAATAACAGTATATAAATAACAATGGAAACGGTCTTACTCTCTATAATATGTATAGCTCTAGTTGCTTTAGGGCTTCTGACATTATTTACAAATATAAAAGAGAAACAAAATAGATACTTCTTCCTTCTAACATTATTTGCCTCATTGTGGATCCTATCGAACTACTTCTCAAATATTAGGACAGAACCTGACGAAGTTCTTCTTTACAATAAGATGATTTTCTTTAATACCTCTTTCTTAGTCTATTTCCTATATCTTTTTTCAACTGTATATCCAAATTCGAAAAATGAAACATCCAAATATTTCAAAATTGCAGCATTTCTTCTTACATTACTAACAGCTGCTATTTCATTATCTCCATATTTAGTAAAAGAAATCTCAATAGAGGCAAATCATTCTGAGATTATATTTGGTTTTGGAATAATCATTTATCTATTACAATTTATTCTCTTTGCAATTCTCTTTATCCGTAATATAGTACTAAGCTACAAGATTTCTGAGGGAGTCGAAAAAGTAAAAATTCAATACCTTTTTCTTGGTGTCTTTCTTTCTCTTCTTGGTACATGCATAACAAATTTAGTACTTCCAATCTTTTTCTCTAATTTTGAACTTTCAAATATTGGACCACTATTTCTTCTTTTCTTCATAATCTTTACTACAATATCAATAGTCAGATTTAGGCTTTTTGGTATAAGGTTCTTGTTTGCACAGATAGTTAACACTCTTCTTGCTACAAGTATTCCCTATTTAGCTTTCTTGCTTGTTTACTATGTATTTACAAATTTGACAGGTGGTGTTTTCTCTACAGTATCGATAATTCTTGGTATTGTTTTTGCATTACTTTTTTCCTATTTATATTCATATATAAAAGATAAATTCCAGAAACTTCTCTTAGGGAAATTTGCATATAGAGGATTTGATCCTAATGAGCTAGTGACTAAATATTTGAAGGATATTAGTACAGAACTAGATATGGACAGACTTTCAAATAGTGTCATGACATTGATAAAAGATATCTTCAATATAAATAGTATTGGAATGATTGTTTTTAAAGGTGAGAGCGAAAACATTGTATTCAGAAAGTTATGGGGATATGAAGAGGATCCATCTTTATTTAGTAGCTTAATTGGTGTTACCAAATACTGGGATACTATTGAAGAGAATGTTCCGATATTACGAGAGGAGATCTCTATACAAAACAATTCAAACTTGGAATTGCAGGAGATATACAAGAATATGAAGCAATTTGGTCTAGAAATGATTCTTCCTTTAAATAAAAGAGTTAGCTTAAATGGTCTGATCTTTTTTGGGAAAAGAGAAGATAAGAAAAATTTTACAGCAGAAGAAATCCAATTTTTAGAAAATATTGTGATGAACACCTCTGTCGCTATAGGAAGAGCAATTTTATATCAAGAAGTAAAAGAATTTAATATTACCTTGCAGGGGAAAGTTGAAGAACAAACAAAAGAGCTTCAGGTCAAGGTGAAATTGCTACAAGAATCAAGGGAGAAAGAAAGGGATATGATTGATATCATGGGGCATGAATTAAGGACACCTGCAACTGTTGTTAAAATAAATGCAGAACTTTTAGAAGGTTTTTCAGGTGATATTTTAAATAATCGAGAAAAGTTCAAAACATATGTATCTAGAATAAGGACTGCTGTTGAGAATGAAATTAAGCTAATCAATACTTTGCTTAGCAGTGCTAAATTAGAAGGAAATAAAATAGAACTTAAACCAGAACTAATAGATATTGTTAAAGAAGTTGAAACGACAATAACTGGCCATGAGACAAAAGCATCTCAAAAGGAATTGGAAATTGTAAACCTTGTTTCTCCGGAGACACCAGCAATATATGCGGATCATGCTCGTGTAATAGAAGTCCTAAATAATTTAGTAGACAATGCTATTAAATATACTGAGAAAGGTTCTGTAAAATTAGAATCATCATTTGATGAGAACTTTGTCAGTATTAGTGTTACAGATACAGGTAGAGGAATAGGTGAAGAAGATATTGCTAACCTAGGAAAAAAATTCTTCAGGGTTGGTAACTATCTTAATAATGGTGAAGGCAGACCTGATGTTGTTAGACCTGGAGGTACTGGACTAGGATTGTATGTTACTTTTAGTCTTGTTGAAAGGATGGGTGGAAAAATAATAGTAAAAAGTAAGCTAGGTGAAGGAAGTACATTCTCATTCTTTTTGCCAAGATACTTAGGGCAAGACAATGGGAAAATAGAAATCAAAACGAACAATATGTATGAAAGATTAGGCTTGCAAAAGTAATCCTCTTCCAATACCATTCAAAAACTCTTTCTCACTCATTTTGTTTCTACCCTCTATTTGCAACTCCATAACTCTGATACACCTATGGGGATCTTTTGTAGCAAACAACAACATTCCATCTTTCTGAAACATACTGCCTGTATCTTTCTCTGAATGACATTCTACTAATGCACATCTAAATATCTTCATACTTTTTCCAGCTAAGTTCTTACTTTCTAATTTTTCATCTAATTTACACCAAGCAATTGGCCAAGGAATAAATGCTCTTACCATTCTTTCAACGTTCTCAGGACTATACTTGTCCCACAATATCTCCGCCTTCTCTTTTGAAATATCTTTTTGCCAACAGGATGTAGCATCTTCATGCCTTTGAGCTGTTACTTGTATTTCTCCATTAACCCATCTAAGCAACACCGGAACTAATATCTTAGAACTCTTTTCTACTAGCCTTTTCCTCAAGGAAAGATTAGTATCATCATCCTTAATCTCTTCTCTGTACATTTCTAATACATCACCCTCATCCAAACCATCACTCATAACAATTATGGAAATACCAGTTTCTTTTTCTCCATCTAATATAGCTTTCTGTATTGGAACTGCACCTCTGTACTTAGGTAGAAGAGAAAAGTGAATATTAATACACTTAAACTTTGGATACTCAAGGAAAACATTAGGCACTATCTCGCCAAAAGCCTTGCATACAACTAATTCTGGTTCGTACTTTTCTAATACTTTCTCGTAGTTTTCTTTCTTACTTTCAGTATGGAAAACAGAAATACCGTTCTTTAATGCATACTCTTTTACTTCTGAATGGGTCATTAACTGCTTTCTACCAACAGGTTTGTCAGGTGTAGTAACTGCACATACAACATCAAAAAACTCACTCTCATGTAAAACCTTCAAAGATTCAACAGATTCCCAACCTGTACCTAAGAAAACTGTTTTAACTGGTTCTTTCTTTAAATCTCTCATACCTAATTTTACTGTAATATCCTCCTAATTGCTATATAATACTCTCTGATATGAAAATGACAGAATACCAATACAATTTACCAGAGGAAAAGATTGCAAAACATCCTCCTAAAGAAAGAGGCACTACAAAACTTCTTGTTTTAGATAGGCTGAAAGAAAAGATTACTCACAGGAAATACTCAGATATATTGGAATATGTAAAACCAGGAGATGTAGTAGTACTCAATGAAACAAAAGTTGAACGAAGAAGAACATACTTTCTAACAAGCAAAGGAAGAAAAGTAGAGGTGCTTTTCTTGAATCGTATTGGCGATGGAAGATGGTATGTATTAATTAAAGGTGCTAAATATGTAAAACAAAGCGATACTTTGATTTCAGAAGAAGATGAAAATATCAAAATAGAGGTAAGCGAAAGAAGTGGAGATGGATTCTTAGTAAGTTCGCCAATTGAAGGAGAGGAGATATTTGAGAAGATTGGACATACTCCAATTCCACCGTATATGAAGAGAGATGATACTAAGGACGACTATTTACGGTACAATACGGTTTTCGGTCGTTTAGAAGGCTCTGTAGCCTCTCCTACGGCTAGTCTAAACATGACGGAGAGTATGCTAAAAGAGATGGAAAAGAAGGGTGTACATATTGTAAAGGTCGAATTAAAAGTTGGATGGGGAACATTTGCTCCAGTTAGAGAAGAGAACATAGAAGAGCATAAGATACACACAGAAGAGATCACTGTATCAAAAGAAGCTGCAGAGATTATCAATACTGCAAAAAAGGATGGAAAAGAGATATGGGCAATTGGTACAACAGTAGCTAGAACATTGGAAAGTTGTACGGATGAAAGTGGAAATGTGAATGAATATCATGGAGATACATCTCTTTACATATATCCTGGATATGAATGGAAAGTGGTTGATCACCTGGTTACTAATTTCCATATGCCTGATTCTAGCTTAATACTTTTGGTATCATCATTTGCTGGTAAAGAACTAATAAAGAAAGCATATAATGAAGCTTTGAATAATGATTACAAATTTCTTAGCTATGGAGACAGCATGCTCATAATTTAGTAAGATTTAATATGGAATTAAAAGATTTTGGTAAAAAACATATATTCATGCCAGATGCTACGAGAGGAGCTGTAAGATTTCTTACTACTGATCAACTCAAAGATACTGGTACTGAAGCCTTGGTAACAAATACTCTTCATTTAATGATTTCTCCTGGAGCTGAAAAAATCAAAGAATTGGGAGGTATTAAGAAATTGATGAATTGGAATGGAATAGTTTTGACAGATTCTGGCGGTTTTCAGGTGTTTTCATTAATTCATTCAAAGAAATGGGAAGGAAAAGTTGATGAAAATGGTGCTACATTTAAGTCCCCAAGAGAAGGGAATATATATACACTTACACCTGAGAGTTCAATAGATATTCAGATGAGTATAGGTTCTGATATTTTGGTTACATTAGATGATTGTAGGAAAACTGATTTGACAGAATCGGAAGCTAAAGAGTCTGTAGAGAGAACGATAGCATGGGCAAGAAGGTGTAAAGATCGTTTTGAGAATGAATATGGTGGAACAGGAGAAACCGGAAAATTACTTAGCTGTGTGGTACAAGGAGCAAACTATCCAGAGTTAAGGAAGGAGTGTGCTAAGGCTTTGGTTGATATAGGGTTTGATGGATACAATTTTGGTGGCTTTGTTGTAGATGAGGAAGGAGAGTTAGTCTTAGATGAAATGAGGGCAGTTATTGAGAATACACCTGAGGATAAATTTAAATATGCAATGGGAGTTGGAAAACCTGAAGATATAAGAAGGGCTGCTGAGATTGGTTACAAGGTATTTGATACTGTCTTGGTAACAAGGAATGCAAGACATGGAACGTTGTACTCTTCTGACATTGAAGATGAAGTCTTGAGAATTGGTAATTCGGAGTATTCGTCCGATCAAAAACCTATCGATTCGAACTGTGATTGCTATACATGTAAAAATCACAGCAGAGCATATGTTCACCACATGCTAAAAGCAGGCGAAGCTACAGGAATGACCCTTGCAACTATTCATAACCTGAGATATTACCAAAAGCTTGTACAAGATCTGTCCTAGGTCTGTCCCTAGTACTTACTCCATGGATATTCCGAAGGCTTTTTGACTAAGCCATCTACAACCGGATTCTGTTTGATATATTCTCTTGCTCTTAATAGATCCTTCTTCCAATATAACAGATTTGCATTGTAACGACCTTGAAATATATGCCCAACCCTTTGATGTTTGCGATTTATTTGCATTGCGAAACTTGTTGCAACTTTTTGCATATATTTAGAAATATCTTTTGGTTTCTTTCCAGTCTTTAAAATTAAGTGAAAATGGTTGTCCATTATACAAAATGCGATTAATCGAAGTTCTGTGTCTTTTATGTATTCATAGAGTAAATGTTTGAAAAGATTCTTATCTGCAGAGTTTTTTAAAATCGCTTCTTTGTTATTACAACGGTTGAAGACATGGTAGTAGGAATTTTGAATAAAGTTTCTGCTTTGTCTCGACATAAATAGGTTATATCAGCTGGATGTTAAATTGGGATGAAGGGTCAGATCTAGGACAGACCTGGAGTTGTTGATTGAGGATTTAAACAAAAAATGATATCATTGAAAAGTCCTAGTATTAAACACTTTTAAATAAAGAAGTATTGTTTTAGAAAAATTTAATATATATGAAAGTATATTTAAGTAAAAAAGAAAATTATTTGTTAAATAGCAGCCCTACGGCTGTGAATTTCCAAAAAAAGGTTTAAACAGGGACAACTTAAATTATTATATAGATAGGTATGGATACACTAATTGTGATCCTTATATCAGTCGTTTTGACTGCATTGGTTGTTTTCTTTGTTTTGAAGTTTGTTTTTCATTGGGTAAATGTTAAGGACATTCCAGCAAAGGAGATAGAGGATGCTGCTAAGAAAATGATGAGGGACAATTTTGATAAAGCAGAACAAGAAGTTTTTGAATTAAAGGAGAGAGAAGAGAAAAGATTGAAAGAGATGAGAAGAGAGAGTACGGAGCATGAGGAAATTCTCATTGAAAGAGAAAGGAAATTAAATAAAAGATCTAAGATTTTAGATGAAAAGAGTGAGGAGCTTGATTCACAAGATAATCAGTTAAAAGAAGGAATCAAAAGATTAGAGATTGAAAGATCTGAATTGAAAAAAGCTTTAGAAAAGATTTCTGGTTTGTCTAGAGATGAAGCGAAGGACAAGTTAATGAAAGAAATAGATCAGGACTTAAGAGAGTATGAAGCTAAGAAGATTAGAGAAGCTGAGAAGAATATCGAAGCTACTGCCGATGAGAAAGCTCAGAAGATCTTGGTTGAATCTATGCAAAGAGTTGCAACTGATTATGTAGGAGAAACTACAACTAAGGTGATCAAGGTTGAAGATGACAAGGTAAAAGGAAGAGTGATTGGTAGAGAGGGAAGAAATATCAGAGCATTTGAACAGATAACAGGTGTTGATGTTATTGTAGATGAGTCTCCAGATGCAATTGCATTGTCATCGTTTGATCCTTTAAGAAGAGAGATTGCATTTGTTGCAATGACAAAATTAATTGCTGATGGTCGTATTCATCCAGGTTCTATCGAGGAATCTGTAAGAAAAGCTAAGAATGAAATTTCTCAAGAGATAAAGAAGAATGGTCAAATACTTGCAGATGAAGCAGGATGGCCAGATCTTGATATTGGTTTGATGAAGTTGGTTGGTAAAATGAAATACAGGACCAGTTATGGTCAATCTCTTATGTCTCATACGATTGAAGTTATTAGGTTAGCAGAAGTTTTAGCTACAGAGATAGGTGCAGATGTTCAATTAGCTAAGAGAGCAGCATTGTTGCACGATGTAGGTAAAGTTCTTTCACATAAGGTTGATAGTCCTCACCATCATATCTCCGGTCAGATAGCTAGAAAGTATATGCTTGATGACAAGCTTGTAAATGCAATTGAGGCTCATCACTTAGATATTGATCCACAAAGTTCTGAGGCAGTTGTTGTATATCTTGCAGATGCAATATCTGGTTCTAGACCTGGTGCTAGAAAAGATAGTTACGAGCAATATATTCAAAGAATAGAAGGAATTGAGGGTGCAGCAAAAGAGATTGGTGGAGATAAGGTAGATGAAGTATTTGCTATAAAAGCAGGTAGAGAAGTTAGAATTATAGTTAAACCAACTATGGTTTCTGATGATGAAGCAAAGATTATGGCAAAGGATATTGCTCAGGAGATAGAGAAGAAACAGAACTATCCGGGCAATGTTGAGGTCACAGTTATTAGAGAAACAAGAGCAATAGAGGTCGCAAAGTAACAATAACTCTTTGTCTTCTAGTAATTATTGCTATGGGGGAGTTTTCTTTTTGGAAGCTCCCCTTTTGATTCTGTGTTCAAATTTTGTAAAAAAACCTTTGGGAGTAGAAGAATCGCACTGTTTGTCGAAAATGTTGTTATAACGGCATTTCATCTCTACTTGTGTGATATGGTGTTGTAAATAGTTTTCTTAATGTCTACATTTTGAATACAGTAAGATATGTTGAGATAACAAACTTTTTGAACACTTCTGCTTCTGTCCTATAATAAATAGTCCTCTTGACGATTTCTTCAATATCCCATATTTTAAGAGTGGATATACACAAATTTCTTTTGTATAGAAAGATATTTGAGTATATATCACTTTAAGAAAGGAGGTTACACACAATGTTAAAGAAAGATTTAATCGACAAGATTGCAGCAGTTGGTCTTACTAAGAAGCAAGCTGGAGAAGCATTGGAGGCTGTTTTAGAAGCAGTTTCTGATTCTTTGAAAAGCGGTGAGCCTGTATTGTTAACAGGTTTTGGTAAATTTGAAGTAAGAACAAGAGCAGCAAGAACAGGAATCAATCCTAAAACTCTTGCTAAGATAAAGTTACCAGCAACAAAAGTACCTGCATTCAAACCAGGAAAAGCTTTGAAAGCTGTTGTTAAGTAATTAGCTGCCAGTATTTCTTTGTAGAAAAGAAATAAGCAAAGAAAAGGACCATAATGGTCCTTTTCTGTTTACTAATACAAAGAAATATTCTAAACTATACAAACCAAATGATAAAAAACTGCTTAATCCCTAACAAAAGAAATAAATTCAAGCCGTACTTACTAAGGAAGATTGCTATACTTTGCTATTCTCTTATCTTGGTTTTTGTTAATAGCTTCGGAGGTATTTTAGGTATAGATCAAGCAAGGGCTAGTTCGATCACATCTGCCAACATTATTGCATTAACTAATCAAGAAAGAAGCTCCTTAGGGTTAAATACTCTTAATACAAGTTCTCAGCTATCTGCTGCGGCATTAGCTAAAGCAAATGATATGTTTGAAAAACAGTATTGGGATCATTTTGGTCCTAATGGGGAAACACCTTGGCAATTCATAAGGGCAGCTGGTTACAACTATGTATATGCTGGTGAAAATTTGGCGAAAGGTTTTCAAACATCTGAGGGTGTACATGAAGCTTGGATGGCAAGTCCTACGCATAAGGCTAATTTGATTAGTGCTAATTACAAAGATATTGGAGTGGCTGTAGTAGAGGGAGTTCTTTTAGGCAAACAAACTATACTTGTAGTCCAGATGTTTGGCAATTTAACAAGTGATGTATACAAGGCATCTACATCCGTAACAAACAATGAAGATGTAAAACAATCAACGACTGAGAGTTCTTCTGAGAAAGTTGTTCAAAAGGAAGAGCAAGGAGAGATAAGGAGTATCAGAATAACCTCTCCACGAGGCGGTACAGTCATCTCAGACCCTTCTTCTACCGTAAAAGGAGAAGTAGGCAATGTTGAAGGAGAATACTCTGTAGATGTCATAGAGGGAGGCGAAGTAGTTGGGAGTACTACAACAAATAAGGATTCATGGGAGATCAAGAAAGATTCCGATTGGAGTGAGGGTTCTCACAAAATAAAAGCCAGTTTGAAAGGTACCTCTGTAATTTCAGATAAGGTGACATTTACATTAGATTCCAAAGCTCCAGTAGTAGTGAAAGAAAGTATCTTAGTTTCAAAAGAGGATCCAAAGTATGTCATTTCTTTTTCTGTTGATGGTGAATGGAACAAGGTTAGTGTTGTCGCTGGCTCTGAAATAGTTGATGTAGAGCATGAATTAAATGAAGAAACGGGAATTCTAACAATTGAATTAAGTAGTGAGCAGGTAAAAGGTGCTGTATCTCTAGTTTTGGCTGATGAATATGGTAATACTTCTCAATTGGATATATCTGAATATTTTGTTGAAGAAGAGGATGTAAAAGAAGATACTACAATATTCCCAATCTTAAGCCTTAATCTTTGTGACAAGATAAGTATAGGTATCGTTTCCTTTGTATTTCTCTTACTTTGCATAGAGATATTTGTATATTGGAGAAAAGGCAAATTAAAAGATGCAGTTGGAGACCTTTTCACTATTGGACTATGGTGGTTTGTATTAACAATTGCTATCTTTAATGGATTTGATGGCTCAATAACTTAAAATAATTATTACTGCCTTGTGAAGCAATATAGGTTGAAAGTAAAAAACGATATACTCTACCTATTTCTTTTACTTCTTGTAACTGAGATTTTTTATTTCTCTGTTCTTCGTACTTCTACAAATATTCTCTTTCTTATGGGTGGCTTAGGATTCTTACTCTTGGAAACATGGTTTATTAGAATATTTACAATGTACTCCGGCAAGAAAATATCACAGTATAGCGAAGTAATTGCTAGAATATCATTAAAGGATCGATTCTTTGCATACTTCATATTACCAGCTATCTTTTACATCTCTCTCTTGGTATTTCTTTTCTTTACAAGAAATGAAACCCTTGGTCAAACAGTCTTAGGAATATGTATGGTATTGTTTCTTGTTCTTTTTCTAAATGTAAAAAGCTCTCTTAACAAATATTACTCATTGGAAGTTGCTACAAAAGCTATATTCGATTTCATTTGTATAACTATTTTCTATCTTCTTCTTAACTCATTTTTAAGATTTGGAGTCTCAATATGGGAATACTCTTTGTTGAGCATAATATCTTCTCTTGCATTGTTTGTTTTTGTTCTTAAGATACATGACAGAGTAGGAATAACAGAGTTATTTGTTTCTTTGGTAAGTTCAGTCAGCATTACAGTCTTAATGTACCTATTCTGGAATACAAATGTATTTGTCATTCCTGCTATTGGTGCTCTCCTCTTTTACTTAATAATTTCTTTATGGAATGTTAGATTCAGTGGAAGAACTAAATTCTTCGATTACATAGTACCATTCTTGTATGTCTTAATATCTATTATTTTAATCTTTACACTCTAAGTATGGGAAAAAGAATTGTTCTTAAAATAGGGGGATCGATTTTGTATGACAAGTTCTTGAATATTAACTACGAACTGTTAGATAAAGTTCGTAATTGGTACAAAGAATCAAAATCAGAGTATGAGAAGATAGTCATTATAATTGGAGGAGGAGCTCTCTCTAGAGATTTGCAAAGTAGGATAAAGGAAGAGATGGACCAAGAATATCTTCATAATATTGGAATGACAGTAACACAAACAAATGCAGCCTTGCTACAAGGATTTCTCAATGATCCAGATGTATATGTTCCAAGCAAACTAGGAGATGCTTTTGAATATCTTGTTGAAGACGGAAGACAAGTTGTACTAAGTGGAGGTCTAAAATCTGGTTGGAGTACAGATATGGATGCCGCAGTATTTGCAGATATAATTTCTGTAGATAGAGTTGTTAAGCTCTCTGACATTAACTATGTATACGATAAAGATCCAAAAGCATATGAGGATGCAAAACCTTTAAAAGATATAACTTGGGAAGATTACTTCTCAATGTTTAATATCTCCGAAGGATCTGTGCATCAGGCAAATGGAAAAATACCAATAGATGTTGGTTGTGCACAATTCTGTAAAAACAAAGAGATATCGTTCTTTGTAACTGGTGGCGAAACTATGTACACAAAAGAAAGCATAAAAGATATCCTAACTGATGGAACATATATACACCCTTAACTAATTTTCTTGAGAGTATATGTAATATCTCCTTTTGGTGTAGCTATTGTAACTTTGTCTCCAACTTTTTTGTTGAGCACTGCTTTTCCAATTGGTGATAAATGAGATATCTTTCCTTCTAATGGATTTGCTTCCTCCTCACTTACGACTTCATATTCCAAATCTTTTACACCATTTAACAAAACTGTATCTCCTATTCCTACCTTGCTCTTGCTTCTATCCTTAATGATTACAGCATTTCTGACTTTATCCTTTAACTCTAGTATTCTCTCTTCGTTGATATTCTGTTCTTCGATAGCCATTGTGTATCCATCATTCTCTCTAAGGTCTCCTTGATTTCTCATTTCATTCAATGTGTTAGCAATCTTGCTCCTCTGATTCTCTTCTCTATCTTTCAATTCTCCCTTTAATTTCTCTAATCCGGAGGCAGTGGTTTGGTACTTATTATTCTCATCCATATTTCCAAACCTAATAATTTTAATGCGAGAGATAATATATTCTGTGGTAAAGAATGTCAAATATATTGGGACCTGTAGTAACTGTTCTAAATAGCCATATAATATGATAAAATCTCTTTCTAGATATGCCGCTATCGTCTAACGGTTAGGACACAGGATTCTCAATCCTGCAATCGGGGTC